>ERZ1370068.10902-contig-9560_pt1 | contig 47010 bp, 49 predicted proteins | sample MGYA00561227_ERZ1370068 | MGnify/ENA primary metagenome ERZ1370068 (study PRJEB38410, sample SAMEA6850437) | metagenome | study: Metagenomic assessment of the ecological functions of the soil: analysis of the soil microbiota associated with the... | reverse complement strand
TACGTATTGCTCCGCATTCGGGAACGAGGCCGAAAAAACATGTGCTTTCTTCTCGAGCTTCCCGCGGTGAAACCGGAACTGCGGCGACTCGTCGCCGGTGACCATCAGGTACGGATACGACTTTGTCATCCTTGAGTTCAGGATGTCTGAAGCGCGGGCCGATGCGTCTTGGATCGAGGCTGCTCGGCGGAACAGCGCCTCGGGCTTCCGGGCGTGGACGACGGTCGTCTCGACCCGCGCCGATCTTCGCGATCAACACGCTCGATCCGGGATTCCGTGGTCCTGCTTGTTAAAGAGAAAGTACGAGCTGACCCGCTTCTTCAGATCGCGCGCCTTCCCGACGTAGAGCGAATTGCCGGCGGCGTCGAGCATCCGATAGACGCCCGGCCGGTTCTGAAGGCTCCGCAGCAGCTCGCGAACGTCGAATCCGCGCGGCTTGTCGTCGCCGGCAGGAATCGTCTCGTCGCGCGGCGGTTCGGCCGTCGGCGTGATCGCGCCGGCCGCATCGCCGGGAGCGTGCTCAGCTTCCGGTTGCACCTGGGGTCTCGCGTACTTCGCGAACTTGCTGACCTTCATCTCGATATATATGCGGATCTTCTCGAAGACGTCGCGGAACATCTGCGGCGTCAGGCGGCCGGCAGTTCGTGTTGTACCGGCTGCAGTGATAGCTGTCGAATAAGCCTTAGACGCTTTCCCGGCGGCCTCCAGTTCGTGGTCTCGCGCGCCACGGCCGAACGGAAGCGCTGCCGCTCTGTGCGCCCAGCGCGCGCAGAACGGCGTCGCGCCTGCATGGCCGAGGGCAAGGATCGCGCCGCCGTCAGGCATCGTGCGCGGACTCGTTGGCCGGGAATTGATTGCAGCGCGCCGCCCCTGGCAGGCGTCGGCTTGTTCTTCCGGCGGCAGGCCTTACTTGACTGCACTTGGTCAGCCGCGCGCCGGTCAGACGGAGCGGATCGTCGGCACTCGTGGATTGCGGCTGCGTCGACCAGCCGAAATCGAACAGTGTCTGATACAGGATGATCCCTGCGTAGTCGCCGGTGAACGGCCGGCCCGACGCGTTCGCGCCATGCATCCCGGGCGCGAGGCCGACGATCAGCAGCCACGCATTCGGGTCGCCGAACGGCGGAACGGGCCGGCAGAAATACGTGGGGTTCGTTTCCTTGACCTGACCAGAACGACGCGAGCCGCTGGCACGCGCGGCAGTCCGCGTCGTAGACGACGTCGGGAGCCAGGATGCAGCTTGCTCATCGTGCGCTCGAACGCGGCAGGTCGCGCACGACCGCGCGCAGGCGTCCGGCGCGCCGCTCGAGGTCGGGCGACAACGGCATCCTCCACCGTTCGAGCAGCGCATCGGCGGCCGGCAGATCGTTGCAGACGAGCACCATGTCGCAACCGGCGGACAACGCGAGCTCCGCGCGCGCGAGCATGTCACCGGCGCCGTGCGCGCCCGCCATGCCGAGATCGTCGCTGAATATCATGCCATCGAATCCCAGCCGCCCGCGCAGGATGTCCTGCAGCCAGCGCTGCGAATAGCCGGCCGGTTGCGAATCGACTTCCGGATAGATCACGTGCGCCGGCATCACTGCATCCAATCCGGCGTTGACGAGCGCGGCGAACGGCAAGATGTCGTCGGCCTCGAGCTCCGCCAGCGAGCGATCGTCGATCGGCACTTCGCTGTGCGAATCCGCGCGGACAAACCCATGCCCCGGGAAGTGCTTGCCGACGCTCGCCATGCCGCCGTCGCGCAACCCGGCGATCAGCGCAGTCGCCAGCTGCTGCAGTCGCCACCGGATCGCGATGGAACGCGCGGTTGCCCGATCGGTGCTCTCGCCGTGATCCAGATCGAGGACCGGCGTGAAGCTGAAGTCGACACCATGCGCGCAGAGCTCGTCGGCAATGACGCGGACCGAGTCGTCGTGCCTCGTCGCACGCGGCCGCCGGCTCGCGGTCCCACTGGTCGCCGAGCGTGCGCATCGGCGGGATCGCGGTGAAGCCGTCGCGAAAACGCTGGACGCGGCCGCCTTCGTGGTCGACGGAAATCCAGGCAGCGCCGGCTCGCGCAGCGCGTGAATCTCGGCGTTGATCGCGCGCAACTGCTCCGGCGTGGCGTAATGGCGGGCGAAATGGATCACGCCGCCGACGGCGGGATGCAGCAGACGCTCGCGATCCTCGGCCGCAAGCGAGTCGCGCCCTGACCGGAGAGGTCGATGAATACGGGACCGGTCGGCATTGCCGCCGGTGACCTGCCAGGGCTGGGACATTCTTGCTCTCGTGGCTTTCCAGTACGACGAACGCGCAGGCCATGTCGCGCTCGTCGCTGATCGACAGATGACAGCGATCGATTCCGCGCCGGTGCAGCCAGGCCTGGATGAACGGCGCAAACGTGAGCCCGGGCCGGCCGTGCGCATCGTGGGTGATGGTGATGCCGGCCCATTCTCAGCGGCGCGCGCATCCCGGTTCCGGCGGCCTTGGAGAATGCTTCCTTCGCGGCCCACCTCTTTGCCAGCCACCGCGGGGCACACGTTCTGCGGCGGTCGCACGGAATTCGTCCTGTTCTTCCGGGCTCAGAATGTGCACGCACAGGCGCTCACGATGCCTTGTCCAGATGCGGCCGATCCGGTCGATTGCAATGAGATCGGTGCCGATTCCGGTGATCATCGGCGCCCGCCTTCCAGCACGGCCAGGTACGCCTTGACCGCGGCGGTCCAGCCCATCTCCAGCGCGTCGGCGGTGATCGCATGGCCGATCGACACTTCGAGGACGTCGGGCACGTTGCGGCAGAAATGACCGCAGATTCGCCAGGTTCAGATCGTGTCCGGCATTGACGCCGAGACCAAGCTGCTGTGCTCGTCGCGCCGCCGCTGCGTACTCTCCGTTGTCCGATCGAGTCGGCGCCGTTCCCCATGACCTGGCATATGGCTCCGTGTACAACTCGATCCGGTCCGCGCCGGTGGCGGGCACGCGCTCGATCTGCGCGATGTCGGGATCCATGAACACGCTGACCCGGATGCCGAGCCGATGCGGCTGCGCGACGATCGCGGTCAGCCTCTCGCCATCACGCTCGACGTTCCAGCCCTGGTCCGGAGGTCTTCGCATCCGGTGCGTCGGGCACCAGCGTGCATTGATGCGGCATGACGGCGCTGACCAGCCTCGAGGAAGTCCGGAAAGGGTTGCCTTCGATGTTCAGCTCGAGCCCCGGCCGACCGGTCCGCCGGCTGCGAATCAGCGCCGCCAGCGCGACGCAATCGCGCGGCAGCGCGTGCCGCTGGTCCGGTCGCGGGTGCAGCGTCAAGCCACGCGCGCCCGCATCGAGACAGAGCGTGCCGCTTTTCACGACGTCGGGGATCTCCGAGATCGCGCTGGTTGCGCAGCAATGCGACCTTGTTCAGACTGACGCTGAGGACAGTCATTTCGACAGCGCGATTCTTGAGTAGTGAGCAGGAGCCTAGGCGTGCGGGCTCGTCGAATGCCTGCAGGTCTCGCAACAGCTGCCGGCTGTGCAGCACCTGCCGGTCGAGAATATGGTTGATCAGCGCCCTGATCAGCGCCTTGGCTTCGTTCCTCACGGCCGACTCGCCGAACTCCTCGTCGGCCATCGACAGCAGCGTTCGGCCGCTGACTTCCGGGTACGCTGCGGCGTCGCCCCGACCGAATAGGGCATCGGACCGCGCTCGAAGACGTAATGGTAGCGCGAGCCTGGGTTCAGCGGCTGCGCCGATTCGGCCTCATGCGTCAGCGACAGCCCGTAGCCGAGCTCGCGCAGCAGATTGCAGCTCGAAGCGGCGCAGGCATGTCGGCGTAATCGACGGCGCCGGTCAGACCTTCGAGCGCCGAGCGATAGGCATCGAACAGTCCGGGATGCGAGTCCTCGCGCGCGAGTGAGCTTGAGCAGCAACTCGTTCAGATAGAACCCGCAGGCCAGCGCGCCGCCTTCGAGAGAGCGGCAGGCACAGGTTGCCATTCCGCGCGCTGCCAGCGTCTTGACATCGTCGCCGTTGCCCGGACCATGACAGCGACAGCGGCTGAAAGGCCAGCAGCACGCCGCGCCACGACGAGCGCGGGCGCTTGGCGCCTTTCGCGACCAGCGGCACGCGGCCGTGCTCGCGCGTGAACGCCTCGACGAGCAGGCTGGTCCCGCTGTACGGGTAGCTGTGCAGGATGAAGCCTGCCTGCTCCGTGATCCTTACCGCCGCGCGATCGCCTACTCGTATCCCAGCGACCGCAACGCGCGCTCGTCGTCGGCCCAGCCGCTCTTCACCTTCACGAAGATCTCGAGATAGACCTTGCCGCCGAACAGCTTCTCGAGATCGAGCCGCGCCTCGGTCGCGACCTGCTTGATCTTTTCTCCGCCGCTGCCGAGGACGATCCCCTTCTGATTGGGCTTGTCGACGATCACCGCGGCGAAGATCCGACGCAACGTTCCGACCTCGCTCGAATTTCTCGATGACCACGCTCACCGCGTAAGGCAACTCCTCGCCGAGCAGGCGAAACAGCTTCTCGCGAATGAACTCGGCGGCGAGAAATCGCTCGCTGCGGTCGGTCAGCTCATCGGCAGCATATAGCGCGGCCTGCTCGGGCAACAGCTTCTTCAGCTCGAGCAAGCAGCGCGTCGAGCTGCAGGCCTTTCTGCGCGCTCAGCGGGACCAATGCGGCGTAATTGCAGGCCGCGGCTCGCTGCTGCAGCAGCATCCCCGAGCCTTTGACGCGGTCGCGCACGCGATCGACCTTGTTCAGCGCCAGAACGACCGGAACACTGACGCCAGCAGCGCGCGGCAATCTGGTCGTCGCCGGCAACCCAGTGACTTGCCTCGACGACGTGGACGATGGCATCGACATCGGACAGCGTCGTCGTGACGCTCTGGTTCATCAGCCGCGTCAGCGCCGATTCGTGGCGCGTCTGGAATCCCGGGCGTGTCGACGAACACGAATTGCGCGTCGGGGTCGGTACGGATGCCGAGGATCCGCTGGCGCGTCGTCTGCGGCTTGCGCGACGTGATGCTGATCTTCTGCCCGACGAGGTGATTGAGCAATGTCGACTTCCCGACATTGGGCCGTCCGACGATGGCGATTCTGCCCGACCGGAAAGACGTTGCGGTGCTCAACGACGCCTCACGCCGACAGCGCGGCCAGCGCCGCGCTGGCCGCCTCCTGCTCCGCGATTCGCCGGCTGGAGCCATGGCCGGTCGTCTCGTGGCGCAGCCCCTGGACGCGGCAACTGACGGTGAACACCTGTCGATGCGCTTCGCCGTCGACCGACGTGATCGCATATTCGGGCAGAGGCAGCCCCTTGGCTTGCAGCCATTCCTGCAGCTTGCGTCTTGGCGTCCTTGCCGGACGTCGTCGGATCGACGCTTTGCGATCGCGCTGGCGTAGCAGCGATCGATCGCCGGCACGCGGCCGCATCGAATCCGCCATCGAGGAAAATCGCGCCGAACAGTGCTTCCAGCGCATCGGCCAGATCGAGGGGCCGCGTGGCGCCGCCGCTGCGCTGCTTCGCCTCTCGCCCAGCCGGATCAGCCCTGCGAGGCCCATCTCCTGCGCGCGCTGCAACAGCGAGTCGCGATTGACCAGATTGCCCGATTCGCGACAGGTCGCCTTCGGGCAGCCGCGGGAAAGCGCTCGAACACCATTGCGGCAATCGCGCAGTTGAGCACCCTGTCGCCGACGAACTCCAGCCGTTCGTTATGGTCTGCCGCGTAAGCTGCGGTGGTGTCAGCGCCCGGCGCCAGCAGCGCCGGATCGCGGAAAGTGTAGCCAAGCCGTCGCCTCCAGGTCGGTCACTGACGGTTCGTGGCCTCGAAATCGAACAGCAGGCTGACGTTGCCGGCGATGGGGCACCGTCCTGTTGTAGGGAACCGAGATGATGATCCGGCCATTCTCCTTGGTGATTTCAAGGTCGCGCATGGACGATCGTAGACGTAGTCCGGCGGCATGCTTTTCCTGTCGGAATTGCTGGCGTATGGACGCAGGCGTCGCCTCGTTGTTCTGGAGATCGATGTTCCTCAGTATCTTCTTCAACGTCAGATATTCGTTGTAGATCGGCACTGCGCGAAAGACGAGAACGCCCGCCGCCGGCGACAAGTGCCGCCATGAAAATGAAACCGATCAACGTTATGGCCTTACGCTGCTTACGCATGATACTCTCCTGAACCAGCTATCGGATTCCGCGGCCGACTCGCTTGAACGCCACGCTCGACACGTCATCCCAGTTCCACCAGATGAAGAACGCTTTTCCCCTGATGTGATCGTCCGGCACGAATCCCCAGTATCGGCTGTCTTCGCTGTTGTCGCGATTGTCGCCCATCATGAAGTACTGTCCCGGCGGGACTTTGCACGTGAATCCCGACTCATTGTATACGCAGTTTTCGCGACCGGGAAACGTGCGAACGCCGCCCATGCGCACCGGCGGCGCGTCTGGTCAGATGGGCAACATCATGGCTGGTGGAATCGATGGTTTCCTGGAACCGCTGGGTCGTCACGAACGCCAGCGTCCCCTCGAGATAGCTGTAGCTGCCGTCGGACTTGAGCGGCTGCGGCTTGCCGTTGATGATCAGTTGCTTGTTGCGATAGGTCACTTCGTCGCCCGGCACGCCGACGACCCGCTTGATGTAGTCCAGCGACGGGTCCAGCGGATAGCGGAACACCAGCACGTCGCCGCGCTGCGGCTGGCTGATGTCGATGATCTTCTTCTCGATGATCGGGCAGCCGGATGCCGTAGGTGAACTTGTTGACCAGGATGAAATCGCCGACCTCCAGCGTCGGACGCATCGACGACGACGGGATCTTGAACGGCTCGACCAGGAACGAGCGCAGCAGGAACACGATCAGGATGACCGGGAAGAAGCTCTTCGGGTACTCGATCCACCACGGCTCGGGCTCGCCTTCCGCCCGCTTCTTGCTGAACACCAGCTTGTCGGCGAGCGTCACCGCGCCGGTGATGACCAGCAGGATGAACAGGATCAGGGCGAAGTTCGTCATCCAGTTCGGCATGTCTTATCCTTGGTTTTCTTAAAGGGGTCAGGCTCGAATTATTCGGCGAAAGCTTTCTGCGAGTCCTTCGAATTCTGCTGCGAATAATTCGAGCCTGACCCCATTTTCCGGACGGTCTGATCTCGAAGTGGCCGCGTGAAAATCGAGCCTGACCCCTTTCATTTGTCTCCGACCTGCAGGATCGCGAGGAACGCTTCCTGCGGGATCTCGACGGTGCCGACCTGCTTCATGCGCTTCTTGCCGGCCTTCTGCTTCTCGAGCAGCTTTCGCTTGCGCGTGATGTCGCCGCCGTAGCACTTGGCGAGCACGTTCTTGCGCAGCGCCTTGACGGTCTCGCGGGCGATGATGTTGGCGCCGATCGCCGCCTGGATCGCGACGTCGAACATCTGGCGCGGGATCAGCTTGCGCATCTTCGCCGACGACTTCGCGTCCGCGATATTGCGCTGTTTGCGCGGTGCACCATGACCGACAGCGCATCGACGCGCTCGCCGTTGATCAGGATGTCGAGCTTGACCACGTCGGCGGCCCGGAACTCCTTGAACTCGTAGTCGAGCGATGCATAGCCGCGGCTGACCGACTTCAGCTTGTCGAAAAAGTCCATCACGACCTCGGCCAGCGGCAGCTCGTAGGTCAGCATCACCTGCCGGCCCAGGTATTGCATGTTCTTCTGCACGCCGCGCTTTTCGGTGCAGAGCGTGATCACCGAGCCCGACGTATTCCTGCGGCATCAGGATCGCTCGCCGTGATGATCGGCTCGCGGATCTCCTCGATCTTCGACAGATCGGGCAGCTTCGACGGATTCTCGATCTCGAGCAGCGTCCCGTCGCGCATCAGCACCTGGTAGATCACCGTCGGCGCGGTCGTGATCAGGTCCATGTCGTACTCGCGCTCGAGCCGCTCCTGCACGATGTCCATGTGCAGCAGGCCGAGGAAGCCGCAGCGGAAGCCGAAGCCCAGCGCCTGCGACGACTCTGGCTCGTAGCGCAGCGACGCGTCGTTGAGCTGCAGCTTCGTCCAGCGCGTCGCGCAACGCTTCGTACTCGTTCGACCTCGACCGGATACAGGCCGGCGAACACCTGCGGCTTGATCTCCTTGAAGCCGGGCAGCGGCTCTGCCGCCGGCCGGCTCGCCAGCGTCACCGTGTCGCCGACCTTGGCGGCCTTGCAGCTCCTTGATGCCGGCGATGACGAAGCCGACCTCGCCGGCCGCGAGCTGCCTCGCGCGTCACCGCCTTCGGCGTGAACACGCCGACCTGCTCGCACAGGTAGCGTCGCGCCGGTCGCCATGAGCAGGATCTGGTCCTTCGGGCTGCAAGTGTCCCGTCCATCACGCGCACCAGCATCACGACGCCGACGTAGTTGTCGAACCACGAATCGATGATCAGCGCCTGCAGCGGCGCCGCCGGATCGCCCTGCGGCGGCGGGATGCGCGCGATCACCGCTTCGAGGCACGTCGATCGACGCCCTCGCCCGGTCTTGGCGCTGACGCAGCATCGCGTCCTGCGCCGGGATGCCGATGATGTCCTCGATCTCGCTGATCACGCGTGTCGGGCTCGGCCGACGGCAGGTCGATCTTGTTGAGCACCGGCACCACCTCGACGCCCTGCTCGATCGCGGTGTAGCAGTTGGCGACCGTCTGCGCCTCGACGCCCTGCGAGGCGTCGACCACCAGCAGCGCGCCTTCGCACGCGGCGAGCGAGCGGCGACACTTCGTACGAGAAGTCGACGTGCCCCGGCGTGTCGATCAGGTTGAGCATGGTAGGTCTTGCCGTCGCGCGCCGTGTAGTCGCAGCGCCGCGGTCTGCGCCTTGATCGTGATGCCGCGCTCGCGCTCGAGGTCCATCGAGTCGAGCACCTGCTCCTCCATCTCGCGGTCGGACAGGCCGCCGCACAGCTGGATGAAGCGGTCGGCCAGCGTCGATTTGCCGTGGTCGATGTGGGCGATGATGGAGAAATTTCTGATGTGGTCCATCAGTGTCCGGAGCCGGTTGGCAGTGCAAGGGCGGTAATGAAAAAGGGCACGCCGGGCGCCCTTTGTCTGAGGTAAAGAGAACATTGAATTCTAACAGGTTTCTCCGTCTCCCGCGAGGGCTGCAACGAGCTTTGCGCAGGTCCAGGACGTGGTGGCAGATCTCGCGCCGTTCGCCGTCAGCACCGGCACCAGGACGTCGTAGCGTTCTTCCAGCGCCGGGATCGCGCGTCGACGTCGACGACCTGAGCGTGAAGCCGAATTGCGGCTGCAATCCGGCCACGGCCGCGTCATGTCATCGCAGCAGGTGGCAGTACGCCCTGCCGTACAGAACGAGGTGCAGAGCCTGCCCGTGCGCTGTCGTTGACCCGTGCGCTCAGGAACGCCGTATTGTCGCCGCGGCTGATCTGTAAGGTCACAGTGGTGCCTGTCTCGATCTTCGCCGAGCAACTTGATTGAACTGCTCGACCGGTCTTGATCTCGGTGTACGGTGCCCTTGTGCGACCACGGGCGCAGGATCACGTCGCCCTTCCTGCAGGTTGCGCGTCGAGCCGGTGCATCTGCTCGATCTTCAGGCCGCTCTTCAGGCTTGAGCTCCTTCTTTTCCTCCTCGGTCGAGAGCGCGATCACCACGATGCCCAGGCGATTGGCCTTGTCGGCCGGCTCCTTGTCCTTGCCGCGGCTGCCACGACGGTCAGCCTTCGGCTGGTCCTCTTCCTTCATCTCCTCGACGACGACCTGAACAGCCTTCGTTGGCGCCCTTGCGCCACACGCTCGATCGTCGCTTTGGTGCCCGGCTCGATCTGCGTCACGATGCGCGGCAGGTCGTTCGACTCTCGACGTTGCGCCCTTCGAATTTCAGCGATGATGTCGCCGGCCTCGACACCCGCCTTGTCGGCCGGGCTGCCCTTCACGACCTCGCTGACCAGCGCGCCTGCGACGCGCGGTCCAGCCCGAATGACGTCGGCCTTGTCGCGTGTCCACCGGTCCGGATCGAGACGCCGATGCCGCCCGCGCGCGGACGCTGCCCGTTGTCGCGCAGCTGCTTCGGCCACGTCGATGCGCCACGTCGATCGGGATCGCGAACGACACGCCCATGATAGCCGCCGGTGCGGCTGTAGATCTGCGAGTTGATGCCGATCACCTCGCCGCGCATGTTGAACAGCGGCCCGCCCGAGTTGCCGGGGTTGATCGCGACGTCGGTCTGGATGAACGGCACGAAGTTCTCGCCGCGGCAGCGAGCGCGCTCTTCGCGCTGACGATGCCGGCGGTGACCGTGTTCTCGAAGCCGAACGGCGAGCCGATCGCCACCACCCATTCGCCGACCTTGAGCTTGTTCGGGTCGCCGAACTTGACCGCCGGCAGGTTCGTCGCCTCGATCTTGATCAGCGCGACGTCGGTGCGCTTGTCGGCGCCGATCACCTTCGCCTTGAACTCGCGCTTGTCGGTCAGCTTGACGCGTGATCTCGTCGGCGCCGTCGACGACGTGCGCGTTGGTGAGGATGTAGCCGTCGGCGCTGATGATGAAGCCCGAGCCGAGCGAGCGGCTCTCGCGGCGGCCCGGCCCCGCGGCCCGGGCCCTGGCCGGGCGGCTGGCGCGGGACGAAGCGGCGGAAGAACTCCATGCACCTCGTCGTCCTCCATGCCCGGGCACCTGCGGCAGCGCGGCTGCGCCGCACCGCCTGGGTGGTGCTGATGTTGACCACCGCAGCTGCCCTGCTCCTCCACCAGGCGGGTGAAGTCGGGCAGCTCGCGCGCCTGCGCGAACGCGGTCAGGCAGAACGCCGCCAGCCACAGGCCAGCCAGGGACTTCACTGCTCGCATCGGATCTCTCCAGTTTCTTGATCGTTACTCGCTGTCGCTACTGCGGGCGGCGGAACTCGACGGCGTTGGCGATGCGCTGCACGCTCGCCGCCGGCGCTTCGCCGACCACGGTAACCATATGGTTCGCCACTTCGCGGTATAGATATGGATCGCGCCGACGCTGGCCAGGCCGGTGCGCACCGGATCGCGGCGGCCCTTCCAGCGGCTCGATGAACACCGAGACCGCCGCCAGGCCGTCCGGAGTACACCACCTGCCCGACCGGCCCGCGCCTCGCCCAGGCGGCGCTTGAGCTCCGACCACCTTGCGGAACCCGGGCAGCTCGCTCGCCAGGCCCCAGCCGCGCCAGGCTGGCCGCGGCGCGGCGTCGGCATTCTCGACGCGCCAGCTCTGCGCCGCGTGCCGCGGCTGCACCATGTCGCGCGACACGTTGCCGATGGCGAGCTGGGTGAAGCATGAACTGCTCGACCGGCTCGCCCTCGGCGTCGAAGGTGACCGCCTTGAGCAGCATGCCGGTCTTCACGTCGGCGTACAGGCGTGTAGCCGTAGCGCAGGTCGTCCTTGGGCGTCAGCGTCACCGCGTCGGCAGTCGAAGCCGGCGATGCGCGCGCGTCTCGCCGAGCGCTGATGTCGTAGTGGCGCGCGAGCGCCGTGATGCTGCTCGGGCAGCAGCGCCGGAAAGCCGCGCTCGGGCCGGCGCGCGCGCTCGACCTTCACCACGCGGCTGTCGGGCAGGTAGCAGCGCACCGTGTCGCGCGTGCGCACGATCTCGCGCGGCACGCCGTCCAGCACCTCGAGCCTTCTCGATGTCGCCGCCGGCGTCGACGCAAGCGCGTGATGCGCGAGGTCTCGCTGCGGTCGCCGCTGCTGGTAGACGAAGGTGCCGCTGTAGGAAAGCTTCTGCGTCGCATCGTGGATCTTGCGCAGCCAGCGCGAGCGCCTCGGGCGTCTGCGCCTGGGCCAGCGCCGGCGCGAGGCACGAGCACGACAGCCGCAGCGCCCGAGCGTCAGCATCACTGCGTCGCCGCTCGCGCCTGCGTCGGAGACGGTGCGCACGTAGGGCGCCATGCCCTGCGAAGGAGACGCGCGGCGAGAACCCTGGTGGGCGAGCAGATAGTCGTTGGCCGGCGCTCGGCGGCGGCACCAGGCGATCCGGCGCTGCCTGCAGGCGGCTGCCGGGCGCCTGCGCAGCCTGCGGCGCGCCGCCGCTGCGGCGCGAACGCCAGCCAGCCCACCAGCGCCACTGCCGCGACGCTCGGCCGCCGCGGACAGCGCGAACCAGCGTGCGCGACTGGCTGGCGCGCGACGCGCCCTGGCGCGAGCACGGTCGGCTCGGCCTCGAGGCGCTGCGGCCACGCGCGCCGAGAAGCCGGCCGACAGCACGCGCGTGTCGCGCATCGCGTCGCTGATCAGGTGGTAGGTGCGCCAGGTATCGAGCGCGCCTCGCCGCTCGCGCGCAGCCGTTGATCGCTGTCGCCGCGGCCGAGCGCTCGTCCAGTTCGCCGTCCATCAGCTGCCGAAATTCTCGTCTTTCATACCTCTACCACCTCTTGTCCTTGCTGCGTCTCCAGCAACGGCCGCAGCTGCTCCGCGATCGCCTCGCGCGCCCGGAAGATCCTCGAGCGCACGGTGCCGATCGGGCAATCCATCGCCTGCGCGATGTCCTCGTAGCTCATGCCCTCGATCTCGCGCATCTGGATCGCCGTGCGCAGCTCCTCGGGCAGCTTCTCGATCGTGGCGTTCACCGTCTCCGCGATCTCCGTTCGACAGCAACAGGCTCTCGGGCGTGTTGATGTCGCGCAGCTGCTCGCCTTCCTCGAACCCTTCCGCCTCCTCGGCCTCCACCTCGGTCGAGGTCGGCGCCCGCCGACCCATGGCCATGAGGTAGTTCTTGGCCGTGTTGATGCCGATCCGGTACAGCCACGTGTAAAACGCGCTGTCGCCACGGAACGCGGGCAGCGCGCGGTAGGCCTTGATGAACGCTTCCTGCGTCACATCTTCGACCTCGGCCGGATCGCGGATGAAGCGCGACAGCAGCCGCGCCAGCTTGCGCTGGTACTTCTCGACCAGCAGCCCGAACGCCTGCTTGTCGCCGCGCTGCGCCCGCTCGACCAGCTGCCGGTCGATCTCGCGGTCAGACATCGACCGCTTTCAGCCCGGCGCGCTCCCGCACCCCTGGACTTACAGTCCGTTTTGCAACGCCTATGTGCCACAGACACGCGCACTTTGAAATAGTTCGACGCCGTGCAGGGCGCATCGCTCAGGCAGGCAGTTGCGTGCCCGCCACGGCGGAGTTTGCCCCACAGCGCCCAGACGCGCAGGGCGGCGGAACAGACTTGCGCGCTCGAGCATGCCGGCGTGACCAGGATGCGTCCGCCGCGACCGGGCTGCGGACCGGCAGCGTCACCATGCAGCGCGGCTGACATGGCGCGCGCAGCGTCCGCACGGACGAGCGATCCCCGCCTCCGGCCAGAGCCGACCGTCGACGCTCGGCACGGCTTCGATCTCGATGGCAGCGGACCGAGCTGCGCGCGCGCAGCAGCGCGCGGCTCCAGGCAGTCGACCAGCGCCCAGGCACGAGCAGCGCGACCGCGAGCGCCGCGCCGGCCAGTCCGGGAGCACGAGCAGCGCGCGCAGGCGTGCCGCCGGCAGCGTGCGCGGCGACGATCAGCCTGCCAGCAGGCGAGAGGACGGCGCGAGGACGAGAGCTGCAGGCCGCGAGCGGCGCTCAAAGGCGCGTGAAGACCAGGCGTGCCGTTGGTGCCGCCGAAGCCGAACGAGTTGGACATGCGCGGCGCGGATCGGCATCTTGCGCGCCGCGTTCGGCACGTAGTCGAGGTCGCACTGCCGGGTCGGGGTTGCGCAGGTTGATGGTCGGCGGCGAGACCTGGTCGCGGAGCGCGAGCACGCTGAACACCGCCTCGACGCCGCCCGCGGCGCCGAGCAGGTGGCCGGTCATCGACTTGGTCGAGTTGACCGCCACCTTCGCGGCGTGCGCGCCGAGCAGGCGCTTGACCGCGATGGTCTCGGCGACGTCGCCCAGCGGCGTCGAGGTGCCGTGCGCGTTGATGTAGTCGATCGTCCGGCTGTCGAGGCCGGCGTCTTGCAGCGCGTTGCGCATGGCGCGGAAGCCGCCGTCGCCGTCTTCCGGCGGCGCGGTCATGTGGTGCGCGTCGGCCGACACGCCGTAGCCGACCAGCTCGCAGTAGATGTGCGCGCCGCGCGCCTTGCGCGTGCTCGTACTCCTCGAGCACCACCGCGCCGGCGCCCTCGCCCAGCACGAAGCCGTCGCGCTCCTTGTCCCAGGGGCGGCTCGCGCCGCGGCCGGATCGTCGTTGCGCGTGGACAGCGCGCGCGCCGACGGCGAAGCCGCCGATCGCGAGCTCGGTGATCACCGCCTCGGCGCCGCCCGCGATCATCACGTCGGCTTCGCCGTAGCGGATCGACTTGCCCGCCTCGCCGATGCAATGCGTCGAGGTGGTGCAGGCGGTGACCATGGCGAGGTTCGGGCCCTTCGCGCCGAGTCTCGATCGACAGGATGCCGGCGATCATGTTGATGATGCTGCCGGGAATGAAGAACGGCGAGATGCGCCGCGGGCCGTTCTTGAGCAGCTCGTCGTGCATCGCCTCGATCAGCGGCAGGCCGCCGATGCCCGAGCCGAAATTGATGCCGACGCGCTCGGCGTTCTCCGGCGTGACCTGCGAAGCCGCGTGTCGCGCCAGGCCTGCAGCCCGGCGGCCATGCCGTAGTGGATGAACAGTGTCCATGCGCCGCGCTTCCTTCGGCGACATGTAGGGCGACACGTCGAAGCCCTTCACCTCGCCGGCGATCTGGCTGGCGAGGCGCGACGGGTCGAAGCGCGTGATCGCGGGTGATGCCCGGACTTGCCGGCGAGCGCGCGCTGCCCAGGCCTGCTGGAACGGTGTTGCCGATCGGGCTGACGATGCCCAGCCCGGTGACGACGACTCTGCGGCGCGTCACTTAGCGACCTGTGCGCTCAAGACTTCGAGTGCGCCTTGATGTAGTCGACGGCCTGCTGCACGGTGGTGATCTTCTCGGCCTCCTCGTCCGGGATCTCGGTCTCGAACTCCTCCTCCAGCGCCATCACCAGCTCGACGGTGTCGAGCGAGTCCGCGCCCAGGTCGTCGACGAACGAGGACTGCGTTCTTGATCTCCGGCCTCGTTCACGCCCAGCTGCTCGGCGATGATCTTCTTGACGCGTTGTTCTACGTTTTCCATCCGCTGCTCCTTCCCGTTTTCGAGGCCGGAGGGGCCGTATTTTACGACATATACATGCCGCCGTTGACGTGCAGCACCGCGCCGGTGACGTAGCCGGCCGCCGGGCGACGCGAGGTACGCGACCGCGGCCGCGACGTCCTGCGGCCGCGCCGAGGCGTCCGAGCGGAATGTGCGCGAGCAGCGCCTTCTTCTGCTCCTCCGGACAGCGCGCGCGTCATGTCGGTGTCGATGAAGCCCGGCGCGACGCAGTTGACCGTGATGTTGCGGCTGCCGAGCTCGCGCGCGAGCGACTTCGTCATGCCGACGACGCCGGCCTTGGCCGCGGCGTAGTTCGGCCTGGCCCGGATTGCCGGAGGCGCCGACCACCGAGGTGATGTTGATGATCCGGCCCCAGCGCGCCTTCATCATGCCGCGCATCACCGCGCGCGACAGGCGGAACACCGCGCGCAGGTTGGTCTCCATCACCTCGTCCCAATCCGCGTCCTTCATGCGCAGCGCGAGGTTGTCGCGCGTGATGCCGGCGTTGTTGACGAGGATCGCGATGTCGCCGAGTTCCTTCTGCACCGCGTCGATCAGCGCGTCGCACTGCGCTGCGTCGCGCACGTTCAGCACCTTGCCGATCAGCCCGGCGACGTTGCCTTCGCGCCCTGCCTCGGTGGTCGCGGTGCCGACCACCTTGGCGCCCTGCTTCGCCAGCTCGGCGGCGATGGCGCGGCCGATGCCGCGCGAAGCGCCGGTGACCAGCGCAACTTTGCCTTCAAGCATGCTCATGCCTCCCTTGAGCGCTGCGAGCGCCTGCTCGAGCGACGGCGCGGTCGGCGAGCGCGAAGCGACTGCGACGCCGGGTCGATGCGCTTCGTCATGCCCGGCGAGCACCTTGCCCGGGCCGCACTCGACGATGTGCGTCACGCCCATGCGCGGCCATCGCGCTGGATGGTCTCGACCCAGCGCACCGGCGACGCCGCCTCGGCGCACCAGCGCGTCCTTGATTCTCGCCGGGATCGTTCTCGACTTTCACGTCGACGTTGTTCATCACTCGGATTCGCGGATTCGGAAAATGCGACTTTCGGCAGATACTCCGCCAGCGTCGCTGCCGCCGGCTTCATCAGGCGTGCGAGTGGAACGGCGCGCTCACCGGCAGCGGCATGCGCGCGCTTCGCGCCGCGCGCCTTGCACGTCTCGATGGCGCGCGCGACCGCGCGCCTTGTCGCCCGCGATCACGACCTGCCCCGGCGCGTTGAAGTTCACCGCCTGCACCTTCGCCGCCCGCCTCGGCGCACGCCGCCGCGCACCTGGTCGTCGTCGAGGCCGAGGATCGCGGCCATCGCGCCCTTGCCTTCCGGCACCGCTTCCTGCATCGCCTGCGCGCGGAAGCGCACCAGCGGCAGGCAGTCGCCGAACGTCAGCGCGCCGGCGGCGACCAGCGCCGTGTATTCGCCGAGGCTGTGCCCGGCGACGACCGCGGGCGCCGGCGCCGCCGAGCGCGCGCCAGGCGCGGTACGCGGCGATAGCCGGCGGTGACCATCGCCGGCTGCGTGTTGACGGTCAGGCTGAGCTGCTCCGCCGGACCTTCGTCGAGGAGCCTGAGGAAATCCGTCGCCCAGCGACGCCGCCAGCCTCCGGCGCGACCGCGTCGACTCCGGGCAGGCCGTCGTAGCCCTTGCAGCATGCCGACCGCCTGCGAGCCCTGCCCCGGAAAGACCATCGCGAGTTTCATGTCAGCGTCGTCGACCAGCGACGCGCCCCAGGTGAAGCCGCCGCCGACGCCCTGCAGCAGCACGCGTGTGGCCCGGCGTGATCTTCCCGTGCGCGCACGAATTCGTCGAGCGCGAGCGGCACCGAGGCCGCGGACGTATTGCGCGTGGTGGTCGACCGTGACCACCAGCTTCTCGCGCGGCAGGCCCAGCTTGCGCGCGGTCGCCTCGAGGATGCGCACGTTCGCCTGGTGCGGGATCAGCCAGTCGATGTCCGCGAGCTGCATGCCGGCCGCCGCCGCGACGTCTCGCGCGCCGACTCGTCGAGCACCTTCACCGCGAACTTGAACACGTCCCTGCCCGTTCATCTGCAGGAACGGCGAGCCGACGATCTTGCCGCCGCAGACGTTGCCCGGCACCGAGAGCATGCCGACCTGGCTGCCGTCGGCGTGCAGCACGCGATCGCATGGATGCCGGGCTGTCGCCCGCGGCGAGCACCACCGCGCCGGCGCCGTCGCCGAACAGCACGCAGGTGCCGCGGTCGTTCCAGTCGAGGATGCGCGAGAAGACTTCCGCGCCGACCACCAGAGCGCTTCTTCGTACTGTCCGATTTTGATGAAGCTATCGGCGGTCGCGAGCGCGTAGACGAAACCGCTGCACACCGCCTGCACGTCGAACGCCGCGCAGCCCTTCGACGCCGAGCTTCGCCTGCAGCAGGCAGGCGGTGCTCGGGAAGATGTAATCGGGCGTCGAGGTGGCGACGACGATCAGGTCGATGTCGGCGGCCTGCACGCCGGCCGCCTCGCAGCGCGCGCCGGCTCGCTTCGAGCGCGAGGTCGCTCGAGGCCTGCGACTCGTCGGCGATGTGGCGCTGCGCGATGCCGGTGCGCTCGCGGATCCAGGCGTCGCTGGTCTCGAGGCGCTGCGGCGAGCTCGTCGTTGGTGCATCGACGCGCGGCGGCAGGTAGCTGCCGGTGCCGACGATGCGCGAATAGATCATGCGCGCCACGCCGCGCCATGCGGCTCGCGCGCATCGCGCTGCGCGATGCGCTGCGGCACGTCGTTGCGCACCTCCTCGACCGCGCGCTCGCAGCGCCTGGCCGAAGGCGTAGACGTCGGCCGAGCCGTGGCTCTTGATGACGATGCCCTTCAGGCCGAGCAGGCTCGCGCCGTTGTAGCTGCCCGGATCCATGCGCGCGCGCAGCGCCTTGAGCACCGGCATCGCGCATCCAGCGCCGACGAGCTTGCGCCAGCGGATTGCGCGTGAACTCCTGGCGCAGGAAGCCGACGATCATCTTGGCCACGCCCTCGGAGGCCTTCAGCACCGAGTTGCCGACGAAGCCGTCGCACACCACCACGTCGGTGGTGCCCTTGTAGATGTCGTCGCCCTCGACGTTGCCGTAGAAGTTGAGGCCGCTCGCGCGCAGCAGCTCGCCGGCCTGCTTCACGGTCTCGTTGCCCTTGATGTCCTCGACGCCGATGTTGAGCAGGCCGACCGACGGGCGCTCCTTGTGCTCGACCGCCGCGACCAGCATCGCGCCCATGACGCCGAACTGCATCAGCTGCTCGGGCGTGCAGTCCACGTTGGCGCCGAGGTCGAGCACGTAGGTGTAGCCGCCGCTGCATGTTGGGCAGCACGGTGGCGATCGCCGGGCCGGTCGATGCCGGGCGAGCGTCTTCAGCACGAAGCGCGAGATCGCCATCAGCGCGCCGGTGTTGCCGGCGCTCACGCAGGCGTGCGCCTCGCCGGCTCTTCACCAGGTTGACCGCGACGCGCATCGAGGAATCCTTCTTGAAGCGCAGCGCCTGCACCGGCGGCTCGTCCATCGCCGACGACCTCGCCGGCGTGCTGCACGCGCAGCCGCGCGCCCGGCGGCGGCGCCGTGCGCGCGCAAGCTCCGCCTCGATGGCGTCCGCGCAGGCCGACCAGCACGATGTCGACGTCGGCGTGCGCGCGCCTGGAATGCGAGCGCGGCCGGAACCGTCACATGGGGGCCGTGGTCGCCCCCATGCAATCGACCGCTACGGTGATCAGCGGGACTACTCGTCTTTGCTCTTGGCGACCTTCTTGCCGCGGTAGAAGCCGGTCGGGCTGACGTGGTGGCGCAGGTGCGTCTCGCCGGTGGTCGGCTCGACCGCGAGCGCCGGCGCGGTCAGGCGATCGTGCGAGCGGCGCATGTCGCGCCGCGACGGCGACTTCTTGTTCTGCTGGACTGCCATGTGTCGTACTCCTCATTCAATCATTCAATGCTTTGCCGCGCATCAGCCCGCGCAGGCCGGCGAACGGCGATGCTTCTCCGCTCGCCCGCTGCCGGCGCGCCGCTGCGCAGCTCTCGTGCCGCGGCGCGTACGGCAGAGCGAGGATCAGCTCGTCCTCCGACCAGCTCGCGCACCGGCATCTCCTGCCCGCCACGATCCGGTCCGGCGACGTCCGCGTCGACCGGGCTCGGCGTCGATCTCGGCCTGAGCGTCGCCGCGAGCACCAGCAGGTCATCCGCTTGCACTTCGAACGGCAGCGGCTTCCAGGCAGCGCTGGCAACGCAACTGCAGCGTGCCGTCGCACCCTGCAGCCGCAGCGCCGGGGCGCCCGTGCTCGTCGCGCACGCCCTGCGACCTCGTAGGCGACTTCGCCGGCGTCCGACGCGAGCATATCGCGCAAGCGCGGGAAATCGCTCAGCGGCCAGACACCCCTGCTGCTTCGCGCCGGCCGACGCGAATTCGAAGCCGTCGATCACCGGCTGGTGCGACATAGAGGGGCGGATGATATCATCGCTGAAAACCCTCGTCAAAACAAAGTGATGGATCAACCCGGCGCCTCGTCCTCGCCTCGACCTCGAGGTACCGCAAGGCGCTGCTCGAGCGCCTTGGGCTGGCGTTCGAGATGCGCCGCCCCAGGCGTCGACGAGACGCGCGCTGCCCCGGCGAAGCGCCGGCCGACACCGCCTTGCGCCTCGCCGATGCCGAAAGCGCAGGCGCTTCGCACAGCCCTATTCGCCGACGCGCTGATCATCGGCTCGGACCAGGTCGCCTCCTGCGGCGGCGAGCGCCTCGGCAAGCCGGGCGACCACGCGAACGCGGTGCGCCAGCTGCGCAGCCTGAGCGGCAAAGACGGCGCGATTTCGACACCGCGGTCGCCGCTGCTCGATGCGAAACGCGGCAGACTGCGAGTCGCGCGTGGTGCCGTGCCGCGTGACGTTCCGCGCGCTCGACGACGCGGCGCATCGAGGCTTACCTGCGGCGCGAGCAGCCCTACGACTGCGCCGGCAGCGCCAAGGCCGAGGGCCTCGGCATCGCGCTGATCGCGCGCATCGAGACCGACGACCCGACCTCGCTCATCGGCCTGCCGCTGATCGCGCTCACCGAGATGCTCGAGCGCGCCGGCCTGCCCGGTCCTGCCTTGATCCTCTACGCCATCCCGACGCCGCTCGGCGGCGCGGCCGCGGACGATGCGCTGGCGCCGTCCGCGCTGCAGACGGTCGCGCTCGCTGAAGGATTTCGCGGTCGAGAACGCGAAGAGCGCACGCGCTTTTCTGGGAAGCATCGGCATGCCGGTGCGCGATCTTGAACATCGTGGAGATCGACGAAGACATCTTGCCGCTGCTGCAACCGCTGCGCGAGAGGCGTCCGCTCGGGCTGCTGTCGGAGGCCGGCTGCCCGGCGATCGCCGATCCGGCGCGGCGCTGGTCGAGGCCGCGCACCGCGAGGGCTTCCGCGTGGTGCCGCTGGTCGGGCCCTCCTCGATCACGCTCGCGCTGATGGCCTCGGGCCTGGAGGGCCAGCGCTTCGCGTTCTGCGGCTACCTGCCGCGCGAGACCGCCGAACGCGCAAGCAGCGCATCAGGGAGCTCGAGAACCGCTCGCGCGCGCGAGCACGAGACCGAGATCTTCATCGAGACGCCCTACCGCAACGACGTCCTGCTCGCAGCGCTGCTGGAGGACTGCCGGGACACGACCAAGCTGTGCGTCGCCGCCGACCTCACGCTGCCGACGGAACGATCGTCCAGACGAAATCCATCGCGCAATGGCGCAGCGCAGGCGGCGCCGATCGGCCGCCGCCCGGCGGTCTTCCTGCTGCTAGCGGATGCCGAGCGCTGAGTTGCGCAGCGCGAATCTCGACCAGCGCGCTCGCCGCGCCGGCGCCGAAGCGCCGGGCGAAGCTCTCCGACCACGCTTTCGCTGCTGCCGAGTAGTCGACGATGTCCTCGGCCTTGACCACGTCGCGCGCCACCGACTCCAGGCTGCCGATGCCGTCGGCGAGGCCGAGCTCGACGCTCTTCTGCGCCGGTCCAGATCAGGCCGCTGAACATGTCCGGCGATCTCCTTCAGGCGCTTGCCGCGGCCCTCGCGCACCACGCGCGATGAACTGCTGGTGGATGTCGCCGATCAGCTGCTTGGCGTGCTCCACGTCGCTTCTCCGTCGACCGGCGAGAACGGATCGAGCATGCCCTTGTTCTCGCCGGCGGTGATCAGGCGGCGCTCGACGCCGAGCTTCTCCATCAGGCCGGTGAAGCCGAAGCCGTTCATCAGCACGCCGATCGAGCCGACCACGCTCGCCTTGGCGACGTAGATGCGGTCGGCGCCGACGGCGACGAAGTAGCCGCCCGAGGCGCAGACGTCCTCGACCACCGCGTAGAGCGGAATGTCCGGGTACTTCTTGCGCAGCCGGCGCATCTCGTCGTAGATGGTCTGCGCCTGCACCGGGCTGCCGCCGGGCGAATTGATGCGCACCACCACGCCCTGCGTGTTCTTGTCCTTGAACGCGGCCTGCAGCGCGGCCGTCACGCTTGTCGGCGCTCGCATCGGCTGCCCGGGCGCGATGATGCCGTTCACCTCGACCATCGCGGTGTGCTTCTGCCGCCGCTGCCGATCTCGCCGCGGCCCTTCCAGTCGACCGCCATGCACGAGGATCAACGTGACGTAGGCGAAGGTGAGCAGCTTGAAGAAGATGCCCCAGCGGCGCGCGCGCCGCTGCTCGTTGAGCGCCGCGGTCGCGAGCTTCGCGATCAGCTCGCGTTCCCACTGCCCGTTGTTGTCAGTCATCTGTCGAATCCCATGAAGTAGACCGTGCCGTCGCGCTCCTCGAGCCTGCAGCTTGACCAGCGGCGTGCGGTTGCACGGGCCGCCGAGGCAGCTGGCCGCTCGCCGCGTCGTACGTGGCGCCGTGCGTCGAGCATATCAAATCGCGCCCGTCGAAATCGAAGAATACGCCCTCCTGCCAGTCGAGTTCCATCGCGACGTGCGCGCAGCGGTTGAGGTAGCCGTGCACCCGCCCGGCGTGGCGCACCGCGAAGCGCCGGCGCCGGCTCGCCGAAGTATTCGACCTCGAAGCGCACGCCGCTGCCCGGAGTCGGCCAGCGCCGCCGGACGCGCAGATCAGGCGTTCGTCGTCAGCCATGCCGCCAGCTCGCTCGACGCGTCGAGACGCAGCCGCAGCGGCGCGCAGGCGCGCAGCCCGTGCTCGGCGTGCGCGCCGTAGGTCACCGCCAGCGCGTCGACGCCGGCGGCGCTGCGCCATCTCCAGGTCGTGCGAGGTGTCGCCGATCATCAGCACGCCGTCGCCTGAGCATCGCAACTCGTCCATCAGCTCCAGCAGCATCGCCGGATGCGGCTTCGGGCTGGTCTCGTCGGCGCAGCGCGACGCCGCGAAGAAGCCGCCGCATGCCGCTCGCCTCGAGCGCGCGGTCGAGGCCCGCGGCGGCTCTTGCCGGTGGCGATGGCGAGGGACTGGCTCCCGTCTCGAGCTCGCGAGCAGCTCCGGCATGCCGGCGAACAGCCGCATCGTGTCCTCGCGCGCGAGGAAATGCCGCCGGTACAGCGGCGACGAACTCCGCGTAGCGCTCGGCCGGCAGCGTCGGGCACGGCGCTGGCGCAGCGAGTCGTGCAGGCCCAGGCCGATGACATGGCTCGCGCGCTCGCGATCGGGCACCGGCAGGCCCATGTCGCGGCCGCCTGCTGGATGCACTCGGCGATCGCTGCCGGCGGAGTCGATCAGCGTGCCGTCCCAGTCGAAGACGATCAGCGGATACTTCACGGCAGGAACTTCCTCGATGAAGCCCTGCATGTCCGTCCGGCACCGGCGACTTGAAGGCCAGCGCAGCGCCGGATCGAGCGGATGCTTGAAGGACAGGCTCGGCGTGCAGTGGAGCATCAGGCGCTTCACGCCCTGCTTCGCAAGCGTCGCGGTTGAGCGGAAAGTCGCCGTACTTGTCGTCGCCGAGGACCGGATGCCCGGCATGCGCCAGGTGCACGCGGATCTGGTGGGTGCGGCCGGTCATCAGGCGCAGCTCGAGCAGGCTGAACGACTGCGCTTTTCTTCAGCACCTTCACCTTGGTGACGGCGGCCTTGCCGTCCTCCCGCACCGCGACGCGCCGCTCGCCCTTCGCGGTCGACGTACTTGTGGAGCGGACTCGCTGATGTCGAAGCTGCCTGCTGGCGGGAACGCCCTTGGCCACGGCGAGGTAGATCTTCTCGACCTCGCCCCTCGCGCAGCATGCGGTGCAGCTCGACCAGCGCGCTGCGCTTTTGCGCCACGATCAGCAGGCCCGAGGTATCGCGGTCCAGGCGGTGGGCGAGCTCGAGGAACTTGGCCTCGCGGCCGCTCGGCGCGCAGCGACTCGATGACGCCTGAAGCTCACCCCGCTGCCGCCGTGCACCGCGACCCCCGAGGGCTTGTCGATCGACGATCAGGACGGCGTCTTCATGCACGACCGGCAGGTCCGAGCGGCCTGGCGGACCGCGGGCTTTCTTCGGCGAGATCCTGATCGGCGGGACCCGGATCCTGTCCCCAGCCTGGAGGCGGTATTCGGGCTTGATCCGGCCGCTGTTGACCCGGACCTCGCCGCTGCGCAGCACCCGGTAGACGTGGCTTTTCGGCACGCCCTTCGAGGATGCGCAGCAGGAAATTGTCGATGCGCTGCGCCGCGGCCTTCCTCCCCGACTTCAAGCGTCGTCGCCCGAGCCTTGCTTAAGTCATTCATTTTCCGTATTATCTCGCGGTCGCTTCGAGTTGCGAGGCACAGGTGGACGCGGTCTGCTGACTACGGCAGCGAGCCGACCTGCAACCCGCCTCCCTGTCCGGCCATAGCCGGGCCTGAAGCGCTGGTTAATTTCGCTCACCGGAAGTAGCGATCCGCACTAGAAGCGCGCGCAGGCGGACATTGGCCCCTACTTAGAATTCCTTTTGAGGCAACCCACTAGGAGAGCACGGACCGACTAGGCAATCGGAGCTCCTGCGCGCGCAGGAGAACAACAAGTGAAGCGCATGCTGTTTAACGCGACCCAGCAGGAAGAGCTGCGAGTCGCGATCGTCGACGGACAGAAGCTCGTCGACCTCGACATCGAGTCCGCATCAAGGGAGCAACGCAAGAGCAACATCTACAAAGGCATCATCACCCGCATCGAGCCCAGCCTCGAAGCCGCCTTCGTCGACTACGGCGAGGAGCGGCACGGGTTCCTGCCGTTCAAGGAAGTCGCCCGCAGCTACTTCAAGCCCGGCGTCGACGTCGGCCGCGCCCGCATCCAGGATGCGCTGCGCGAAGGCCAGGAGCTGATCGTCCAGGTCGAGAAGGACGAGCGCGGCACCAAGGGCGCGGCGCTCACCACCTTCATCAGCCTGGCCGGGCGCTACCTCGGTCCTGATGCCGAACAACCCGCGCGGCGGCGGCGTCTCGCGCCGCGTCGAGGGCGAGGACCGCAACGAGCTGCGCGACACCATCGACCAGCTGCAAGCTGCCCGAGGGCATGAGCGTCATCGCGCGCACCGCCGCGATCGGCCGCTCGCTCGAGGAACTGCAGCTGGGACCTGAACTACCTGATGCAGCTCTGGCGCGCGGTCGAGGGCGCCGCGAGCGAGCACGTCGCAGAAGCCGTTCCTGATCTACCTCGAGTCGAGCCTGGTGATCCGCGCGATCCGCGACTACTTCCAGCCCGACATCGGCGAGATCCTGATCGACACCGAGGAGATCTACGAGCAGGCCGGCGCGTTCATGCAGACACGTGATGCCGGGCAACGTCGGCAAGGTGAAGCTCTACCGCGACGACGTGCCGCTCTTCTCGCGCTTCCAGATCGAGCACCAGATCGAGAGCGCCTACTCGCGCCAGGTCAGCCTGCCCTCCGGCGGCGCGATCGTCATCGACCACACCGAGGCGCTGGTCGCCATCGACGTCAACTCGGCGCGCGCCACCAAGGGCGGCGACATCGAGGAGACCGCCTACCGCACCAACCTGGAAGCCGCCGACGAAGTCGCGCGCCAGCTGCGGCTGCGCGACCTGGGCGGCCTGATCGTCATCGACTTCATCGACATGGAGTCGCAGCGCAACCAGCGCGAGGTCGAGAACCGCCTGCGCGAGGCGCTGCGCTACGACCGCGCGCGCGTGCAGATCGGCAAGATCTCGCGCTTCGGCCTGATGGAGCTGTCGCGCCAGCGCCTGCAGCCCTCGCTCGAGGAGACCGCGCACATCAGCTGCCCGCGCTGCAGCGGCACCGGCTTCATCCGCGGCACCGAATCCACCGCGCTGCACGTGCTGCGCATCATCCAGGAAGAGGCGATGAAGGAGAACACCGGCGCGGTGCATGCGCAGGTGCCGGTCGACGTCGCCTCGTTCCTGCTGAACGAGAAGCGCGCCGAGATCCAGAAGCTCGAAGGCGCGCCTCAAGGTCAACATCGTGCTGGTGCCCAACCCGCACCTCGAGACGCCGCACTACAAGGTGCAGCGCCTCAAGCACGACGAGCTGAACGCGATGGAGCACGTGCCCTCGAGCTACGAGCTGGTCGAGCGCCCCGAGGAGCCGAAGGCGCCCGGCGCCGAAGAAGAGCCGAAGCGCGAGCGCCAGGAGGCCGTGGTCAAGGCCATCACGCCCGCGCAGCCCGCGCCGATGGTCGACGAGTCCGTGCGGCACGTGCCGCCGCCAGCGCCTGCCCAGTCGCGCAGCCGCAGCAGCAACCGCAGCGCCGCCCAGCGCCCGCGGCGGCCCCGGCAGCGAGCCAGCGGATTCCTCAGCCGCATCTTCGGCGGCCTGTTCAAGGCCGAGCCTGCAGCCCGGCGCCCGCGCCAGCCGCCAGGCTCGAAGCGCAAAGGCAACGCGACAGCGCGATCGCAGCGAGCATCGCCGCGTGGACGTGGCGGCGGCCGCGACCGCGGCGGACGCGGCGGACCGCGACCGTGGCGCGACGCGGCCGTGGCGGACGCGATGGCGGCGGCGGTGAGCGCCACGACCGGCAGCAGCAGGGCCGGCTCGAGGAGCAGCGCCGCGACGGCCAGCCGCGAGGATGGCGACCGCGGCGGACGCGGTGATCGCGGTCGCGCGGCGAGCGCCGCCCCGACCAGCAGCGCCAGCCACGGCCGCAGCAGCAGGCCAGCCGCAGCAGCCAGCGTTTCGACGCAGCAGGCATCAGCCGCGAGCAAGCCGCGTGCCGAACAGCAGGCGCCAGACCGCAGCAGCTCGCGCCGAGCAGCAGGTCATGGCAGCGCTGCGGGCAACCGCAGCAGCCGCGCCGAGCCAGCCCGGGCGCTGGCGCAGCCAGAGCCCGCCGCGCGACAGCAGCCAGCGCGGACGGCGAACGCGGCGAGCGCGGCGGACGGCGCCGCAGCGGCCGCGACCGGCACCGCGGCGAGCGGCGGTGACCGTGGCGAGCGCGGCGCAGCCGTCCGGCGGCCAGCAGCGCCCGGGCCAGCCGCCGACGTTCCTGATGAAGGACGACACGCGCCGCGAGCACCAGATTGCGCGAAGAGCAGCGCCTGCGAAGCCTGCGGATGCGCCAGCAGGAAGAGCACCACGAGGAGCCGCGCATCACAGCGAGCCGTCGTGCACGCCGCTCCCCGCCGGCAGCCGAGCCGCGCTACGAGGAGCCGCGCTACGAAGCGCCGCTGCGCGAAGAAGCCCCAGCGTTACGAGGCGCCGCGCGAGGAGCGCCGCGCACGAGGCGCCGCGTGCATGAGGCGCCGCGCCAGCGAGCACGTGAGCGCGCGCGAAGAGCGCGCCCGCGCCGTCAGGAGCCGAAGGTCGATCCCAAGCGAGTTACTGGAGAGCGCCGGCCTGGTGATGATCGAGACCGATCGCGCGCAAGGCGCCGTCGCAGCGCGGTGTCGGAGGAGCCGCAGCAGCTCGGCCGGCCGCGCCGCGAGCGCCCGAAGGCTGCAGGAGTCCGACGACGCTGGTGCAGGTCGAGACCGGACCTAAGAAGTAGCCGGGCCCTACGAGTCGCTTCATCTCGGCTGAGGAGGCCAAGGCAGGCTGCTTCGACCATGTCGAGCACCTGCTCGAAGCCTTCCGCCCCGCCGTAGTACGGGTCGGGCACGTCGTGCCCGCCGACCAGCATCCGCAGCTTGCCCTGGTGCTGCGGGCGGGCAGTGCGCCTGCATGATCTCCAGGTGGCCGCGGTCCATCGCCAGCGAGCAGGTCGAACTCCTCGAAGTCCCGCCGGCGCAGCCTGCCGCGCGCGCTGCGCGCTCAGGTCGTAGCCCGCGGCCGCTGCGCGTGCTGCTGCGCGCGCCGGTCGGGCGCGTCGCCGACGTGATAGTCGTGGGTGCCGGCCGATTCGACCTGGACTGTCGATCCTCGAGTCCTGCCGCCAGCTTGCGCATCACGCCCTCCGCGGTCGGGCGAGCGGCAGATGTTCCCGGTGCAGACGAAGCAGGACCTTCTTCATTCCGGGCGCGAGCGCGACGCCGAACACGCGCTTCTTCAGCTCGGCGAGCTGGTCGCGCGCCCGCGCCGCCTCCTCGAACTCGAGGTTGCTGCGCGTGCTCGAGCATCTTCTTCTCCAGCGCCTTGATCTCGCGCGCGATCTGCTTCTCGGACATCGCCTCGTAGCGCGCCTCTTCCTGCGCCGCCTGCATCTGCGCTCGGCGTCGTACACGCCGTCGATCAGGTCCTTGATGCGCTTGATCACGCCCATCGGGCGTGATGCGTGTGCTTCTCGTTGTACGGCGACCTGCTTGCGCGCGCCGGCGGTCGGTTTCGGCGATGGCGCGCTTGATCGAATCGGTCACGCGGTCGGCGTACAGGATCGCCGTGCCGTTGATGTGGCGCGCGGCGCGGCCGATGGTCTGGATCAGCGAGCGCTCGGAGCGCAGGAAGCCTTCCTTGTCGGCGTCGAGGATCGCGACCAGCGACACCTCCGGGCAGGTCGAGGCCCTCGCGCAGCAGGTTGATGCCGACCAGCACGTCGAACTCGCCCAGGCGCAGGTCGCGGATGATCTCGACCCGCTCCACCGTCTCGACCTCGGAGTGCAGGTAGCGCACCTTCACGCCGTGCTCGGCCGAGGTACTCGGTCAGCTCCTCGGCCATGCGCTTGGTGAGCGTCGTGACCAGCACCCGCTCCGTTTCTTCGACCCGCAAGCTGATTTCGGACAGCAGGTCGTCCACCTGCGTGGACGCGGGCCGCACGATCACCGGCGGATCGATCAGGCCGGTCGGGCGCACCACCTGCTCCACCACCTGCGCCGACTTCTGCGCTCGTAGTCGGCCGGCGTCGCCGAGACGAAGGTGGTCTGGCGCACCACCGCCTCGAACTCGTCGAAGCGCAGCGGCCGGTTGTCGAGCGCCGAGGGCAGCCGGAAGCCGTACTCGACCAGGTTCTCCTTGCGCGAGCGGTCGCCCTTGTACATGCCGCCGAGCTGCGGGATGGTGACGTGGCTCTCGTCGATGATCATCAGCGCGTCGGGCGGCAGGTAGTCGATCAGCGTCGGCGGCGGCTCGCCCGCCTTGCGCCCGGAGAGGTGGCGCGAGTAGTTCTCGATGCCCTTGCAGAAGCCCAGCTCGGCCAGCATCTCCAGGTCGAAGCGCGTGCGCTGCTCGATGCGCTGCGCCTCGACCAGGCGCCCGGCCTTCTGGAAGAACTCGATGCGCTCGCGCAGCTCGGCCTTGATCGCCTCGATCGCGCGCAGCGTGGTCTCGCGCGGCGTGACGTAGTGGCTCGACGGGTAGACCGTGAAGCGCGCCATCGGGTGCTGCACGCCGCCCGGTCAGCGGGTCGAACACCTCGAGCTTCTCGATCGCGTCGTCGTTCAGCGAGATCCGGATCGCGTGCTCGGCGTGCTCGGCCGGGAAGCACGTCGATCACGTCGCCGCGCACGCGGAAGGTGCCGCGGCGGAAGTCGAGCTCGTTGCGCTCGTACTGCATCGCCACCAGCCGCGCGCAGCACGTCGCGCTGCGCCATCTTCTCGCCCTGGCGCAGGTGCAGGATCATGCCGTGGTATTCGGACGGGTCGCCGATGCCGTAGATCGCCGACACCGTGGCGACGATCACCACGTCGCGCCGCTCGAGCAGCGACTTGGTCGCCGACAGGCGCATCTGCTCGATGTGCTCGTTGATCGAGCGAGTCCTTCTCGATGTAGAGGTCGCGCGACGGGACGTAGGCTTCCGGCTGGTAGTAGTCGTAGTACGAGACGAAGTACTCGACCGCGTTCTCCGGGAAGAACTCGCGGAACTCCGAGTAGAGCTGCGCCGCGAGCGTCTTGTTCGGCGCCAGCACCAGCGCCGGCCGGCCGAGGCGCGCGATGACGTTCGCCATCGTGTAGGTCTTGCCCGAGCCGGTGACGCCGAGCAGCGTCTGGAACGACGAGGCCGTCGTCGAGGCCCTCGACGCAGCTTGTGCGATCGCCTCCGGCTGGTCGCCCGCCGGCGGAAAAAGCTGGTTGAGGCGGAAAGGGACTGTTGGGAAAGGTGACGCTCACGGGTAGAATCTCGAGCGCCGAACCGAATCATTTTATCAGCATGAACGCTCCTCACTCGCCCTCCCCCTCGCCGCGCTGCCGATGGCGCCCGAGCGACCCGATCCTCGGCGTCACGCGAAGCCTACGTCGCCGACCAGAATCCGAAGAAGGTGAACCTCGGCGTCGGCGTCTACTACGACGACGACAGGCAAGATTCCGCTCCTCGAGTGCGTGCAGCGCACGCGGAAAGCGAGCGCCTGAAAGGCGTCGCCGCACCGCGGCTACCTGCCGATCGACGGCCTCGCGGCGCCGTACGACAAGGCGGTGCAGGACACTTGGTCTTCAGTCCAAGAAGGACAAACGCATCGTCACCGTGCAGGCGCTCGGCGGCACCGGCGGCCTGCGGATCGGCGCCGACTTCCTCAAGCGCCATCAGCCCGACGCCAGCGTCTGGATCAGCGACCCGAGCTGGGAGAACCACCGCCAGCTCTTCGAGGCCGCCGGCTTCAAGGTCAAGAACTACCCGTACTACGACGCCGAAGACCCACGGCCTCGACTTCGCCGGCATGCGCAGCGCCCTGAGCGAGCCTGCCTGCCGGCTCGATCGTCGTGCTGCACGCCTGCTGCCACAACCCGACCGGCGTCGACCTGACCCAGGAGCAGTGGCCGGCGGTGCTCGAGATCGTCCAGCTCGCGCGGCCTGATGCCGTTCCTCGACCTCGCCTACCAGGGCTTCGCCGAGGGCCTGGAAGCCGACGCCTACGCCGCGCGCCTCTTCGCCAGGCCATGAGCCCGGTGTTCCTCGTCGAGCTCGTTCTCCAAGTCCTTCTCGCTCTACGGCGAGCGCGTCGGCGCGCTGCAGCGTCGTCACCGGCAGCGCCGACGAAGCCGCGCGCGTCCTCTCCCAGCTGAAGCGCGTCGTGCGCACCAACTACTCCAACCCGCCGACCCACGGCGGCCAGATCGTCGCCACCGTCCTCGCCAACGCCGAGCTCGCGCAGCCTGTGGGACACGCGAGCTCGGCGCGATGCGCGAGCGCATGAAGGCGATGCGCAAGCCTGCTGGTCGAGCAGCATCAAGGCGCCGCGTCCCGTCCGTCGACTTCCAGCTTCGTCCTGCGAGCAGCGCGGCATGTTCTCCTACTCCGGCCTCACGCAAGGAGCAGGTGCGCACGCCTGCGCGAGCGAATACTCGATCTACACCATCGACACCGGCCGGCATCTGCATCGCCGCGCTCACCACCAAGCAACGTCGACTACGTCGCCGACGCCATCGCCAAAGTCATCGAGTAGGTCATCTGGCCAGCTGGGGTAGAATCCGCGCCCCAGCTTCGCTTCTGCCCCTATTCCCCGATAGCTCAGTTGGTAGAGCGACGGACTGTTAATCCGCAGGTCCCACGGTTCAAGATCCCTGGTCGGAGCCATCCAGGCAACACTGGGCATGAAGAAGAGCGCCCCGCAGAAGAGCGCGGCCTGCTTCTCAGCGATCGGACGCGAGTGTCAAGGAGCTGGGCGATCTGGCGCAGCAAGTTGCTCGGCCCCGGCTCGCACTCTGAGTCAAGGAAGCCGATCCCGAAGTCGTCTGAGGAGTGGAGGCGGGGCATCCCGGTGTGGTCCCATCGACGGCTTGATCTGCACCGGCGAGACTTACAAGAGCGTCGTGAAATGACCTCTCGCCAGGGGCGGCGCTGAAGGATCCCGCGGGCCTCGCTGCTCCATTGCTTGCAGGCAGCGCTTCCGGCGTGCCATCGACTTCCCCTGAAGGCGCGAAGGTCAACGAGGAAGCGCTGGGAGTCGCTCGTTCGCGCCGCCGTGACGCTGAACAAGTCCAAAGCCAGAAGCTGACCAGCCACGCGCAGCGGCAAGGTCTCATTCCTCCTGCGCCTTGCGCAGCGCCTCTGCGGGTGCTCCGGGCCATGACTCCGGCGCGTCTCTCCTGAGTGACATCGTCACACGGCAGTCGCGCTCGCCCCAGCCGCGCTTCATCGCCTTCGGCCAGCTCGTCGAGCGCGATCTGGCCGATGCGCATCGGCACGCCGACTCTCGCGCGCGAGCTCGATGCGCGAGCGTCACGTCCTTGTGCGCGAGGTCGAGCGGTGAACGCCGCCGGGTCGTATTTGCCCGTGGAGGAAATGCTCCGGCAGGCGATCGAAGGTGCGCTTGCGGCCCGGTGGCGCCCTGGCGCAGCGCCTGGAAGAGCGCGAGCGGCTCGACGCCGCCCTTCACGCCGAGGGTGAAGATCTCGGCGAGCGCCGCCTGGATCGGTGAAGCTCGCGGCGTTGTGCGCGAGCTTCGCGACGGTGCCGGCGCCGATCGGGCCGACGTAGAGCGGCTGGTCGCCGATCGCCTTCAGTACTGTGCAGGTACTTGTCGAAAATCGCGCTGGTCGCCACCGACCCAGATCGCTAGCTTGCCGGACTTCGGCGCCGCTCGGTCCGCCGCTCACCGGCGCGTCGAGGAAATGAATCTTGCCGACAGCTCTCGTGGAGCGCCGGACCGCTTCGGGCGAGTTGGTCGGCAGGTCGAACCAGGCTTGCACCTGACAGCAGCGAGACGTCTCGGGCGACGCGCTTCGACCTCGGCCGGGTCCGGGAAGCGAGGTGAAGAGCGACTTCGGCGCCCTCGCGCGCTTCGCGCGCTCGACTTGCGGTTGCCCTTCGCCGTTGAGGTCGAAGCGACTGCAGCGCGTGCCCTGCCGCGCTCGAGGCTCGCCGCCATGTGGCGCGCCCATCGCGCCCAGGCCGATGAAGCCGATCTTCATGCGCCTGCGCTCTGCGAACACCTGCTTGGCCATCAGCGCGGCGCTGCCGGCGTTCGGCCAGCCGGCGTAGAACGCGAGGTGCGTGATCGAGCTCGATGATCTCCTCGCTTGCGTCACGCCGTTGTCGAGCGCGCGCCAGAGATGGCCGCGCAGCTGGTCGGGCGCGCCCTGCGTGATCAGCGAGGCGACGGTGACCAGGCTGCGGTCGCGCTTGGAGAGGCCCTTGCGCTCCCAGACGTCGCCGAACACCACCTTGTCGGTGAGCTCGCCGAGCTTGGGAAGACGTCGCGCACCTGGCCGATGACGGATCGAGGGTATCTTCGCTGCATGACATGAACCTCCGCTCGTATTGGGACGGAAAACTCTATCATGCGGACAACCATGAACGCGGCGAACCGGAATCGCCTCTACGCATGGCTGCGCCTCGGCGCGGCGCTCGCCGCTGATGACGCATCGGCGGCTCGGGCATGTACGGCATCGCGGTCGCGCTCGCGCCGGTGCAGGCCGAGTTCGGCGTGACGCGCGCGACGCGTCCCTGCCCTACACGCTCACCATGCTCGGCTTCGGCGTCGGCGGCATCCTGATGGGACGCCTCGCCGACCGCTTCGGCGTGCATGGTGCCGACGGTGATCGGCGCCGTCGGCCTCGGCAGCGGCTTCGTCGCTCGCGGGCAACGCGGCAGCCTCTGGCAGTTCAGCGCTCGCGCACGGGCATCCTGATCGGGCTGCTCGGCTGCTCGGCGACCTTCGCGCCGCTCGTCGCCGACACCTCGCTCTGGTTCAACCGCCGCCGCGGCATCGCGGTGGCGATCTGCGCCAGCGGCAACTACCTCGCCGGCGCGGTCTGGCCGCCGATCCTGCAGTACTCGTTCGACACGATCGGCTGGCGCCAGACCTACATCGGCACTGGGCATCTTCTGCGGCGCGACGATGCTGCTGCTGGCGCTTCGCGCTACGGCCGCAGACCGCCCGCGATCGAAGCTTCATCGGGCAAACGGATTGCTCAGAAAGCCAAGGCCGCTCGGTCTGTCGCCGAACGGCCTGACCGCGCCTGCTCGCGATCGCCGGCGTCGGCTGCTGCGTGGCGATGTCGATGCCGCAGGTGCCACATCGTCGCCTACTGCGGCGACCTCGGCTACGGCGCGCGCGCGGCGCGCAGATGCTCTCGCATCATGCTCGCCTTCGGCATCGTCAGCCGGCTCGTCTCGGGCTGGATCTGCGACCGCATCGGCGGGCTGCGCACGCTGCTCCTCGGCTCCGGCGCTGCAGGGCGTGGCGCTGCTCCTGTTCCTGCCGTTCGACGGCCTCGCGTCGCTCTACGTCGTCTCGGCGCTGTTCGGCCTGTTCCAGGGCGGCATCGTGCCCGCCTACGCGATCATCGTGCGCGAGCACTTCCCGCCGCGCGAAGCCGGCGTGCGCGCCGGCATCGTGCTGATGGCGACGCTGCTTCGGCATGGCGCTCGGCGGCTGGATGTCGGGCGCGATCTTCGACCTCACCGGCTCGCTACCGCGCCGCGTTCCTGAACGGCATCGCCTGGAACCTGCTCAACCTGTCGATCGCCGTTCTGGCTGCTGCGCAGCTCTCAGAAGGTGTCGGTCCAGAACACCTGCCAGGTCGTACTCTGAAGCAGAGCTCGCGGTAGTCCCGAAAGCGCGGGTAGGACGCCGCGGCGACGGCGAAAGGCAGCGGGAAAGAACTTTCCCCAGTGCTGCCGGCGCCATGCAGCCGCTCGAGGCAGCGCGCCACCGCCTTGCAGGAACGCGCGTAGCGCTTCGTCGAACGGCAGGAAGGTGAAGAAGCTGATCGAAAACCACGCCGGCTCCGGCGGCGAGCCCGCACTCGCCATCGATACCAGCGTGTCAGTCGGTGAGATGCGGCGGCAACGAGCAGCGGATAGTGGTGCGTCCAGGCGCCGCGCAGCACGTTCACCTCTTCTCCCAGGCATCGCGTGGACCTCGGCGCCGGCCGCGCTGCGCTCCCCTGCCGCGAAGCTCCAGCATCTCGCGCACCGTGTCGAGCGCCGCGCGCAGCTTCCGATTCGGGCACGAACAGCTCCATCTCGACATGGCGGAAGAGGTCGTGACGCAGCGTGAAGACCGGCACGCTGTCGTCGATGCGGTGGAGTTGCAACGGCGCGAGCAGGCAGCACCCTGCGGTAGAACCAGCGGATCCCCGCGTCGCTCAACACCCGCAGGTTGACCTTGAGGATCGCGTGCAACCCGACGTCGACACCAGAGGAACAGCAGCGCGCGGCAGACGGGTCGCCCAGAGCCGGCTGCCCGTGCGCCGCGCCCGCCGGCGGCGATAGACGAGGTGGTGCCGCTGACCGGGGCAGGAGCACGAACTGTTGCAGCGGCCAATCCGCCGCGCCGGCCATGACTTCGTCGAAGGAGGCGATCTTTTCCAGCCGCTCTTCCAGCTGGTAGGCCGGCTCGGCGCGCAGCACCACCTCGACGATGACTCCGAGGATCCCAAGGCGCAGCGAGCGGCGGGCAGCTCGGTTTCCTTTGATGGAGATGACTTGGGGAAGATTCGTAGCGGGATCGAACGCCGCCACCCGCACCTCTTCGATGAAGTGCAGAGGCTGCGCGAGCCCGAGCCGTGCGTGCCGCGCTCGAGGTCGCGCCGGCGATGGTCTGCTTGAGGATTGCGCCGAGCGTCGGCAGCGCAGTCCGCCGCCTGCAGCTCGCTCACCAGCCGGCCGAGCGTGCACCCGGCGCCGACGTGCACGCGCGCATCCGGACCGAGGGCGGTCACTGCAACATGGTCGAGGTGGCGCAAGTCGAAGCGTGATGCCGGCGGTGGACACCGCACGGCTCCAGGAATGCAGCGAGCCGATGCAACGGATCTTCTCGCCGCGATGCCTTGCAAGGATTTCGACAACTTCGGTCTCGCTGCGCGGCGCGTGGAACCGCGTCGGCGCGAACGAAAGCATTCCCCCGAAATTGCTGATGCTCCCCGCGCGCCCCGGCGCTGAAAAGCTTTTATCAAAGTGGGAACCGCGCCACAATGCGCTGAGCCATTCAGATAAGAAAAGGGGGGAAGGATGGCTCTGGTGGCACGGCAACGCGGCCACGCTCGACTTCGCGAAGCTGCGGACGATCGGCGACGAAGAGGCGGACGCGCTCGTGGCGCGCCTTATCCATTGTCCGAAACGCAGTCCTCGAAGGACGAGGCGCAGCGGCAGCGCCGGCCAGCTCGAGGGCCTGCTGCAGAGCTTGTTCGCCTGGACACCCGCGAGCAACCGGCCGATGCCGGCTGCAGCCGACGCGTTCCTGCGCGAGCCGAACGTCCCTTCCGGCATGGTTCGATCCCAAGCGTGATCTGCCGCCGCGTCGAGCGCGCGCAGGATCTCTTCGACCGTTTCCGCCTGACGGGGCTGCTGATCCTCGGCTGCGCGAGCCTGCCGCAGTGCTACGCGCACGGCGAGATCGCCAACACGCTCACGCTGTCGGGCCTGCTCGGCATGCGGGTGCGCCAGCGCATCGAGGAGACCGCCGTCTTCGTCAACGCCGTGATGGCGCCGAAGTCGTTCGTCGACAGGAGTGCCTTTCCCTGGATGCGCAAGATCCGGCTGATCCACGCCACCATGCGCCGGCTCACGCTGATCCCCGCCGACGCCGTCGAGGAGCGCGACGACAACTCGGTCGCCGGTTTCATGCTGGCACGCAAGTGGCCAGCCCAGAACGGCATGCCGCTCGACCAGAGTCGAAGCTCGCGTACGTGTCCTCGACGTTTCCTACGTGGTGTTGGAGGGCTGGAAGACGTTTCGCATCCTGCCCGACCGCAGGGAGCGAGCAGGACTACCTCTACACCTGGGCCTTGATCGGCCATGGGCTCGGCGTGCGCGATGAGCTCCTCGAGCCGCTGCGCGCCGGCTCGCCCGGCGACACCGGCACGCTCTTCGCGCGGCTGAAAGCGGTCGAGCGCGACACCGACTTCGGCAAGGATCGCGCGCGAAGAGAAGAGGCCGCCTCCTCACGGCGACGCTGAACGTGCTGCTCTCGGACTCGGTGCTGGGCGCGCCGCTGCCCGCCTTGCTCGCGCGGGGTGAGGCCTGCCGCCGATCGCTGCTGCGCGGCCTGCCGCGCACGCTGACCCGCCGGCTGATCGGTTGCTCCACGGCGCTCGAGCTGTGGGTCGACCGGCCGCCCTTCCTCCAATGGATCGTGCACGCCCTGATCATCGAGATCGTCGGCTTCACCGACCTCCTCTCCCACGGCGTTCGGCAGGAAGATCCGCGAGGCGGCTTGTGGACCGACGTGAGCATCCGTTCCACCGCGACGTCGCCCGCGGGCCTCGAGCGTCCGCTGCCGCCGAACGCGCCCACCCGCCGCCACCGCCGGCGGCCGGGCCGCGTGAATTGCGCGGCCTGCGGCGCGCCGCTGCCGTCCGCGGCGCGCTTTGCCGCGAGTGCGCGCGGCCGGTCGGCGCCGCCTCGCTGCGCGAAGCGCCGCCGGTCGCGTACACGCCGGCGCACCTCGCCGAGAAGATCCGCGGCGCGCGTCGAGGCGATCGAGGGCGAGAGGAAGCGCGTCACGGTGCTGTTCGCCGACCTGCACGGCTCGATGGAGCTCGTCGCCGACCGCGACCCCGAGGAGGCGCGCGCCCTCCTCGACGCGCGTGCTCGAGTGGATGATGGAGGCGGTGCACCGCTACGAGGGCACCGTCAACCAGGTCCTCGGCGACGGCATCATGGCGCTCTTCGGCGCGCCGGTGGCGCACGAGGACCACGCGGTGCGCGCCTGCTACGCGGCGCTGCGCATGCAGGACAACATCAGCCGCTTCGCAGCGAGCTCGCCCCAGGCACCGGCGAGCTGGTGCGCATCCGCGTCGGGCTCAACTCGGGCGAGGTGGTGGTGCGCGCCATCGCCGGCGACCTGCACATGGACTACACCGCAGTCGGCCAGACCACCCACCTCGCGTCACGCATGGAACAGATGGCTGAGCCCGGCACGATCCTCGCTACGGCGGAGCTCGCGCGCCTCGTCGAGGGCTACGTGCAAACCCGCCGCCAAGGCGAGCGCAGCATCCGCGGCCTCGCCCAGCCGGTGGAAGTGTTCGAGGTGCTCGGCGCGGTGCCGCTGCGCACGCGCGTGCAGATCGCCGAGCGCCGTGGCCTGAGGCCGCTTCGTCGGCCGCGAGGCCGAGCTCGCGCACTCGGGCGCGCCTGACCCTCGTGCAGCAGGGCCGCGGCGAAGTCTGATGGCGCTCGCCGGCGAGCCGGGCGTCGGCAAGTCGCGGCTGCTGCTCGAGTTCGTGCGCACCGAGCACGCGGCCGGTTTCGGCGTATTCGAGTCGACCACGCTGTCGCACGGCGAGCGACGCCTTACTTCCCGATCGCCACGTTGCTCGCCCGGCTTCTCGACATCGACGTCGCCGCCGCACCGGAGGCGATCCGCTCCCGCATCGTGCGCCGCCTCACCTCTCTCGACGTGCCGCCGGTGCCGCATTTCGCCGCGCTCGCCGCGCTCTACGGCGCGAACACCGGGGATCGCCAGTGGGAGGCGCTGGACCCGCCGACAGCGCCACCGCAGCACGCTCGAGGCGGTGAAGGCGCTCGATCATCGCGCAGGCGCGCGTGCAGCCGGTGCTGCTGATCGTCGAGGACCTGCACTGGATCGACACCGAGTCGCAGGATGTCCTCGACCACCTCGTGCGCGCGCTCGCGAGCTCGCGCGTGCTGCTGGTCGAGTACCGGCCCGAGTACACAACGAGTGGGCGGCATGAGCGCGTTCACCGCGCTGCGCGTCGCGCCGCTTTCGCAGGAGCGCGCGGCCGACCTGCTGAAGAGCCTGCTCGGCGAGCATCCCGGGCTCGCGCCGCTCAGCCGACGCCTGCTCGCCCGCACCGAGGGCAACCCGCTGTTCCTCGAGGAAAGCGTGCGCGCGCTGGCCGAGCAAGGCGCTCGAAGCGCGCCCGGGGCCTATCGCCTGGCGCAGCCGCTCGACACGATCCGCATCCCGGCGATGGTGCAGGATGTGCTCGCCTCAGCGCCTCGACCTGCTGCCGCCGCGCGAAGGCGCTGGTCAGGTGGCGTCCGCGCTCGGCAAGGATCTCTCCGCCGCGGTGCTGAAGCGCGTCGCCGGCCTGCCCGACGCCGAAGCTCGCGGCGGCGCTCACCAGACCGCAAACGTCGGAGTTCCTCGTCAGCGCGCTCTTTCCCGACCTGCAGTACTCCTTCAAGCACGCGTTCACGCACGAAGTCGTCTATTCAGCCTGCCGCACCAGCGCCGCGCCGGCTGCACACCGCGATCGTGGAAGCGATGCTGGAAGAAGTCTCCCGCCGGAGCGCACGGCCAGCGTTGTCGAGATCCTCGCCCACCACGCGGAAATTTTTGCACGGCACGAGCTCTGGGAGCCGGCGGTCGGCTACCTGCGCCGGGCCGCCGCGCGCCGCCTACGAGCGCTCCGCGTGCCGCACAGCGCCCGTCGCCTACCTCGGCCGGGCGATCCGCGCCCTCGCCCGCCTTGCCGGCCACGCGCGCCACGGCGAGGCTCGCGATCGACCTGCGCTTCGAGCAAAAGGGGCCCGCTGCTCGCCCTCGGCGCGCTCGATCGCATGCTCGCCTCGGTGCGCAGCGCGGGACGCTCGCCGACGGCTCCGGCGATGTTCCAAGCGCCGCCGCGCGTCCGCGGCGCAGCTCGCGGAGCTACCTGTGGCTCACCGCCCAATGCCCATCGCCACGCCGGCGGAAGCTGGTGAAGGCCCTCGCGTTCGCCGGCCGCGACGACAGCGCGGTCCTCAATTCACGACCCGCTTCTATCTCCTGGCGCGGCGCGCCATTCCGATGGGCGACTACCGCCACCGGACGGTGGAGCTGCTGCGCGGAGGCGAACGTGACCTACGCAGCGACCAGGACCTGGCGGGCCATGGCGCTTCGGCATGGCCGGCCTGCCTTCGGTGTTTTCCCGCGCCTGGCTCGCCTGGGCGAGGGCCGAGCTCGGCGAGTTTGCCGCCGCCCGGGGAAGCGCTGCCGAGCGCGGAGCCCAGATCGCGAGCGCATTTTCGGGCACCTTGCCTAAGCGTACTCGCGGCGCGCTTCGCCAGTGCGATCGGTCGGAAGCTCACGCGCGGCGAGCCCCGAACTGGAGGAGGCGACCCGCTTGTCCTCGAGCCCGGCGCTTGCCACCGGCCCGCGCCGAGCGCCCTTGCCGCTTCGATGGATTCCGCCGCGTTCGCAACCCCGGCTCGGCATCGCGCTCGCTCGCCAGAGCCGCGCGCAGCGCCGGCGCAGTCAGCGCTGCTATCGAGCTTGCGATGTCCCAGGCGCCGTCCGACGCGGTAGCCTCCACCTTCACCCTATCGCCGCGGCGGCGCGGCGGCGGAGCCTACCTGCTGAGCGGGCGGATCGACGGTGCCGCGCAGCAGGTCGAGCGCGCGCTTGGACGCGCGCGCCGCGAGCAGGAGCGCGGCTACGAAGCACTGGGCGCTCAAGCTGCGCGGCGATGATGTCGCCGCGACCCGCGATCAGGCGGTGGCTGTGCACCGCTGCCGAGCGATACCGCGCCAGGGCCATCGCGCTCTGTCATGGACAAGCTCAACAGCGCGCGCGCTCGCCGCGCAGGCGTGGACTCGCCGGCACGGAGTTCCTTGCATTCCCGGGAAAATCGAAACGGCGAGGAGCGCGGGCCGCGTTCGATACCGCGATCAACCTGCTGGCAGTGCCATGGGCGCTACTGCGTTGCTGGAGAAGGCGCGCCGCCTAAGCGGCGACCCTGGTGCTTTCAACTTCTTCCAGAGCTCACACGGGCGCTCGAGGGCGCTGCGGAAGTTCTTTGCCGCCGCGGGTCGAGCGGCGCGCCCTCTCCCCTCGCTCAGAGGGCTTTCTGAGCGGTCACGGTTCGAGGAGAGCTCTCGGCCGCGACGCACGGCTGCAGGCGCTGCGCGCGATTCATCTCGAGTTCGCGCCAGATGGACCCGGAACACACGCTTTCCGGCACGCCGTCGCCGACGACCCCGAATCATGCCCGTGGCCGCCGCATCAGCACGCCTGATTCGCACGTTGCCAAAGCGTCCCCGCAAGCGCCTTGCCGAAGTGGGCGGTCGCGGACCAGCATGCATCTAATTCTCTTTCTCAGGCTGTTCCTACTGAGTTTCAAAACCAAACCGGCGCAGCCCGACCAGAGGAACGAGCCCATGTGATAGATCGGCCGCAGCTGCGTCGTGTGACGCCGAACGGGATCGACCGAGGGCGCAGTGGCTGTGCACCACCGCCATCACCTCGGGCCGCGCGCGGTAGATCTCGCCGTGGATGTAGCGCTCGATGAAGCCCTTGCGCTTGTCGCCGCGCCAGCGGCTCGCTGTCGGCGTCGAGCTCCATCAGGTCGGCTCGCGGTGACGAGCGCCGGCGCGCAGCGAGCGCGACATGATGAAGCGGTCCGGCTCGCTTGTCGCTGCGCGCGCTCGACGTGGCCGTAGGCGTCGAGCACGCCGTCGTCTGCGCGAGGATGCGGCTGCCGGCGACGAGGTCTTCGATCAGCGCCCTGGCTGGCGGGAGTTTTCTGTCTTGGCTGACTTCTTCGACGCATGCAGCCGAGCGTCGCACGCCATGTTGGCGTCGTAGCCGGGCATGCACCCGCACGTCGACGACGCAGACCTGCACCGCCTCTGCGCACTGCTTCGATCGCCTTCTCTCAAGGCCGCTGTTCAATCTGCGAACCTCGGTACCGGGCCGATGCACTCGCGCCCTGCGCCGCGCGCCATCATCGCGAGGTCGATGTCGGGCTCGTCGATGCGCTGGCCGATCCACGTGTTCTCGACCGGCCGGCCGCGCTCCTTCGCGACGCGCTCCTGGTGCAGCTCGTCGTTGTAGAAGGAGCGGTTGTTGGCGACGAGGATCAGGCAGGGCATGCTCGTAGTGCGTCGCGGTCCACAGCGCGGTGTTCCCCATGAGGAAGTCGCCGTCGCCGACGATGCCGACCGACCATGCGGCCGGTGCCCTTCAGCGCGAGCGCCGCGCCGACGGTGATGCCCGGGCCCGCGCCCACGCCGCCGCCGCCGTCGGCGCCGAGGTAGTCGAGCGGATGGCTGAAGTGGCGGTACGCGCCGTTCCAGCCGAGCGGCAGCCTGCGAGAGGCAGACGTCCATGCCCTGCGGTCGCGCTCGTTGAACGCGTCGCGCGAGCGCGCGGATCGTCACGCTTCGTCTGCTTCGGACAGCGAGGTTCGAGCCGTGGCGGAAACGGCGGCCGGCCGCGCCTTGCACTGCATCGAGAAGCAGCGGCACGGCCACGTCGGGCTCGCACATCATGTAAACGTCCGACCGGCGGCAGCCCTTGGTAGTCCATGCTCCAGCCGCGATGCAAGTGCGCATCGGGCGAGACGCGGATCACCTTCGCGCCGATCGGCTCATCGCCCCACGCCTGCCTTGAGCGTGCCCGCGAGTGTCGACCCAGTCGAGCGCGAGCACCGACGTCGCGCGTCGCGCAGCAGCTTCGCCGCGTCCGGCGGAGGAAGGTCGCCGGCGGCGCCGCGTGCAGCGGATGATCGGTCGGGAAAGCGGCCGCGCCGAGCTTGATGTCGGTGAACACGCTGCGCCTGCAGCTTCTCGGCGAGCGCGACGCGCGCTTTCCACGCGGTCTCGCTCGCTGGAGACGCGCCCGGCGAGGATCACCGGGTTCTTCGCTGCCGAGAGGAGCTTCGCCGCGGTCTTCGATCGATTCGACGCGGGCTGCACGGGCTCGGCGGGGCCTGATAGCGCGTGACGATCGGGCAGCGGCGGCAGCGGCGCCGACCTTGGCCTCCTGCAAGCGCGGCGTCGAGGTTGACGTAGGTCGGGCCGCGCGGCGCGGTGTTCGGCGATCTGCGCGGCGCGCAGCAGCGCCTCGTACGCCGCGCGGCACCGACGCGGGCTGGTTGTCCCACTTGGTGTAGTCGCGCACCAGCGCGCCCTGGTCGGACGCGGTGTGGATCCAGTCGATCCAGGGCCGGCGCTTGGCCGCGTCCCACGGGCCGGTCGCGCCGAGGATCAGCATCGGCACGCGGTCGCACCAGGCGTTGAAGATCGCCATCGTGCGCGTGCATCAGGCCGACGTTCGAGTGCAGCACCGCGCCCATCATGCCGCCCGGTCGCCTTGGCGTAGCCGTGCGCGATCGCCACCGCGCGACTCCTCGTGCAGGCAGAGCAGCATCTGCGGCCGCTCGTTGCCGAGGTAGTTGACGATGGCTGTCGTGCAGGCCGCGGTAGCTCGCGCCGGGGTTGAGCGCGAGGTACGGAATGTCGAGCGCGCGCAGCATGGCGGCGATCGCGTCGCTGCCCCAGAGCTCCTTCTGCTCCGGCACGGAACCGGAATGTCGCGCAGAAATTCGCTTGCCACGCTCAATCTCCTTTGATGCCGGCGTCGCTTGATGATCTTGCCCCACTGCGCGTTGTCCTCGCGGATGAAGCGCGCGAACTCGGCCGGCGAGCTGGTCGCGAGCATCGATGCCCTGCGCGGCGAGGCGCGCCTTCAGTCTCCGGCGCGTTCAGGATCCGCGCCACCTCGGCGTTGATCTTCGATCACGATGTCCGGGCGGCGTCTTCGCCGGCACGAACAGGCCGAGCCACGGATCGAGCGCGTAGCCGGGCACGCCCGCCTCCGCCGACCGTCGGGACATTGCGGCAGCGTCGCGAAGCGCTGCGCGCGGTGCTGTCGCGAGAGCGCGCAGCTTGCCGTCCTGGATGTGCGGCAGCAGCGGTGTTCGCCGCGCCGATCCACACCTGGATGCGGCCCGGCAGCAGGTCGGCGACCGCCGGCGCGGCGCCCTTGTAGGGCACGTGGTTCATCTTCGTCCCGGTCAGGCGCTGCAGCAGCAACGCCGCCCAGGTGCTGCGGGCTGCCGGTTGCCGGAGGAGCCGAAGTTCAGCTCGCCCGGCTTCGCCTTGGCGTAGCGATCGAGCTCCTGCACCGACCTCGCGGGCAACGGTCGGGATGAACCACCAGCAGGAACTGGATGCGCGCCACCAGCGTCACCGGCGCGAGGTCGGCGAGCGGATCGAACGGCTGCTTGCCGAGGTAGGGATTGACCGAGAAGACGTTGTCGGCGCGAGCAGCCAGGTGTAGCCGTCGGCGGCGCTCTTCGCGACCAGCGTCGGCGCCGATGTTCTGGCTTCCGCCGGTGCGGTTCTCGACCACGCACCGGCTGCGGCCAGGTCGCCTGCAGCCCCTGCGCGAGCGCCCGGGCGATGGTGTCGGGCGAGCCGCCCGGCGTGCAGCGGCACGATGATGCGGACCGGGCGCTCAGGATAGCCCTGCGCACGCAGCGAAGCAGTGGAAACAGCGCGGCCAGCAACCAGACCATCGTCATACGAGTCACTCAGTACTCCGCAGGTTGCACCGCGCAGTATTACCAATGCTCGCACGCCTAGCTGGCCTAGGATGGCTGCCCGCTCGAGTTTCACCGAGGAGGAAGGCCAGACATGAGATCTCGATGTTCTCCAAGCACGCGATCGCGGCGCTGTTGTGCTGGCCGCTCTGCCGGCCTCGGCGCAGGATTCGGTCGAAGACCAGGGCAAGAAGGTCGTGGACGCCACGTGCAACAGCTGCCACCCGATCGGCGCACGCACCGGCTCCGGCTACACGCTCCGAGGGCTGGGACACGGTTGCTGCGGATGATGGCGAACCATGGCGTGCCGGCTTCCCGCCGACCAGGTTCTCGCCGGCGAGGCCGATACCTGGTCAAGACCTATCCGGTGAAGGGGCGAGCCCGCCGCCGTGCTGGTCGACGGGCCCGCAAAGGTCTCGATGAAGGCCTGGCACGGCGACGCACGCCCGGGTCGCGGCCGCACGATCCGCTGGCGGCGCGGGACGGATCGCTCTGGTACACCGGGCAGATGGCGAACGCGCTCGGGCCGCGTCGATCCGAAGACCGGCAAGGTCAAGGAGTATCCGCTCAAGACCGCCGCACTCCGGCCCGCACGGCCTGGTCGGAGGACAAGGACGGCAACATCTGGTACACCGGCAACACCGGAGCCCTGATCGGCAAGCTCGATCCGAAGACCGGCGCGGTGACCGAGTACCCGATGCCGGATCCGAAGGCGAAGGACCCGCACACGCTGCTCTTCGACCAGGCCGGCATCCTGTGGTTTACGGTGCAGAACGCCAACCGCATCGGCCGGCTCGACCCGAAGACGGGCGAGATCAAGCTGCTCACGCCGCCGACGCCGAAATCGCGTCCCTACGGCATGGCGTTCGACTCCAAGGGCAATCTGTTCGTCGTCGCAGTTCGGCGTCAACAAGGTCGCGCAGCGTCGATCCGAAGACGCTGGAGATCCGCGAATACACCCTGCCCGATCCCGGCTGCGCGGCCGCGGCGCATCGCCGATCACGACGCGACGACATCGATCTGGTACGCCGACTACTCGCGCGGCTACCTCGGCCGGCTCGACCCGGCGACCGGCAAGGTCACCGAATGGCCGTCGCCGAGCGGACCGAAGTCCGCGCCCTACGGCATCTCCGCGATCAAGGACGTCATCTGGTACAGCGAATCCGAGGCCGAGGCCGAACACCGTCGTGCGCTTCGATCCGAAGACCGAGAAGTTCCAGAGCTGGGCGATCCCCGGCGGCGGCAACATCGTGCGCAATACCGACGTGACCGGAACGGAAATTTCGTGCTGGCGAACAGCCTGGTCATGCAGTCCTGGTCAGCGTGCCCCGTGAGCTAGGCGGGCGAAGCGGGCGGCTGGCGGGCGTAGGCCGAATGCAGCAGGTCGAGGATCCATCGCCTCGGCGAGCAGCGCGTCGTCGCTGCGCGCTTCTTCCTTGGCGCCTCGCTGAGCATCGTTTCGAGGCCTTTCGCGTCTGCACCGGGATGCCGCCGACGTCGAGGAAGTGCACCGCGGCGCCGAAGCGCGGCGAGCGCGAGCGTCGCCTGCTCGAGGCCGAAGCTCGCTAGCAGCACCTCGAAGGTCGTACGCGGTTGCCGATGTGGGTGAACTCCGCGCCGTCGAAGTCGAAGCCCACCGCCCTCTGCGGCCGGTCGCGCGGCCGCTCGAGCCAGACGAAGCGCGCGCGTCGCGGATCGATGAAGCGCCTGATCAGCCAGGCGCTCGCCAGGCGATCGACCCAGCAGGTCCTCGCGCGTCGCCCAGATGCGCGCTGCTGATAGCGGCGCGGTTCCGAGCCCGGCGCAGGCGCGCCTCGCCGCGGCTGCGGCTCGCCGCTGCGAGATAGCGCTTCGCGCAGGTGCCGTCCGCAGCGCCGACAGGGCGCTCGTCGCCGGCACGCCTGGCGCCTGGCCCCGGGAAGAAATCGATTGCCGGCCAGCTTCCTCGAAACGCGCGCTGCGAGGCGCTGACACCGCGGTCTGCGCCTTGCGGTGCCGAGCGCGGCAACGCCTTCCTGGCGCGCGTCCACCTTGCGATCAGCGCACCGTATTCGCGCGCTGCGGTCGAAGAGCTTGCGCACATGCGGCAGCGCTGCGCGCGCGGTCTTGAGCTGCAGCTCCACCGTCATGGCGAAGCCGCCAGCGGCCTGGATCTCCGCCTCCATGCTGGCGAGGACCGGCGAGCCCCTCGGTCGTCGCGCGGCAGGACGTAGACCCCGTCGCGCAGCACCCGCACGACCGGCTTCCTTCAGCGCCCGCCACACCCGCATGCGCGTCGTGCCATGGCGCGCCGGGAGGCTGAGGACGAGTGCGCGCCAGTGCTTCATCGTCGTTACAGTCATCAACATCAGCTAGTGACATATAAGTAACAAAACATACTTGACGAAGCTCGCTGCGGCCCGCGCTGGCCTTGCGCGTCAACGCTAGACCAGCAGCCCAGTCGGCCACCGGTCTGGCCGGGTTCCCGCAGACACCCGGCCGCAAAGACGATCGTCTCAAGCGCTGTCTGTCCCTTCGGGGAAGGGTACGTGTATGAGCAACGGAATCGCCACAACCCTGATCAGCGCCACCCCTCGCCCTTGCCGCCGCCGGATGCGATGTCGCTTCGCCCGAAGGGCGACGAACCGCCGCGCCTGGCAACTGACCCGCGAAGGCGTGTCGGCCCGCCCGGACGCAGGTCACCCTGCCCGGCTGGATCTGGGTCAAAGGAGCCTTACGGTTGCGCGCCGAGCCTCACGCGGTCGGCCCGCAAGGCGAAGCAATCGTCAGCAGCAACGTCATTGCCGACCCTCTGGCGCGTCGATCCGAAAACCCTCGCCGTCACCGAGCATCCAGGCTCGCGCTCGACGCCGATACCGTGGGGGACGTCGGCTTCTCGGCCTCACCTACTCCGCAGAGCACGGCGCGTATTTCGCGATGAGCGAGCCCGTACGGCTCACTGTGGGAAGATCGATCCACAGCTGCGGTATGCGCAGAAGATCCCGCTTTCGCAACCGCTCGTCGGCGCGTGCGGGAGGCTCTCCGTGCGCGCGGACCGCAGGCGGCGAAGACCCTGCGCACCGCGCGGTCTGCACAGCCTCGCCGGAGGGCCGCTGGAGTATCGATTTCGCGCCACGACCAGCGTTCGGCCTACGCGCGGGGCGCGAGCGGCCAGGACTGTCCATGGCTCCCGCCAGCGTCGCACTGCAGGGGACGGCCCATGGCCGCTTCCATCTCGTTCGCCGAGCTCCGTCGGCCCTGAACTCACCGCGCCCTCCGCTCCTCATCGACGTGCGGCGCCCACCCGCTTTCCGCAGCTCGATCCGACATGATCGCCGGCGCGCTGCGCCCGCGACCCGGAGGATGCAGCGCAGTGGGCCGTCGCTGCCGGGCGCCGCCGAAGCGGTGGTGTACTGCGTGCATGGCCACGAAGTCAGCCAGGGCGCGGCGCGCGCGCTCGCGAGCGGAATTCCCGCTCGCGCTACCTCGAGGCGGCATCGAGGAAGGCTGGAAGGCGAAGAGCGGCGCGCTCGACCGCAAGCCGCGCGACGCAGCCGCGCATAGGTGACGCGCGAGCAATACGTAACTGG
>ERZ1370068.8155-contig-7031_pt1 | contig 47020 bp, 60 predicted proteins | sample MGYA00561227_ERZ1370068 | MGnify/ENA primary metagenome ERZ1370068 (study PRJEB38410, sample SAMEA6850437) | metagenome | study: Metagenomic assessment of the ecological functions of the soil: analysis of the soil microbiota associated with the... | reverse complement strand
CCATTGCTATGAGACCGTGTTCGCGCTTCACCAGTGCATGCGCAGGCCCCGGGTGCGCAGTGCGCCTCTGCGAGCCGCCGGTCGTCGCGCGCCCGAGTCACCGCTGCGCATGGCGTCGGCTAGCGGGGAGAGTCGCCTCGTCGCCGCATTCGAGGCGACCAAGGGCGCTCTCGCCTCTGCTCGTCGGACTCGGCCTTCTCAGGGTCGTCGACCGGGACGTCCAATCGGTGGCGGAAGAGCTGGTGCGTACGCTCCACCTCAATCCCGCGAATCACCTGCCGCGCATCTTCCTCGACGCGCGCGGAACGTGTCGGCGACACGCGCCTGTGGCTGCTCGCCGCATTCGCCCTCGGCTACGCCGGGCTGCGGCTGGCCGAGGCCTACGGCCTTTGGTTCCGGCGGCGCTGGGCGCAATGGTGCCCGCCGTCGCGAGCGGGGACCCTCTACGTGCCGCTCGAGCATCTACGCCATCCCGCAGCGCGCGTCGTGGGTCAGGTGGGGACGCTGGTCGTGAACATTGCGATCGTCGCATTCATGGCATTCACCGCTGTGGCAGCGACGCCGCGTCCCCGTGCCCCCGGCTGCTTTCCGCAGCCCGGCCGCAACGCCCTCGCGGATGATCTCGGCAGAGCCGCAGCGTGCCGGGCTCCGGCTGCGTCGCGGGCGGCGAGAATCAGGTAGAGCTTCGCCGAAGCGCTCCACGCCTTCGGAGAGCGGCAGCGGCTTCAGCGTGCCTGCTTTGAGCTCATCGCGAATCTGGTCTCGGGGAACCACGCGAAGCCGTAGCCCAGGCGCGCGGCGAGGATCGACGTCGACATGCTGCTGACCGTCCACCGCTGCTCGACTCTCGAGCGACAGCGCGCGCGTGGTCGCGACGGCTGCCGGAATCGCGACGACGAGGTGCCGGTAGGCGCGCAGGTCGCAGGCAGCGCAGCGCGCCGGTGCAACCGGTGCAGCGTGATGGTCCGGGATGCGCGACCGGAATCGCGCGGAAGCGCAGCAGCGGATCGCCGAGGAATCCCGGCGGAACCTGCGGCGCAGATCGCGAGATCGGCCTGTCCCTGCAGCAGCGCTCGCCGGTTCCGGCCCAGCACCGATCTCGATGACTTCGATCCGCGTGCGCGGCTCTCCGGCGCCGAAGCGATCGAGGCAGTCGAGCAGCAGCCACGTCGGGAACAGGATCTCGACCGCGATCCGGATCTCCGGCCTCCCAGCCGGCCGAGAGCGTCCTCGCTGCCCTCTCGGCGCCGGCGGCTTCATCGAGCAGCGCCTGTGCGCGCGGCGATAGAGCATCTGCCCCGACGGGCGTCAACACGGCCTTGCGGCCCTGGATCGTGAACGCTTCGACGCCGAGCTGCGTCTTCCAGCTTCTGCACGGCGTAAGTGAGTGCCGACTGACTCTTGTGCATGCAGCTCGGCCGCCTGCGCGTAGCCGCCGGCGTCGACGACGGCGACGAGCGTTCGCCACTGCTCGAGCGTCACGTGCGGAACGTCGGGCATCGTTACATTATCTAATTATTAGATAGTATATGCGACATTATTATGCTTTTATCTAATTAAGTAAAGCGCTTAATGGAGGCATCCAACACACGGAGGACATCCATGAAGACGCTGCTCCAGACTCAACACCAGCTTTGTTCGCCGATCGGTGGGCAATCGACGCAACTGGCCGACCGCTTCGTCGCGGCGATGGCGCGCTGCAAACCCGGGCGCGAAAGTCGTTGTCGCGTGATATCGGGCCGCGAGCCGGTGCCGCACCTGACCGCCGAGCGCTTCGGCGCATTCGTCGCCGCCGCGGAAGCTCGCACCGCCGAGCAAGGCGCGGTCGCCGCAGTTCTCCGATGCGCTGATCGACGAGCTGCGTGCGCGCGGAGCGTCATCGTGATCGGCCTGCCGATGTACAACTTCGGCGTGCCGTCCTCACTGAAGGCCTACTTCGATCACATCGCGCGGGCGGGCGTAGACCTTCCGCTACACGGCGCAGGGCCCGGTGGGCCTGCTGACCGGCAAGAAGGTGTACGTGTTCGCGACCCGCGGCGGCGCGTACGCCGGAACGCCGCTCGACACGCAGACTGACCTACGTGCGCGACTTCCTCCGGTTCCTCGGCATCGACGACGTGGAGTTCGTCTACGCGGAGGGCCTCAACCTCGGCGCCGGAGCGGAAGGAGCCGCGCTGACGGGAGCGCACGCCGTGATCGATCGTCTGACGGCGATACCGGTGCCGGTGGCGCTTGCCGCGTAGCGCGGCTGCGGGTTGATCCGCGCGCCGCGCGTCCGCACATCGAAGCATTGGCTGACTTTCCATCTCGACGGAGCAATCATGACCATCCGCACGCTGCAACGCGTCATCGAAGCGATCCCCACCTCCGACGGCGCCGGCGTCAAGCTGCGGCGCAGCCTCGGCCAGTCGTCTGCGGCGCGCCTCGATCCGTTCCTGATGCTCGACCATTTCTCGACGGACAACCCGGACGACTACATCGCCGGCTTTCCGGCGCATCCGCACCGCGGCTTCGAGACCGTCACGTACATGCTCGACGGCCACATGCGGCACGAGGACCACCTCGGCAACACCGGCGATCTGAAGAGCGGCGGCGTGCAGTGGATGACCGCCGGGCGCGGCATCATCCACTCCGAGATGCCGCAGCAGGAGCGAGGCCGCATGCGCGGCTTCCAGCTCTGGATCAACCTGCCGGCGAAGGAAAAGATGAAGCCGCGCCGGGTATCGCGACATCCAGGCCGAGCGAGATCCCGGTGGTCGAGCTCGCGACGGCGGCGCGCGTCAAGGTGATCGCCGGGACGCTCGACGTCGACGGCGCGGTGACGCCGCGGGCCGATCCAGGGTCGTCACGACGGACCCGTTGTACTTCGACGTCGACGCTGCCGGCGGGCGCGCGCTTCGCGCAGCGCGATCCGCCGCGGCTACCACGCGTTCGTCTACGTCTCGAGGGCAGCGTCGCCGTCGGCGCCGGCGAGCGCGGCGCAGCCGCTCGGCGACACAGGCGCCGGCGTGCTTGCCGGACGGCGACACCGTCGAAGTCGCCGGCGGCCCGAGGGCGGCCGCGTCATCCTGCTCGCTGGCCGTCCGCTGCGCGAGCCGATCGTCCAATACGGACCGTTCGTGATGAACACGCAGCGAGGAGATCGAGCAGCGCGATCCGCGACTACCAGAGCGGTGAGCTAACGGCGTAGCGGCGAGGCCCGAAGGGCGGCGAGCAATCGCGAATCGCGGGAGGCCGACAAGCGCGCGCGGACGAGGCTGACGGCGAGCTAGGAGAGCCTCGCGCCCTTACTCGGAGACACGCTAGGGCGCCTGCGGGCCTGAAGTCTCCGGAGCAGCGCGTCGATCACGTCTGTCGCTGTCGGGCGACTTGAGCCGGTGCTGGCGCAGCGAGCGCGCGAGGTCCGCCCTGGCCGGCATCGGGTAATCGGCGCGGATCAGGATGCCGGCGATCGCGCGCTTGCGTGGCGACCGATCGCGCCTGCGGGTACAGGCGCGCGAGCTCGGTCAGGCTGTCGGATCGGCGAGGCGCTGGCGCGCGAGCGTCTCGAGCGCGCGCACCTGCGCGTCGGACGGCGTCATCCGCGCGATCGCTCGAGGTCGACGCGTGCGCTGCTCGTCCGCGTCGGCAATCGGCCGATGGCGCAGGTAGACCTGCGCGATCGCGACATCGTCGTCGCTGCCGGCTCGTCAGCGCGCGGAGCACTTCGGCGCGTCGGCCTCCGCGCTTCCGAGGCATGCGAGCACCGCGGCATGCGCGACGTTGCCGCGTCGCGCCGCCGACGCGGGCAATCGCGTCACCGCGCCGCCCGCGCTCCGGTCCGTCTCGCGCGCCGCACACCAGGTCGACCTCGGCGGAGCCCGACGGCGTTGCGCGCCATCCGGTCGGCGATCATCCGCACGAATTCGGCCTGCGCTTCGCCCGGCGTGAGCCAGCCCAGGTCGCGCGCGCCAGATCGATCATCCGCGCGCTGCACCGCCGGCTCGATCGGCGTCGCGCGCGAATTCGAGATAGCGGTCGCGCGCCGGCCGGTCGTGCGCGATCTCGTCGAGGCGCAGCGGCACTCCGGCGCGCTCTGCCGCTCGGCGTCGCCGAGCGACGCCGCGTATCTCTCGAGATGGTCGAGGAACATCCGCACCTCGGCCATGTCGCGCCGCAGAAGCTCGTGGACGAACGCGAGCTTCTGCGCCGCCGACAGCCGGTCGTCGGAGAAGTGGCAGACGTCGCGCGCGGAAGCCGGCGTGCGCGATCGCGAGTCGGTCAACCCGGCCGCGACCGTCATGCTGAGCTCGGCGCGAACAGGCCCGACGAGCTTGCGCGCTCGCGCGGCCGCTCGCCGACCTCGCCGCCGGACGCCGACTGGAAGTAGCGCTCGAGCAGCGGGCCGCGCGGTGCGCCCGAGCGGCGCCTTCGACGAAAAGCCGTAGATGCACCGGCACGTCCTTGAAGATCTGCCGCATGCGATCGCGATTGCTCTCGCCGTGGCGCTCGCTCAGCAGCCGCGACAAGCCGCTCGGCATCGGCCGGCGAGTGCCCGGAGCGCACGAGGCTGCGCGCGATCTCCGCCGACGCGCTGCGCATCGCTTCCGCGTTGAGCGTGTTGCAGCCGAAGAGATAGACCTCCTTCAGCTGCGAGAACAGCCCGGGCACGAGTCGCTGCACGACGACGCGCTCCATCTCGTCGACCGGCAGGAATTCGCGCGCGTCGAGGCGATCGGTGTAGAACTCGGTGCCGCCGTCGAAGTGGCCGGAGATGACGAGCACGTCGCAGCGGACGCCCTGCGCGGCACGCGGACGCGAGCCAATCGGGCCGGCCGCGCTCGACCAGCTCGACGAACCGGTACTCGTCGCGCGGCAGGTAGCGGCTGGAAGACTTCCTTCTCGTCGGGCGAGTTGACGGTGATCGTGCAGACCGTCTTCATGGCCGGCGGCCGCGGGACATCCACGCGGCGAGAGCGCACGCGGCGAGGGCGGCCCATCTGCGAGAGAGAAGGCTTGAGCAAGGCGGCTGAGCGTCGGGAAAGCGACGCAGTATGCCACGGCTCGGCGTCCGCGGGCAGAGCATCGCGGCGACGCGACGGTCGGTCGCGCGACGCCATTCGTCGGGTCGAGCCGGATCGCTCGTCGCCGCGGACGAGCGCAGTCAGGGCTGCTGCTGCAGCCGGCGGATCAGCGCGTCGATCAGGTCGTCGCCATCGGGACGACTTGCCGCCGGTGCTCGCGCAGTGTCCGCACGAGCTCGGACGGCGATCGATCGCGGTGTAGTCGGCGCGGATGAGCACGCCGGCGATCGCGCGTCTGGACAGTCAGCGATTCGGCGACCGGGAACAGCGCGCGCCAGCTGCTCGAGGCTCTCGGGATCCGACAGGCGATGCCGCGCCGAGCGCCTGCAGCGCCCGCACCTGCGCGTCCGATCCGCTCATCCGCGCGATGCCCGGCGGTCGACTCTGCGCAGCTCGTCGACGTCGGCGATCGGCCGGTGGCGCAGGTAGGTCTGCGCGATCTGCGACATCGGCCTCGCGACCGCTCGTGAGCGCCCGCGAGCGTTCGCGCGTGGCCGTCGGCGCTGCCCAGGCAGGCGCGCACCGCCGCATGCGCGACGTCGTCGACCGCGCCGCGTCTGCGAGTCGAGCGCCGTCGAGCTCGCGGTCCCGTCGTTGAGCGTGCAGACGAGGTCGACGTCGCCGGCGCCCGACGTCGTTGCGCGCGCAGCATCTCGTCGATCATCCGCAGCTGCTCGGCGCGCAATTCCGTCCGGCGACAGCCAGCCGAGCTTCTGCGCGACGTCGAGCATGCGCGCGCGCACCGCACGGCTGGTCGGCATCGCGCGGCGAACTCGAGGTAGCGCGTCGCGCGCCGCGCGGTCGCTGCGCGATCGCCGTCGAGCGCCTGCGCAACGTCCGAGCGACTGCCGCGTCGCGCTCGCCGAGCGTCGCCGCGTACGCCTCGATGCGGTCGAGATACATCCGCACTTCCGCCATCTCGCCGCTGCAGCAGCTGATGGACGAAGCGCGAGCTTCTGCGCGTCCGGACAGGCGCTCGTCGGCGAACTGGCACACGTCGCGGCGGATCGCCGCATGCGGATCGGCGTCCGTCATCCCGCGCGTCACCACCATCGAGTTCGCCGCGAACTGGCCCAGGAGCCGGCTGCTCGACGCGGCCCGTGCCGACCTCGCCGGTGCCGTTCGCCTGGAAGTACCGGCTCAGCGTCGCGGCCGCCTGCGGGCCCAGCGGCGCGACCGACGAGAACCCGTAGATCTCGCGGAACGTCCTTGAACACGAGGCGCATCCGGTCGCGGCTGCTTCTCGCCGTGGCCGGCGCTCGAGCGACCGCGCGAGCCGCTCGGCGTCGCCGTCGCGAGAGCCCGCCGCGCATGAGGCTGCGCACGACCTCGGCCGACGCGCTGCGCTGCGCTTCGGGTTGAGCGTATTGCAGCCGAACAGGTAGACCTCCTTCAGCTGCGAGAAGAGTCCCGGACACGAATCGCTGCAGGAGACGCGCTCCATCTCGGCGACCGGCAGGAACTCGTGCGCTTCGAGGTGATCGGAGAAGAACTCGTTGCCGCCGTCGTAGTGCCCGGAGATCACCAGCACGTCGCAGCGGACGCCCGGTCTGGCACGCCGAAGCGAGCCAGTCGGGGCGGCCGCGCTCGACGAGCTCGACGAACCGGTACTTGTCCGCGGGCAGATGGCGGCGGAACGCGTCCTTCTCGTCGGCGGAGTTGACCGTGATCGTGCACACGGTCTGCTTCGTACGCTGCCACCGTCGGCAGCGCGACGAGCGCGGCCGCCAATACGAAGCAGGAACCGAAATTTCGCGCGCGGGCGCATGGATCGGGGCGGAGGGCGTCGGCAGAGGGAGCCTGACGTCTCGCATTACGCATCCTGCCGCGGCCGTGTCCGTAGGCCGCGACCCTTTTCTTGTCGGTCTGCGTGCGACATGGATCGCCGCGTCCGACCCGTTGCCGACGTCGGGACCGCCGCGTCGACCAGCTGACGCTCGTTCGCGGGGCTTCGCATCGCGGCGCCACCCGGAATACGCGAAACGCGCTACGCTAGACTCTTCCGTTCTCGAGCACGCGACGATCGTCTTGTCGCGATGGCGAGCAAGAGCACAACCGGCAATCGATCCGTGCGGGAGCCGCTCGCGCGGCTGCGCAACGGGCTGCCGTCGTCCCGTGGTACTACGACCCCGCGCGTTACGCGCGCGATCTCGAGGTCGTTCTGGTACCGCCGCTGGATCGCCGCGGTCCGCGACGAAGAGATGCCCGAGGCGGGCGACTGGCGCGTCGTGCGGATCGGAACGCAGTCGATCGTCCTGCTGCGCGGCGAGCACGGCGAGCTGCGAGCCTTCCACAACACGTGTCGACACCGCGGCTCGATCCTGTGCACCGAAGAGAGCGGGTCGTTTCGCGCGTCAGTCGCATCGTCTGTCCCTACCACTCGTGGACCTACGATCTCGGCGGCAAGCCTGATCGCCACGCCGCGGCGCATGCCGACGCCCGACTTCGATCCGACAGAAGCTTTCGCTGTTCGAGGTCGCGGCCGCGACCTGGGGCGGCTTCGTGTTCGTCAACCTCGACGGTCGCAGGCGCGGCCGCTCGCGGAAGCCGCTGGGCGAGCTTCCCGAGCGGTTCGCGCGCTACGGATTCGACCACGTTGCGGATCGGAAAGCGCATCGTCGCCGACGTGCACGCCAACTGGAAGCTCCTCGTCGAGAACTTCTCCGAATGCTTCCACTGCCCGCCGGTGCACCCGAGCTCTGCCGCATCGTGACCGCCTACCGCGATGCCGGCGCCTGGGGCCTTCATCGCGACGCGCGACGGCGCGCCGCTGCCGGAGGTCGCAATCCGAATTCAAGGCCGGCGCCCGCACGCTCACGCTCGACGGCACCGCGCGGCTGCCGCCGCTCAGCGGTCTGAACGACGCGGAGCGCGGTACGCTCTACGTCCCGGCGCTGTTGCCGCCGAACCTGTTCCTGCAACGTGCATCCCGACTACATCAACGCGCACATGATGTTCCCGACCGGGCCGGAGAGCGTGCGCATCGTCTACGACTGGCTGTTCGAGCCGCGCCACCTGCCGCTCGCGGACGGCGGACCTCGAGCACTACGTCGCGCTGTGGGACGTCACCAACCGCCAGGACGCGCGCAATTGCGAGTGGCAGCAGCAAGGCGTGCACTCGCGCGAGTTTCCGCCACGGCGTGTACGTGCCGCAGGAATTCGACTGCGATCGCTTCGCGCGGTGGGTCCGCGCCGGATTGCGGCATGCCGCGCGGATAGAATGCGCGTATGACGTCCGGGTCCCCGCCCGCGCGCAGCGACGCCGCAACGCACGAACGCCGTAGCGACGTGGATCAAGAATCTCGGGCGAAAGAGCCGGCTCGCCGTGGCGCTCGCGATCGCGGTCGTCGCCTACGTCGCGGAGCCGGAGTCGCGATTTTCGTGGCACACCCGTCTCGTCGCGAGCTGGGACGCCGGCGCGCATCCTCTACCTATGCCTCGCATGGACGATCATCGGGACGCGCGGACGCGCAGATCGACGCGCGCGCATGCGCTCGCACAGGATACGAGCGGATTCATCATCTTCCTGTTCGTGCTGGGGCCGCCTGTCGAGCGTCGTGGCGATCGGCTTCGTCGTGGGCACGATCGAGGGGCTCGCGTTCTGGCCGAAGGCGTGGCACCTCGCACTCACCGTGGTCGCGTCGACGACGTCGTGGACGTTGATCCAGACCGTTTCGCGTTCCATTACGCGCGCGCGCTACTACGGCGACGAGACGGCGCAGCCCGTCGCAGCAGTGCGGGCGGACTCGCCTTTCCGGGCGGCGCCGACCCCGACTACATGGACTTCGCGTACTACTCGTTCGTCGTGGGCATGACGTCGCAGGGTCTCCGACGTCCAGGTGCTGTCGCCGAAACATGCGGCGGCTCACGCTGGTGCCACGGCGTGCTCGGCGTTCATCTTCAACATCGCGGTGCTCGCGCTCAGCATCAACATCATCGCAAGCGCCATCTGATTCCGCCGAGCGATCGCCTGGAATCCGCTCCCCGGCGGGACGGTCGCAGTGACGCGGAGCGGCTGAGAATCTGCTACTGCGTGACGATCGCAGCAGCCTGCTCGAGGCACTCCATTCGCCGCCGCCCGCCGCGGCGAGCTAGAAGGAATACGAAGCAGTAGCCACAGCCAGCTCGCCGTGATTCAGTATCGGCAAAAAGCTCCTTTAGAGCATTTGCCGCGCTGAAATAGGCGACGGCCATGAATCCGGAAGCACGAAGGCGACCGGTCGCGTGAACAACCCGACCAGATCAGCGCTCCGCCAAAGAGCTCCAGGACGCCGGCCAGCCCGAGCAGCGACACGAGCGGAACCTGATGCGTGTCGGGCCCGGCGAATCCGAACAGCTTCTGGGTGCCCATGGGGTATCAAGAGAAAGCCGATGATGATGCGTAGCACGCCCAATAATCCCGGCGCCCACAGGTCGGTGTAAATTTTACCTGACCCCCTTCGAGTGGATGCCTGGACGGGAATCATAGATGGTGTCGCTTGGATACATGGTTACCCCCTGAATGGTGTCGACTCCATCTGTTTGGACGCGCTCGCCGGAATCGAAAGTTCACGCCCGGAACTCGGGAGGAGAAGCGGGGACTCCTTCAGCGCTGCGACGGCAACCCGGCACTCACTGGGGGCCCGTTCCCGCCAGCACGTCTGCGATGGTCGCTTACGGGAGCAGCAGCGGACACCCGGAACGCCGGAGCGCGGCTTTTACATCTAATGCATCCGGTGATCGATGAAAACCGCGGTACGCGCGATGCACTCCCGCGGGTCAGCGCAACTTCCGCGGGAAGGATGCCGAGCGCTCGCCAATCGCATCGGCGCCGGCGACGAGCGCGCGTTCGAGCTCGTGATGCGGCGCCACAACCGGATGCTGTTTCGCCTCGCGCGGTCGATCCTGCTCGACGAGGCCGAAGCCGAGGACGCGTTGCAGGAGGCATATCTCGCCGCCTACAGGAACATCGGTTCGTTCGCAGGCGGCGCGAAGCTGTCGACGTGGCTCGCGCGCATCGTCATCAACGAGGCACTGCGGCCGATTGCGCAAGCGCAAGCGCGCCGGGGTCGTCGTGCCGATTGCGGGTCGCGACCGCGGCGAGTCGCATGACCGGGGAGAACGCGATGCCCGATCTGGTAACGGAACAGCCGGATGCCGCCGCGATGCGCGCGAGCTGCGCCGGCTGCTGGAGCGCAGGATCGATGAGCTGCCGCGCGCAATTCCGCACGGTGTTCATTCTTCGCGACGTCGAGGAGATGACGGTGGAGGAGACCGCCGAATGCCTCGACGTTCCTGCCGGCGACCGTGCGCACGCGTGCCTTCCGCGCGCGGGCGTTACTGCGCGAATCGCTCGCGCAGGACATCGATGTCGCCACCGTCGAACGCATTCGAGTTCGCGGGAGAGCGTTGCGATCGCATCGTCGCCACCGTGCTCGATCGCCTGGAGTCGATCGTGCCGGGTGGCGGATCCTCGCGCCGGAAAGTCCGGCGTGAGCATTTCGTCAATGTGTCATTTGGAGGCAGTTCATGAAATATCGAGCGATCGTTTTCGCAAGCGCATTGTTCATCGGAACCAGCGGCGCACTCGCGCGGGGCGCCGCACCACCTGCCAGCGGACCCAACGACGCGCAGATCGCGCACATCGTCGTCACCGCCAACCAGGTCGACATCGACGCCGGCAAGCTCGCCGAATCGAAGGGCAAGCAACGACGACGTCAAGGCGTTCGGCAAGCAGATGGTCACCGACCACACCGGCGTCAACAAGCAGGCGGTCGGCGCTCGTCACGAAGCTCAAGGTCACGCCGGAAGACAACCCGACCAGCCAGAGCCTGAAGACAGGCGGCGAGGACAACGTCGACGAACCTGAAGGGCCTGAAGGGCGCGGCGTTCGACAAGGCCTACATCGACCACGAAGTCGCCTATCACCAGCAGGTGCTCGACGCGATCGACAAGACGCTGATCCCGAACGCCAAGAACGCCGAGCTGAAGGCGCTGCTCGTCAAGGTGCGTCCGGCGTTCGTCGCGCACCTCGAGCACGCGAAGATGATCCAGTCGTCAGCTCGGCAAATAGCGCCGTGCGACCTCCATTCCGCGACCGCATGAACGCTGCTTGACGGACGACGCGGCGCGGATCGTGCGGTACCGGTGGTCGCAGTGGCGCTTACTCTGCGCGTGGCGGATTGCTTTGCGACGCTGCCGGCGCACAGCGCCGCCGTCCGCAAACGCCCGCCACGCACACCGTCGTGATCGAAGGTGTCGCGTACGCGCCGGAATCGCTGACGATCAAGCGTGGCGACACCGTCGTCTGGATCAACAAGGATCCGTTTCCGCACACGGTTACGGCGAAGGGAAGCGTTCGACTCGCACTCCACGATCGGATCAGGCAAGTCGTGAAACTCACCCCGCGCACGGCCGGCGACTACGCCTACATCTGTACGCTGCACCTGAATATGAAGAAAGGCGCGCTCAAGGTTCAATAGCTGCCTGCGTCCTAGCGCACGAACTCGGTCGACGTAGTTCGCCGCCGAGCCCGACACGCCCGCGTAGTGGCGGCGGCACATCGTCGATCTTGGTGATACACGTCTTCGTAGCCGACTCTGGCGGCCGTCGCGCGTCGACGTAGATCATCGCGCCGGAGATGTTGAAGAACGTGATCATCTCGGCGCAGTCGTCGGGCGACGACCAGCGTGTGAATCTCGCCGGGCGGCTCGTAGACGAAGCTGCCTTCGTCGGCGATCCAGTCGTGCTCGAGGTAGCGCCAGCGTGCCCCTGATCACGTAGCCCGACCACCGACCATCGGATGGCGGTGACGCGACAGCACGCCGGCTCTGCGCACGCGCAGCAGGTTGCACCAGCCGCCGGTCACCGTGTTGAGGAGCAGCGGGCGGAACCAGACGTCGGGTGCCTGCGGCACCCAGACGCGCTCGTCGTCGGGGATCGCCCGTGTCGCTATTTCGGCGACGATGCCAGCGGCAGGGAGAATTCGGGCGTCGCCCATCGGCCTTTCAAGCCGCCAGCCGCTGTCCCGTCGCCTTGATCGAACACGTGCACGTTCGCCGGGATCGATGGTGAGATTGACCTTGTCGCCGGGATTGACGCGCGGCCGCCCGTGGGTGCGCAGCGTCGACGCTGCGCCTCGCCGACCTGGATCAGAAGCTCGGTCTCCGGCGCCGGTCGGCTCGACGACGATGATCTCGCCCGGCACGCCGCTGCCGCCGCGGCGAGCGTCAGATGCTCCGGGCGGATCCCGTAGGCGACCGCCTGGCCGTCGGCGCCGGGACCGCCGTGCGAGCGGCCAGCGCACGCCGCCCGCCGCCTCGACATGCGCGGCGCCGCCCGCGCGCCGCACCGTGCCGTTCGACCACGTTCATCGCCGGCGAGCCGATGAACTGCGCGACGAACAGGTTGCCGGGCTGGTCGTAGAGCTCGAGCGGCGTGCCGATCTGCTCGATGCGGCCGTCGTGCATCACGACGATGCGGTCGGCCATCGTCATCGCCTCGACCTGGTCGTGCGTGACGTAGACCGTCGTCGTCTTGAGCCGCTGGTGCAGCGCCTTGATCTCGGCGCGCATCGCGACGCGCAGCTTGGCGTCGAGGTTGGACAGCGGCTCGTCGAACAGGAACACCTTCGGGTCGCGCACGATCGCGCGGCCCATCGCGACGCGCTGCCGCTGGCCGCCGGAGAGCTCGCGCGGATAGCGCTCGAGGTACGGATCGAGGTTCAGGATCTTCGACGCCTGCGTCGACGCGCTCGGCGATCATCGCCGGGTCGGCCTTGCGCAGCTTCAGGCTGAACGCCATGTTGTCGGCGACCGTCATGTGCGGGTAGAGCGCGTAGCTCTGGAACACCATCGCGATGTCGCGGTCCTTCGACTCGACGTCGTTGACCACCTTGCCGTCGATCGCGATCGTGCCGCCGGTGATCTCCTCGAGCCCGGCGAGCATGCGCAGCAGCGTCGACTTGCCGCAGCCCGGAGGGCCCGACCAGCACCATGAACTCGCCGTCGGCGATGTCGAAGCCGATGCCGTGGATGACCTTGCGTGCTGCCGAAGGATTTCTCGATGTTCGGCGAACGATACCGGTATGCCATGCGTCGACCTCCGGTGATTTCAGCTCTTCACCGCGCCGGCGGTGAGGCCGCCGACCATGTAGCGCTTGAACGTGTAGTAGATCGCCGCCGGCGGCAGCGCGTAGATGAGGCCGGTGGTCATCAGCAGCTCCCACGGCGAATCGTCGGCGGCGAGGAAGTTGCCGAGCGCCACGCCGAGCGTGATGTCGCGTGTCGCTCGACAGCAGCAGGAACGCGTACAGGTATTCGTTCCACGCGAGCAGCAGCGCATAGGTGCCGACCGCCACCAGCGACGGCGTCATCAGCGGCAGGTAGACGAGCCGGAACAGCTGCAGCGGCGACGCGCCGTCGATCTTCGCGGCCTCGTCGAGCTCGTAGCGGCAGCTTGTCGGACGCCTGCTTCAGCACCCAGATCGAGTACGGCGTGGCGATCGTCACCATCGCGAGGATCAGCGACCACTGGTTGTTGAGGATGCCGTAGACGCCCATCGTCTTGTACATCGGCACGGCGAGGAACGCGGCCGGGATGAAATAGGTGAACAGCGCGAGGTTCATCGCCGATGCGGCCGCCGCGCACCTTGAGCCGGCTGATCGCGAACGCGGCGCCGGTGGCGACGATCAGCGTGATGCAGCGCCGGCGCGCGACCGCGATGACCAGCGAATTCCACATCTGCAGCCAGAAGTGGTTGAGGTAGTGGTGCTGCTGCTGGAACACGACCTCGAAATTGTGCAGCGTCGGGTGGTCGGGCCAGAGCTGCCCGCCCATCGCCTGATCCTTCGGCGAGATCGCGAACAGGAACAGGTGGTAGATCGGCAGCATCGTCCAGATCAGCACCGGGATGCCGATCAGCAGCAGCTTCGCCTCGGTGCGTGACGCTTGCGCAGCTCATGCTTCTGCCGCTCATTTCGACAGCCGCTTCATCATGAAGTACACGAGCGGCAGCACGGCCGGCAGCGCGACGACGATCGCCGCCATCGACATGTCGACCTCGTCGAGGCGCAGATAGCGGATGCCCAGCGTCGCCAGCACGTGCGTGAGGTCGGCCGGGCCGCCGCCGGTCAGCAGGTAGACGCTGTTGAAATCGCCCATCGTGCAGATCATCGACAGGATCGTGCACGTGAGGTAGAGCGTGCGCATCGACGGCCACGTGATGAAGCGGAACTTCTGCCAGCTCGTGGCGCCGTCGACCGACGCCGCTTCGTAGTGCTCGGCGGGAATCGCGAGGCGGCCGGCGATCAGGATCAGCGTCCAGAACGGCAGCGACTTCCAGATGTGGACGAGCATCGCGATCGCCGAGCGCGAGCGTACGGATCGTTGAGCCAGTTCGGGCCGTCGGCGCCGGTGAAGCGGAAGATCAGCGAATTGATGAGTCCCCACTCGGGATTCAGCATGAAGCGGATCGACAGGATCGTCGGGATCGACGGCACCGCCCACGGCAGGATGAACAGCAGCGACAGCCACTTGATCCACGTGCGCGCGACGACGAAGAAGCCCGACAGGATCAGCGCGACGATCATCTTGAGGTTGATCGCCGATGATCAGGAACGCGAGCGTGTTGAGGACCGAGCGGAGGAAGATCGGATCGTCGAACAGCTTCTCGTAGCTCGCCGGATGCCGCGCGAGCCAGAGGCCGTAGCCGACCGGGATACAGCACGAAGACCACGAACACCAGCGCGTACGGCGCGAGCAGGATCAGTCCCCAGCTGCTGCCACGGGGACATGCCCTTGCGCGCCGGGCCGGTCGGCGGCCGGCGTCGTCGGGAAGCGCGAGCGTGCGCCATCACGGCTGGCGCTCGACGCCGCCCTCGCGCCGGCGGCGTCGTTTGCGTCGCTACTCAGCCCGCGACCTGCTTGATGCGGGCGATCATCTCGTCGGCCGCCTTTTCGACCGAGCACGTTGTCGTTGACGACGCGGCTCATCGCCTTCGCCCAGACGTTCTCGTTGTTGAGGACCGTGAACTTGTAGTTCTTCGTGAATTCGAACGTCACCGTGCCGGCGCCGAACTGGTTGAACACCGCCTTGCGATGCGGGTCGGCCTGCCAGAACGCGCTCTTCGTGCCGGAGCTCGTCACCGGGAACCAGCGGCCGAGCGAGCCTTCGACGTACGGCTGCAGGTTCTCGTCCTGCAGCATGAACGTGACGAATTCCTTCGCGCGCTTCTTGTTCTTCGACGCCTCGAAGATCACGCCGGTCTTCACCGCCGCGCGGTAGACGAACTTCGAGCCGTCGGGCTTGTTCGGGAAGCCGGCGGTGGCGATCAGCTCGTCGTAGTTCTTCTTCGCCTGCGCGCGCTGCTCGGCCGTGAGCGTCGCGTTGTTCGCGTCGTCGAGCCACTTCGCGGCGATCGAGATCGTCGCGTTGTGCGTCAGCAGGATCGTCTTGTTGTGGAACGACACGTTGTTGTCCGGGTCCTTCCAGCGACGTCGACGACGGCGGCGTGCAGCCGCGCGTGCGGATGCTCGTGTAGTCGCGCAGCGCGTTGATCAGGCCCGGCGCTGCACCTTCGGATCGTCGACCAGCAGCTTGCCGTTGTCGTCGACCAGCTTGACGTTGTAGGCGTCCATGAACGTCAGGAACGAGTAGAACGAGTCGCTCGAATCGACGCCCATCGGCTGGCCGATCGCGTAGGTGCGCTTGCCGGTCTTCGCGCGATGCGCCGGCTGCACCTTGTCGCACCAGAAGTCCCAGTAGGCCTTCCAGCGTGGTCGGGATGTCCGACTCCTTGAAGCCCGCCTCGGCCAGCATGTCCTTCCAGTACTGGATGTGCATCGTCTGCTGCTTCATCGGGAACGCGTAGTACGCCTTCTTCTTGGTCTTGTCGTTGTACAGGTACGTCGTCTCGATCGTGTTCTTGAGGAACTTGTCCTTGATCGGCGTGATGATGTCGGTGATGTCCTCGAGCTTGCCGTCGAACGCCCACTTGCCGGTGACCTGGAAGTCGTAGACGTCGGCATAGCGCGACGTCGGGCGGCGTGCCGGCATCGAGCGCGGCGACGGTCTTCGGGATCATGTCCTGCACCGGGTACTGCGACAGCTCGACCTTGACGCCGGTCTTGTCCTCGAACTTCTTGATCGCGGCGAACAGCGCGTCGTCCTCGGACTTGTAGAAGCCCCTGACCCACCAGACGGTGAGCTTTTCCTGCGCCAGCGCCTGGCTCGACGATCACGCAGGCCGTCGCCGCGAACAGCGCGACGCCCAGTTTGCGAAACATCTTCATGAGACTCCTCCTGTGGATATGCGAATCTGCGTGGGCGTCGCCGCCATCTGTCTCGACGCAGCCCGCCCGCAGCCTACGGGCTCGCCGCTGGGTGTGTCAACTCGGACTGCCGCGCTACATCACCGCGCCCACGTACCACGGCACGAATTCGCTCTGGCCGTAGCCGTGCCGCTCGCTCTTGCTCTTCGCGCCGGACGCCGTGTCGAGCATCAGCTGGAACAGCTGCTCGCCGATCTCGTCGACGCTCGCGGTGCCGTCGGCGATCTCGCCGCAGTTCAGGTCGATGTCCTCTTCCTGCTTCACCCACAGCGCGCGTGTTGGTCGACAGCTTGAGCGACGGCGACGGCGCGCAGCCGTAGGCGGAGCCGCGGCCCGTCGTGAACACGATCATGTTCGCGCCGCCGGCGACCTGCCCGGTCGCCGACACCGGGTCGTAGCCCGGCGTATCCATGTAACACGAAGCCCTTCGCCGTCACCGGCTCCGCGTATTCGTAGACGGCGACGAGGTTCGTCGTGCCGCCCTTGGCGACCGCGCCGAGCGATTTCTCGAGGATCGTCGTGAGGCCGCCCGCCTTGTTGCCCGGCGACGGATTGTTGTTCATCTCGCCGCTTCTCGCGCTCGGTGTAGTCCTCCCACCACTTGATGCGCGCGATCAGCTTTTCGCCGACCGCGCGCGACACGGCGCGGCGCGTCAGCAGGTGCTCGGCGCCGTAGATCTCCGGCGTCTCGGACAGGATCGCCGTGCCGCCGTGGCGCACCAGCAGGTCGACCGCCGCGCCGAGCGCCGGATTGGCGGTGATGCCCGGAATAGCCGTCGGAGCCGCCGCACTGCAGGCCGACCGTGATGTGCGACGCCGGCACCGGCTGCCGCGTGCACGTCGTTCGCGTGCGGCAGCATTTCGCTCGATCGATGCCGATGCCGTGCGCGATCGTCTTCGCGGTGCCGCCGGTGTCCTGGATGCTGAACGTGCGCAGCAGCGGGCCTTCCTGCAGGTTCTCGCGCGCCGAACAGCGAGCTGATCTGGTTCGCCTCGCAGCCGAGGCCGACGACCAGCACGCCGGCGAAGTTCGCGTGCCGCGCGTAGCCGCCGAGCGTGCGCCGCAGGAGCTTCATGCCGTCGCCGTGCGTGTCCATCCCGCAGCCGGAGCCGTGCGTCAGCGCGACCACGCCGTCGACGTTCGGGAAACGCTGCGAGCGCGCTCGCCGCGGAAATGCGTCGGCGATGCCGCGCGACGACGGTCGCCGAGCAGTTGACCGTCGACAGGAGGCCGATGTAGTTGCGCGTCGCGACGCGCCCGTCGGCGCCGGACGATGCCCATGAACGTCGCCGGCGGATCGACGTAGCTGCGTCGGCTTCACGTCGGCGCCGAACGCGTAGTCGCGGTCGAACGCGCCCATCGCGAGGTTGTTGAGATGGACGTGCTCGCCGGCGCGCGATGTCGCGGCGACGCGAAGCCGATGATCTGGTTGTAGCGCTTGACCGGCTCGCCCGGCGCGGATCGCGCGCGTCGCGACCTTGTGGCCCGGCGGAACGAGGCCCGACGACGGTGACGTTCTCGTCGAGCGAGCAGCGTGCCGCCGACGAGCTGCGTGCGGGCGATCACGACGTCGTCGTTCGGGATGAAGGCGGATGGTCAGCGAGGCGCGGGTCAGCATGGTGTGTCTCCTTGCATATCATTGCAGGCAGCTCGGCGCGCGCGACGGCGCGCCGGTCGATCGCCGCGAAGTCCCAGTCGATGCCGAGGCCCGGCGCGTCGACGGCGCGACGCGCGTAGCCGTCGCGCATCGCGAGCCGCGACGTCGTGATGTCGTCGAGCTGCGGAATGTACTCGACCCACGCGGCGTTCGGCACCGCCGCGGTCAGCGACACGTGCAGCTCCATCAGGAAATGCGGGCACACGGCGACGTTGAACGTCTCCGCGAGATGCGCAACCTTGAGCCACGGCGTGATGCCGCCGATGCGGGCGCAGTCGACCTGGACGATCGAGCACGCGCCGCGCTCGAGATACTCGCGGAAATGCGCCGGGTGGTAGAGCGATTCGCCGACGGCGATCGGGCATCGCGTCGTGCGCCGCGAGCTCGACGTGGCCGCCGAGATCCTCGGCCGGCAGCGGCTCCTCGAGCCACGCGAGCGCCGAACGGCTCGAAGCGCGCGCGCGCGCCGGATCGCCTCGGACACGGTGAAGCACTGGTTCGCGTCGACCATGATCTCGAACGTCGTCGCCGACCGCTTCGCGCACCGCCGACGAGCCGCGCGACGTCCTCGGCGAGCGTGCGGCTTGCCGACCTTGAGCTTCGCGCCGCGAAAGCCCTGCGCCTTCGCGGCCAGCGTCTGCGTCGACGAGCTGCTGCGTCGGCAGGTGCAGCCAGCCGCCCTCGGTCGTGTAGACCGGCACCTTCGGCTGCGCGCCGCCGGCCGCCTTCCACAGCGGCAGCCCGGCGCGCCGGCAGCGCAGATCCCACAGCGCGGTGTCGATCGCCGCGAGCGCGAGGCTCGTGATCGCGCCGACCGCGGTGGCGTGCGTGTGGAAGAAGAGGTCCTTCCAGATCGCCTCGATGCAGTCGGGATCGCGGCCGATCGAGCTTCGGCGCGAGATGGTCGCGCAGCAGCGCCACGACCGACGAGCCGCCGGTGCCGATCGTGTAGCGTGTAGCCGACGCCCTCGCGCGCCGTCGTCGCAGCGGATGCGCACGATCGGCGTCTCCTGCGTGACGAACGACTGGATCGCGTCGGTGCGCACGACCTTCGGCGCGAGGTCGACCTGCAGGATCTCGACGCGATCGGATCGTCGCCATGCCGGCGCTCAGCGGTAGAACAGTCGCGGCAGCCACAGCGAGATGATCGGCACGTAGGTGATCAGGATCAGGCTGCCGAGCAGCGGCACGAGCCACGGCAGGATCGCCATCGTCGTGCGCTCGAGCGACATTCGCGCGACGCGCGCGAGCACGAACAGCACCATGCCCATCGGCGGATGCAGCAAGCCCGATCATCAGGTTCAGCACGACGATGAGGCCGAAATGCACGGGGTCGATGCCGAGCTGCGTGCACCGCCGGCATCAGCACCGGTATCGCGATCAGGATCGCCGCCGTCGGCTCGAGGAAGCAGCCGACGAAGAGCAGCAGCAGGTTGACGAGCAGCAGGAACACCCACGGCGAGCTGCGTGAAGCCGAGCACCCAGGCGGTGACCATGTCGGTGACGCGCGTCGCGGTCAGCAGCCAGCCGAAGATCGACGCGGCGGCGACGATGAACAGCACCGTCGCCGTCGTCTCGATCGTCTCCATCGACACCTTGACCAGCATCTTGAACGACAGCGTGCGATACCAGAACGAGGCCGAGGAACAGCGCCCAGATCGACGCGGCGACCGCGCCCTCGGTCGGCGTGAAGATGCCCGTCGTCATGCCGCCGATCAGCAGCACCGGCGTCATGATCGGCAGCACCGCCTCGAACTTGCACTTCCAGTCGGCGGCGAACAGCACGACCATCGCCGACACCGTCGCGATCGGCCGGGTTGGCGCCGAGCAGCGACGGCAGCCCCAGATCACCAGCGGGAACGCGATGACGATGCGCGAGCTCCACGCGTCGCCTTGCCGACGCGGCTCCACATGAACTTGATGTCGGCGCCCCAGTTGTTCTTGTGCGCGAAGTAGGCGACGGTCAGCATCATCAGCACGGTCATCACCAGGCCCGGCAGGATGCCGGCGAGGAACAGCTGGCCGATCGAGACGTTGGCCACCATCCCGTAGATCACGAACGGCAGCGACGGCGGAATGATCGGCCCGAGCGTCGCCGACGCCGCGGTCACGCCGACCGAGAACTCCTTCGAGTAGCCGTGGTCGCGCATCGCCTTGATCTCGATCGTGCCGAGACCGGCGGCGTCGGCGATCGCCGTGCCCGACATGCCGGCGAAGATCACCGAGCCGATGATGTTGACGTGGCCGAGGCCGCCCTTCATCCAGCCGACCAGCGCCAGCGCGAAGTTGTAGATGCGGTTGGTGATGCCGGCGTTGTTCATCAGGTTGCCGGCGAGGATGAAGAACGGCACCGCGAGCAGCGGGAAGCTGTCGATGCCGCTGATCATCCGGTGGACGACCACCATCGGCGGCGAGCTGCCCGACGACCAGATGTAGATCAGCGACGCGCCCGCCATCGCGATGGCGACCGGAATGCCGGTCACCATCAGCGCGAACAGGAACGCGGTGAGGCAGCGTAGCCGGTCACCTTCGATCGTCTCCTCGATCGCGTGCTCGGGCCGCTCGAGCAGGCTGCCACCCGCGCCGCCAGTTCTCGATCGCGACCTGCACCGAGCGCACGGCGGCTGCCGCGAACCCGAACGCGCAGACGCCGTAGATCGAGGTTCATCGGCAGATCGATGATCGTCATCTGCAGCGCGCCCATCCGCATCATCATCTGGATCGTGAGGCCCGACCGCGATCGCGAAGAACACGATGCGCCCGACGTCGACGACCGTGGACAGCACGCGGCCCGCCGCCGCCGGCAGCAGCCGGTAGAGGAAGTCGACGTGGATGTGGCGCGTGCGCGCGCACGGCCGCGGCAATGCCGACGAAGACCGTGCTCATCAGCAGGTAGCGCGCGATCTCCTCGGTCCACGCCGCCGAGTCGTTCATCACGTAGCGCGTGAAGAACTGGTAGAACACGCACAGGCCGAGCAGCCAGAAGAAGCCGAGCGACAGCCAGTCCTCGACCAGGTAGTGGCCGAGGTCGATCGGCGCGTCGTCGACGTGGAAATGGCCCTCCTCGTCGAGGACGTGCTCGGTGCCGCCTGCTCGTCGGTCGCGTCGGTCATGCGTCTCGCTCGCTCCGTCCCGTCGTGTCGCGCAGGCGCGCGCGGCGCGGGTCATCGCGCTCGCCGCGCGCAGCGCTCGCGTGCTACTTGATCGCGACGATCTTGTCGTAGTCGGACTTCGTGAAGCCCATCGACTCCGGCGTGCGCGATCTTCAGCACGGCGTCGATGAAGCTCTTGCGGTCGACCTGGACGATCTGCAGGCCCTTCTTCTTGAACTCGTCGGCGAGCTCGGCCTCGCGCTTCTTGATCTGCGCCGTCGCGCGGACCGCGGCTTCGCGCGTGACTTCGGTGAAGATCTGCTTTTCCTGGTCGGTGAGCTTGTTCCACACGTGCGGCGCGACCTGCGTCGTGAGGCCGTCGACGATGTGCGAGGTCATCATGATCGCCTTCTGCACTTCGTAGAACTTCTTCGCCTCGATCGTCGTCAGCGGATTCTCCTGCGCGTCGACCGTGCCGTTCTGCAAGCGCGAGGTACACCTCGGCGAACGCGATCGGCGTCGGATTCGCGCCGCAGCGCCTTGGGCGTGGCCATGTAGGCGGGCACGTCGGGCACGCGGATCTTGAGGCCCTTCATGCCGGCGCAATCGGTGAACGGCTTCTGCGCGGTGGTCTGCCGCGCGCCGTAGTACGTGTACGCGAGGATCTGGATGCCGGTCTTCTTGCGGAACTCCTCGACCATCTCCGCGAAGACCGGGCTCTTCGAGTACGCGATCAGGTGATCGGCGTCGCGGAAGATGAACGGGTAGTAGGCGATGCCGAGGCGCGGATAGCTGCGCGCCGCGAACGACGGCCCGCTGATGATCATGTCGACGGTGCCGAGCGTCATTCCCTGGTTGATGTCGGTTTCCTTGCCGAGCGTGCTGGCGGGAAACACCTCGATGTCGAACTTGCCGTTGGTGCGCTTCTTGATCTCGGCGGCGGCCCACACGGACTCCGTGTGATACGGCTCGCTCGTCTCGTAGACGTGCGCCCACTTCAGCTTCTGCTGCGCGAGCGCGGGACCGCCGGCGATCGAGCGACGCGCGACGGCGCATGACCGCGAAGCGATCAGCTTCGAGAACAAACGCATGACGCCTCCTTGGTGCTATTGACACGCGCGCGATGCCTGCGCAGGGTGTCTGCGAAGCCTCAGGCGCAACACCACCTGCACCTTCGTGCTCTGCGATCTTGTCCTTGGCGAGCGCGAACGCCTTGACGGCGTCCTGCAGCGGAAACTGGCCCGACAGCAGCGGCCGCACGTCGACGCGCGCGCGACGAGAGGTAATCGACCGCCCAGTCGAATTCGATGCCCCAGCGGAACGCGCCCTTGAGGTCGAGCTCCTTCGCCATCAGCTCGTTGACGACGAACGGCAGCGGCTCGTGCGGCAGCGTGCCGACCTGCACGATGACGCCGCCGCGCTTCGCCGCCGCGACGCACGACTTGAGCGCGGCGAAGCTGCCCGAGACCTCGTAGCAGACGTCGAACTGCGGCGTCGCGAGCGCGTCGGCGTCGCGGTCGGCGCGCAGCGTGCGGTCGGCGCCCACTTCGCGCGCCTGCGCGAGCGGCCGATCGAGGATGTCGGATGACGGTGACCGTTCGCGCGCCGGCGAGGCGCGCCGCGATCACGGTCAGGCAGCCGATGGTGCCGGCGCCGGTGATCAGCACCGATTTGCCGAGCGAGATCGGCGCCGCGCTTGACCGCGTGCAGCGCGACGGCGAGCGGCTCCGCGAACGCGAGCTCGCCCAGCGTGCACGTCGCCCGCCGACCGGGATAGCACTGCCGCTCGCCCATGACGAAGATACTCGCTGAACATGCCCTGCACGTGCGGGAAGAGGCTGGCGCTGCCGAGGAAGCGCATCTTTCGGCAGAGCTGCTCGCGGCCCTCGCGGCAATAGTCGCAGCTGGCCGCAGGCGTGCGACGGGCTCACCGCGACCTTGTCGCCCACCTTGACGCGCGTCACGCCCGCGCCCGACGGCGGCGACGGTGGCCGGACGCCTCGTGGCCCGGGATCAGCGGCTCGCGCACGACGAAGCTGCCGTTGCGCCCGTCGAAGTAATAGTGGAGGTCCGAACCGCAGATGCCGCCGGCGCCGAGCCGCAGCAGCACCTGGCCGGGGCCGACGTCGGGCGTGTCGACGGCTTCGATCCGCAGATCTTCCTTGGCGTGAATCCGGCAAGCCAGCATGGCGTTCGCTCCTCGTTTCGGCGGCGGTGCGCGCGCGGCATGCTGCCGGCGCTCGCATCGCGGTTCAGTGCAACGTGTTCCAGCCCTTGTTGAATCGCTTGTACGCCTTGTTGAGGTGGCGCTGCATCGCGGCGCGCGCGCCCGGCGACGTCGTGCTCGGCGATCGCCTTCAACACCGCGCGATGCTCCGCCATCGCCGCGGTCCACAGCGCCGGCGTGTCGTAGTGATGCTCCAGCCGCTTGTAGAGCGGCCCCGTGCGCTCCTCCCACAGCATCTTCACCACCGCCACCAGCGCGCCGTTGCCGGTTGCCTCGGCGATCCGCAGATGGAACAGGCGGTCGCCGGCGAGCGGCTGCTTCTGCGTGCTCGAATTCGCGATGCATCTGTTCCAACGCGTCCTCGATCGCGATGACCTGCGTCTTCTTCGCCGATTTTGCCGCGAGCGCCGCGCATTCGCTCTCGATCGTGTAGCGGGCGCGCATCAGCTCGAACGGTCCGGCCATCGCGTGCACCTCGTCACGGTTCACGCCGGGCCCGACGACATCGTCGTCCGCCTTGTGCCCGGTCCGAGCACGTAGATCCCGGACCCGATGCGGACCTCGACCAGGCCCTCCACTTCGAGCGCGATCAGCGCCTCGCGCACCGACGGGCGCGAAACGCCGAGCTGCTTCGCGAGATCGCGCTCCGGCGGCAACCGCGACCCGCGCGACGAACTCGCCCGCGCGGATGAGCTCCGCGGATCTGGTCCGCGATCTGGCGATACAGACGGCGCGGTTCGATGCTCTGGAATGGCATGGGCGGAGAGTGACGGCTCTCGGCCGCGCCCTTACTTCAGGGCCCGGGCAGCAAGGCTAATCCCGCATCGGAAACTGGTCAAGTGGTAATACCAATTCCGGCCGGCCAGGCGTACAATCCTGCGCGCCGGTCCGGAGCCGGCGACAACCGCCTTCGCCACGAAAAGGGATCGCAATCATGAGCGGACGACTCGCGAGGCAAGACGGCGCTGATCACGGCCGCCGGGCAGGGCATCGGCCACGCCACGGCGCATCGCCATGGCGCGCGAAGGCGCGCAGGTCTTCGCGACCGACGTGAAGCCGCAACTGCTGGAGCAGTTCTCGGGCGTGGCCAACGTGACGACGCGCGTGCTCGACGTGCTCGACGATGCGGCGATCGCCAAGCTCGCCGACGAAGCTGCCGCCGCTCGATATCCTGTTCAACTGCGCGGGCTACGTCCACCACGGAACGATCCTCGACTGCGCGCCGAAGGACTGGGACTTCAGCTTCAACCTCAACGTGCGCGGCGATGTACATGACGATCCGCAGCACGCTGCCGAAGATGCTCGCCAAGTTCGACGCCACCGGCCGCGGCGCCAGCATCATCAACATGGCGTCGATCGCGCTCGAGCGTGAAGGGCCTGCCCAACCGCTTCGTCTACGGCGCGTCGAAGGCGGCGGTCATCGGCCTCACCAAGGCGGTCGCCGCCGATTTCGTCACCCGGGGCATCCGCTGCAACGCGATCGGCCCCGGCACGGTCGACACGCCGTCGCTCGCCGAGCGGATCAACGCGTTTCCGGATCCGGTCGAAGCGCGCAAGATGTTCGTCGCGCGGCAGCCGATGGGCCGGCTCGCCAAGGCCGAGGAGATCGCGCCGCTCGTCGTGTTCCTCGCGTCCGACGAAGCCGCGTTCATCACCGGCAACATGTATTCCTGCGACGGCGGAATGACGATCTGAGCTGGTGACATTCGATCAGCAACGACAGGAGACGACAATGAAACTCGTACGCTATGGCCCCGCCGGCAAGGAAAAGCCCGGCCTCATCGACGCCGACGGCAAGCTCCGCGACCTGTCGAGGAAGGTGAAGGACATCGACGGCGCCGCGCTCGCGCCCGCGAAGCTCGAGCGAGCTCGCGAAGCTCGACCCGAAGAAGCTGCCGCTCGTCAAAGGCAAGCCGCGGCTCGGCGTCCGTGCGTCGCGACGCCGTCGAAATTCGTCGCGATCGGCCTCAACTTCACCGACCACGCGCAGGAGACCGGCTCGCCGATTCCCGAGCATCCGGTCGTGTTCTTCAAGGCGCCGACGCTGCATCGTCGGCCCCAACGACAACGTGATGGTCCCGAAGGACTCGACGCAGCTCGACTGGGAAGTCGAGCTCGTCGTCGTGATCGGCAGCACGGCGCGCTACGTCGCGCGAGAAGGACGCGCTGAGCTACGTCGCCGGCTATTGCGTCGGCAACGACGTATCCGAGCGCGAATTCCAGTTGAAGAAGGGCGCGAGCCAGTGGAGCAAGGGCAAGGGCTGCGACACGTTCGGGCCGCTCGGGCCGTGGCTCGTCACCAAGGACGAGATCAAGGACCCGCAGAACCTCGGCATGTGGCTCGACGTCAACGGCGAGCGCCGGCAGACCGGCAACACGCAAGACGATGATCTTCGGCGTCGCGGCGGTCGTCGCCGACGTTTCGCAGCTACATGACGCTCCTGCCCGGCGACGTGATCACGCACCGGCACGCCGCCCGGCGTGGCGCTCGGGCATGAAGCCCGCCGGTGTGGCTCAAGGCCGGCGACGTGATCACGCTCGGCATCGACGGGCTCGGCGACGCAGAAGCAGAAGGTCGTGCCGTTCAAGGGCCGCATAGCGGCGTCGAGGACCGCGCCGTGGAAAGCGAGCGGGCGCGCGCCGGGCGCCCGCTCGGCTTCTTCGAAGCCGACCTAGCTCTTGAGCTTGATCTTGACGCCTCCCGGGCCAAGCGTCAGCCGGGCGCCCTTCTGCGTGCCGTGCAGGCGCAGGACCACGCCCTTCTCGTTCTTCATGATCGTGTCGTTTTCACCCTTGACGACGGCAACCCCGATCTCGCCTGCAGCGTACGTGCCGCTGAGATCGGCAACATTCTTCAGGTTGAAGACTTCGCCCGAAGTCGTGACGTCGGAAACGCCGAGGTCGACGACGCTGAGACCCTCGACCGAGAATGCGTACGGCTTGCCGCCGAACGTCAACGTGCCATCGCCCCAGGTCACGCCGATGCCGACCGCCACGGACTTGCTGGTCAGCTTGATCGTTCCGGACGGCGGCCGGCTCGGCCGCCATCACCATCGAGAACACGGCGAGGCAACCCAGCGCAAGCAGCCATTTCGATTTCCATTTCCTATCCATTGCACTTCTCCTGAATCGTTGAAGAAAGAGCGATCCCAAACGGAATCACCCCCGCTGCAGTGCTGCACGACCGCAATTGTAGCTGACAATGCGCCCGGACAGGCACCTGCTCGAGCGGCGCAGCCTCGGCCGGCCCGACGGATACTGCCCGCTGCGATGGATTGAACTCCCCAATTACGGCGCGATGTACGCCGTCTTCACCGTCGTGAAGAACTCGGCCGCGTAGCGCCCCTGCTCGCGCGGACCGTAGCTCGAGCCCTTGCGGCCGCCGAACGGCACGTGGTAGTCGACGCCCGCGGTCGGCAGGTTCACCATCACCATCCCCGCCTGCGCGTGCCGCTTGAAATGCGACGCGTGCTTGAGCGACGTCGTGACGATGCCGGAGCACAGGCCGAACTCGCGTGTCGTTGGCGAGCGCGAGCGCCTCGTCGTAGTCCTTCGCGCGAATCACGCGACGCGACCGGGCCGAAGATCTCCTCGCGCGCGATGCGCATGCCGTTGTGCGCCTCGGTGAAGAGCGCCGGCGACAGGTAGTAGCCGTCGGTCGCGCGCTTGAGGCGCTCGCCGCCGAACGCGAGCTTCGCCCCTTCGCCCTTGCCGATTTCGAGATAGCGGAGGTCCTGCTCGAGCTGGCTCTGGTCGACGACGGGCCCGATGTCGGTGCCCGCGCGCCAGCGCGTCGTCGACCTTGAGCGCCTTCAGCTTGTCGGTCATCGCCGCGACGAAGCGGTCGTGAATGCCCGTCGGTGACGATGAGCCGCGACGACGCCGTGCAGCGCTGGCCGGTCGAGAAGATAGGCGCCCTGCGCCGCGGCGTTGACCGCGGTCGCGCAGGTCGGCGTCGTCCAGCACGACGAGCGGGTTCTTGCCGCCCATCTCGAGCTGGAGCTTCGCCATCCGCGCGATCGCCTTCGCGGCGATGCGCGCGGCCGGTGCCGACCGAGCCCGTGAAGCTGATCGCCGCGACGTCGGGATCGTTCACCAGCGCCTCGCCGACGACCGAGCCGCGTCCCATCACCAGGTTGAACACGCCGGCGGGAATGCCCGCCTTCGCCAGGATTTCGGCCAGCGCCCACGCGCATCCGGGCACGAGATCGGCGGGCTTGAACACGACCGTGTTGCCGTACGCGAGCGCCGGCGCGATCTTCCACGCCGGAATCGCGATCGGAAAGTTCCACGGCGTGATGAGGCCGACGACGCCGACCGGCTCGCGCGTCACCTCGACGTCGATGCCCGGGCGCACCGACGGCAGCTTCTCGCCGGCGAGGCGCAGCGCCTCGCCGGCGAAGAACTTGAAGATGTGCCCGGCGCGCGCCGCCTCGCCGACGCCTTCGGGCAGCGTCTTGCCTTCCTCGCGCGACAGGAGGCGGCCGAGCTCGTCCTTGCGCGCGAGGATTTCGCGTGCCGACGCGATCGAGGATGTTCGATCGCTCCTGGATCGAGCCCGCCGCCCACGCCGGGAACGCGCGCTTTGCCGCGGCGATCGCCGCGCGCGCCTGCGCGGCGTCCGCCTGCGCGTATTCGCCGATCACGTCGCCGACGTTCGACGGATTGCGGTTGGCCGTCGGCGGACGCGCCGGCGACCCATTCGCCGGCGATGAAATTGCGATGGACATCGGTGCATCGATGGTTCCGTTCTCAGTGACGCGGTCGAGCGAGCGCGTCAGAGCAGGCCGCGCCGTGCGAGATTGCTGCATGAGCGCGCCGGCGCCGAAGGTCCACGGCGCGGATCTTGTCGGAGTGGTTGACGCGGTTGACGAGCGCGCCGAGCTTCGGCGTCGCGATGGTGACGATGTCGCCGACCGCATGCGTGAAGCCCTGCCCGGGCCGAGCCGGTCCTTGGTCGGCGCGAACATCGTGCCGAGGAACAGCACGAGCCCGTCCGGATACTGGTGATTCGGGCCGATCGCGTGCGTGACGAGATCGAGCGGATCGCGGCTGATCATCGCGCATCGAGCTCGCGCCTGTCGAGCGCGAAGCCCTCGGGGCCGTCGACGCGCATCGCGAGCTCGCAGCGGCGCACGTCGTCGATGCCGAAATCGCTCGTCGAAGAGGCGGATGAACGGGCCCGATCGCGCAGGACGCGTTGTTGTCCTTGGCCTTGCCGAGCAAGCAGCGCGCTGCGCCCCTCGAAGTCGCGCAGGTTGACGTCGTTGCCGAGCGTCGCGCCGACCGTCTCGCCGCGGCTGTTCACCGCCAGCACGATCTCGGGCTCCGGATTGTTCCATTCCGACTTCGGATGAATGCCGATTTCGCGCGCCGGTGCCGACCGCCGACATCGGCTGCGCCTTGGTGAAGATCTCGGCGTCGGGCCCGATGCCGACTTCGAGGTACTGCGACCAGGCGCCCTGCGCGATCAGCGCGCTCCTTGACGCGCGCCGCCTCGGGCGAGCCCGGACGCACGTTCGCGAGATCGTCGCCGATCAGCGCGACGAGCGACTGCCGCACCGCCTCGGCCTTCGCCGGATCGCCGCGCGTCTGCTCCTCGATGACGCGCTCCAGCATGCTCGACACGAACGTCACGCCGCTCGCCTTGATCGCCTGCAGGTCGCACGGCGCGAGGAAGCATCGGCAGCCGGTCGTCGGTTGTCGATCGGCCGCCGAGTTCGCGAGATATTTCGGCGGTCGATCCGATCCGCGCCGGCCGGACAGGCGTCGCGAATCGCGGCGGCGGGATCGTCATGTTCGAGCAGTTGCCGCTCGACGTCGGGGCGACGCGCGAAAGATCGATGACGGCATCCTTCGTGACGCGCACCAGCGCCGGGCCCGGCGGCGGTCGGCAGCCACACGCGCCCGATCGAGGAGCGCGCGGTCGGCGATCCTCGGGCAGGCACGCCGCGAGGGTGAGGCGGGTACGCAGTGCGTTCCATCGTCGGAACGCTCCTCGGGAATTCGCCGATTATAGGGCCAGCCGAGCGACGCGTACGCGCGGGATCGGTCGCCCTATTGGCGTTTTCCTGCATACTTTCGACCCATGCCGGACAACCCGCGGCCTCGCAGCGAAGTTCTCTTTCCCGAGATCGATCCCTATGCAACGGGGCGGCTCGCCGTCGACGCGCGGCACACGCTGTACTGGGAAACCTGCGGCAACCACGACTGGCGTGCCGCTCGTCTTCCTGCACGGCGGACCGGGCGGCGGCTGCCTGCCGCATCATCGCCGCTACTTCGATCCCGCGTTCTGGCGCATCGTGCTGTTCGACCAGCGCGGCGCCGGGCGCTCGACGCCGACCGCGCGAGCTCACCGACAACACGACGCAGCATCTCGTCGCCGACCTCGAGCGGCTGCGCGAGCATCTCGGGATCGACCGGTGGCTGCTCTTCGGCGGCTCGTGGGGCTCGACGCTGGCGCTGGCCTACGCCGAGGCGCATCCGGATCGCTGCCTCGGGCTCGTGCTGCGCGGAATCTTCCTCGCCCGGCCGTCCGAGCTCGACTGGTTCATGCACGGGATGCGCTACGTGTTTCCCGAAGCCTGGCGCGCCTTCTGCCGAGTTCCTGCCGCCGGCCGAGCGCGGCGATCTGCTCGGCAACTACTACCGCCGCCTCGCGCATCCCGATCCGGCCGTGCACATGCCGGCGGCGCAGGCGTGGGACCGCTACGAAGGCGCGTGCTCGAAGCTCCTGCCGCCGGCCGATCCGCTGCCGACGTTCGACAGCGACGCCGTCGGCGCTCGCCATCGCGCGCATCGAAGCGCACTATTTCGTCCATCAGCGCGTTCCTCGGACCCGACGAGCTCCTCGCGAATCTCGGGCGCATCCGGCACCTCCCTTGCACGATCGTCCAGGGACGCTACGACATCATCTGCCCGCCGGTGACCGCCGACGCGCTCGCGCGCGCATGGCCCGAGGCCGAGTACATCGTCGTTCCGGACGCCGGCCATTCGGTGCGCGAGCCCGGGATCACGCTCGAGCTGGTCGCCGCGGTGAAAGCGCATGCAGCAGAAGGTCTGCCGCTAAGGCTTCTCTTGTCTCGTCCGCGTCGCGCGACGCGGAATGCCGTGACGACGAATTCGAGCTCCACCTCGTCGCCGATCAGCGGATACGCGAAGTCCATGCCGAAGGCGGCGCGCGAAATGCGGCCGACTCACCTCCGCGCCGCAGGTTTCCCGTCCGTCCTCGAGGCGCGGCTTCCGCATTCGAGCCGCGTGACGTCGAGCCGCACCGGGCGCGTGACGCCGCGCAAGGTGACTTCGCCTTCGACGGCGGCGAGACGCTGCTGCCGTCGTAGGCGAGTGCGCGGTCGAGTGGAAATGCATGCGCGGAAACTGCTCGGTGTCGAACATCACCTCGCTCCGGAGAAATGCATCGCGAAGGCCGCAGCCCGTATCGACCGATCGCGCGTGTCGATCTCGAGGTCGATGCGCTCGACCTGCTGCTGTCGCGTCGATGACGATCGTTCCGGACGTTCGACCCAGCCGGCCCTGCTGCTTTCGAGACGCCGAGTTGCAGCGACGGCGAACCGGGCGCTCGTGAGATCGGGATCGACGCGAAACGCGCCGCGCGTCGCTCCAAGCGCTCGCCGTTCGCGCCGAGCGTGCACAGCAGGAAGAGGAGCACTCGGCTGGAGATTCGCGCCATCGATGGATTCTCGTTTGCGCTCCAGTGAGCGGTCAAGCTGCGACAACTCGCGGTACGGCATCAGCGCATCGGCGCGCGTCGGCATCGCGCGAGCGCCATCGGTATAATTCGCTTCACCGCGCGCCTCCATGAGAGAAACACCCGTCCCGATCGTTTATTCCCCGCCCGATCGCATCGTCTGTCCGACGGGCGGGCGCCGAGCGCCAGCAGCGGCACCGCGTGGCTCGAACGGAGCCTCCGCGCCGTGTGGCATCCGTGCACGCAGATGAAGCAGCACGAGACGCTGCCGCTCGTGCCGATCGCGCGCGGCGACGGCGCGTGGCTCTACGATTTCGACGGCCGCCGCTACCTCGACGCGGTGAGCTCGTGGTGGGTCAATCTCTTCGGCCACGCGAATCCGCGGATCAGCGCCGCGCTCGCGGCGCAGCTCGAGCGAGCTCGAGCACGTGATGCTCGCCGGCTTCACGCATCGGCCGGTGGTCGAGCTCTCGGAGCGCCTCGCGGCGCTGGCGCCGCGGGGCCTCGGCCACGCGTTCTACGGCTCCGACGGCGCGTCCGCGACCGAGATCGCGCTCGAAGATGGCGTTCCACTACTGGAAGAACCGCGGCCGGCCCGGAAAGACGCGCTTCGTCTCGCTCGCCGGCGGCTATCACGGCGAGACGCTGGGCGCGCTCGCGGTGACCGACGTGCCGATCTTCCGCGACACCTACGCGCCGCTCCTCAACGCGCAACATGATCGGTGCCGTCGCCCGATGCGCGCGACGCGCGCGCCGGCGAATCGGCGCGCGACGTCGCCGTGCGCGCCGCCGCGCGCGCTCGAGGCGCACCTCGCCGCGCCATCACGCGACGATCGCCGCGTTCATCGTCGAGCCGCTGGTGCAGGGCGCGTCGGGCATGGCGATGCACGATCCGCACTACCTCGCGCGGGCGCGCGAGCTTTGCACGCGCTACGACGTGCTCCTGATCGCCGACGAGATCATGACGGGCTTCGGCCGCACCGGAACGATGTTCGCCTGCGAGCAGGCGGGCATCGCGCCGGACTTGATCTGCCTGTCGAAGGGCATCACCGGCGGCTACCTGCCGCTTTCGTGCGTGCTGTCGACCGACGCGATCTTACGCCGCGTTCTACGCCGACGACACGAGCGCGCGGCTTCCTGCACTCGCATTCCTACACGGGCAACGCGCTCGCCTGCCGCGCGGCGCTCGCCGTGCTCGACATCTTTCGCGCCGATGACGTGATCGCCGCCAACCGCGCCAAAGCGCGCGCGCTGGACAGCGCTCGCGGCGCCGCTCGCCGCGCATCCGAAGGTCCGCGATTTCCGCCATCGCGGCATGATCTGGGCGTTCGACGTCGACACGGATCGCGCCGACTTCGCGCGCTGGTGCTTCGCCGAAGGCCTCGCGCGCGAGCTGCTGCTGCGGCCGATCGGCCGCACCGTCTACTTCATGCCGCCCTACATCCTGACCGACGACGAGTTCGCGCTGCTCGTCGCGCGCACACGCGAGATCCTCGATGCGCGCATGACGGCGACGCTGCGCGCGTCGCGGCTCGCCTGTCGCCGCACTCGTCGCCGCGCGGCACGCCGCGTGCCGCGCTGCCGCGCGAGATCGCGCGCGTTTCCTCGACGCGGGCGTGCCGCTCAACGCCGTCGGCATCGTCGTCCAGGACGTGACCAAGCGCCGGCCGCTCTTCACGCACCAGCCGGATCGGCCGTTACAACCCCGCGTCGGTGATGAAGCTCGTCACGACGTTCGCGGCGCTCGAGCTGCTCGGCCCGGACTACCGCTGGAAGACCGCCGCGTATCTCGACGGGCCGCTCGACGCCGGCGTGCTGCACGGCAACCTCGTGCTCAAGGGCGGCGGCGATCCCAAGATCACGATCGAGCAATGGCAGGCATTCATGGCGATGCTGCGCGACAAGGGGCTCGCGAGCGTCGACGGCGACCTCGTGCTCGACCGCACGTTCTTCGCGCCCGTCGCGCACGATCCGGCGCGCCTTCGACGGCGAGCCGCTCAAGCCCTACAACGTCGGGCCGGACGCGCTGCTCGTCAATTTCAAGTCGGTGCGGTTCGGCTTCGCGCCCGGCGCCGGCGACCGACGCCGGTCGCAACGGTCGAGCCCGCGCTTTCGCGCAGTCGCGGTCGGCGCCGCCGCCGACGCTCGCGCGCGGGCGACTGCGGCGACTGGCGCACGACGCTCGGCGCGACGTTCGTCGATCATGGCACGCGCGCCGAAGTGTCGCTTCGCCGGGCCGCTATCCCGGCGGCGTGCGGCGAGCGCGACTGGTGGGTGTCGCTGCTCGACCATCCGACGTACGTCCACGGGATGTTCGACACGTATTTCCGCGCGGCGGGCGGGCGCTTCGCCGGCGGCTGGAGGGAGCGGCGTCGCGCCGGCGCGGCGCGCTCGCCGTTCGCGACGCTCGAATCGCCGCCGCTGTGGGACGTGGTCCGCGACGTCAACAAGCTGTCGAACAACGTCATGGCGCGGCAGCTCTTCCTGACGCTCGCCACCGCGAACGCGCCGCCTCCCGCGACGACCGCGCGCGCGACCGAAGCCGTGCATCGGCGTGGCTCGCGCGGCGCAACCTCAAGATGCCCGAGCTCGTGCTCGACAACGGCTCCGGCCTGTCGCGCACGCGAGCGCATCAGCGCCGGAAGCCTCGCGCGGCTGCTTGATCGCCGCCGACGCGAGCCCCGTGCGCGAGGAGTTCGCGAGCTCGCTCGCGGTCGCCGCGATGGACGGCACGGTGCAGCGCCGCTTCCTGAACGGGCACCGTCGCGGGCCAGGCGCTGCTCAAGACCGGAACGCTCGACGGCGTGCGCGCGCTCGCGGGCTACGTGATCGACAACGAAGGCCGGCGCTTCGCGGTGGTCGCGATCGTCAATCACGCGAGCGCGGCGCGCGCGCAGGGCGCGCTCGACTTCCTGGTGCAGTGGGTCTACCGGAACGCCGGCGCCGGGCGCCGCCGGCACGCTGACGCCGCGAGCCTGCGCCGCCGCCGCGGCCGATCACATCCCGGAATCGGCTTGCTGTCCTTGAACAGCAGGTAGCCGCGGATCACGCGGTAGATCACCCAGATCGAGGCGACGGCCCAGATGAGGAGCGCGATCGGGATGCCGATGAGGATGATGCCGAGCACGACCAGCACGATGCCGCCGACGACGCCCCAGAGGAACGAGAACCAGAACGTCCGGATGAGCCAGCGCAGGTGCGAGGCGACCCACGTGCCCCGCGCGTCGTCGCGCTTCACGTAGGCGACGATCAGCCCGGCGATCCCGACGAGGCCCATCAGCGGCGCGACGAGCGGAATTCCGTGCGACACGAGCGCGATGACCGCGGCGGTGCCGAACAGCGCGTACGCGAGCAAGCCCGCCGGAAACCGGCGGCTGGCCGGCAACGGCGCCGGTGTTCGGGTGCGGAGCAGGAAATTCGGCCATGGCGTCAACCCTTCACGAAAGCGCGGCCCAGGCGGCCGCCGCGGTCAATATGCGGGCGCTCGCCGCGCGGAATTCAACGGCACGCGACGCGCGTCGCTCGCTCAATATCGCCGTCCGTCCTTGTGCGCGGCGAAGACGCCGTTCTCGTCCTCGACCCACATGAGGTCGTCGTCCGGATAGAACGCGTTGTCGCCCTCGGCGCGGTTGCCGACTCTCGAGATAGGTCGCGGGCGCCGCGCTGCGGTTGACGAAGTGATGCGCGTCCTTCTTCCGGCGGGATAGCCGGCGCACATCCCGGGCCGCAGCGTCTGCTCGCCGTCGTTCGTGACGAGCACGACCTCGCCCGTCAGCACGTAGACGAACTCGTCCTCGAGCGTATGCCAATGCCGCAGCGCGGATTGGCCGCCCGGGCCGAGCGTGACCAGGTTCACGCCGAATCGCGTGAGCCCGCAGGCGTCGCCCAGCCGGCGCTTCGCCCGATCGCCCATTCGCGAGCGGAACGGCTCGGGATAGATCGGAGCCGCGCTTTTCGGGGACGGCGGCCGGGTCGAGGGCAGGAAGCTTCGCCATGGGTTCCTCGGATTGATGGAGGGCCGGAATTATGCACCGCATGCGAAGCTTATAATCGGCGCCGGATTGTCTGGCGCGCCCGTCTGGGCGCGAGTCTGCAAAAGGAGTCCACCATGTCCGAGCACAGCTGAAGACGGCCGCGAACGGCTCGTCGACGATATGGCCGCCGTCCTTGCCGAGGCGGAGGAAATGCTGAAGCGCGCCGCCACGGAAACCGGCGACAAGGCGCGCGACCTGCGCTCGCAGGTCGAGACCAAGCTGCTTCGCGCCAAGCTCAAGCTGCAGGAGTACGAAGGCGAGGCGCATCGACCACGCCAAGGCCGCGGCCCGCGCCACCGACGACTACGTGCACGACAATCCGTGGCAGTCGATCGGCATCGCGGCAGCCGTCGGTCTCCTCGTCGGCCTGCATGATGAACCGCCGGTAGCGACGCGCGCGGCGTGACCGACGGCACGCCTCCGCGCGCCCGGCGCGGCCTGCAGCGGCGCGGCGGCGCGATCTCGCCGCGGCGCTGCTCGAGCTCGGGCGCACGCGCCTCGAGCTCGCCGCGGTCGAATTCGAGGAGGCGCGCGCCCGACGCCGCGAGAATCTCGTCCTCGTGCATGGTCGCGGCATTGTGCTTCGCCTTCGCGCTCCTCGCGGCGTCGATGCTCGTCGTCGTGCTGTTCTGGGACACGCTACCGGATCGCCGCGCTCTGCGGCGTGACGCTCGTCTACGCGCTGATCGGACTGCTGGCGCTCTGGCGGCTTCGCGGCGCGCAGGAAGGCCGCAGCGCCGGCGTTCGCGGCAACGCTCGCCGAGCTCGAGCGCGACCGCGCGTGGCTCGCGCGAGCCGGCTTCGGAGACGACAAATGAGCGGAGCCGACGACTGTTCGTGCGCGAGCGGAAGGCGCTGCTCGCCACGCGCGCCGAGCTCGACCGCCAGCGCGTCACGCTCGCGGTGCACGAGATCAAGGCGATCGTCTCGCCGTCGTCCGTCGCCGATCGCGTCGCGAGCGCGCGACCGCTCGCCGCCACCGCTGATGACGCTGATGGGACCGATCGCCGGCGCCCATCGGCTCGCCGCGCTGGCTGCGCTACGCGTCGTTCGCGCTGGTGGCGCTCCGGCCTCGCTGCGCGAACTGGCGCGCGCCGAGCTCGCGCTCAGGAGCCTCAAGACCGAGGTCGCCCCACAGCGCGTCGACGCGCGCCTTCACCGCCGGATCCATCGCGATCGGCCGGCCCCATTCGCGCGTCGTCTCGCCCGGCCATTTGTTCGTCGCGTCGATGCCCATCTTGCTGCCGAGGCCCGCCACCGGCGACGCGAAGTCGAGATAGTCGATCGGCGTGTGCTCGACGATCAGCGTGTCGCGCGCCGGATCGACGCGCGTGGTGAGCGCCCAGATCACTTCCTTCCAGTCGCGGATGTTCACGTCGTCGTCGGTGACGACGATCATCTTCGTGTACATGAACTGGCGCAGGAAGCTCCACACGCCGAACATCACGCGCTTGGCGTGCCCGGGATACTGCTTCTTCAGCGCGACGACGGCGAGCCGGTACGAGCAGCCTTCCGGCGGCAGGTAGAAGTCCGCGATCTCCGGAAACTGCTTCTGCAGGAGCGGCACGAACACTTCGTTCAGCGCCACGCCGAGCACCGCGGGCTCGTCCGGCGGCTTGCCGGTGTACGTCGAGTGATAGATCGGATCGCGGCGCATCGTGATGCGCTCGATCGTCAGCACCGGAAAGCGCTCGACGTCGTTGTAGTAGCCGGTGTGATCGCCGAACGGACCCTCGGCCGCGGTCTCGTAGCCGGTCGGATCCGCCGCATCGGGCTGGATGAAGCCTTCGAGCACGATCTCGGCGGACGCCGGCACCTGCAGGTCGTGCGTCAGGCAGCGCGACGATCTCCGGTGCGCGAGCCGCGCAGCAGTCCCGCGAACTGGTATTCGGACAGCGTGTCGGGCACCGGCGTCACCGCGCCGAGGATCGTCGCCGGATCGGCGCCCAGCGCGACGGCGACCGGAAACGGCGTCGCCGGGCGATGCGCAGCGCGTGATCGCGGAAGTCGAGCGCGCCGCCGCGATGCGCGAGCCAGCGCATGATCACCTTGTTGCGCGCGATCACCTGCTGCCGGTAGATGCCGAGGTTCTGCCGCGTCTTGTGCGGCCCGCGCGTCACCGTGAGGCCCCAGGTGATGAGCGGCCCGGCGTCGCCCGGCCAGCAGGTCTGCACCGGCAAGCGCGCGAGATCGACGTCGGCGCCTTCCCACACGACCTCCTGGCACGGCGCCGACGCGCGCTCCTTCGGCGCCATGTGCATCACCTGCATGAACAGCGGGCCGCGTGTTCTGCCACGCATCCTTCAGGCCCTTCGGCGGCTCGGGCTCCTTGAGGAACGCGAGCAGCTTGCCGACTTCGCGCAACGCGCCGCGACCGACTCCTCGCCCATCGCCCAGCGCGACGCGCCGCGGCGTGCCGAACAGATTGCCGAGCACCGGAATGCGCGGGCGCCGTCGCGCCGCGAAGCCCTTCGGCTTCTCGAACAGCAGCGCCGGGCCGCCGGCCTTCAGCACGCGATCGCAGATCTCCGGTCATCTCGAGCCGCGGATCGACCTCGGCGCGCGATGCGCTTCAGCTCGCCGCGGCGCTCGAGCTGCGCGAGAAAGTCGCGGAGGTCGGCGTATTTCATGGAGCGCAATCGCGGTGGGGTCTGCGTCGACCCGATGGCGCAGTTTACCGTAGGCGCCGCTTGCTCATGGATGCCCCAGTACAATGCGGCATGCCATCGGCGCGCCGCGCCGCACGACCCGCGATTCATCCGCGCGCGCCGCGTGATCTTCGGCATCGCGCTCGCGAGCTTCCTCCTGTCGTTCTTCCATCGCACGGCGCCCGCCGCGATCGCCGACGAGCTCGCGCGCGCGTTCGCCATCAACAGCGCGCTGCTCGGCACGCTCGCCGCGACGTACTTCTACGTGTACATGGTGCTGCAGGTTCCGGTCGGCGTGCTGGCGGACACGATGGGGCCGCGGCGGCTGCTGGCGGCGGGCTCGCTCGTCGCTGGGCTCGGCTCGATCGCGTTCGCGCTCGCGCCGACCTGGGAAATCGCCGCTGCCGGGCGCACGTTCGTCGGCGTCGGCGTCTCGGTCGCGTTCATCGCGATCCTCAAGGTGAGCGCCGTGTGGTTTCCGGCGAGCCGGTTCGCGACGTTGAACGGCATCACGATGTTCGCCGGCAATCTCGGCGCGGTGATCGCCGGCGCGCCGCTCGCCTGGCTCGTCACGCAGACGTCGTGGCGCGTCGTGTTCCTCGGTCTCGCGGCATTGTCGATCGCGCTCGGCGTCGCATCGTGGCTCAAGGTGCGCGACCGGCCCGAGGACCTTGGGATTTCGCACCGGTGCATGCGCTGCCGCCGGCCGGGCGAGGCGAAATGCACTGGGCGCGGGCGCTCGCTTCCGTGCTCGCCGAATCCGGCCACGTGGCCCGGATTCTTCGTCAACGCCGGCATCGCGGGCAGCTATCTCGCCTTCGCCGGCCTCTGGGCGGTCCCCTATCTCGAGCAGACGTACGCGATGTCGCGCGTCGCCGCCGCGCGAGCACACGAGCGCTGCTCCTGCTCGGCGTCGCCTTCGGCGCGGTGCTGGTCGGGGACGCTGTCCGACCGACTGAGCAATCGCCGCGGCGTCATGCGCGTCTACGCCGTGCTCTATGCTGGCGTCGTGGCTGCCGTGGCTCCTGCACGCGCAGTGGCCGCTGCCGGCAACGCTCGCGTGGTTCGGCCTGATGGGACTCCTCATTCCCGGCTTCACGCTGACCTGGGCCGTCGCCAAGGAAGTCAACCGGCCCGAGCATTCGGGCATCGCGACGTCGATCGTCAACGTCGGAATCTTCCTCGGCACGGGCATCCTGCAGCCGCTCGTGGGCGCGATCCTCGACCGCGGCCGCGCGCGCGGGCGATCTCGGCCTGCGTGGGACACCGGCATCGCGGTGCTCGCGGGCAGCGCCGCGTTCGGCGCGGCTGATGACGTTCTTCGTGCGCGAACGATCGCCAGGCGCCGCTGCCTGACGCGCGCGGTGGCGCGAGCAGAAGCCCTGTGGGCACATGGCTCAGGCGGAGCTCTGCCTTCGCGCCTGACCGGGGCAGGACGCTGCGGGTCAGAACAGCCCCGACCACCTTGCCTTTCGCGTCGATGTCGATCCTCGAGGCGTGAGGGCTCTTCGGCAATCCGGGCATCGTCATGACGTCGCCGCAGACCATCACGACGAACTCCGCGCCGGCCGCGAGGCGCACCTCGCGGATGTTGACGACGTGGCCCGACGGCGCGCCGCGCAGCAGCGGATCGGTCGAGAACGAATACTGCGTCTTCGCGACGCAGACCGGGTAGTGGCCGTAGCCGTCGTCCTGCAGCTTCTTGATCTGCGCGCGCACCTTGCTGTCGGCGGTGACGTCGGAGGCGCCGTAGATCTTCGTCGCGACCTTCGTCATCTTGTCCCACAGCGTGTCGGCGTCGTCGTAGACGAAGCTGGAAGTCTGCTCGGCACGCGCTCGATCACGTCGACGACCGTGCTGCGCGAGCGTCCTCCGCGCCCGCGCCGCCGTCGGCCCAGTGCGTGCGCGACGACCACCGGCGCGTCGTGGTGCGCGATCTTCTTCTGCGAGCAGCGTCGATCTCGGCGTCGGTGTCCGACGTGAAGTGGTTGATCGCGACCACGCACGGCAGGCCGTAGTGGTTGCGCACGTTGTTGACGTGCCGCTCGAGGTTGGCGATGCCCTTCTCGAGCGCTGGCAGGTTCTCCTTGCGTGAGCTCCTTCAGCTCGACGCCGCCGTGGTACTTGAGCGCGCGGATCGTCGCGACCAGCACCACGGCGCTCGGGCCGCAGCCCCGACTTGCGGCACTTGATGTCGATGAACTTCTCCGCGCCCAGATCGGCGCCGAAGCCGGCCTCGGTGACGACGTAGTCGGCGAGCTTCAGCGCCGTCTTGGTCGCGATCACCGAGTTGCAGCCGTGCGCGATGTTGGCGAACGGGCCGCCGTGGATGAACGCCGGATTGTTCTCGAGCGTCTGCACGAGGTTCGGCTGCAGCGCGTCCTTCAGCAGCACCGTCATCGCGCCGTGCGCCTGCAGGTCGCTGCGCGATGCACGGGCTTCTGGTCGCGCGTGTAGCCGACGACGATCTTGCCGAGGCGCTCCTTCAGGTCCTCGAGCGATTCGGCGAGGCAGAAGATCGCCATCACCTCGGAGGCGACGACGATGTCGAAGCCGTCCTGCGCGCGGAAAGCCGTTGCCGGGGCCGCCGAGCGCCACGGTGATGTCGCGCAGCGCGCGGTCGTTCATGTCCATCACGCGCTTCCACGTGATGCGCCGCACGTCGATGCCGAGCGCGTTGCCGTGGTGGATGTGGTTGTCGAGCAGCGCCGCGAGCAGGTTGTTGGCGACGCGCGATCGCGTGGAAGTCGCCGGTGAAGTGCAGGTTGATGTCCTCCATCGGCACGACCTGCGCGTAGCCGCCGCCGGCGGCGCCGCCCTTCATCCCGAACACCGGGCCGAGCGAGGGCTCGCGCAGGCAGATCACCGCCTTCTTGCCGATCCGGTTCGAGCGCGTCGCCCAGGCCCACCGTGGTCGTCGTCTTGCCCTCGCCCGCCGGGCGTCGGGCTGATCGCGGTGACGAGGATGAGCTTGCCGTCCGGTCGCCCTTCGAGCGCTCGCGATCCAGTCGAGCGAGATCTTTGCCTTGGTGCGGCCGTAGGGCACGAGTGCGTCCGCGGGAATCGCCGAGACGCGTGGCGATTTCCGAAATCGGAGCAGTTTCGCTCGCTGGGCGATCTCGATGTCAGTCAACATTTGCGGATTTCTCCGGGTGGTGACAGGAATTGTTGTTCAGTGGCGTTCGCGCGACCGGACGTCTCGGTCGACGCACGCGACTCCGGCGTCAAGATCACCGGATTCGCTCCGCCGTCCATGGGCACGATCGCGCCCGTCACATAGCTCGCATGGGTCGATGCGAGAAACAGCGCGACCTGCGCGATCTCCTCGGGCGTGCCGAGGCGACCGAGCGGAATCCTCGCCTGCATCCGCTCGCAGCAGCTCCTCCTCGCCGAGGCCCGTCATCTTCGCCTCGACGGCGAGGCTCTTCCTTCACGCGCGCGGTGAGCGTCGATCCGGGATTGATGCCGTTGATGCGAATGCCCTTCGGCGCGAAACGCGGCAGCGAGGCCGGCGGTGGCAGCATGAGCGCGGCGTTGGCGGCGCCTCCCGGCAGATGCACGGGGCTCGCGACCTTGCCGCCGCGAGCCGATGATGTTGACGACGCTGCCGCGGCCGCGGGCGGCCATGCGCGGCAGCGACCGCGGCGATCGGATGGATGTAGGCTGAAATACTTCGCATCCATCGCCGCATGCCACGGCGGCGGCATCGAGATCGTCCGGCGCGTAACGGCGCGCAGCGCCGGCCGAGTTGACGAGATACGTCGACGGGGCCCAGCGACCGCTCGACGTCGTCGAGCCATGCGAGCGGCGTCATCGGCGCGCACGAGGTCGGCGACGAACGCGCTCGGGCGTGTGCGCGCGCTCGGAGCCGGGCAAGCGCGGCGTCGAGATTCGCGGCGCTGCGCGAAACGAGCGCAACCTTCGCACCCTTCGCGCGCGAACGCCTCGGCGCAGGCGAATCCCAATGCCCTTGCTTCGCGCCGGTGACGACGACGACCTTGCCCGCGAAACCGAGATCCATGTCGTTCGCTATTTCGGCTGGAAACGCTTTCGGAGATTCGCCATCACCGCCGGGCCAGGCGCTGCTCGAAATACACCTTTGTCTTGGCCCATTCCTCGCCTTCGCCGTAACCGAAGTTGCGCAGCGTCACTCGGTGCGGTTGTCCGGAAGCGGCCTTGAAATCGAGATAGACGAGCGTGCGCAGACGGGCGGATCGCGGGAATCGTCGGCGGCGCATTCCATCTCGAACACGAGCTGCTCCATCGGCTTCACGCTGTGGACCTTGCAGCCCTCGCTGCCGCGCGAGCCTTCCGGCATGGTCACGCCGAACCACAAGCTCGAACGCGCCACCGGGCCACTGGCTCCACCTTGCGCCGCCTTCGGCGCGAAAAAGCTTTCGATGCCTTCGGTCGGTCGTCCACGCGTTCCAGACGTCGGCGACGCGGCGCGTTGATCGTCTTGACGACGACGATGTCCGGGCGCGAGCGATTGCGCGCTTCGGACGCATACTGACGGCGACGTAGCACAGAAACGCGCCGCCGCGCGCGCGCGATTGCAACCATCGGTCCCACGCCATAGCGTGCTCTTCCTCAGTCGAAGATTTCGGCGGCAAAGCGCGCATCCTATCAAAATGGCCAAAGCCTTCTCGCCTCGCACGCGAATTCCACGGCGGCAACTCCCGGAGCGGTGTGCGCCGGGCGCCTCCGGCGTCACGGTCCGCCGATCCTCGGTGCGCAGGGAAACGCGTTGAGTTCTGGCGTATGCGTCCGTCCAGCGCGGCCGGATTGGGGGCGACCGTCACGCCGGCCCCCGGATTCACCCCATTCGGCACGTCGAGGTGCAGTCGCGCCCTGGCGATGGCGGACCGTCGAAGCCAGTGTTATACGTCAGGATGAGACGGTGATCGCCACGGCCCCCCGCGGCTTTCAGCCGGTCGGCAAGCTCGATGCAAGGCTGCGGCGCGGTCCAGTCGTCGGACCCGGCGACGAAAAGCGTCAGCGGCGCGGACACCGCATAGCCTCCGCGCGCGCGCAGCGAGTCGAAGCATCCCGGATAGAACGCGACGGCCGCGCGATAGTAGGGCGGTGATCCCGGCGCGGTCGCTTCCATGCTGGCGACCGCAGGCTGCTTCGTACGTTCTGCGTGGCGAGCACCGTGCTTCCACCATGCGACCAGCCGAGCGCGTGCGATGCGCTTCCGGGTGCGACATCGCGCCGCGATTGCAGATAAAGGAGCGCACCCTGCGCATCGGCCAGCCGTGTCGCCGTGCGTGATCGGCGATTGCCGTGAACTGGGATCGTGCAGATCCTCCTCGCGGCCGCGCGGACCGGAAGCTGTCGGGGAACAGACGACGTAGCCTCCGCGCGCGAGCAACTCTGCCATCGTCTGATGCCGCAGCGAGAGCCGCTCCGGCGTGCGGCCACCGCTGCTGTACATGCCGCCGCATCCGTGGAAGGCGACCACGGCCGGTCGACGGACAGTGTCACTGCCCTCGAGCTTGAAAAGGAGGCCCGTGAGGCGCACCGGTGCACCGGTTGCGGAATCGCGCTCGAGCGAGTCGAAAGATCACGCGCCCGAGTGACCCGCGCTCCAATGCAACTGCGGTTCGGATGGCACGTCGCTCCGACGCCACTCTTCCGATGCGACGCGCGACACGCTCTCGCATCCGCCCGGTGATCGCGAGAATGAGCGCCGCGCCCGGCCGCGTTTCGCCATCAGCGCCTGAATCATCGCGGGCTCGTCGCGTCCCGACGCAGAAAATCGCCGATTTCCTGCCAGGCGGCAAGCTTTTCGCGAAGGGGCGCGTATACGCCGGCGACGACGACGGCAGCACGAGCGTCGCGTACCCGGCGTCGCGCCACGCCGGAAGCGCGCGCGCCGCAGTCTGGCCGTTGAAGCAGACGAGCGCGCAGCGCGGCGCGCCGCGCGGCGCACGCGCTCGATCTCGCCGCGCTCGGCGTCGCGGATCGCGCCGTCGAGGCTGCCCGCGCGCTCGCACGCGACGATCGCGTCCCAGAGCCCGATGCCGCTGGCGCGCAGCGCGGCGAGCCGCCGCGCGGTAGGGCAGCTGCGCGCAGCGGCGCGCCGATCAGCGCCGCGACCAAGCGGCCAGAAGTGATTGCGCGGATGCGCGTAATACTGCCGCGGCGGCGAGCGACGCCTCGCCCGGAAAGCTGCCGAGGATCAGCACGCGCGCGTCGCGGCGCGAGCACCGGCGGCAATCCCTGCAGCTGGCAGCTCGCGCGCTGCGGCCGGCGCAGTCGCGCTCGCCGAGGCGCCGCTGGGCATCACAGCGTGCGCGGCCACGCGCGAAGCGCACGGCGTAGTCGAGCGCGATGCCGGCGAACACCGCGAAGCCGAGCCAGTGGTTGTGCAGGAACGCGCGGAAGCAGCGGCTCGCGATCGCGCGCGCCGGATGAGCCATCCATGTGATACGCGCGCAGCCGAGCGCCACCGCAAGCCCGGCGTAGTAGAGCGGCCCCATCGCGCAGCGCGATCCCGACCGCGACCATGCCGGCGAGATAGACCGCGTAGCAGAGCAGCGACCGCGGCGACGTCGAAGCGGCCGAACGCGATCGCCGACGTGCGCGATGCCGAGCGCTGACGTCGTCGTCGCGGTCGACCATCGCGTACTCGGTGTCGTAGGCGATCGACCCAGAAGAGGTTGAGCAGCGAGCAGCCACCAGCGCGATCGGCGGCACGCGCATCGTAGACCGCCGCGATACGCCATCGGAATGCCGAACGAGAACGCGATGCCGAGAAACGCCTGCGGCAGCGCGAAGAAGCGCTTGAAGAACGGATAGACGATCGCGATCGACGAGCGCCGGCAACGACAGCAGGATCGTCGGCCGGTTGGTGCGCGAGCACGAGCAGGAACGCGCAGAGCGCGAGCACCGCGCCGACCGCGAGCGCTTCCCACGGCGCGATCTCGCCCGCGGCGAGCGGCCGGCTCGCCGTGCGCTCGACGTGCGCGATCGAAGTCGGCGGTCGGCCCAGTCGTTGACCGCGCAGCCGGCCGAGCGCATCAGGAGCGTGCCGATCGACGAAGATCAGCACGAGCGACGACCGTGCGGCGCGCCGTGCGCCGCGAGCCACAGCGCGGAGAGCGTCGGCCACAGCAGGAGCAGCGATGCCGATCGGCTTGTCGAGGCGGACGAGCCGCTCGTACGCGTCGAGCCGCGCGCAGCGATCGCGGCGGCGCGCATCGCGGGCGCGCTGCCTGGCGCGCTCGCGTCGCTCACAGCGGCAACGCGAGCTGCTTCTTCGAGATCGCGCGGCGCGATTTCGTCGAGCAACGTCTGCGGCGTCGGATAGCGAAGCCGCACGCGCAGCTCGCGCTTCATCCGCGCGTTCGACAGCCGCCGCGATTCGCTCATGAACGACAGCAGCATGCGGCGCGATGCGCTGCTCGGCTTCCTCCCACGACACGCGCGGCGGACGCGGCAGCTGGAACGCATCGGCGACCGCGTCGAACCAGCCGCCCATCTTCATCTCGGCGTCGTCGGTGACGTTGTAGGCGCGGTTGGGCTTGCGCGCGGAACAGCGCGGCGACGGTCGCGCGCGCGAGGTCGTCGGCGTGGATGTGATTGGTGTAGACGTCGTCCTCCGGCGCGAGCACCGGCGTGCCCTGGCGGATGCGATCGAGCGGCAGCCGCGTCTCGGCGTAGATGCCCGGCGCGCGCAGGATCGACAGCGCGACGCCGTAGCGTCTCGCCCAGTCGCGCAGCCGATCCTCGGCGGCGACGCGGCGGCGCGCGCGCGGCGTCTGCGCGCGGCGCGGCCGCGTCTCGGCGACGCGCGCGCCGGCGCAATCGCCGTAGACGCCCGACGTCGAAATGTAGACGAAGCGCTGTGGTATGCTTCGCGCCCGCGCCAGCGTCGCGATCAGCTTGCTGCGTGCGCGGATCGTCGCGGCCGTCGGACGGCGGCGGCGCGAAGTGCAGCACGGCGAACGGCGCCGCGCGCAGGCGGTCGAGGCGTCGTCGAGGCGGTCGAGATCGCCGATGATCGGCACGATGCCGTGCGCGCGCAGCTTGGCGACATCGTCGACGCGGCGCGTGAGTCCGTAGAGACGCACGCTTGGGATGGCAGCAGGCGCGGCGGTGCGCAGCGCCACGTCGCCGCAGCCGATCAACAGTACCCGGATCACGCGCTGCTACCGTCGTTCGCGCCGCGCATGGCGCGCGACCTGACCAGCGTCGTCGCCATGCCGCACCAGATTACCATAAAGCCCAGCGATCACTCGTTCGCCTGCGACGACGGCGACACCGTGCTCGCGGCGGCGATGGACGCCGACCTGATGCTGCCGTACGGCTGCCGCAACGGCGCGTGCGGGACGTGCAAGGGCAAGATCCTCGAAGGCAGCGTCGACTACGGCCCGCACCAGGCGTCGACGCTCACCGACGACGAGAAGCGGCAGGGCCTCGCGCTCTTCTGCTGCGCCAAGCCGCTGACCGATCTCGTGATCGAGGTGCGCGAAGTGCGCGCGCGCCGGCGACATCCAGATCCGCAAGCTGCCGTGCCGCATCGAGTCGATCGACAAGCCGGCGCCCGACGTCGCGATCGTCAAGCTCAAGCTGCCGGCGAACGAGCGGCTGCAGTTTCTCGCCGGCCAGTACATCGACTTCCTGCTGAAGGACGGCCGCCGCCGCAGCTTTTCGCTCGCGACGCCGCCGCACGACGACGCGCTGCTCGAGCTGCACGTCCGCCACGTGCCGGGCGGCTTCTTCACCGACCAGCTGTTCACGCAGTACAAGGGACGCGAGATCCTGCGCTTCGAGGGACCGCTCGGCACGTTCTTCCTGCGCGAGGAATCCGACAAGCCGATCATCTTCGTCGCCGGCGGCACCGGCTTCGCGCCGATCAAGGGCGTCATCGAGCACGCGTCCTCCATCACGACGATCGAGCGGCCGATGGTGCTGCTACTGGGGCGCGCGCTCGAAACGGGACCTATATCTCTCCGATCCCCTTCGGTGAACCATAGGTGGTGATAAGAGCATCTTCTTCACCCAGCTTCGAGGTATATCCCCGTGCTGCCTGATCGCGCCGAGAATGTTTCAGCTGGCTGCGCTGGATCTTCGTCCAACTGAATGCGCCGCTTCGACGATTTCGGCAGATCGAGACCACTGGCTAGTGGCGTTCAGTGGAAACCGAGTGCGGCGGCAAGCGAACGCCAACGTCGGCAGATGACGTCACGACGCCGATCGATGCGAAGCGAACATGGCTGGAGGATTTCTTCGGGCACAGAGCAATACGTAACTGAACGCCAGCGCTATCATC
>ERZ1370068.8461-contig-7312_pt1 | contig 47034 bp, 49 predicted proteins | sample MGYA00561227_ERZ1370068 | MGnify/ENA primary metagenome ERZ1370068 (study PRJEB38410, sample SAMEA6850437) | metagenome | study: Metagenomic assessment of the ecological functions of the soil: analysis of the soil microbiota associated with the... | reverse complement strand
GTGTAGCGCTTCACGTTTCAGTTACATGTTGCTGGCACACCCGCTCGTTCCACAACGTGGTGGGCGGCACCTGCACGTTCTCGACCCGGGCGTTTCCCGAGCTGAGCGACGTCACCGCGCTGATCGCCGACCCCAGCCACGATGCGCATCCGGCCCTACGTGGGACCGGGGCACCGCCCGGCGGCTCCAGGGCTGATCGAGCGCAACCGCTCGGGATGGTGGCCGTGGCCGGCGACCTGTTCCTGTTCCTGCGCCGACGCCCCGACAGCGGTGCGGCTGTGGCAGGAGGGCGAAGCACCGATCGCCCATCCCCAGCGCGTGGTGTTCGACCGGCAACTGGCCTATCTCGGCGACCGGTACCCGCCGGACACCGTCGCGCCGGGCGAGGGCTGCTTCCGATCCGCACCTTCTGGCGCAAGGTGGCGCCCACCGACTCGCTCTACATCCTCCAGCTCACCGCCTACGACGCGCGCGAGAAAGCGGTGTTCACGCACAGCTGCGTTACCTCGGCACCATGCTGCACCCGGCGGGCGAGTGGCCCGACCACCACCATGGTGGCCGAGACCTATCGCATGGTGATCCCCGACGACGCGCGGCCCGGCACCTACATGCTCGGCATGCGCGTCGGCCGCCGTGACGCTCTGGACCAGGTTCTGAGCGAGACCGACGATCCGGTCGTGCGCTCGCAGAACATGGTGGTGGAGCTGGGCCGGTTCCACGATCGTGCCGCGGCGGTAGAGGTTACCCGGGACCACGCGCTCGCTTCGTGACCCGGCTGCGGCTCGGGCCTGGCCGCCCGCGCGCCTCCGTCGCCGCCATGCGCTTGTGGCGCATGAACTCGGCGCCGAACGTGCGCTCGGCTTCGTAGCTGATTATGCGCCTGGCACAACGTAGCCTGAGATGTCGTCCACGGATGGCTTCGCCTCCGCGCGCGACCTCCCGGACATGATCGAGCTGGACGCCCCTTGCGTTCCTCGCAGCGGTGCCCCGTCCTCGCTCACGAACGTGCACTGCGCATCGTCACGCTGCCAGACCGCGCGCTGGACGTGCGCCGGGACGTTGCGCGGGTTTTCGGACCGGCGGCCAGGGCCGCGGACGGGGCCGGGTCGTCGCTGAGAACCTGCGCTTCTCGAGCTGCGGGATCAGCGCCTGGAGCGCCTGCTTGAGCACCTGCGCCACGTCCCCGGACGGCAGCTCGTGACCCAGCAGCTCCTGGGCGTAGCGCAGGGCGTCGTGCGTCTCCTGGTCGATCGTGCACTGGATCGCGAAGCGCTGCGGCGCCAGAGGCTTGACCGTGGAACGCTCCTCAGCTTGCGGCACGACAGGCTGCTCCTGAACTGACCTCAAGGTCAGTTCCGAGCACCTCGGATGGCGGCGGCGTAGGCTCTCCCCAACTGACCTCAGAGGTCAGTTCGGGCGCCGGGGCGGGAGATGCCTGCCCTACGGGCAGTACATGAGTCGGCATGTCCGGGCGCGGGAATCGGTCGGCCAGCAGCTGCTCGACCTGCTTCGTGCGTCTTGTGGGCGGCCGCCGCCAGCAGCTCCTGGCCGTGCCCTCGGTGAGATGGGGCGCCAGCAGGACCACCGCACTCAGATGCAGCCGGCCCTCGGCGATGGCATCGAAGATGGCCGGAAAGCGCCGGGCGGCACGAGCCGCCCGGATCCGCTTGTAGGCCGCCACCTCGGAGCGGTGCAGCTGGCCGACGCAGTAGGTGAACATGGACGAGTAGCCGGCCGGCCGGTAGAGCTTGCGGGCGTCGTACTCGGCCATGTGGTCCAGAACTACAGCCGTGGTCGTGTCCTCGTTCGTGATGGCCGTCTTGAGACTGCGATCCAAAGCCTGATCGGTGAGACTGGGCGCGATGCGCTTCACGGCAAACTCCTCGACGGGGGCGGGTGCGTGTCGAGGGCTGACGCATTCTTTGTATCACGCGCGTTTTCGGCGCTCAGGAACGCCTGCAGGGCTCACGAATCGCCGCGCCGCGAAGATCTGCGCGCCCGAACCGATTCGACCCGCCAGCGCCCGTCCTGCGCGCACTGGTGCGCGTGCCGAAGCAGGAGTCGCGACGCGTCGCCGAAAACGCTCGCGATGTCGTCAAAGTCAAATCGACGTTCAGATCACAGGAATCGCATCAACGAATCACGCACGCTCCTACATGCGCCGCTCGCGGGGCGTGCAGGTCCATCAACAAATCGGCGCTCCCCGGTCGGGAGAGCGCCGATCGTTGAACTCCGGCTCGCGGGCCTAGGGCTTGTCCTTACCGGCCTGGGCTGCCGTCTGGCTGCCCCGACGCGGCGGTGCCGGCTGCGCTCTTGCTCGATCCATGCGCGCGTGCCGGGAATCGCCGCCACCTTGCCGTCCGGCTCGGCGAGCCGGCGGCGACGCGCTCCTCGGCCTGCACGGCGCCGACCGCTTCGCCGAAGCTTAGTCAGAGTCCCGCCGCGATCTGAGCCCAACCCGTGTCCTTGCGCAGCTCGAGCAGGTCGGCGACCGAGATCTCGGTTGTGGACATGGCGCAGCTGCGCGCGATCATCAGCTCGCCCCACGGGCAGCCGAGGGACTGCCGCTCGGCCGTGAGATCCTCGGCGGTCATGCCGAACTCCGCCGCCAGCCGCGCGGCGACCGTGGCCCCTCACCCTTGGCGGTCACGTCGGCATCGGCCTTCTTCGCCGCACGTACCGAGCTTGGCATCGGCCTTGGCCCGTGCCTGGGCCGAGGTCATGCCACCCTTAGGCCTTGATCACCTCGAACTTCTTGTTCGTCTGGAGATGCGTGCTGTTGGCCTCCGAGCTGGCTCTGGAGGCTCGTGCCGCCGAGCCGCCGGGACCGCCGGGACCGCCGGGACGCGGGCGTGGCCGCCGGGGGATACGCCTGGGCCGGTGCGGGGCCTTGTCCGTGGTCGGCGCAGGGCCTGAGCCGGCGTGGAGCTGGCGGCGCGGGGCTTGCGCGAATCCGGGCGCGGCCAGCGCGAGCGTGAGCGCCGCGGCGAGCGGGATCATGGCGAGTCTCTGCATGTGCGTCTCCTTCCTGGTCCCTGGTGCACGCGGGGGCCGTGGTCCGGCGGCACGAGGCGATCGTTCCCCGTTGCCGCGAGGCCTGCCGCCCGATCGGCGCCCGGCCTCGCGTGGCTAACACGAGCACTATGCCACGGGCGCGTCGCCGAATTGCACGGCGGGCGACCCCGTTGGGTGCAGCCACGCTTGGGCCTTCGCGCGGGCAACCTGCAACGCCGAGGGATGCCGTGGATTGCGCCCGAATCGGGACGCGTCGACACCGGTTGTGCACGACCCTCCGGGGACGCCCCGGGCCGGCGTTCTCGACCGGTGCCTAGCTCGTCGCGAGCAGCGCCTGACCGCCCTCCGCCAGCGGGCGTACTCGCGCTTCGCGCCAGGCGCGGCCCTGGCGTGGCGCGAACACGCGCTCCACGCGGCGGCCGTCGATCCAGCTCGCGGTGCGAGCCCCACAGGCCCACACCCAGGCCGGCGAGCAGCCCGGCGCCGAGTGCGGTGGTCTCGATCACGCGCGGGCGCTCGACCGGGATGCCGAGCAGGTCGGCCTGGTACTGCATGAGCACGTTGTTGGCGGCGGCGCCGCCGTCCACGCGCAGCCGCGTCACGCGTGCGCCCGGCGTCGTGCGCCATCGCCTCGACCAGGTCGCGGGTCTGGAACGCGCAGCGACTCGAGCGCCGCCCGCGACGATGCGGCGCGCTGGTGCCGCGCGTGAGCCCGAACAGGGCGCCGCGCACGTCGGGCCGCCAGTAGGGGCGCCGAGACCGACGAACGCCGGCACCAGCACCACGCCGCCGCGAGTCGCGCACGCGGCGCGCGATCGCCTCGCTGTCGCCCGCGCGCTTGAGGATCGCCGAGCCCGTCGCGCAGCCACTGGAGCGCCGCACCGGCGATGAACACGCTGCCCTCCAGCGCGTAGGCCGGCTCGCCGCGCGGGCCGCACGCGACGGTGGTGAGCAGCCCGCGCGCGAGGCGACCGCGCTTGGCGCCGGTGTGGAGCAGCAGGAAGCAGCCGGTGCCGTAGGTGTTCTTGCTCTGCCCGGCGGCGACGCAGCCCCTGGCCGAACAGCGCCGCCTGCTGATCGCCGGCGATCCCGGCGATCGGGATGCCGCCCGGGAGCAGCGGGCAGGCGCGTGCGTGCGGCCGAACTCGCCGCTCGAGGGCCGGACCCGGGGCAGCAGCGATGCCGGCACGCCGAAGCAGGCTCGAGCAACGCGCTCGTCCCAGCGCCGGCGCCCGATGTCGTAGAGCAGCGTGCGCGAGGCGTTGGTGGGATCGGTGGCGTGCACGCGGCCGGCGGTGAGCTTCCACAGCAGCCACGAGTCCACCGTGCCGAAAGCCAGCCGCCCGCGGCGCGCCGGGCCCTGAGCCCGGCGTCGTTGCGGAGCAGCCACTCGAGCTTGGTGGCCGAGAAGTAGGGATCGAGCACGCAGCCCGGTGCGTCGCCGCACGTCGGGCTCGAGGCCGCGGCGCTTGAGCGCCGCACAGCGTGCGGCGGTGCGCCGGTCCTGCCACACGATCGCGCGCGCCACCGGCCGGCCGCTGTCCCGGTCCCACAGCAGGGCGGTCTCGCGCTGGTTGGTGATCCCGATCGCCGCGATCTGCGTGCGCCGCGCCCGTCCGTTCACGAGCGCGCGGGCGATCGCGGTCAGCACGCTGTCCCAGATCTCGCGCCCGTCGTGCTCCACCCAGCCGGGCCGCGGGAAATGCTGGGGCAGCTCGGTGTAACCGCGCCCGCGCACGCGGCCCTTGCGGTCGATCAGCAGCACCGTGCTGCCGGTCGTGCCCTGATCGATCGCCAGCACCAGCGGATCCCTCATGCGCCGTCCCCGGCGCGCCGCAGCAATCGCTCCTCGTCGGCCAGCGCGTCGTGGTAGCCGCTGGAGCTCGGCGCGGCGCCGTGGCTCGTCCCAGCCCAGCTTGCGTGCCATCACCGACGCCACCTCGGCCGCGGCGACCCGTCCCCGGTCGGGCGTCAGCCACAGCGTGGTGCGGCGCCGCACCACGTCCTCCACCCGGCGCGCGAACTCCTCGTCGACCGCGAACGCCGCCAGGCGCTCGACCGGATGTCCCGGGCCCGAGCGGGCGCGGCAGCGGATCGAGCGGATCGGCAGAGCGGCTTGCCTTCACGCCCCAGGCGCGTGGCGAGATGGAACAGGGTGTCACGCGCCATGACGCGGAAGGTGGTGTACTTGCCACCCGCCACGGTGACGATCGGGCCGTCCCCCACCACGCGGTGTTCGCGCGAGGCATGGCCCACCGCACCCCGGCGGCGAGCAGCGGTCGCACGCCGGCGGTGGCCGCCAGCACCGGCAGGCGCGAGGGCTGCGGGCAGCGCCGCGCCAGCTCGCTGCGGAGATAGCGGATCTCCTCGAACCCGGGCTTGATCTCCTCCGGCAGGGGCGGGGAGGCGACCTTCGACCTCGGTGGTGCCGACCAGGCTCAGGCGCTCGAACGGGATGACGAAGAACACGCGCCCGTCGGCGCGGGCGGTGAGCAGGATGCCGTGGTCGCGGGTGAGGGCGGGATAGATGAGGTGGACACCGCGGCTCGGGCGCATGAGCGGCGGCGGGTCGGGGCGCCGGGTGTGATCGAGCACACCAGCCGCCGGCGCACCTCGTCCACCCACGGTCCCGCGGCGTTGACCACCGCGCGCGCGGTGATGCGGCGCTCGCCGCCGCTCAGCACGTCGCGGGCGATGACGTCGACGTTCTCGCCCACCGGGCGCGCCCCGATCACCTCCGTCCAGGGTTGGATCTCCGCCCCGTGCGCCGCCGCGTCGCGGGCCACCGCGATCGCGAGCCGCGCGTCGTCCATCACCACGTCCGAGTAGAGGGCGGCCCCCAGCAGGCCCGTGTCCTCGAGGCCGGGCTCGAGCATCAGCGCTTCCATGGGCCGACACCGCGGAGCGCCGCGACGAGTCCGCCCGGACCGGCCAGCGGGTCGTAGAGAAGGAGCCCGGTGCGCACCATCCACGGCGGCCGCCGGTCGCCGCGGTAGAAGGGAGCATGAAGCGCGTCGGATGGGCGAGCGAGGGCGCCATGCGGGACAGCTCGGCCCGCTCGCGCAGCGCCTCGCGCACCAGGCGGAGCCTCCCGTGCTCGAGGTAGCGCAGGCCGCCGTGCAGCATGTGGCTCGACGTGCTGCTGGCGCCCGAGGCCAGGTCGCCGCGCTCGAACAGCGCCACGCGCAGGCCGTTGCGTGCGGCGAGCCGCGCCACTCCGAGGCCGGTGATGCCGCCACCCACCACATGAGCACGTCGTACGGGGTCATGTCTGCGTCACATCCTTGTGGGCGTCAAGGGGCGAACGTCGAAGGTCGAGAGACGGCGTCGGCGGCAGGATAGCATCCGGGCATGCCGGTTGCCCGCGTTTCGGGCGCGTGATAGACATAGCCCGCCACGGATCGGTGACCGCCTGCCCGCTCGTCCCGCGAGGTTCGCATGATGGCATTGCAAGTCGACCCGGAAGTCGATCTGGAACTCGACCTGAAGCTCGGGGCCCGCTCATGAAGGGCCATCTCGAAGCCTCCCTCCAGGAGGATCTGGAGGAGAGTCCGCGGCAAGTTCGCCGAGATGGGCCAGATGGTCGAGGCGGCGGTGCGAGGCAGCATCCGCGCCGTGCTGGCCCGCGATCGCCAGACCGCCTACGCCGTCATCCTGCGCGACAGCTTCATCGACGACGCCGGAGAAGCAGATCGACCGGCTGTGCCTGCGCTTCCTGGTGCGCCACCAGCCGGCGGCCGCCCAGCTCCGGTTCGTGTACGCCAGCATCCGCATCAACCTCGAGCTGGAACGGGTGGGCGACTACGCCGAGGCGATCGCCCGCGAGGCGCTGCGGCTGTCGCGGATCGACTCGCCGCTGCCGCTCGACCGGCTGCAGCAGATCGCCGACCTCGCCGAGTCCATGCTGCACGACGCGATCCGCTCGTTCGTCGACCAGGACCCGGAGCTGGCGAGCAGGACCATCGAGGGCGACGAGGCGGTGAACCTCCTGCGCGACAAGCTGACCTCGGACGTGACGCGCGAAGTCCGTGAGGGACCGCTGCCGCTCGAGGCGCTGGTGCCGCTCATCATGGTGATCCGGCGGCTCGAGCGGGTCTCCGACCAGGCGCGCAACATCAGCATGGAGACGCTCTATCTGCTGACCGGCGAGGTGGTGAAGCACACGCAGCTCGGCGCAGCTGCAGCGTGCTGTTCGTCGACGAGCGCGAGCTCCTGCCGCAGCCTGATGGCGGAGTTCATCGGCAGCTCGCTGGGCGAGACCGGGCTTCGTGTTCTCGAGCGCCGGCCTCGACCCGCTGCCGATTGCCGGGCAACACCTCCACCTTCATGGCGTCCAAGGGCTTCGACGTCACGCCGCGCGCGTGCCGAGGGCGGTCACCGATGTCGACAACCTCGAGATCCAGGACGTGATCGTGCTGCTGGCGCCCGAGGCCAAAGCGCGCCTTCCCGCGCCGCCCGCGCAAGGCGGTGCTGCTCCAGTGGCCGATCGAGGATCCGAGCCTCGTGACCGGGAGCGAAGCCGAGGTGCGCGCCGCCTACGAGAAGGCCTACGCGGTTCATCGAGACCCACATCCGCGAGCTGGTGTCAGCGATCCGGGACAGCGGAATGACAGTGAGCAGCGGTCGCCGATCGTGAACGCAGGACGCGTGAAGTACCGCCAAGGAAGGGAGGGAGACCGATGAGGATCGCATCGTTCGCGAAGTCTGGTGCCAGTCCGCCGGATGCGTCGCCGCCGCGCTGGCGCTGGTCGCCGGTTGCGGGCGGCGCAGAAGGCCACCACGCCGACGCCGGCCTCGATCCAGGTCAAGGGATCGGACACCATGGTCAACGTCGCCCAGGCGTGGGCCGAGGAGTACAAGAAGGTGGCCCCCGAGGTGGACGTCGAGGTTTCGGGCGGTGGCTCGGGCGTCGGGATCGCGCGCGCTCGAGAAGGGCACCATCGACATCGCGGACGCGAGCCGCGACATGAAGCCCGAGGAGATGGAGCAGGCGAAGAAGAACACCGGCAAGGAGCCGAAGGAGTTCATCGTCGCCTACGACGCGCTCGCGGTCTACGTGCACAAGGACAATCCGATCGACGAGATCTCGGTCGAGCAGCTCGCGCAGATCTTCGCCGAGGGCGGCAAGATCACGCAAGTGGTCGCAGATCGGCGTCAAGATCCCCGGCGCGAGCGACGACGAGATCGTCCGGGTGAGCCGCCAGTCCAGCTCGGGCACCTACGAGTTCTTCCGCGAGCACGTGCTCGGCAAGAAGGACTTCAAGCTCGGCTCACGGGACATGAACGGCTCCAAGGAGGTGGTCGAGCTGGTGGCGCAGCACCAAGACCGCGATCGGCTACAGCGGCATGGGCTACGCCACGCCGGACGGTCAAGATGCTCAGGCTCTGCGCCCAAGGCCGGGCGAGCCGTCGGTGGCGCCGACTGCCGCCGCCGCGCTCGACAAGTCGCTATCCGCTGGCGCGTTCGCTGCAGATGTACACGCTCGGCGAGCCGCAGGGGAGGTCAGAGCTACATCGACTGGATCCTGTCGCCCGGCCGGCCAGAAGATCGTCGAGGAGAACGGCTACGTGCCGCTCTCGCGCGATGGCCAGTGACGAGCGGAGGGCGGCGTCGGGGCCGCGCCGCCGCTGTCGGCAGCCGCGCCGGCCGCACGCCGCCTTCCGGCGGCCGATCGCCTCGCCGGCTCGCCGAGCGGGCGCTCGAAGCGCTGATCCGGCTCTCGGGCGTCAGCGCCATCTTCTTCGTGCTGGCGATCTTCTTCTTCATCTTCCGCGAGGCCGCCCCGGTTCTGTTCTCGCGCGGGTTCAAGCCTCTCGGAGTTCCTGTTCAGCACCCAGTGGTTCCCGACCTCCGTCTCCAACGTTCGCTACGGCACGCTGGCGCTCACGATCGGCACGCTGAGCGTCACCGGCGGTCGCGATCGCCCTCGCGGTCCCGTTCGGCCTGGGCGCTGCGATCTACGTCTCCGAGTTCTGCGGCCCGAAGCTCGAAGAGACGCTCAAGATCGTGATCGAGCTGCTGGCCGCCATTCCCAGGCGTGGTGTGGGGCTTCATCGGGCTGCACCGTGATGAGCCGCATCACGATCGCGCTCACCGGGGCGCCGGTCGGCGTCAACCTGCTCAACGGCGGCGTGATCCTCGCGCCTGATGAGCGTGCCGATCATCGTCTCGATCGGCGAGGACGCGCTCAAGGCCGTGCCCGATTCCTACCGCGAGGCCGCGCTCGCGCATGGGCGCCAACCGCTGGCAGACCGTGCACCGCGTGCTGATCCCCGCGGCCCGCAACGGGCTGCTCGCCGCGGTGCCTGCTCGGCGTGGGCCGCGCGGTGGGCGAGACCATGGCGGTGCTGATGGCCACCGGGCACGCGGTGCACGTGCCGCACAGCCTGCTCGACTCGGTGCGCACCCTGACCGCCAACATCGCCGCCGAGCTCGGCGAGGCGTCGGCCGGCTCGGACCACTATCGCGTCCTGTTCCTCACCGGAACGCTGCTGTTCGTGATCACGTTCGCCGTCAACCTCGCCGCGGACCTGGCGATCCGCGGCGTGCGCGAGACGGTGACCCGGCCGGTGGCCGCCCCGCGGGTGCCCCGCTCTTCGCCCGGACGCCGCACGTCGCTGCGCGCCGAGCGCCGCCAGGCGATCGCCAAGTGGGTGACGTTCGCGATGGCGGTGTCGATGATCCTGCCGCTGGTGGCGATCGTCGGCTACCTGCTGTTCACGGGCCGGCACCCTCGCTGTCGTGGGAGTTCCTGGTCGACGTGCCGCGCAAGGGTATGCGCGAGGGCGGCATCTGGCCGGCGTTCGTCGGCACGCTCTACCTGGTCGGGATCGTCGCTCGCGGTGTCGGCGCCGATCGGCGTGCTGGCCGCCATCTACCTGCACGAGTACGCGAAGGACAACTGGTTCAACCGCGCTCATCAACCTGGCGGTCATCAACCTGGCCGGCGTGCCGAGCATCGTGCACGCGCTGTTCGGCCTCGGCGCCTTCGTCTACGCCGCGCAGTTCGGCTACTCCGATCCTCTCCGCTTCGCTCACGCTCGCGATCATGACGCTGCCGGTCATCATCGCCAGCACCCGCGAGGCACTGGCGTCGGTGCCGATGGCGTTCCGCGCGGCGTGCTGGAACGTCGGCGCCAGCCGCTGGCAGACGATCCGCGGCGTGGTGCTGCCCAACTCGATCAGCGGCATCCTGACCGGCGTGATCCTTCAGGTGAGCCGGGCGGCCGGGGAGACCGCGCCGATCATGTTCACCGGGGCGGTCGTTCTACAAGGCGGTGTCAGCGCGGCGATCTCTGTTCCCGTACGGCCTCACCGACCAGTGCATGGCGCTGTCCATGCACCTCTACACCGTCTCGACCCAGGTGCCGAACGTGAAGGAGTCGATCCCGTACGCCACCGCGATCGTGCTGCTGGGCTCGGTGCTGATGGTCAACGCCAGCGCCATCGCGCTGCGCGTGTGGCTGCGCAACCGCAAGCGGTGGTAGAGGCGTGAGCGACCGCGCTCGAAGACGATCGAGGTGGAGGACCTGCGCCTGGCCTACGCCGGGCCGCGAGGTCGCTGCACGGGATCAGCTTCGACATCCGCCGCAACGAGATCTTCGGCATCATCGGCCCCGCCCAGTCGGGCAAGTCGTCGCTGCTGCGCTGCTTCAACCGCACCATCGACTTCGACGCCGGCGCCACGGTCTCCGGCTCGATCCGGCTCGACGGCGAGGACGTGCGGCGCGTCAGGACGTCTATCGCGCTGCGCCGCAAGATCGGCATGGTGGCGCCGCTGCCGGTCGGCCTGCCGCTCTCGATCTACGACAACGTGGCGTTCGCGCCGCGCGTCGGCGGGGCTCAGGCGCAGCGCGCGCGCTCGACGCGATCGTCGAGCGCTGCCTGCGCCAGGCCGCGCTGTGGGACGAGGTCAAGGACCGGCTCGAGCAGCCTGCGGCACCGCGCTCTCGGGCGGCCAGCAGCAGCGGCTCACCATCGCGCGGGCGCTGTCGCACGAGCCCGAGATCCTGTGCCTCGACGAGTTCTCCGATCGCGATCGACCCGGTGACCGACCATGCGCATCGAGGACGTGCTCAAGGAGCTGCGCCGCGACATCACGATCGTGCTGGTCACGAACCTGGTGCAGCAGGCGCGGCGGCTGGCCGACCGCACCATGTTCCTGTGGAAGGGCGAGATCGTCGAGCTCGACACCACCGAGGTGATCTTCTCGGACGACGCCAGCGCGAGCGCCGCACCTTCGAGTACGTGAGCGGGGATCTTCGGATGAGCGCGCCGAGGCAGCGACTCTCGATCGCCACGCGCGAGCTCAACCTCTGGTACGGCACGTTCCAGGCGCTGATACGACGTGTCGATCCGCATCCGCCCGCGGCTCATCACCTCGCTGATCGGCCCCTCCGGGTGTGGCAAGACCACGCCGCTGCGCTGCTTCAACCGGGTCAACGAGCGCTACAGCTACGTGCGCACGACCGGGGAGATCGAGATCCTGGGCGCAGAACATCTACGCGCCGGACGTCTCGCTGGTCGAGCTGCGCAGGGCGGTGGGCATGGTCTTCCAGCGCCCCAACCCGCTGCCGATCTCGATCTACGAGAACGTCGTGTTCGGCCTGCGCGCTGCATGCCGCGGCGCCGAGCTCACGCGCGCGGACCTGGATCGAGACGGTCGAGGAGGCGCTCAGCCAGGTGGGCCTGTGGAAGGACCTCAAGGACCGGCTGCACACGGTCGCGACCACGCTCCAGCTCGAGCAGCAGCAGAAGCTGTGCATCGCCCGGCTGATTCCGCTCAAGCCCGAGGTGATCCTCATGGACGAGCCGTGTTCGGCGCTCGACGTCGAGGGCACGCGCGCGATCGAGGAGCTGATGTTCGGGCTCAAGGAGCGCTTCACGATCGTCGATCGTCACCCACAACATGGCCCAGGCCCGGCGCGTGAGCGACGAGTGCATCTTCATGCTGCTCGGCCAGCGTGATCGAGCACGCGACCGCACCGAGGACCCTGTTCCTGAGCCCCGCGCACGCGAAGACCGCCGAGTACCCATCGAGGGCCGCCACGGTTAGGCCTTCTGGCGGTCACCATCACGTTGATAGATCGGGCTCGCCCCGAGACCGGGTCGAAGCGGCGCGGGATCAGCACGTTGGTCTCCGGCCAGTAGGTCTGAAGATGGCGCTCCTTCATCGGGGCGAGCCGGGCGTGGCCCACCCATTCCCCGACCTCGGAGCGCAGGCGTACGGCGGCGCCCGCTGGCGAGCCTGAGGCGCGCAGCGTCGGCCGGGTTCCCATGAGCACGTCGCTGCGGCTCGTGCTCCCATCAGGAAGTCGCGCTCGCCCTGCGCCATGCTATTGAACCGCTTTGCCGCGCCGGGTGGTGAGGTAGAAGGCGCCGGGCGGGATCTCGACCGCGGGCAGCGGCACCGGCGAGAAGCGTGCGCGGCCGCCAGGCATGCGGGTGAAGCCGTCGCTGGTAGAGGCGCTCGCCGCCCCACTGCACCCACTGTCCCTCGCGCTCGAGCGCTTCGATCCCGGCGTAGAGCGGCATCGCCTGCTCCATCTCGCGCCGGATCTCGGCCGTGCCCCGCCAGGCGAAGCGCGGCGCGAGGGCCGGCACGATGCCGCGACCGCCACCCGGACCGGGATCTCCCACTCGGGGCGGGCCGCGGCGATCCGCGGGGCCGGGATCTCGGGCGAGAAGCGGATGCGCCGCTCGGTGCTGGTCGAGGGTTCCCCGCCCGGCGTCTCGTAGCGCGTCTGGGCCGGCAGGAGCAGCACCGTGGCGCCCGGGAGCAGGGACGAGCTGTTGAGCACGATATCCTGGTGGATACGGAGCCGGACGCGCGACAGCGCGTCGCTCATGTAGCCCCGGTCCGGCATGGTCTCGAGCAGGTTGCCGCCCAGCGAGTAGAAGAAGTCGATCTCGCCGCGATGGGCCGCTTCCAGCATCTGGAGCGTGCGGTGGCCGCTTGTGCGTGGGGAGCAGGGCGCCCCACAGGCGCTCGAAGCGCTCGCGATCCTCCGGGTGCGCCACCTCGAACCCGCCCGGGAGCTTGTCGGGATCGACGCCGCACTCGCTCCCGCCCTGGACCCCGGAGTGGCCGCGGATCGGCATGATGCCGGTGCGTCTCCCGCCCGAGCATGCCTCGCGCGAGCGCCAGGTTGACCACGGCCCGCACGTTGTCGACGCCGAAGCGGTGCTGGGTGAGCCCCATGCTGTAGACGAACACCGCGCTCTTCGCCCGCGCGTACTGCTCGGCGAAGCGCAGCATGTCCGCCCGGGCGAGCCCCGACGAGCCCTCTAATGTCTCCCACGACGTGCGTGCGCGGAGCAGCGCCTCGAGCTCCGGGAAGCCGGTGGTCTGGCCGGGCGATGAAGTCACGGTCCAGCCCGCCGCGCTCGATCAGGTGTTTGAGCGACGCCGTTGCAGGAAGGCGATCGTCGCCGCCCACCGCCACCGGGAAGAAGTCGTCCATGATCCGGGTGCCGAACAAGCGCGCTGCGCAGATCGCTCGGCACCCAGTAGCGCTCGAGCTCCGGCTCGCGCATCGGGTTCACAACCAGGATGCGCGTGCCCTGGCGCTTGGCGTGCAGCACAGGTACTTCATGGTCACCGGCTGGTTGTTGGCGAGGTGCGAGCCCAGGATTACCACCAGGTCGGTTCCGGATCAGGTCGCTTGAGCGAGCAGTGTGGGGCGGGGATCCCGAGCGTCTCCTTGAGCCCGAAACGCTCGCCGCGTGGCAGAGCCGGGTGGCACATGTCGACGTGGTTCGAACCCATGAGGCGCGCCGCCTTCTCGGAACGCGTAGTAGGTCTCGTTCATGATCCCGCGCGAGGTGGCGAAGAACCCCATGCGCTCGCCCGGCACCTCGCGCAGCTCCTCGGCCACGATGCCGAGTGCCTCGTCCCACGACGGGCGATCCAGCCGGTCGCCTCCGGCGCGGTGGATCATCGGGTAGGGAGATCGGCCCAGCCGGTGGAGGGCTCCGGGTCGCCGAGCCGGCGCAGCGCCGCGAGGCTGCCGTCCGGGATCGCGCCCATGGTGTTGAGGCGCAGGAGCTTGAGCCGTGTCATGCACAGGGTGGACGCCGCTGATCACGTCATCGCGCAGCCCGCGCGGTCCGGTGCACAGCCGTCGCACTCACGCCGTGGGTCAGGACGCGCCAGGCGTGGGAGGTTGTCGCGGTTCTCCCACACGACCTGCGCCATCTCGACGAACGGACGCGGCCGCGGATGGCGGCCGGGACCGAAGGGGAGGAGATCGCGCAGCCGGAACCTGCCGGTCGCGTTCATCGGCGATGGTGACATTGCGAGTGCGAGGGTAACAGCGTTTGAGTGGCGCGAGGTTGCGCCAGGGTCGGTCGAGGTGAACGCCGGCGAGCGCAGGTTTTTGATCTTGATTTCAGTATCGTCGCTCCCTAGCCTTTGCATTGCGCAGGAGTGGTGGGGCACCGGGAACCCTGCTCGGTTCGCCCCCGATCCGTTCAGCCGCCGGTGGGCATCGCCGCACTCGAGGCCCTGAGGCCGCCCTCACGCGTGGCAGCGGCCTGCACCTGTGCCCGCCTCCCAGCAGAATGGGCGCACGCCGGCCTGAAGTATGGCGACACCTCGCTCTATGTCCGGCCGCACAACCGCCTCGCCCGCAACGGGTGGAGGCAGGAGGTCTCGCATGAGCACCGCGCAGGCGCTGACTGCGTTCCTCGCGATCACGGCCCTCGTTGCCCTGTCCCAACCGGCTCAGCTGCACAGACCGGTGACGGCGGCTTGCAGCAGGCGATTCGGTTCCCGATCGCGGCCATGCAAGCCCGGGCGGCCAGGCTGCGCACGTCGTTGGATCCACCGATCCCGACACGGTCTGGATTGGGCACATCTACGACCAGACTTGCACCGCGGGCGGCACCATGCCGGCCGGCGGGTACGGCCCTACCACGTGGGTCGCGGTCCCAACCGGCCGACCAAGTCGGGCGGCACGATCGGCGGCAACGGCGTCTGGGACTTCGATCGGTTCCAGGGCCCGTTCGCCCCGGCGGCGCCGAGCAGGACTCGCTCCAGGGCTGGTGGCCGGTCGTGCGCTGCTTCAGAGCGGCACCACGACGCTTCCCGGACTACCGGCGCGCCTTCTTCGGCTCTGGACTACGGCAACCAGGTGAACTACGTCATCAACCAGGGGTCAGCCCAAGCGGACCTTCGGCGTGACCGGTCTCTGGCACCGCGACCGCGGCGAACACCGGTCTCCGGTCGCCGACACCATTCCCGGACCAACGTCCAGCCGGTCAGAGTGGTCGCCGACCGAAGTGGGCGGCGCGGGCTCGACCGCCGTCGGCCTGGATGGGGATTCGCTCCGCGCGGCGACCTCTCGGCGATCGACGCGGTGGCCAACGGCGGCACCGGCAACCCTTCAACGCCGTGCTGCTCAGTATCAGGGCAACAACGGGTTCAACGGCGTTGGCTCGGTGTCGGTGAACGGCACCGACCACAGCTTCCCCGGCTACGGCTCGCAGATGGACCAGATGCTCTATCGCGACGTCACGCTGGCGGAGGGTGACGGCCTCACGATTTCGTTCAACTTCAGCACCAACATGTCGACCGACAAGAACACCGCCACGGGTGTTCGTGCCGGCTGGTTCGACAAGGACCCGATCAGCAACGCGCAGATCGGCGTCGGTGCCGGTGCCACGCCGTCGCAGCGATGGCAACTTCATCAGCTCCGGACGTGGCGGGCGCCAACGCGCCCTGCGACTCGTTCATGGTCTACGTCGGCGCTCCGGTGAACGACGACAACGTGACGTTCTCGGCGCCGCTGTTCGTGGGCGGCAACGAGATCACGACCGTGTACGACAAGCGGCGTCGCTGGTTCTCGGAAGTGCTGCAGCTGTCCGGCAACTGCCCCTCGTGCGCGATCATCGGCAAGGAGATCGCGAGCTGCTGCGGGGAACCACACGCCGGCGGCGGTGGCGCTGCAACTTCGGCGCGCTCTATCCGGCGGCGCTGCAGGCGATCAAGGACGCGGACGGTGCAGACCGGCAACGGTGGCACCGGTGCGCATCGTGTTCCGTGTCAAGACCAACCGCGGCTACGACGACGAGAACGGCGGCAACCCATCGGTCGGCCTATGACTCGGGCACGCGGGGTGCGGCGATCGTGGACAACGTGGTGGTGAACGGTTGGGCAGCGGCGAACGGCGACTTCGAAGCCGCCAACTCGATCAACAACGACACCGCGGTGGCCGGCGACCGTCGGCCTGGAAGTCGACCGGGAAGCCCCCGGCCGTGTACTTCCACACGCCACTCGGTGCTGCCGGGCGACGGCCTGGTGTTCAACGATCCGTGCGGCTCGCTCGACAGTCCCGAACCGCCAGTGCAACCTGTACGGCAACGTCGCTCACCGCCGGCGATCACGACGAGGCGGAGAAGGACGGCGGTCTGTTCGGCTCGAACACCCAGGATCGTCAGCGCTGGTTCGTGTCGCCGACCGTCAACCTTGCGTCGACCGGCAACGGTCCCGGCTTCTACAACGGGATGGGGATCGACGACGAGATCGCGCGCACGACCACCGACTACAACTGTCCAGTTCTCGCTGCTACAACGCCGGGCTGGTCAACGCGACCACCGCGACCGGCAACTTCATCTCGATCGGCTGGCAGTTCGTACCCGGCCCGCCAGCCGAACGGCAACATCTGCTGGGGCGAGGCGCGTCACGGCGACGTCGATCTTCTTCTACGGACGTGCGCGCATGCTTCGAGACCTCCGCGCTCAAGCGGTGGTGCGAAGAGCAGGGGCCTGATCCGTCACCATCCAGATCCCGACAACCGCCCGATTCCGCTGCGGCTCTACCTGCACCGGATCGTCGCGCTGCTATTACCGTTCGCCGCGCTGACGGCGGCGACCTGCTCGCCGACCACCGGTGACAACGTCGGCACCTACTTCGACAACATCTCGATCGCGCACTGATCGACGGTGCGGCGCCGCCGGCCATCAGCATTCCGATCTGGATGCTGATCAACGACGCGTTCCCCGCCAACGGCAACCGCGCGCTGATCCCCGCCGGGTTCGATACCTGCGCCGCCCAGGTGCGGATCGGCCTCAACATCGCGGCCAGTACAGGCGACCGCCACCCGCCCAGCGTCACCGGGGACTCGGTCGTGGCTGAGCGCACCCAGGGCAGCAACGTGCGGATGGACATGGTGTTCCGCATCCTGCCCGGGCCCGGCAACTACATGACGGTCGGCGTCAGGGCGAGTGGTGTCGCAGCGGCCGGACGGCAAGCCGTCGCGGCTACGTGGCCGGCGACCCCGGGCGACGGCCTCGTTCTTCGGCGAGTACATGGCCAATACCGGGGCGAGTTCGGCAGCCAGCCACCCATCCGGGCGGCCTGAGCCAGCACATCTGGAACAGCGCTCGCATGGACACGGCCCGAGCGCGAACCTGTTCCCGACCGGGAACAACGGCATCGCGTGGTCGGGCTTCGCGACCGGGAACTGGGCCGGCACGTACCACGAGAGCGATCCCAAGTTCAGCGACGCTCGGGATCAGCGAAGTACCATCTGCACTGATGACGGCTCCGGGCGGCGCGACGAACTCGAGCAACATCCCGTGCAACGGCGCCGAACTGGGGTCGCCTATGGCGCCGGCTCCGGCTGGGACGGCGTCACCACGACCAGGGAGCACGACGAAGATCATTCCGGACGGTCTGCTGACGCCGGGTTCGCACGTCGAGTATTTCTTCCGCAAGAGCGACATTTCGAACGCCGACGGTGTATGACGATGGTCCCGGACACCAACTTCGTCTTCCAGCCGCGGCGAGGCCAACGCCGACGGCCACCGGTGGCAGCAGTTCGGCGTGCTGCCGGACCGGTGGAAGGATGGCGCCTGGTCGGCGGCCGACCGGGACGCTCGCGGCGCCGGCCTGCATGCTCTACATCGACTGGTGCGACCGGCGCGGCGACGAGCGCGTGTGGGTGGGGATCGCCGACTCGATCGGCGCCGACCTGGGCCGGCCGCTATGGCGCGCACAACGGCTGGCATGCGCGCGGCGATCAGGACATCACGGTGGCCGATCGCGACCGATCCGACGACTCGCGGTCTACACGCACGGCGGGCAGCCGGGAACGATCTGGGACATGTTCGGCGTCAAGGCGTCGGAGGCGGCGACCACCGAGCAGCTCGTTCGGCAGCCGGTCCGCCACTGCCGCCAGCGGGTTCATGGCCGGCAAGGACACCAAGGCCGGTCCCACCGCGGACATGCTGCGCGCACTACTACCGCGTGCTCTTCGCTCCTGACCGGAGACCTGGGCACCGGGAACATCGGTCCCTACGTGCCGACAAGGGGGACAATGACATCGGCCTGCTCCAGGACTTCGCCAACGGCGTCGCCGGGACCACGCGGCCGCGGTGCTGAGACGTCTGGTTCCAGGGGGACGGGTTCGCGGAAGGATCTCACCGGTCCCATCGAGCCGCCCTGGGGGACGTTCCTCCAGACGTACTTCGGCGCGGGCCACGAGATCGGGCGACTACCGCGGTTCGTTCGGCAACACGAACGACATCGTCGACCTGATTCCCTCCGCCTCCGCTTGACTTCAACGGCAACCTGTACAGCGTTTCCAACACGTGTTTCGTCCACAACGACGTGCTGGTGCCCGCCGGGAACTTCGGTGCCGCGCTGGCGGCTCGGTACGAGGACGCGCCGGTGGGGGCGAATCCCAAGGGGGCCTCGGTCTACGGGCCGAGCACGCTGCCGAGCACGGTGGTCCACCCGATGGTGACGCTGCTTTCAACGGGTGGCGGATCTCGAACCTGGGGGAGCTGGAAGACAGCCTCAAGTCCCTGGGGGAACATCGTGTTCTTCTCCAACGCGATGACGAACCTGTTCTCGAGCCTGAACTGCGCTTTCGCAGAGCCCGTCATCGGCGTCGGCGACATGCCCAACAATCCGCTGAGCCCTACTACCTCGCGCTGCAGTGATCGGCGAATCCGGTGCGCGAGGGGCCGTGGCGCGGATGCTCGTTCAGCATCGCCGTGGGGGAGAAGGTGGAGCTGCGCCTCTACGACGCCTCCGGGCGCCTGGTGAGGACGCTGGCCAACCGCGAGTTCACACCCGGCGAGCACGACATCTATAAGCTGGGATGGACTGGACGATGACGGGCGGCCGGCGCCGGCCGGGGTCTACTTCTACCGAGATGCGCACGCCGAGCTTCGTGAGCCAGAAGAAGCTGGCGCTGCTCAAGCGCCAGCCGCACGGGCGGCAGAACCCGCGCACCGGGAGAGCCTCGAACCCCCATCTCGAGGCTCGCCCGGCGGCCCCGGACTGCGTTAGACTCCCAGCCGCATCGCCCGGTCGGGACCCCTTCCGGCCGTTCTGGCGGCCACGGGACGCGATCGTCGAATCCCGGGGCCCTGCTTGCTTCGGCCCTTCGCCCGCTCCGGATCGCCCTGCCGGTCGCCGCCCTGGTTGCGGGCCTGACGTCGATCCCTCACTTCAACGGCCTGCGCCCATGAGTCCACCGCGGTACCGATCGCCGACCTCACCCGGGCCGGATCGCCACCTCGCGCCCGACAGCCTGCCGCTCACACCTGCTGCGCGGCGAGCTGCGGCGCACGATCGGCGACTTTGGCCGGAGGGCCAGGGCCGACTATGCCCAGGTCGAGCGGCTGAATCCCCTGGCATCCCCAGCTCGAGATCTGCCGTGCGGCGCTCGCGCTCGACACCGGCGATCCCGCGGCAGGCCCGCGCCGCCGCCCTGGACGCGCCGATCTGGCGGTCTCGTCCCAATGCCGTGGAGGCGCTCGAGCTCAGAGCGCGGGCGTGGGTCGCACTCGTGAGCGGCGGCGGGCAGCGATCCGCCGACCTGAGCGCCGTGGATCGTTGCGGCTCGATCATCCCCTCGCCCGATCTCTACCTCGAGCGCGCCCGGCTCGAGAAGTGGCCGAAGGCGATCGTGAGGCCGCGCGCTCCGGGCCGGATGAAGCGCGCGCCCGGATTGGGGCCGCGGGCTGCAGCCCCGAGCTCTACGCGATCGAGCTGGACCTGGAGGAGGGGGCGGTGGCCGACGCCCGCACGCGATTCGACGCCATTGCTACTCAGGCGCCGAGGGCGCAACGCGCCGAGGGGATCGACGTCCGCGTTTGCCGGGCTCGAGGCCCGGATCGCCTCCCGCGGAGGCGCGCACAGCACCCGGGGGCAGCCGCGAAGCCCGCCAGGAGGCGAGCCCGCAATGCGGCTGCCGCCCCCGACGACAACGCGGCATCGCCACCGCCGCCACCTCTTCCGCTCGCCGCCCGGTGCTTCCCCGGCACTCGCTGTGGAAGTACAACGCCACCGGGACCGGATCTCGGCACGGCCCGGCGCCAGCCGGCCCATTCCGATTCCGCGTGGGCCACCGGTATCGGGGATCCTCGGCTACGGTGAGCCCTATGTCGCGACCGCGATCCCTCCGGTCCGGACTCGCTCACGCGCTATATCCGGCTGACCACCCGCTTCTCGCATCCGCTTCGAGATGCCGAAATCCGCCTGCCCACGATCCTCTCGCTTACGCTTACCGCCCAGTACGACGAATGCCGGTTCGCCGTTCTACCTGAACGGCGTGGAGGTGGCGCGCCGTTCAGATCTCCGACCGCCTACGCCATCCCGGCCACTCAGCCACGAGGCCGGCGCCTACGAGATCGTTGACCTGAGCGCGGCGCGCTCCAGCCCCGGCGCCGGGAAACCACCTTATTGGCGGTGGAAGTCCACCAGGCCTCGCTCACCTCTGCCCGACCTGGTGTGGGACGCCGACCTCACCTGGTCAGAACCTCCCGCACGTGACCCGCGGCTCCGTATCTCCAGATGTGCAGCCGACAGCGCGATCGCGGTGCGCTGGCGCAATTGTGCGACCCCGCCACCGAGCGGGTGGTGTTCGGCCTCCTCGCCCGACGCGCGCTCACCACGACGCGGCCACGACCGTCTCGATGGACCACCGAGCACGAGGTGCGCCTGGGACCGGTCTCGAGCCCGCGACGCGCTACTACTACGCGGTCGGCACTTCCGCTGATGTGCTGGCGGTGGCGACTCGTCGTTCACCTTCCGCACCGCGCCGCCGGACGCGGTGGCGGCGCCGGTGCGGGTGTGGTGGTGGGCGACTCCGGGCGCCCTGGCCCGATCGTCAGCGGGTGCGTGACGCCTACACGGGTGAGACTGGGAGCCACGAGACCAGCCTGTGGTTGATGCTGGGTGACAACGCCTACTCGAGCGGGTTCCGACAGCGAATACCAATCCGCGGTGTTCGACCCGTTCCAGGTCCGCCCGCGCAGCTGCCCATGTGGCCCACGCGCGGCAACCACGACATGCTCCACGACGTGCGCCAACAACGACTACTACGACATCTTTCACCATGCCGTCGGCGGCCGAGGCGGGCGGATGGTATCGGGGACCGAGGCCTACTATTCCTTCAACTGGTCCGAACGTCCACTCCGTCTGCCTGGACTCGGAAGGGCAGCGGACAAGTCGCCGGGCGGCGCGATGATGACCTGGCTGCGCCGCGCGACCTGGCCGCGAACCAACATCTGTGGGTGATCGCGTACTGGCACCATCCGCCCTACAGCAAGGGCTCGCACGATTCGACACCGAGTCGGCGCTGATCGCGATGCGCCAGAACGCGCTCCCGATCCTGGAAGCTGGTGGCGTGGACCTGGTGCCGTGCGGGCACAGCCATGCCTACGAACGGTCGTTCCTGCTCGATGGTCACTACGGCCCTCGACCACGCTCACGGCCGACATGATCGTGGACGGACGGGGACGGGCGGCCGGGCGGCAACGGCGCGTATATGAAACCGTGAACAACGGCCCGTGGCCCACGCCGGGGCGGTCTACGCGGTCTCCGGCAGTGCGGCCCGGACCAGCGGCGGCTCGCCTCAATCATCCGGTCATGGTCACGTCGCTGAACGTGGCGGGCCTCGATGGTGCTCGACATCGCGAGCGCAGCCTGCAGGCGCGGTTCCTGAGCCAGAGCGGGCGCGGTGCTGGACAGCTTCGAGATCGCAGAAGAGCGTGGCCGCTGGGATCGGGCCGGCCAGCGGCGCCCGGTGCGTGCGCTGTCCCCCTGCGTTTCGAATCCCCTTCCGGGCAGGACTGATGAGGCTGAACTGCGTGCCTCGACCGAGGCGGCCCGGTGCGCTTGAGCATCTGCGACCCCTGCCGGGAGACGGGTGGCGGTCGTGGAGGATGGCTGGCGCGAGGCGGGCCCCACACGAGGCCCGCTGGGATGGGCGCAACGCAGCAGGTCTCGTCATGCCCAACGGTATCTACCTCGCGCGGTTCTCGAGACACTCGGGAAGCGGGTGACCCGCAAGATCGCCCACGTGCGCTGAGCAGGTCGGGAATGACGAACGGGCCGCCTCCCTCACCGGGGAGACGGCCCGTCGTTCGCCCGCGCGCGGACCGTCCGCGCGGGTGAGTTACCAGCGGGGCGGCTGGGCGAACTCCGAGCTTGCCGCGCTCGCGCTCCCAGTGGTCGCGCGAGCCGCGCGGCTCGATGCCGAGCGCCCGGAGGCCCGAGGCGTACTCGTAGCGCAACGCCAGCTGGTCGGTCGCGCACCGGCGCCGGCACGAACCACACGCGACGCACCGGATCGTGGCTGCTTGTCGCCCCAGCCGGTCCTGGCGAAGACGGCGCGAGCCTGGGACTCCTCGCGGCCGAACGTCTTGTTGGCGCCGTCCGCCTTGCGGCGCACCTCGGGCTCCGGCCTCGGCCACCGGTGGCGCGTGCCTCGGGGAACTGGCCTGATCGCGACCCTCCGCCCGCGGCTCGTCGCCGGAATCCACGCGCGCGCGTAAGGACACCGGCGCATCGTCCCGCTCGCGGCCCGTTGATGCGGTTCGGCAGGCTCGTACCACGGCCGCCCGGCCTCGTTGTAGGCCAGCACGCGGATCCAGCCCAGGTCGCCGTTGGCGCTCGCCGGTGCGCTCGGCGTACGAACGCTCCTCGTCCACGAACACGAACTTGCGCACGTCGTCGAGCGAGGAGCGCCAGCCGCGGATCACGGTGCGCTCCCACGGGTCCAGCACGTACATGCCCTCGCCCGGGGCGAGGCCCGAGCGCTGGCCGTTGACGACGTTGGAGGCCGTCGACCGCGATCAGCACGCCGATCCGGCGCCCGGTGTTGTTGGTGACGGCGAGTGCGTAGTTGCGTCCGCGCAGCGCCTGGAAGTAGCGGCGGTCCCAGCGCCCGGGCGCGATGTAGAGGGGCGTTGCCTGGTTGCCCACCAGCACCTGGACGTCGACCAGGCGGCCGTCGGACGTCATCTCGAAGTGACTGCTGCGGGCGGCATGGCCGGCCCCACCCGCCAGCAACGTCAGCATTGCGGCCGGAGCCAGCATCAGGAAACGGAGTCTCGATCGGTTCAGCATGGCCTTCCCTCCTCGGGATGAGGACGCGGGTTCTGTGCTCCACGCGTCGGTTACGCAGGATCTACGCCAGAGGAGGGGGCTATTCCCCGGGGCCCGGAGAAGACGCTGCGCGGCGTCGGCGGCGTGCAACGTGCAGGACGCCACGGGGCGCGGGGACCGGGGGACTGGGGGGCAGGCCGGGCGCACGCCTCTGTGGCCCGGCGGCCACACCTGTCAGCCGATGGACAACCGCGCAGGCCGCTACCACCCCATGATGTGGTAGCCGGCGTCCACGTAGAGCACTTCGCCGGTGATGCCGCTGGCGAGGTCGGAGAGCAGGAACAGTCCCGCCTTGCCGACTTCGTCCTTGGTGATGTTGCGCTTGAGCGGCGCCTTCTCGGCGTGCTTCTTGCAGCATGTCGGTGAAGCCGTGGATGCCGCGCGCCGCGAGCGTGCGTGACCGGGCCGGCCGGAGAGCGCGTTCACGCGCACGTTCTTCGGTCCCAGCTCGTAGGCCAGCTGGCGCACGCTCTGCTCGAGCACCGCCTTGGCGCTGCCCATGACGTTGTACGACGGCACCGCGCGCTCGGCCGCCAGGTAGGAGAGGGTCACGATGCTGGCGCCGTTCTTCTCCAGCAGCGGCGCATGCGGTTGGTGACGTTGAGCAGCGAGTAGGCGCTCACGTCCAGCGCCATCTGGAATCCTCGCGCGGGGTGGCCACGAACTCGCCCTCGAGGTCCTCCTTGCGCGCGAACGCGATGCCGTGCACCAGCGCCTCGATCGAGCCCCACTCGGACGCCGAGCCGGCCCGCGACCGCGTCGATCGTGGCGTCGCTGCGTGACGTCGCACTCGAGCACCAGCGTGCCGGGCAGCGTCACCGCCAGCTCCTCGACCATCGACTTGAGCCGCTCCCCTGCGTAGGTCAGGCACAGCGACGGCGCCGGCCTGCGTGGAGCTGCTGGGCGATCGCCCACGACAGGCTGCGATGGTTGGCGACGCCCATCACCAGGGCGTGCTTGCCGGTCAGATCGATCGAGTACCATGCGACTCCTCTCGCGCGGCGATCACGGGACGCCCGGCCCGTCGGCGCTCCCAGACCGCGGATCGGCAGGATGATGACCTGGATGCCGGTGAACTGGAGCCGGCGCTGGATCGAGAACGACGGTCTCGTGATGGAGCGAGCGGGTGAACAGGTTCTCGCGCTGGAACACGAGCTGGCCCGCGAACACCACCGGGCGCCGGAACTCCTTGATGAGATCGATGGCACATGCTCTCGAGCTCGGCGATCAGGTCGGTGCCGAGCGTGTAGCCGGTACTCGGCGTAGTAGCCCATGCGGCTGGCGAGCTGGACGTACTGCTCGAGGTCGACCGCGCACCTTCTCCTCGAGTGCCTGCACGTCCTGCGCGCCCTTGAACTGGCCCGGAGTCCACCAGCCCCACCGAGCAGAACACGAAGTTCTTGAAGTGGCGCGGGAACAGGCGCTGGACCGACGAGCAGCGTGTGGATGCCGAGCCCGGCGTACGACTCGACCAGCACGATCGCGGTCGGTCCGTCCGGGGCCAGCTCGGGCAGCGTCTTCGGCTCGGGCAGCGGCAGGTTCGTGAGCACCTCGTCGAGCGAGGAGCAGCAGCTGGCGCACGCGCCGGTAGTGGCCGCGCACCACGAAGCAGAACGCCGATGAACGCGCCGGTCGCGAGCAGCGTGACCCAGCCGCCCTCGCCGGAACTTGATCACCGAGGTGACCACCAGGATCAGCGCGGTCACGCACGGTGCCGACCGCGGCGCACGCACCAGCCGCCGGCGCCAGTGCGCCTGCTCGATGGCGTCGTTCCACCAGTGGCGCACCATGCCGAGCTGGCTGAGCGTGAAGGTCAGGAACACGTTGATCGAGTACATGACCACCAGGAGGTCTGACCGACGCCGCGCGGTGTAGAGCAGCACCAGCGGCGGCGGCGATCCCCATCGATGACCACGCCGTTCTGGGTCACCAGCCGCTCGGAGAGGTGCGCGAACCGCTTCGGCACCCACTGGTCGACCGCCATCGCGGCCGAGCGTGCGCGGCCGGCGACGAACCCGGTCTGCGCCGCCACGAACAGCAGCGCGCCCTCGGAGATCAGCGTGATCCACCACCATCACGGTCGCCGATCGGCGAAGCCGCCGATCTGCCAGCCGCCGGCGATGCTGCTCCCACAGCGAGGCGTTGAGCGTCTTGCCGGGCTGGTGGTTGGACGTCGTTCAGCAGGTAGCAGAGCAGGATGCCGCCGGCGGTGAAGCGCGAGCGAGATCGCCATGTAGAGCATGGTGCGCTTGCCGGTCTCGACCCGCGGCTCGCGCAGGATGTCGGTGCTGTTGCTGACCGCCTCGATCCCGGTGTAACGTGCCGCCGCCGAGCGAGAACGCGCGCAGGAAGATCAAGACGCACGCCCAACAGCGCCGAGCTCGGAGACCGCCGTGGCGCGTGTCGTGCACCGTGTCGCCGATCAGCGGTGCGAGCTCGGAGCCGTGGGCGAAGATCCCGTAGCGCGATCAGCGACACGTGGCTGAGCATGAAGGCGAGGAAGATCGGCGTGAGCACCAGCACCGATTCCTTGACCGCCGCGCAGGTTGAGCGCCGATGAGCGCCGGCGATGACCATGAACTCGACCGGCAGCTCGCCAGACGCGCCACTCGGGGGCAGGAACGAGAAGATCGCCTCGCAGCCGGAGGCGACCGAGATCGCGATCGTGAGCACGTAGTCCACGACCAGCGCGCAGCCCGAGACGATGCCCGCGGTACCGGCCCGAGCAGCTTGGTCGCCACCAGGTAGCCGCCGCCGCCGGTCGGGAACAGCTCGATGATCTGGCTGTACGAGGCCGAGATCAGGAAAACCGTGTCGCGACGCTCGCCACCACCAGGTAGAGGGCGAGGTGGCTGGTGGCCGCCGAGCTGGAGGAACGCCTCCTCGGGGCCGTAGGACGAGGAGGAGAGACCGTCGGAGCCGAGGCCCACCCAGGCAAAGAAGGCGATCAGGGCAAGGCTGTGGTGGACGCGCGGGTCGAAGAGGTTCTTGGGACCGCCGATGAGCATCCCGCGCAGTCGGTCGAACACGCGTGGGGAATCTAGGGTCTCGCGGCTGCCGAAGCAAGCGGTCCCCGGTCGGCCCCGCCGGGGCGGCCAAGTGACGGTATGGCAAGGGGATGATGCCACCCCGGAGCGTGATAGCATGCCGCGCCATGCCTGCCCGCCGCCCCACCCCGAGCCCTGCGCCCCGTTCCCGGCCGGCGAACGTGCCGCCCGGGCGGGATCGCTCGCGACGCTGGCGGCGGTCGAGACCGCGGGTGATCGCCTGCCAGCGCTGCCCCAGGCTTCGCGCCTGGTGCGAGCGTGGCGCGCGAGAGGAAGCTGGCGTTCCGCGATCAGGAGTACCGGGGCAAGCCGGTGCCGGGCTTTGGCGATCGCGCGGCACGGCTGCCGGTGGTGGGGCTGGCCCCTGCGCCCACGGCGGGAACCGCACCGGGCGCGTGTTCACCGGGGACTCGAGCGGAAGCTGGCTCTACGAGGCGCTCCATCGCTTCGGGTTCGCCAACCAGCCCGGACTCGATCGGCCGCGGCGATTCGCTGCGGCTCGCGCGGCTGCTACGTGACCGCCGCCGCGCGCTGCGCTCCGCCCGCCAACAAGCCCACGCGCGCCGAGCTGGAACGCTGCCGGCCGTTCCCGGCGGCGGAGACCCGGCTGCTCTGCGCGCGTGCGCGTGGTGGTGCTGCTCGGGCGCATCGGCTGGGAAGCGTGGCTGCGGGCTTCGGGCTGGTGGGAGAAGCTCCCGGTGCGCGAGCGACCGCGCTTCGCGCACGGGCCGAGGGAAGGCTCCCCGACGGAACGCTGGTGTTGTGCTCATTCCATCCCAGCCGCCAGAACACCAACACCGGCCGGCTCACACGCGGCGATGTGGCACGACATCTTCCCGCGCCGCGCGCGGTGGTGGACGAGGAGAGTACGTAGCTCGCAGGCTGGCCGCGAAGGAACATCCGCATCCGGGTCACGCGCGGCTCCCTCGTCTACAGGCGGTCCTCGATCAGGCAGCTCGATGTGTCGGTGCTGGGGTAGGCGAGCGTCCGGCTCGCGTAGTGGGCGGCGAGCTGCCCCCGGTGATGGAAGCCGTGGGTGAGGGGTGCAGCAACGCGTCGCTCACCGTCGCGTGGTACTCGACGCCGGTGTCGCGCCGGAACTCGACCACCTCGTCCAATCGTGTCTCGATCAGGCGGAGGTAATCGCGCCGGTTGTTTTCGAGGCGCGTGAGCAGCTCGTCCTCTTCCAGCTCCTGGAACGTCGAGGGGGTCTTCTGCCCGCCCGCGATGCGCTCGAACCAGATGCACTCGCCGAGCACGATGTGGGCGAGCAGCCCGCGCGCGGGCGTCGGCGCCGGGCAGGGTGTAGACGTGGTCGATCCACCGGCGGTTGGCCCACACCGACTGGTCGACGAGCCGGAGCAGGAGCGCGACATCGGGGCGGGCGTCTCGTGCGATGGATTTGGACACGTCGGATTCCTCCCTGTGCGTACACCGGGCACCGGCGCTAACTCTACCCGCGGCGGATGATACCGATCACGGCAAACTACTCCGCTTGACGAGGTCGGCCGGCACGGCCCATCGTCCGCCGCGACATCTTCCGGGTGCCCATCTTGGGGAAAAGGGAAGGGGGTGCGAATCCCCCACGGTCCCGCCACTGTGATGGGCGCCTCGCGGCGCCCTGAGTCAGGAAACCTGCCCGGAAGCCATCCGCCCGTGACGCTCCGAGAGAGGGTGTCGACGGACGACGGCGTTCCGCTCGTCTCCGCCCCGTCCCTCCTCACGAGGGTCGGGGCTTTTCGATCGCGAGCGCGCGCGACGCCGTGATCGTTCCCGGTCTCATCTCACTGCTGCTCGACGGTTTCCGTCGGCACACCGCGTCCGCGGCCCAGGCCCGCGGCGACAGCGTGGTCGTGCTGCCCGAGGTCCGGGTCCCCGGAACGCGGCTCCACGAGGCCGAGCGGAGGCTCCCCACCGGGTCGGTCACCGTGCTGGAGGACCGGTACTTCGGGCCGCGCGCTCGAGACCCTGGCCGAAGTGCTCGGCGATGCCGCCGGCGTGCGCGTCCAGCAGTATGGCGGGCTCGGCGCCTTCAGCACCGTTTCGCTGCGCGGTGCGCCCGGCGAGCCAGGTCGCGTTCTTCCTCGACGGCCAGCCGCTCGGCGGCGCCGCGCACAGCGTGGTGAGCCTCGGCGACCTGCCGGCCAGCGCGATCGAGCGGGTCGAGGTCTATCGCGGGCAGCTCGCCGCTCGAGCTGGGACCGGCCGCGGCGGCGGGCGCCATCAACCTGGTCACCGCTTCGCAGCGCGGGCACCGCGGCGCGCGCGCATCGCCGGGGCTCGTTCGGCACCTGGGAGGCGACCGGGGATGCCGGTGCCGGGGACGATCAGCTCGCGGGCCTGATCCACTGCCGGCTACCAGCGCTCGCGCGGTGACTTCACCTACCGGGACGACAACGGCACGCCGTTCAATCCCGATGACGATGGCCTGAGCACGCGCGAGAACAACCATTTCGCCTCCGGCTCCCTGCTCGCGAGCCGGCACATGGCGGCCGGACGAGAGGTGGCGGCTCGGTTGCGCACCGGATGCGGTTCGACAAGGCGCAGGGTGTGCCGGGAATCGGCGCGGTCCCGGCCTACCAGACGCATCTCGACTTCCTGCGTACGCGGGCGCGGATCGAGGCCGGCCGGCTCGGCGAGGGGCGGTGCCCGGCTTGCGCCTCGCCGCCGGGCTCTCGCGCGAGCGCACGCAGTTCCGCGATCCCGGCGCGGAGCTTCGGGCTCGGCGCCCACGACACCGATGACCACACCGGCGACGGATCGCTGGCACTCGACCTCGACTGGCCGGAGCTGCCGGGATCCACTGCGTTCACGGCCGTGGGGTGCGTTGCGCCAGCGAGTGGGCGCGGTTGAGCGATACCGGCGACCCCTTTCCCGATCCGCTCGGAGAGCCGCGCGCGTGACGGCCGGGGAGAGGCAGGCCTCCAATGGCGGCCGTACCGGGGACGCGTGATCGTGCACGGCGCGGCGCGTGCCGACCGGCTCCACGACCAACTCCACTGGGTGGGGACGGCGGGAGCCGCGGGCGCCAGCGACGTGGACGCGCACGCTCTTCTCGCCGCAGCTCGGCGTGCGATGGGAGGTGATGTCGGGCCTGGCACTCAGGGCCAACGCCGCGAGCGCCGAGCGCCCGCCCGACTTCATCGAGCTGTTCGGCAACCAGGGGAGCGTGATCGGCAATCCCGCGCTCCGTCCCGAGCGCACGCGCAACGCCGATCTCGGCCTCTCGTGGACGCATGGCTTCGAGGCGCGGGCTCTCGCTCGCGCTCGATGCCGCCCACTTCGAGTCGCGGGCCGAGGACCTGGTGGTCTACATCCGCTATTCGCAGAGCAGCGTCCGTGCGGAGAACATCTCGCGCGCGCGGATCCGCGGCGAGGAGCTCTCGCTGCGACTCACCTCGCCGCAGCGGCGTGGGGGTGACCGGCGGCCTCACGCACCTCGACACCCGCGACGAGGGGCCGGTGCCCGTACTGGTACGGCAATGAGCCGCCGCCCGTCCGGGGTTCCAGGCGTTCGTACGCGCGGACTGGACGATCGGCAGCTTCCGCGCCGCCCTCGACCTCGAGTACATCGGCCCCAACTACCTGGATCGCGCCAACCTGCAGCCGGTCGACGAGCGGCTGCCGTTCGGCGCCTCGGTTTCGTTCGCCCCCGGCGTTTGCTGCGCATGCGTTGGACGCTCGAGGGCAAGAACCTCGGCAACGATCGCATCGTCCGATGTCGCCGCGGATTCCCGTTGCCCGGGCGCTCGCTGTTCGCCTCGTGCGAGATGCGCGCTCGGCCTTCCCAGTGACTTCCACGCTCACCCACCAAAGAGGATCCGCATGCGCTCCTAGTCCCGGCATCTCGTGCTCCCACTCGCGGTCGCGGCCGTCATCGCCGGCTGCTCGACCGCCAACAACACTTTCGCGCCCGGGACCGACTCGCCGCTTTCGGCGTACGTCGTCACCACCGACTTTGCCACCGGCGGACTGAGCGTCATCGACCTCGCCAACGCGCCAGGTGACTCCCAACGTGGCCTCGGTCCATTCGGATGCCACGCTGCGCGTGCTACAGCGGACTCATCTACGTGATCAACCGGTTCGGCCAGGACAACATCCAGGTGATCGATCCCGGCAATCACTTCGCCACCGTGAAGCAGTTCTCGACCGGCAACGGCTCGAACCCGCAGGACATCGCGTTCCTCTCCGCCACCAAGGCCTACGTCGCGCGCTACGGCTCGAGCGACCTGCTGGATCGTGAACCCGAGCACCGGCGTCAAGCGCGGCAGCATCTCGCTGGCCGGGTTCGCCGACTCGGACGGCCTGCCGGAGATGGCGCATCTGGCGATCGTCGGCCCGTGGCTGTTCGTGGCCTGCCAGCGGCTCACCAACTTCGCCGCCTCCAATCCCGAGCGTGGTGGTGGTGATCGATACGCGCACCGACGAGGTCTCGGACCGCGAGCCGTTCGTGCCCGGCATCCAGGGCATCACGCTCACCGGGCGGAATCCCTTCTCCGATTTCGTTTACGACGCCGCGACCCAGGAGCTGCTGATCTCCTGCGTCGGCGACTTCGGCGTGGCCGACGGCGGCATCGAGCGCATCGATGCCGGCACGCCACGGAGCCTCGGCTACGCCGCCACCGAGAGTCAGATCGGCGGCGACGTGCTCGACATCGCCTGGAACGGCCGGCACACACTTCGTACGCCATCGTGAGCGACGCCTCGTTCAACAACCGCCGCTGGTCGGCTGGAATCCCACCACCGGCGCGGTGATCGACACCGTCTACGCGCCCGGCGGGTCCCAATCTGCCCGACTGCGAGGTCAACGCGCTGCGGCGAGCTCTACATCTGCGACAACCGAGTGACCGCGCCCGGGCGTGTGGGTGTACCGCGCCGGGGCCGACACGCTGCTCGCCGGGCCCGCTCAACACCGGACTGCCGCCCAACCAGATCGCCTTCCGCTAGAGCGCGGCACAGCACCGCCCGTGCTCCCTATGCTCGCCGCGGTTTGCGTCCCTCATCCGGGTCCAACCCGTCGGAGAGCCTGCATGATCCCAGCGGCCGGTCCGCGCCGCCTTCGATCGCGGCGCTCGCGTTGATGGCTCTGCTGCCATGCGGCGGGCATCGCGGCTCCACAGAGCCGCAGGCGGTGCCCCCGGGGCTCCTCGGCGGCTCCCGCCCCGGATTCGCTGGCGGCTGATTCCTCGCCCCCGGCTCCGCGCGTGGGGTTGGCTCGCTGGCGACCCCGCGGCCGGCGCGCGACTACATCGCCGAGGTGCGCGCCGCGTTCACGCCCGAGAACCGCGCCTACTCGGGCACGCGCATCGATGCTGGCGTTCGTCTCGCCGCTCTACGACATCCTGATCGCGCATGCTCATCCTGTTCTCGGGGCTCGCGCCAGGTGATGCGCGACATCGCCCACAACCTCGGCGAAGCGGCTCTCACGTGCGGGTGCTGGTGTTCCTCGCGCTCTACACCGTGGCCGAGTTCGTGCTCGCCTTGCCGCTCACCTGGTATCGCGGCTACGCGCTCGAGCACCAGTACGGGCTCTCGACCCAGACGCTTCGCCGCCTGGATGCGCGGACCAGGCGCAAGGACGCGGCGGTCACGGTCGGCGGTCGTCTCGGCGTGTTCCGATCCTGTGGCTCGGCTACTGCGCGATCCGACGCTGGCCGCAGCGGCTGGTGGCTGCCGGTCGCCGCTCGGCACGCTGCCGCTGATCGTCGCCGGCACGCTGCTCCAGCCGCTGGTGGTCGATCCGCTCTACAACAAGTTCACGCCGCTCCGCGACCAGCAGCTCAAGGCGACGGATCCTGGAGCTGGCCGCGCGCGCCGAGATCCCGGCGCGCCACGTGTTCGAGGTGGACAAGAGCGCCCAGACCATCACCTACAACGCCTACGTGAGCGGGTTCGGCGCCTCGCAGCGCATCGTGCTCGTGGGACACGACGCTCAAGGGCATGAAGCAGGACGAGATCCTGTTCGTGATGGGCCACGAGATGGGCCACTACGCGCTGGCATCACATCTGGAAGGGGATCGCCATGACGTCGGCGCTCGAGCTTCCTGTTCTTCTCACTGCTCATGGCGCCGCATTGCCGGCGTGGGCATGCAAGCGCTTCGGCGCCCGCTGGGGTTCAGAGCCTCGCCGACGTGGCGTCGCTGCCGCTGCTCGCTCGCCACCATCGACGCTGGCTCAGCCATGCTCGGCGCAGCCGGCGGTCAACGCCTTCTCGCGCCGGCATCGAGCACGAGGCCGACGTGTTCGCGGTCGAGCTGACGCGCGACAACGACGCCGGCGCGCGCTCGTTCCTCAAGCTCAGCCGCGCAGCAACCGCAGCAATCCCGAGCCGCCGCTGCTAAGTCAAGTGGTTCCTGTACTCGCATCCGCCGCTGCTGCGAGCGCGATCCGCTTCGCGCTCAGTACCAGCCGTGGAGAGCACGGCCTCACCAGCCGCTACTACCAGAGGTGTGCCGGCCGGCCGTAGCGCAGCGCGCCTCAGCCTGCGGCGCTAGGCCGCTCGCCACCACAGAGCGCGAACATCGCCAGCGCGTAGAGCATCTGCGAGCGGTCGGCGCGCGCCTCGCGGTGCTCGGTGAACAGCGCCGCGCACCGCCTTCGGCCTCGAGTGCGCCGGCCGCGTCCGCGCGCGACGTCGCGCCACACGCGACTCGGCGTAGCGGCCGAGATCGCCTCGCACCCAGCTCGCCGAGCGGGATCGGCGAAGCCCTGCTTCGGGCCGGTCCAGCACGCCCGGGCGGGAGCCAGTCGGCGATCGCGCGCTGCGCACCAGGTACTTGCCGGTCACGCCGCTGCAGCTTGAGGTCGACCGGCACGGTGGCCGCCCAGTCCACGAATGTGTGGGCCAGGAACGGGACGCGCACCTCGAGCGAGTGCTGGCCATGCTGGCGCGGTCCACCTTGGTGAGCATGTCGTCCGGGAGCCGCACCACGGTGTCGGCGTAGAGCAGGTTCTCGACCGGATCGCGCGAGACCGGCTGCGGGAAGTACGCGCTGCGCGAGCCGCTCCAGCTCGTCGCCGGCCTCGAGCCGGGCCGCGAACTCGGGGCGGTAGAGTCGCGAGCGCACGCGCGCGGAGCGAGCTGGTACTTGCTGAAGAAGCGCTGGAACGTGTCCAGGCAGGCGTCGCATCCGCCTGCACCTTGCGCATCCTCTGGCGCAGGTAGTTCCAGCGAGCGAGCGGCAGCGGCGGCAGCGCCTGGACCAGGCCGCCCAGTCCGCGCAGCGAGCCCGGCCAGCGCGCCAGCTGCCCGACCAGCGCGCTCGTTCAGGTGCCGCTCGTAGCCCGCGAACAGCTCGTCGCCGCCGTCGCCCGAGAGCGCCACCGTCACCTGCTCGCGCGCGAGCCGCGACACGTACCAGGTGGGGATCGCCGACGGGATCGGCGAACGGCTCGTCGTAGCGTCGGCGCCAGCGCCGGCAGGATGCGCGCCGCCTCCTCGAGCTCGACGCGGCGCTCGGTGTGGCGGCAGCCGAGGTGGCGCGGCGACCCGTGCTGCGTACGCCGACTCGTCGTACTGCGGGTCGCCAAAGCCGATCGTGAAGGTGCGCACCGGCTCGGCCGTGGCGCGGCTCATCGCCGCCACCACCGCCGACGAGTCCACGCCGCCCGAGAGGAACGCGCCGAGCGGCACGTCGGCGAGGAGATGGCGCTTCACGCGTGGCGGTGAACGTGGCGCGGAAGCGCTCGATCCACTCCGCCTCGCTCGCGGCCGGCGCGGGCCGGTAGGTCATGCGCCAGAAGCGATCGACGCGCGGCGCGCCCGTCGGGGCCGATCGTGAGACGCGCTCCCGGGCGGGAGCTTCATCACCTCGTCGATAAATCGTGTGCGGGCGCGAGCGTGTGGCCGAACGCGAAGTACGGCGTCGATCGCCGCCGCGTCGCGGCGTGAAGCGCGAGACCCGGGACCGGGACCAGCGCCTTCAGCTCCGAGCCGAACGCGAGCCCGCCCGCCTGCAGCGTGTAGGTAGAGCGGCTTGATGCCGAGCGGGTCGCGCGCCAGCCGCAGCGTGCGCGTCGCGCGGTCCCAGAGCGCCACGGCGAACATCGCTTCGAGCCGCGGCCAGACATCGTCGCCCCACTGGACTGGAAGCCGCGCAGGATCGCTCTCGGTGTCGGAGCGGGTGCGGAAGCGGTGCCCGAGCGACTCCAGCTCCCTGCGGAGCTCGGGAAGTTGAACATCTCGCCGTTGTAGGACCAGCGTGAGCGGCCATCGTCGCTGGTCATCGGCTGATGCCCGCCGCCACGTCGATGATCGCCAGCCGCCGCATGCCGAAGCCGAAGTCGCCGTCGCTGTGGACGCCCTGGTCGTCCGGGCCGCGGTGCACCAGCGTCGCGCACTGCGCGCGATCACCGCCCGATCGACCGGTCTCCCGCCGCGGGCGTACCAGCCGCGCAGATCCGCACATCGGCTCAGCTCTCGGACGACGCCGACGCCTGCTGCCGCCGCGCCAGCGCGCGCTCGTAGAGTGCCAGGATGCGCCGCGCCACCGCCGAGATCTCGAGCGGCAGGATCTGCTTCGCGCCCGTTCGAGCGCGCGCCCGCGGTCAGCACCTGTGTCGACCGCCCGGGTGAAGGCCTCGGGCTCGCGGGCGGCGATGCCGCCCGGCGACACCCCGCGCAGCCGCTCGGCGCAGTCGCCGGCCGGGGCCGCGACCACCGGGAGGCTCATGGCCAGCGCTTCTTTCACCACGTTGGGCGAGCCTTCGTGGAACGAAGGCAGCAGCAGCACGTCGGCGCCGCTCATCGCCAGCGCGAGATCGGCCTGCGGGCGGCCGTGGAACGCCACCAGCCGCACCTTGCGCCCGCGAGCGCCTGAGCCGCGGATTCCACCTCCTGGGCGAGCGCGGAGAATTCTTGCGCGGTTCATCCGGCGGGCCGGCGAACAGCAGCACCGCCTCGTCCTCTGGCCAGTCGAGCCGCGCGCGCGCGCCTGGGCGCGGTCGATGGGATTGAAGCGCGCGAGATCGACGCCATTCGGGATCACCTCCACCTCCGCGACGTCGGCGATCCGCTTGCGCATCTCCTCGCTCTTCACGATCACCTGGTCGGCGCGGCGCGCGGCGAGACGCGAGACACTCACCAGCCAGCGGCTCTTGGAAGTGATCCTGCCCTGCGCATCGGGGCGGCCGAGCAGATCGTCGCCGCAGAACGAGACCACCAGCGGCACTTCGCGCACCGTCGAGGCGGCCGCACCGAGAGCCCGTAGTGCGTGCACCAGCTCGGCGCCGAGGCGGCGCACCAGCCGCGGCAGCTCGCGCATCGCGTGAGCGTAGCGGGCGGTGCCTTCCAGCCCTCGATCTCGTAGAGCGTGTTCTCGACGCCCAGCGCGCTGAGCGATTCCACCTGCGAGCGCACGAACGCGCCCCAGTGCGGGCGTTCCGCGGACGGGTACATGTTGGTGACGACCAGGACCTTCATCGGAGCGGGGTCGGGGTCGCGCGCGCGTTCCGCGAGATGATAGAGCGTGGTGGCGAGATAGCGGGGGTAGGAGTTGCGATCGGAGAGCAGCAGGTAGTCACCGCGCGAGAACGGGAAGCCGCCGTCCCCGCGCTGGCGCGACAGCACCCACTCGAACGCGCGGTCGGCGAGCGCTCCGTGGTTCGCCCAGCCGAGGCGGGTCACGGTATGGAGCGCCATGCCCACCGCGTCGGCGTAGTACACCACCTCGGGCAGCCGCGAGCCGCACGCGGCGCGCACCGCACCGCTCCCGGTGACGCCGCCGGCCAGGAAGCGGGCGATCCGCATTGCCAGGCGCCTGCGCGCGCGCACGCGCGTGCGCCTCGGCGTGCCAGGCGAGCTTCATGCACTGGAACGCGTTGTACTGGTAGCAGAGGTAGTGGATGCGGGTGCTCGCCTCGTACTTGCCGCCCAGCTCGTAGGGCAGCTCGCCGCTCGGGAGCTGCACCGCCTCGAGGAACCCGAGCAGCGGCGAGACGCGGCCGAGGAAGCGTTCATCTCCGGTCACGCTGCGCGAAGCGCCCCAGCACCCAGATCCACTCGGCGGTGTTGTTGGGCACCATGCCGCGCGGCCGGTCGAAGTAGTTGATGGCGAGCCCGCCCGGGTGCTTCTGGTAGCCGATCCGGAGCTCGACGAAGTCGTGCCAGTGCGCGCGCCGAGCGCAGCAGGTGGTCCCCGATCCCGCGCCGGTAACCCTCGAGCAGCGCCATCGCGCCGAAGTCGCCCTCCACCGTCGCCACCAGGTGCCGGCGCTCGCGCAGCGGATACGCCCACGAGCCGTCCTCGCGCTGCGCCTCGTCGATCACCTCGATGGCCTCGCGCGCGCAGTCGCGCGAAGCGCGGATTGCCGGTCAGGTCGCGGAGCGTCCAGTTGGCGAGCGCCCAGTAGCCCTGGCCTTGGAGGAAGAAGTGGCGCGCGGCGCGGCGAGCGCATCGGGAAATAGCTCTTCCAGAAGCGCCACACGCGGATGTTCCAGCGCACGCCCTGATCGTCCCGCGCGAGCCGGCCCGAGTGCAGATGGTCGGACTCGATACGGGCATGGAGCCTGAGCGCCGCCTCGAGCAGGCGCGGCGCGGGGAGAGGCAGCGGGTGCGGCGGCGCTCAATGGATCACGGCGAATCGTCGCGACTCCTGACCGGCGTCCCCGGCGAGCCGCGCCAGGTGAGACGCCGGCCGGTGCCAGCCGGCCCGCGCCGTCGCGACCGTCCACACTCGCACGCTAACGCCCGGCCGCAAGTGTGCCCTCGGCGAGGGTCGCGACATGACGGCCGGCGAGGTCGAACAGCTCGAGCCGCACCGCTCCTGAGGCGGGAAGCGCGAACGTGAACCGGGCGTTCCCGCGCACCGGACTTGGAGTTGGCGCCGACAGCGCGAGGTGCCTGGGCAGCGGCCCATCCTCGACGGCGACCGGCGAGGGCTGGGCGGCGGGGTCATAAACCATGACGCGCAGCGAATCCATGTCGAGACCGGCGAGCCGCGTGCCTGTGTCGGAGGTCACGCGGTAGCGCAGCGCGCACCGCGCTGCCCGCCGGGCCGGTGAAGCGCGGAGAGATCGGCGCGCTCGCGCCTTCCAAACTGCTAGCGGCGACCCGTCGTAGATCGGCCAGGCCCACCGGCTGGACGCCGCCGGTCACGCCGCGCGAGCTGCCGGTGGCGGCCAGCGGCAGTCCAGGTGGTGCCATTCAGGCTCGCTTCGATCAGCCCGCAGTCGTAGTCGGACTCGAACTGCCAGCGCGCGTCGTAGAAGGCATAGGCATGGACGCCGACCGAGAGATTCAGCGTGGCCGACACGGGTCAGCGCGGTTGTCGGAGTTGTCGGCGTAGGCGCCGTGTCGGGACTGTCGGCGTAGTAGGAGCTCGGGTGCCCGGGATCGCCGTTCACGATGCCCCCAGCTGGTGGTGGTCCAGTCGGGCGCGACCGAGGCCGCCATCGTGGCTCGCCACCACCGTGGGCACGCCGCACACCAGCTCGACCGTCGTCGCGCGAGAAGAAGCCGCCCGGGGCGCTGAAATCGACGCGCATGCGCGAGCAGCCGGCCGGCGGTGACCGTGTCGTCCACCGACACCAGGAAGGCGCCGCTGTCGCAGCGCGTCGGCGCCGGTGAGCGGCGCGAGCGTGGGATACGAGATCGCCCCGCTCACCACCGAGGCTCCGGCCGAGAGCGAGAGCCGTGGTGGCGGTGAGCCCGGGACCGGCGTTGCCGCTCACGCCGCGGTTCGCGCGCGCACCGTCACCCAGTGGCTCGACGCGGCGACCAGCGGGCCGCCGATCACGTTCGAGCGCTCGACCCGCACGTAGGGCCCGGCGATCGAGGCCACGTAGTAGCAGTGGCGCAGGTTCTCCACGGCGATCGGCACGATCCGCGACGGCACGGGCCAGAAGCCGTCGTCGGGGCCGCCCACCTCGGGCGTCCAGGTGAAGGCGCGCGGCTTGATCGTCGTCTCGCCGTACGTCCAGTCGTTGAACTCGCCGTTCACGCCCGTAGAGGACGCGAATCGACTGCCCCGTGGTGTAGCCGGCGCCGAGCGACATCTCGTCCTCCCATTCATAGAAGAGTCGACGAGTCGGGCGGGGCCGCGACGGTGTAGCCCCACGGGCGGAGCAGCAGGTCGCTGTAGGTGTGGAACGAGAGCCCGGTCTTGGGCTGAAGCGCCACCACGATGTTCGCTCTGGGCGCTGGTCTCGGCCTCCGAGAACGCCGAGGGGCCGCGATAGGTCTCGGCCGAGAACGAGCCGCGCTCGAGCCGACGTTGTCGAAGCCCCACTGGTAGCCGAAGTTGCGGTTGATGTCGACGCCGTCGCTGGTTGGTCGACCGTGCCGCTGGCGTCGTTGTCGCGCAGGTTCTTGCGCCAGCAGGCCGCCGCCGGCGGGACTCGTGCTCTGGTTGCGGAAGTAGCCGTCGGGATTCACCACCGGACAGATGTAGAGAACCCGGTTCTCCAGCAGATACGTGGCGGTGGGATCGCCGCCGTACTTGGAGAGGAGGTCGTCGACGAAGTAGAACAGCGTCTGCATGCCCTCGGCTCGCGGGCGTGGGTGAGGGCATTGTCGTAGACCACCGGGCGCGTGTCGGGGCCGACCACCGCCTTGGCGATCCGCAGCCCCCAGATCGGCCGGCTGCCTGGAGCGTGGTGCCGAGCGTGTCGATCTTGTCGGCAACCAGGTTCTGCGAATCGTCGGCCACCAGCTGGTCGAGCTTCATCTTGACCTCGGCCAGCGTCCAGAAGCCGCCCATGCTGCCCGAGCCAAACGGCGGCAGGACCTCGGTGCGGTAGATCCCGTCCGGGCGCGTGGCGCTCAGCACCTTCGTTCCGCGTGGAGCGGGGCGGGCCGCCAGCTCTGCTGCGCGCGCGGCGGCGCTGCGCGAGGGATCGGGGTCGATCAGCGTGACCGTGACGCCAGGCCGCGCGAGCGTCGCCTCGTCGCCCGGCCACTGGAGGATGCCGGGCGCGGGCGCACCGCGCACCTCGATGAGATCCAGCCCCGCCTCCTGGATGGCTGCGATCGTCATCCCTGGGGGCAGTTCCACCTCGACCAGGCTCGGGCCGGCGGTGGACTCCGCGGCTCGACCCGGCGTTGGCGAAGGAGAGGGCGAACGCAAGGCTCAGCAAGCAGATGGAGGCAAGGAACGGGGCGGCGGATCGGCTTCATGGGGCGTCCATCTCGCGGGGTGGGTGCCGGGCGGGCCATGTCGTCGGGAATGATAGCATCCCACCCATGCTGCCCGCTCGCCGGCTGGTCTGGCTGTTCTGACGTGGACGGCACCCTGCTGCTCACCGATGGTGCCGCCCGCGAGGCGTTTGCCCACGCGGTGTCCGAGCGGCTCGGGGTCCGGGACGACCTCAAGGGCGTGGCGTTCGCGGGCCGCACCGATCCCCTCATCCTGGCCGACATCCTGGCCCGCCACGGCCGGGTGCTCCCGACGGCGAGCTGGAGCACTTCTGGCAGGCCGCCTACGAGCGCATGGCCGGCCTGCTCACCCCCGGGCGGCGGGCATCTGCTCCCCGGCGTTCCGCGAGCTGCTGGCGGCGGTCGCGGGAGAGAAGCGACTGGGTGCCGGCGCTGCTCACCGGCAACACCACCGGCATGGCGCGCATCAAGCTCGACCACTTTGGGATCACGGATCAGTTCGCGTTTGGTGCCTTCGGCGAGGAGGCCGCCGACCGGAATGCCCTGGCGCAGGTGGCGGTGACCCGGGCCCGTGAGCGCTAGGTGGCGTCCCGCCCGAGCGCTGCATCGTGGTGGGCGACACCGAGCACGACATCGCCTGCGCCGCGCCGCCGGCGCTCACGTGGTGGCGGTGGCGACCGGGCAGCGCGACCGCGCGGCTGCTGGCCGCCCACGCGCCGGACCTGCTGCTCGACGATCTCGCAGGCCCCAGACGTCTGGCGTTCGCGCGCGAGGTTGCGCGCGCGGACTGCTGCGGCGCCCGCGCGCGGGCGTCGCTACTGGCCGGCGCGGGCGGCTTCGGCGCGGGCGGCCCTCCCATGCGGACCAGCGCCTGGTCGAGGTTGGTGGCGAGCGGTGCGTCGGGAACGCCGCGCGCAGCGCCTCCGCGGGCGGTAGAGCACGCGGTGATCGCTGCTCCTGAGGAGGGAGAGGTCGTTCAGGCTGTCGCCCATTGCCGCCACCATGAAGCCGGCGCTCTTGAGTCCCGAGACGATGCCGCTCCTTCTGTCCCCGGATCCGGAGCTTGAAGCCCGAGATCAGTGCCGTCCCCGTCCAGCTCGAAGTGGTTGGCGAACAGGCTGTGCCCGCCCAGCTCCTGCACCAGCGGCTCGAGAACTCGTGGAACGTGTCGGAGATGATGAGCACCTGCCCCATCGCGCGCAGCCGCGTGAGGAACTCCGCGCGCGCCGAGGTAGGGTGGACCCCGTGCGCGACCACCTGGAGCTGGCGCGAGCGTGAGCCCGCGCGAGCGCAGCGCATCCACCCGCCGGTGCATCAGCTCCTCGAAGTCGGCGAAGTCGCGGGTGGTTAGGTGTCAGATCCGGCAGCTCGAAGTGGGCGCCGAGGATCGGCCAGATTTCGGGCGCGAGCACCCCTTCCAGGTCGATATGCGTAGAGCATGGGCGGCGGGAGACTAACACGATGGGGAAGCTGCCCCCGCCACGAGCTCCAGAGCGCAGCGCACGGCTAACCCGCTGCCGCGCTAGTCCCGCCGAATCGCCCCGGCCCGGCTGTTGCCTATCAGAATTATGCTCTTGAAATGATGCCATTCTGCCGATTATTATTCTGTGCCCATGGCGGTCATCACGGTGAACATTCCAGTCAGATAGCTGGACAGGAAGGACCGCAAGATCCCTGGCACTGGTCCAGCGCGACGCCAAGCTGCCGCAGGCGGAGATCGCGCGCCGCGTCGGGCTCTCGACGGCGGCGGTGAACGAGCGGCTGCAGGAAGCTCGAGAACGCCGGGCGTCATCCGCCGCTACGTGCGCGGTGGTGGATCCAGCGCGGTCGGTGGGGCGGCCATCACCGCGTTCGTCGAGGTGTTCATCGAGCATCCGCGCTTCGAGCCGAGCTTCATCGACGCAAGGTGCGAGCCATGGACGAGGTGCAGGAGGTGCCATCACATCACCGGGGAGTTCTCGCTGCTGCTCAAGGTCCGCGTGCGCCGGCATGGAGGCGCTGCAGCAGCTGCTGCATCCACCAGCTCAACGCCCTCGAAGGCGTGCGCGCAGACCCGCACCGTGATCGTGCTCTCGCACCTCGAAGGAAGAGAGCTTCGTGCCGACCGGCGCCGAAGGAGAGATGTCAGCGACCGAACGAAGCGCAGGCCACGCTCGGCGCCCGCGCATCGCTCCGCGCCAGACGTGCCACGAAGTGCTGGCGCGCGCGGCACATGCTGGTGGACGGCTACGACCTGGTGCTCGACCTCGAGAAGAGCCAGGGCCGGCGCTCTACGACGCCGCAGACGGGCGCTGGTACCTCGACCTGTTCTCGTGCTTCGCGACGCTGCCGGTCGGGCTCAACCATCCCGAAGCATGCAGCGAGCCGCGAGTTCCTCGCGCGGCTGCAGCGCGCGGCGCTCGTCAACCCGACCAACTCCGACATCTACACGGTCGAGATGGCGGAGTTCGTCGACGACGTTCGGCCGGCTCGCGATGCCCGACTACCTGCCGCACCTGTTCCTGGTCGCGGGCGGGACGCTGGGCGTCGAGAACGCGCTCAAGGCGGCGTTCGACTGGAAGGTGCGCCAGAACTTCCGCAAGGGCTACCGCGAGGAGAGCGGGCACCAGGTGCTCCACTTCCGCGAGGCGTTCCACGGGCGCTCGGGCTACACGCTGTCGCTCACGAACACCGCCGATCCGCGGAAGTACCAGTACTTCCCGAAGTTCGACTGGCCGCGCGATCGCCGAACCCCAAGCTGCGCTTCCCGGTGGACGCGGCCGAGATCGAGCGCGTGCAGCAGCGCCGAGAACGCGGCGCTCGACGCGATCAAGAACGCGTTCGCCGAGCGCAAGGACGACATCGCCTGCGATCCTGCTCGAGCCGATCCAGGCCGAGGGCGGCGACAACCACTTCCGCCCCGAGTTCCTGCGGCGCTGCGCCAGATCGTCGCGCACGAGCAACGACGCGCTGCTCGATCTTCGACGAGGTGCAGACCGGCATGGGCATCACCGGCCGCATGTGGGCGCACCAGCACTGGGACGTGCAGCCCGGACCTGCTCGCCTTCGGCAAGAAGACGCAGGTGTGCGGCATGATGGCGCGGCGGCCGCCTCGACGAGGAGCCCGACAACGTGTTCACGGTCTCGAGCCGCATCAACTCGACCTGGGGCGGCAACCTGCGTCGACATGGTGCGCTGCCAGCGCTACCTCGAGATCATGGCGGAGGAGAAGCTGGTCGAGAACGCGGCGACCGTGGGCGCGCACCTCGACGCCGGGCTCGAGCGCTGCAGGCCGAGCGCCCCGAGGCTGCTGAGCAACGCGCCGCGGCCGCGGCCTCGATGTGCGCGATCGATCTCGCCGGACGGCGCCGCTGCGCGACGCGGTGGCGGCGCAGAAGGTGTTCGAGCTCAGGCATGATCATCCTGCCGTGCGGGCACGCGCGAGCCTGCGCTTCCGCACCGCCGCTCGACGTGACGGTCGCCTGGACGAGGCGCTCGCATCGTGCGCCGCGCGGTCGACCAGGCTTCGCTCAGGAGCGCCTGAGCGCGCCGGCCACTCCAGCACATGCGTGGCCGCGCTGCGGCGGCCGTTTTCATCTCTCCCTGCAAGGAGCGGCTCCGTGGCGCTCCGGTCAAGACACCCAACCCCGTTCTTCCGCCGTGGTGCTGCTTGTGTGCGGCAGGGCGGCATCTGGCACGTTCTGTGTGTCGCAGCGACGGTGTGAGCTACATGCCCGGCTTCCGCTCGTTCGTGGGCGGCACGGTCAACGCCGAGGACGCGGAGCTGCCGATCGAGGGTGGCCCGAATGGCCCACGGATGGTCGAGGCCGCCACGCCGCCCGAGCAGCGCCTGGTGCTCGCGGCCTGCGCCCTGCGCAGGCCTTCGAGGAGGCGCGGCGTCCTGGTCGGTGTGGCAGACGCCGGCCCGCCCGAGCGCGTCGCCGCAGGCGCGTCAGCGGCTGCTCGCGAGGAGAGCCGACGTTCCCGGCGCTGGCGCGTGGAGCACGGCTGGCGTTTCGACGGCCGCAGCGCTCGGGGTACGCGGGCCACTGGGTGTCACCGCCCTTCGCGCCACGCGGTTTCGAGACCGACTACTTCCTCGCCCATGTCCCCGACGGGCAGGAAGCCACGGTGCACGTGGGTGAGCTGGCCGAGGGCGAGTGGTGCATCCGCGCTTGGCATCGGCGCTGGAGGATGGGCCACGAGACCTTCGCCGCGCCGATCCTCTGGACCCTGATCACGATGGCGGAGGGCGACGACCTCGCGGCACGGCTGGCGGGGCGCCGCGCCGCTCGGGCCAGCCGGTGCGCCGCATCGAGCTCAAGTGGGGGATCGTGCCCACCCCATGAAGACGCGGCCTCTGCCGCCCGCGACCCACACCAACGCCTACCTGGTGGGCGAGTCGGAGATGGCGTTGATCGATCCCGGAAGCGGCGAGCCCGAGCGAGCTGGAGGCGCTGTTCGAGCTCATCGAGGTTGCGCGAGGACGGGCGCAAGCTCGCGCATCATGCTGCTCACGCACCATCATCCCGACCACATCGCCGGTGTCGAGGCGGCGCGCGAGCGCTACAAGATCCCGGTCGCGGCGCACGCCGAGACGGCGAAAGCACCTGCGTCGTCGATCTCGTGCTCAGGACGAGCGACTGGATCCCGCTCGTTCCGGGCGCGGGGGGACTGGAACCTGCGCGCACTCCACACGCCCGGGCACACGCGCGGGCACCTGTGCTCTCTCCACCCGCGCACGCGCTCGCTGTTCTCGGGCGACCACATCCCGGGCGGGCAGGGCACGGTCATCATCGACCCGCCTGACGGCGACATGGCGGCGTACGTCGCCTCGCTCGAGCGGCTGCTGAGCGAGCGGATCGGACGACCATCTTCCCCGGCCACGGCGGGCCGCAGGGAGCAGCCGAGCGGCGCATCCGCGGGCTGATCGCGCACCGGCGCGAGCGCGAAGCGAAGGTGATTGGCGCGCTGAGCACCGCCCCGCGACCGCTGCGCGAGCTGGTCGAGCGCGCCTACGCCGACACGCCGCCGGCGCTCTGGGAGTACGCCGAGCGCTCGCTGCTCGCCCACCCCATCGATCTCGCGAGTCGAGGGGCCGGGCGGCGCGCGAGAGGCGAGGCTCTGGCGCGCGCTCGTGAGGGCGAGGATGCGCCGCAGAGCCGCGCGCTCTGCGCGCTCGCCGTGCGCTCCCGTGCCGCTGCGTGTTGGCCGCGTCGGCGCCGCTCGCATTATGCTGGCGCGGTGAATCCTGCCTGCGCCGTCGGCACGCTGTCGTCGCTGCCTGGGGCGTCGCCGGCTTCTCGGGCGGCTCGCCGCCAGCGCGCCCTCGCGCTGGTGGCCGTGGCCGCTCGGGCGTGTTCTTCGTGCTGCATGGCGCAGCCGACGTCCCGGCGCCGACATCTCGCCTGGGGCGCCGCCGCCGGCGTGTGCAGGCCGCCGGCGCCACGCTCATGTATCGCGCGCTCGCCCTCGGCCCCATGAGCCTCGCCTCTCCCGTCTTCTAGCCTGATCGGACGTCACGCGTGCCGGTGCTGTTCGGCGTCGCCGCCGGCGAGCGACCGTCCGCGTACTCGCGTGGACGGCCGTGGCTCTCGCCATGCGCTCGCGATCCCGCTGCTCTCCATCGCCGGCGAGGGTCCCGGCCACTTTCTCGCGCGCGCACGTGCGCCGCACGCTGCACGGTCTGCGATCGCTGCCGGCCTCGTGATCGGCTGGTTCCTGGTGGTCGTCGCCCGCATCGGCGGCCAGCGCCGGGCTTCTGGCCGCTCGTGTCTCGCGCGGCTGGTCGGCGATCGCGCATCCTCGCCGGCTGGTACCCTCGCGCGCGGCCGGACGCTGGTGCCGCCGGCCGGCTGCGCGCACGCCCGCGCTCGCGACCGGCGCGCTTGACTCCGCCGCCAACGTGGCCTACCTGATGGCCGGCACATCGCGCGCCGCTGGTGCCTGGTCTCGGCGCTGGTGTTCGCTGGCTCCGGCCGGCGACCGTGCTGGTCGGCGCGCTTCGCGCTGGGCGAGCGCTGGACCGTGGCGTGCGTGGGCATGGGGCTCATCGTGGCGCTGGCGGCGGGTGTGTGCTTTATCTCGGTCGGATAAGTCGGCGGTGCCGGCCGACGAGGCCCGGGCGCAAGCGGCCGCCAAGGATGTTTCCTTCTAGCGATAGAGTGGCCTGACCACGTGACTTCTGCAGGTGCCTGCCGTCCGGGTGCCGGTCGGACCCGGCCAGACAATGCCCAAATATGTCGCAGAGTTCGCTCCAGTCGCGCAATGTGGTCCTCGTCGTCGTCGGCGGTGCCTCCGATCCCGGTCACGCCGATGTACCACGTGTGCCGGTTGTGGTTGGCTACCAGGCCCCGCCTCGCCGACGGCGGGCGCGGCGGTGAACCCGCCAAGCGCCTCGGCCCCGGAGGACGCGCGACAGCGGCCCCGTCGATGCCATAGCAGAACTCCTGCCCCGGAGCGGGTCCGGGAGCCCGGCCCAGACCGGATCGGCGGCAGCCCACGAATGGATGGGAGCCGGTCTTGCGCAGTTGTAGGCGAAGTCGACCTGCCGGTAGTTGAAGATGGGATGGGCCTGTTCCTCCCCCATGAACCACAGCGCGATGACGCCGCATCCAGTCGGATGCCCGAGCAGCCAGCTGTTCATGGCGTCGAGCTGGGACGTGAGCATGGGCGTCAGCACCTGCGTGTTCGCTGCGGAGGCGTAGGTCGAGGCCACGTCGAACACGACGATGTCCCAGGTCCCGGCTGACAGATCGGAGATCCACTGCGCTTCTGATCCGGCGCCGTAGGCGGTAAAGGTGTGGCCGCACCGGGTGGCTGCTTCACGCGCCGGCCGCGCGCCGCCGCAAAAGGACGGATCCAGGCTGTCGTAGATGAGGATGTTGGCCGCGAAGGTCGGCGATGCCACCAGAAGCAGACCCAATCCCACGACCCATCTGCGCATAACAAACCCTTTCCCAGATGCCGCTCTGCGTGAGAGCTGGCGACCCATTGGCAAAGCGGATACCACCGGCCCCGGGGGCTCGCAGGCGGCGGGTTGGAGCCGGAGTGAGCTCCACTGGGAGCAGTATTTGGTCTGACTGCGGCGTAGTCAACCACCGACTCGGTCCCTCAGCCGGCTTAGGCCGCGGGCCCGCGGCCTCGCGCGAGCGGTTATGTCGTAATTGTATCGATTGACATTCGCCGGCCACCGAGTTCACCATGGTGCCAATCACGGGGCAGTGCTCCCGGCCTTGTAGAGAACGGGCCAGGCAGTGCCGCCCCCGCCGCTTCGGGGCGGATGATCGAATCTGAACCTTCGTTCGCTGGTTTCATCGCAACTCGCACCCTCGAAGCGACAGCGCCCGATGCCGGAAGGTCAGGCTAAACCGCGGCGCGATCGTCCCTCGGTCCGCACCGCGCTATGGGTGGTCGTGACCGCCCTCCTCGTGTTCTCCACCGTGGGTGCCGCCGCCGCCAAGCAATACGTAACTGAACGAAGTACAGTTT
>ERZ1370068.9100-contig-7902_pt1 | contig 47038 bp, 58 predicted proteins | sample MGYA00561227_ERZ1370068 | MGnify/ENA primary metagenome ERZ1370068 (study PRJEB38410, sample SAMEA6850437) | metagenome | study: Metagenomic assessment of the ecological functions of the soil: analysis of the soil microbiota associated with the... | reverse complement strand
GAATTCGATCGCGGCGCGCCCCGGCGCAGGCCTTCGGCCTTGTTCGCGGCGACCACGATCGGTCTCCCCGACCGGCGCAGCAGGTCGGCGATGTCGCGGTCCTGCTGGGTAAGGCCCTGCGCGCGCGTCGACGAGAAACACGACGACGTCGGCCTCGGCGATCGCCTGGCGCGTCTGTTTCGCCATCTCGTGCAGGATGCCGTCCTTCGCGACCGGCTCGAACCCGCCGGTGTCGACGACGAGGAACGGCTGGTCGCCGACGCGGCCGCGGCCGTAGTGGCGGTCGCGCGTGAGCCCGGGAAGTCGGCGACGAGCGCGGCGCGGGTCCGCGTCAGCCGATTGAAGAGCGTCGACTTGCCGACGTTGGGACGTCCGACGATGACGAGGGTCGGGAGCATGGCGAGCGATCCGACGACGGGTGTCCGGCCGAGGCCATGGGCTGACGCGTCGCGAGCGTCCGCGTGACCGCGGCGTCGGCGGCTCTCAGCTCGCGCCGACCGGAAGGAGCGTCCCGTTCGGCGCTCTCCCAGACCGCGTCTGTCGCCCGCCTGCGCCGGCTGCGCGGTCGCCGGGCGCCATCGGTCGCGATGCGCCCGACGAGCGTGCCGTCGCGGCGATCGAGCAGATGTACGTAGCCCTCGGCGTCGACGACCGCGACGTACTCGCCGATGAGCTGCGGGCCGCCGGGACGTCGCTGCGCGAAGCTTGTCCTGCTTCCACGCCGACGCGCCGGTCGCCTTGTCGAGCGCCTGGACGGCGCCCTTGTCGTCGGTGACGAACAGGTATGCGATCGTCGGCCGCGAGTCCGTAGAGGCTCGAAACGATCGCGCGACCAGATGATCGTGCCGCGCAGTGATCTCGAAGCAGGCGATGCGGCCCTGGAACGCGATCGCGCAGGCCTGCCGGTCCTCGACCGCGGGCAGCGACGTGACATCGGCGATGCGCTCGAGCTCGGTCGCGCCCTTCGGCGTTGCGACGTTGCCTTCCCAGCCGAGATTGCCGGTGGCGAGATCGAACGCGAGCAGCTTGCCGCCGGCGGTTCCGACGAACAGGCCGCCGCGGCGTGATCGTGCCGCCGGCGTAGTTGCGCAACGGTGAGCGGAGGCATCGTGCGCTGGTACACCCATTTGGTCTTGCCGTCGGCGCCGGAGAGACCGAAGATCTTGCCGTCTCCGGACCAGACGACGACGATGCCCTCGGCGACCTTGCGGCGGAGCTCACGATCTCGCTCGTGACCTTCGACCTGCCAGAGCGGCTTGCCGTCGGGCGTGTACGCGAAGACATCGCCCTTGTCGGTGCCGACGGCGACGAGCGTCGGATCGGCGCCGACGCCGGCCGACAGGCGCTTGCCGACTTCGACGCGCCACGTCGGCTGGCCGGTCGCGGGATCGATGCGCACGAGCGTGCCGCTCGTCGACGCCGCGTAGACGGCGTCGGTCGTGACGGCCGGCGCGAGACCCGGGCCCGCCTTGCCGACGCTCGACCTGCCACGCGATCTTCGGCGTGACCGTTGCCTTGATCTCGGGCAGCGGGCCGAGCTTCTTGCTGCTCGAAAACCAGTCGAACGACGGCAGCGGGAATCGTCGGGAATCCACGACGCCATCGACGACGCAGCCGGAGACGCGCGGCGGCAGTCGCCAGCGCGGCGGCAGCGCGCCGGCGAGCCGCATCGATGCGGTCGGGCAGCAGCGCCGATCATTTGGAGCCGTCCGGTCGATTTGGCGTGCTCGGGAGCCGGCGCGGCGGCGGAGCGCGCGCCGCGCGGCCGCACGGCGCTGGCGCGGCGGCGTGCGGCGCGCGCTGGCGGACGGCTGTGCGCGGCCGGCGCCGTCGAGTGCGGTCGCCGCCTTCGCCGCGGACGCCGCGCGTGCCGCGGCAGCGCGTCGAGCTTCAGCTGCACGAGGTTGCGATACGCGCTCTTCGGATCGAGCTGCGCGAGCGCCGTCTGATACTCGTTGCGCGCTTCTTCGGTGCGGCCCTGCCGCGGCGAGGACGTCGCCGCGCATGTCGGCGTAGATCCCGGCGAACGCGTCGATCGTGCTTCGCATCGAGCGACGCGCAGCGCCTCGTCGTACTGCTTTTCGTCGAGCAGGATTGCCGCGAGCCGCAGCCGCGCGATCTGCTTCAGCTCGTCTTCGGACGACTCGTGTCGATCACCCACGCGAGCTGCGCCTTGGCGCCGGCCGCGTCGCCGTTCTCGAAGAGCTGCGCGGCGACGATCAGCGCGGCGCGCGGCGCGTAGCCGGTGCCGCCGTACTTGTCGGCGAGCTGCGCCATCGCGTCCTTCGCCTTCGCGGCGTCGTTGGCGCGCACGGCCGCGCTGACCGCGTCGTAGAGCACCGCCGCCTGCGCCGCCTGCTGCTGCGTCCACCAGCGCCAGCCCTGCACGCCGATGACGCCGATCGCACAGCGGCGATGACGACGCCGGCGACCGTGTTGCCCCACTGCTTCCACCATGCCTTGAGGTCGTTCGAGCTGGTCCTGTTCTTCGAGATCGTAAACGGCCATCGCCAGTCCTTGTTGTTATCCGGCCGACAGTGCTCGGCGCGAGGCTCGTGCGAAGGGCACGGTCTTCTGCTCGCCGGGCTCGCGCAGCGGCTTGACGCTGACCGCGTCGGCCGCCGCTTCGTCGGCGCCGATCAGCAGCGCGATAGCGCGCGCCCGACGCGTCGGCTCTCTTCATCTGCGACTTGAAGCTGCCGCCGCCGCGCGTTGACGACGACCGCGCAGACCGGCGTCGCGCAGCATCTCGCCGGCGCGCCACGCGAGGCGCGTCGCGGCGTCGCCCGTCGTGGACGACGTAGGCGAGCGGCGCGCGCCGCCGCGTCGCGCCCGCTTCCTGCATCAGCAGGATCATCCGCTCGATGCCGATCGCGAAGCCGCACGCGGGCGTCGGCTTGCCGCCGAGCTGCTCGAACAGGCCGTCGTAGCGTCCGCCGCCGGCGACCGTGCCCTGCGCGCCGAGCCGGTCGGTGACCCACTCGAACACCGTCCGGTTGTAGTAGTCGAGGCCGCGCACGAGCCGCGGGTCGATCGCGTACGCGATGCCGCTGTCGCGCGAGCAGCGCTGCAGGCCGTCGAAATGCGCGCGCGACGCGCCGCGAGAGCCGCTCGACGAGCTTCGGCGCGTCGCGCGACGATCTCCTGCATCGCCGGGATTCTTGCGAGTCGAGGATCCGCAGCGGGTTCGTGCTGCAGCCGCCGCTTCGCGTCGTCGTCGAGCAGCGTCGGCATGTGCGCTCGAAATAGGCGACGAGGTCGGCGCGATGCGCGCGTCGCTCGTCGGCATCGCCGATCGAGTTGATCGGCAGCCGGATGCCGTCGGCGAGGCCGAGCGCGCGCCACAGCCGCGCGAGCATGACGATCTGCTCGGCGTCGACGTCGGGTCCCGCGAAGCCGAGCGCCTCGACGTCGAGCTGGTGGAACTGCCGATAGCGGCCCTTCTGCGGGCGCTCGTGGCGAAACATCGGGCCGCCGGTCCACACGCGCTGCGGCCGCTCGTAGGTGAGCGATGTGCTCGATCGCGGCGCGCACGATGCCCGCGGTCGCCTCGGGGCGCAGCGTCAGGCTCTCGCCGTTCAGCTTGTCCTCGAACGTGTACATCTCGTGCTCGACGATGTCGGTCGCATCGCCGATGCCGCGCACGAACAGCGGCGTCTGCTCGACGATCGGAACGCGCAGGTTGCGGTAGCCGTACTGCGCGAACACCGCGCGCGCCGCGTCCTCGAAGCGCTCCCACAGCGCGGCCTCGTCGGGCAGCACGTCGTTCATGCCGCGGACGGCGTTGAGTGTCGAGGCCATCGCCGTCGCAGCGACGATGAGCCTCGGGGCGCTTCAGCGATCGCCGATCGGCGACGGTCTTCTTCTCGGGCGTCAGGTGCGCGGCGCGCGCGCTCGCCGCCGTAGGTCGCGCGGACGTAATCGTCGACGATCCGCTGGAACTCGACGGCGATGTCGTCGCCCTTCAGCGTCACCGTCTTCTCGCCGTCGACGTACACCGGCGCGACCGGCGTCTCGCCGGTGCCGGGAGCGAAATGCCGATGTTCGCGAGCTTCGACTCGCCGGGACCGTTGACGACGCAGCCCATCACCGCGCACCTGCATCGCCTCGACGCCGGGATAGCGCGCGCGCCAGACCGGCATCTGCGCGCGCAGGTACGCCTGGATGCGCTCGGCGAGCTCCTGGAACACCGTGCTCGTCGTGCGCCCGCAGCCGGGACACGCGGCGACCATCGGCGTGAACGAGCGCAGCCCCATCGTCTGCAGGATTTCCTGCGCGACGACGACTTCCTTCGTGCGGTCGCCGTCGGGCTCGGGCGTGAGCGAGACGCGGATCGTGTCGCCGATGCCCTGCTGCAGCAGCACGGCCATCGCCGCGGTCGACGCGACGATGCCCTTGCTGCCCATGCCGGCCTCGGTCAGCCCGAGATGCAGCGGGTAGTCGCAGCGCCGCGCGAGCTCGCGGTAGACGGCGATCAGGTCCTGCACGTTCGGAAACCTTGCACGAGAGGACGATGCGGTCGCCGGCGAGCCCGAGCTCCTCGGCGCGCTGCGCGCTGCCGATCGCCGAAGCGACCAGCGCCTCGCGCATCACCGCGTCCGGCCGATCTGCGGCGCGGCGCTCGTCGCGTTGTCGTCCATCATCCGCGCCAGCAGATCGGCGTCGAGGCTGCCCCAGTTGACGCCGATGCGCACGGGCTTGCCGTACTCGATCGCCTTCTCGATCATCACGGCGAACTGCGCGGTCGCGCTTCGACCCTTGCCGACGTTGCCCGGGTTGATGCGGAACTTCGCGAGCGCGCGGGCGCAGTCCGGATGCTCGGTGAGCAGCTTGTGGCCGTTGAAATGGAAATCGCCGATGAGCGGGACCGAGCATCCGGCGCATCGAGGCGCTCGCGGATCGCCGGCACCGCGGCCGCGGCCTCCGCGCGTGTTGACGGTGACGCGGACGAGCTCCGAGCCCGCGCTCGGCGAGCTCGCGCACCTGCGCGACCGTCGCCGTCGACGTCGGCGGTGTCGGTGTTCGTCATCGATTGCACGACGATCGGCGCGCCGCCGCCGATCCGCACGCCGGCGACGTCGACCTGTCGCGTGCGCGGCCGCTCGATGAGATCGGCCCGGTTCATCGATGTCTCCTCGGCACGCATCATTGCAACGTCAGTCGCGCGACGTTCTTCTGCGTGAAGGGCGCGAGGTCGACCGGCTCGCCCTTGTAGCGCAGCGTGACGTCGCGCGCGTTGCCGATCATGACGCGACGAGCGGTGGCGCGCCCTGACACGGTCTGCGTCGGTGCCGCGCCGGTTGCGTTCCAGTGAGCAGCACGCGCCCGTCGCGGTCGCGTATTTCGGTCCACGCGGACTTGCGAAACGCGACGATCACGGTTTGCTCGCCGACCGAAGCGCGCCGCGCGCGGCCGGCGCAGTGTCGGTCGCCGCCGGCGCAGACGCGTCGGTCGCATGCCGGGGCAGCCGAGCTCTGCGGTCTCGCCGAATGCGGTCGGCGGCGCACGTCGGCTGCCGGCGCATCGGACGCAGCGGATTGGGCAGCGACGTCGCCGCGGCACTCGCGGCGGCGGTGCGGCCGCGGGCGGGGAGCGGCGCGGTCGCGGCTCATTCTGTTGTGCGCGACGGGCGATTCGCCGGCCGGGCGCATCCATTCGTAGATCGGCGGCCGCGGCGACGATGGCGGCGAGGACCAGACGGAATCGCCCAGCGCGCCCACGGCGTCTTCGAGTGGTCGGTCGTCGGCAGCTCGCCCATCGTCGTGCGCGGTCGGCTGCAGCGTCGGCGCCTCGAGTGCCGGCGCTGCAGTGCCGCCCGGGCAACGCGCTGAGCACCCGCTCGGCGTCGAGGTGGACGAGCCGCGCATAGTTGCGGACGAAACCGCGGACGAAGGTCCTGCCGGGAAGATGGGTGTAATCGCCGTCCTCGAGCGCCTTCACCTGCCGCGGCGCGAGCTTCAGGTGCTGAGGCGACCGTGTCGATCGACATTCCGGCCGATTCGCGCGCGACGCGAAGCAGCGCGCCTGCCCTCCCGGATTGCGTTTCGCGCGCGTCTGGCCTCGCCATCGCGTCACGCTCGGTCACTCGCATATTCCGGTGGGTATCGCCTTTGGTTTCGGCCGGAATCCGGATAGCGGTTCTTCAGCTGCGATACGTACGACTGCTCGGCGCTGCGGTCGCCGCGTCTTCTTCTCGATGCACATCGCCGAGATAGAGCGCTTCGGGCGGCGCCGGCGGCTGCTGCGTCAGGCGGCGGACCCACGTCCGCGCCTCGTCCTGGCGGCCCAGCTTGAACGCGATCAGCGCAAGCCCCGTAGATCGCCTGCGGGTTGCTCGGCGCCGCGGCCTGCGCGCGGCGGAAGAAGTTGTCGGCGCCGTTCGAATCGCCGAATCGCGATGCTGCAGCGACCGCATTGATCAGCGACGATCTCGGGCGTCTTGTACAGCGGGTTGCGCGAGCGCCATCGTCGAATTCCGGGATCGATTCGCGCGGCGCGCCCGTTGCTGCACAGATACCAGCCCCAGTTGTGGCGGATGTCGAGTCCTGCGGCGCCATGGCGAGCGCGCGCTGGAAGTTCTGCTCGGCCTTGGCGTTCTCGCCGAGCATCGCGTAGACGAGGCCGAACAGGTTGTAGATCCGCGCGTCGTCGGGATCGAGCTTGACGGCTTCGTTGAGCTCCTCGAGCGCGATGTCCATCGGCCGCGCTCGTAGTAGCCGGCGCCGAGATCCGCGTGCAGCTTCGCGCGCTCCTTCGGTGTGGCTTCCTGCAGCTTGACCGGCGGCGGCAACGGTTCGGGCTGGCGCGGCGCGTTGCGGCGGCGGCGCGGACGCACAGCCGCCGAGCGCGAGCGCGGCGGCGAGCGAGCGAGAGCGCGCAGGTTCGAAGGAGCGGGGTCATGGTCGCGGATTCGCTGCGAGACTGCAAGTGTCAGTGCGTGGCAGGCGTCGCGCGCGCCGGTTGGATGCGGACAGTCCGCTTCGTGCGGTCCCGGACGCGGCCCACGAGCTGACCGCACGCGGCGTCGATGTCGTCGCCGCGCGTCTTGCGGATCGTCGTCGACGAAGCCCGCGTCGATGCAGCGTCTTCTGGAACGCGAGGATCCGCGCGCGCGGGCTGGTGCGGAATTCCGTGCCCGGGAACGGGTTCGAACGGAATCAGGTTGAACTTGCACGGCACGTCGCGCGACGCAGCGCCGACGAGCGCGCGCGCGTGGTCCGGCGAGTCGTTGACGCCGTCGAGCATCACGTATTCGAACGTGACGAAATCGCGCGGCGCGCGCTCGAGATAGCGGACGCACGCGGCGAGGAGCTCGCGCGAGCGGATACTTGCGGTTGATCGGCACGAGCGCGGTCGCGCAGCGCGTCGTTCGGCGCGTGCAGCGACACGGCGAGCGCGACCGGGCAGTCGTCGCGCAGCCGGTCGATCGCCGGCACGAGTCCCGACGTCGACAGCGTCACGCGGCGGCGCGACAGCCCGTACGCGTTGTCGTCGAGGAAGAGCCGCAGCGCGGAGCGCACGTTGTCGTAGTTGGCGAGCGGCTCGCCCATGCCCATCATCACGACGTTGGTGATCGGCGCGCGGCCCTGCTCGACCCACGGGCGCGTCGACGCCATCGGCCAGCAGCGCGCGATTCGCGTGCCAGAGCTGCCCGACGATCTCGGCGGTCGTCAGGTTGCGGTTGAAGCCCTGCTTGCCGGTCGAGCAGAACGCGCAGTCGAGCGCGCAGCCCGCCTGCGACGAAATGCACAGCGTGCCGCGGTCGTCCTCGGGGATGTAGACCATCTCGACGGCGTTGCCGCCGCCGACGTCGAGCAGCCACTTGCGCGTGCCGTCGTCGGCCGTCGTGTCGCTGATCACCGCGGGGCCGCGAATTTCGCGCGGCCGCGGCGAGCCGCTCGCGCAGCGCCTTCGACAGATCGGTCATCGCGCGCGATGTCGCCGGTGAGCCGCTGGTGGATCCAGCGCGAGACCTGCTTCGCGCGAAACGGCTTCTCGCCGAGCTGGAGCGAGGAGGGCTGCGAGGCCGGAGGCGTCGAGTTCGAGAAGGTTCGTCACGTCAGCGTCGAAACATCAGATCGCAAACGCACCGGCTGCCGGAAATCGCGAGCGTGCGAGCCGGTCATCGATGACGCCTCGGGCGCGCTTGCGATCGGCTGTCGGGCGCTATCGGCGGTAGACGGCGAGCGCCGGAAAGAAATACGCGATCTCGACGCTCGCCGTCTCCGGGCCGTCCGAGCCGTGCACCGCGTTGGCGTCGATCGACTGCGCGAAATCCGCGCGGATCGTTCCCGGCGCAGCCTTTTTCGGGTCGGTCGCGCCCATCAAGTCGCGGTTCTTCGCGATCGCGCCCTCGCCTTCGAGAACCTGGATCATCACCGGGCCGGACGTCATGAAATCGACCAGATCCCTGAAAAACGGCCGTTCGCGGTGCACCGCGTAAAAACCCTCGGCCTCGGCGCGCGACAGCCGGCGCATCTGGGCGGCCACGATCTTGAGCCCGTTCGTCTCGAAGCGCGAATAGATTTTCCCGATGACATTGCTCGCCACCGCATCGGGTTTGATGATCGAAAGCGTCCGTTCTACCGCCATGCTTGGCGCTCCAGCCAGGAAATTCGCAAGTTAACTCGAAATTATACCACGGCGGCGCCTCTCGCCGTCCCGGCCGGCGGGCCGGGCGGAGAGACGCTGCGGAGCGCAGCGGCCGCGTACGCGGGCGGCGGCGGCGTAGTTCGGGAGGCCGGAGCGCGCGTATCGGCTACTGGATCATTCCCAGCGCCTTCGGCAGAACAGAGCGTCAGCCACGGCCAGTAGGTGACGATGACGAGGAACACCAGCATCGTCAGCAGCCACGGCCAGACGGCGATCGTGAGCTCGGTGATGCCCATCTTGGTGATGCCGCTGGCCACGTAGAGGTTGAGGCCCACCGGCGGGTGGCACATGCCGACCTCCATGTTGACCGACCATCATGATGCCGAAGTGGATCGGGTCGATGCCGAGCTTCATCGCGACCGGGAACAGGATCGGCGCCATGATCAGCACGATCGACGACGGCTCCATCACGTTGCCGGCGAGCAGCAGCACGATGTTGACGAACAGCAGGAACGCGACGACGCCGAGGCCCTTGTCGAGCATCCACGTCGGCGAGCTCCTGCGGGATCTGCTCCGAGGTCATCAGGTAGCTGAACATCACCGCGTTGGTGATGATGTAGAGCAGCATCGCGCTCATGTTGGCCGAGTCGAGCAGCACCTTCGGCACCTTCGCTGAGCGTCATGTCCTTGTAGACGAACACGGCGACGAAGAACGCGTAGACGGCGCTCATCGCGGCCGCCTCGGTCGGCGTGAAGATGCCGGTGTAGATGCCGCCGATCACCACGATCACGAGCAGCAGCCCCCAGATGCTCTCGCGGAACGTCGCGCCAGCGTTCGCCCCAGGTCGCCTTCGGCTGCCGCGGGTAGTTGTTCTTGCGCGCGCGCCACCAGGTCGTGCAAGCCGAGCATCGTCGCGAGCACCAGCCCCGGGACGATGCCGGCGATGAACAGCGCGCCCACCGACGTGTTGGTCGCGACCGCGTACATCACCATCACGATCGACGGCGGGATCAGGATGCCGAGCGCACCCGACGTCGTGATGACGCCGGCGCCGAAGCGCGGCGGGAAGCCCTGCTTGACCATCGCCGGCAGGATGATCGAGCCGATCGCGACCACGGTGGCCGGCGAGCTGCCCGACACCGCGGCGAACAGCGCGCACGCCATCACGCCGGCGAGGCCCGAGGCCGCCGGCCCAGTGGCCGACCATCGACGACGCGAAGTTGATCATCCGCCGCGCGACGCCGCCGTGCGTCAGGAAGTTGCCGGCGAGGATGAAGAACGGGATCGCCATGATCTCGAACTTCTCGATGCCGGTGAACAGCTTCAGCGCCACCGACTCGATCGGCACCGTCGTCATCGCGAACAGGTACGTGAGCACGGTGAGGCCGAGCGAGATCGAGATCGGCATCCCGGTCAGCATCAGGCCGAACAGCAGCGCGAAGATGATCCACGCGTTCGCGATCGGCACGCCGGCGAGCTTGAGCGCCACCGGAATCGCGATCAGCAGCGGCGGGATCAGCGCCGGCCAGCGCGGCGCCCGGCGTGGGCGGCGTCGGACGCGACGGCGCTCATGGCTTGCCCTCCTCGATCGGGCGCGGGGTGCAGGTTGTCGTCCAGCGCGTAGGCGTTGATGTCCTCGACGCCTCGATGCCCTCGACGTGCGCGACGTCGTGGTGCGGCAGCTCGCCGGTGCGCGCGAACGCCCACGCGACCTGCAGGAAGCGGAAGCACATCAGGTACGAGCCGAGCGGGATGCACAGGTAGACGATCCACTTCGGCACCTCGAGGTCGGGCGACACCGAGTCGGTGTGCGCGATGTCCCAGACGAACGTTGCGCCCGAGCGTGCCGACGATGCCGGTGAACAGTGGCGCCGGCGAGCAGACCGAACAGCACGTAGAGCTTGCGCGTGTCGGCGGGCAGCCGGTTGATCATCACGTCGACGCCGACGTGGATGCCGGTGCGCACGCCGTAGGCGGCGCCGAACTTCGCCATCCACACGAACATGTAGATGCAAAGCTCCTGCGCCCACGAGAGGTCGATCTTGAGCAGCGCGTCCTGCACGCCGGGAATCGGCAGGCCCGGCCGCGTAGCGGTGGACGACGGCGACGAAGATCAGCAGCGTCGCCGCGCCCATCAGGCACGCGATGATCCACTCCTCGAGACGATCCAGGAACTTCACGCTGCACTCCTCCCGCCGCCGCGTCTGCGACGGCTCGACCGGCGCGCTGCCGGAGGCCTACGGCTTGAAACCGGTCTCTTTGTAGACCTCGGCGATCGTGTCCTTGCCGACGCGCGACTCGTTGTCCTTGTGCACCGACGACGAGCGCCTTCTTCATCGCCGCCTTCTGCTCGGGCGTCAGCGTGATGATCTCGGTCTTGCCGGATGCTTGCGCACCGCCTCGAGCGCGTCGTCGTTCTCCTTCTGCGCGATGTCGTTCGCGTACTTCGGTCGCGTCCTTCATCGCGCCCTCGAGCGTCGTGCGGATGTCCGGCGGCAGGCCGTCCCAGAACTTCTTGTTGACGATCACCGCGTAGCCGAGGTACCCGTGGTCGGTCAGCGCGAGGTACTTCTGCACCTCCTGCATCTTCTGCGTGTAGAAGTTCGACGGCGGATTCTCGGTGCCGTCGACCACGCCGGTCTGCAGCGCCTGGTAGACCTCGGAGAACGCCATCACCTGCGGAATCGCGCCCAGCGCCTTCATCTCGTCGCCCAGCACCTTCGACGACTGGATCCGCATCTTGAGGCCCTTGTAGTCGGCGGGCACGCGGATCGGCTTGTTCGCGCTCATCACCTTGAAGCCGTTGTCCCAGTAGGCGAGCCCGATGATGCCCTTCGACTCGAGCTTCTTGAACAGCGCCGCGCCCACCGGCCCGCCGGTGACCTTGTGCAGCTCGTCGTAGTTGTCGAAGATGTACGGCAGATCGAACACCTCGAACTCGCGCACGCCGAGCGGACCGAACTTCGCGAGCGACGGCGCCAGCATCTGCACCGACCCGAGCTGCAGCGCCTCCATCTCCTCGCCGTCCTTGAAGAGCGAGCTGTTCGGGTAGACCTCGACCTTGACGCGGCCCTTCGTGCGCTCCTCGGCGAGCTTCTTGAAATACTCGGCGCCCTTGCCCTTCGGCGTGTCGACGGCGACGACGTGGCTGAACTTGATGACGATCGGCTGCTGCGCCGATAGCGACGCCGACGACCGACAGCATCGCCGCGGCAGCCGCGGCGAGTACGAAACCGACCTTCATGAAACCTCCTCGACAATTGACGCGACCGGCACGCCGCTGAGTGCGGCTGATCGCGTCCCGCGACTGCGTGCAAAATTAGGCCCGCAACCATCCGCCGGTGTCAACCGAGCAGTGGTGGCGCGATGACGTGCTCATGCGGTCGCGAAGAGCGATCGCAGCGAGGTCTGAGCGGATCGCACCGCAAGCGTACCCGATCGGCCGCCGCCTTTGACGCTCGATCAACCTCCGCGCGGTGCGGGACGCCAATTCACCGACGTAGCCGGCTGCGCCCGGCGGCGCCTGGAATGCGACGGCGACGCCGATCCCGGGCACCACGGCGAGCGCGTCGCCGCAGAACACGAGCGGCAGCGAATCGCGCAGCCACAGCGGCATTCCGGCGTCCTGCAGGATGCGCTTCAACGCCTGCCGACGGCCGACCGCTCAGCGAGCCGGATCCGCTCGCCGCCCGGCGCGAGCGCGACGTGACCCCGTCGTCGGGCAGCGCTGCGCGCGCGACTGCCGGCGCCGACGTCCGGCGGCGAACTCGAGCGTGCCGTGAGGCAGCGCGAGCCGCGGCTCGCCGCGCCACGGGATCGCGAACGCAGCGATGGCGGGCGGATGGACGACGATACGTCCGCGATGGATGCCGATCTCGGCGCCGGCAGTGGACGAGCCGCACGCGCGCGTCGGGCGCCGCGCGCACGAGCTGATCGTGCATCGCCGCGAGGCGCGCCGTCGACGGTGGCCGCAAGTGGTGCCGCCGCAGGAACCAGCGCAGCAGGTTGCGCGCGCGGTGCGGCGCGCGGCTCGTCGAGCGCGATCGAGCGCGGCTCGATCGAGCGTCGCGCCGGCGCACGCGGATCCGCGACGATCGCGCCGTCGCGCATCCATGCGCGGCGAGCTCGTCGATGAGCTTCGCGGTCTCGGCCTGATGCGCGGCGCTGCGCGCGAGCGTCGCCGGATAGCCGGGAAACGCCGCGGCGAGGCGAGGCGCGATCTCGTGGCGGATGAAGTTGCGCTTGACGTCGGTGTCGGCGTTCGACTCGTCGTCGACCCACGCGAGCGCGCGCGCGCTCGCGTACGCGTCGATCGCCGAGCGCGGAAGCGCGAGCAACGGCCGCAACAGCGCCGGCCCCGATCGCGCGGCGCGCCGCCGCGGCATCGCCGCGAGCCCGTGCGGTCCCGCGCCGCGCAGGAGCTGCAGCAGCAGCGTCTCCGGCCTGGTCGTCGGCGTGGTGCGCGAGCGCGATGAAGTCGGCGTCGGCCGTCGGCGAGCGCGGCGTAGCGCGCCGCGCGCGCCGCGGCTTCGAGGCTCATGCCTCCGCGGCGCTCGACGCGCGCGCGATGCACGACGAGCGGGACGCCGCGCTTCGCGCATTCGGCCGCGCAGAATGCCGCCCAGGCGTCGGCGTTGGCGGACAGGCCGTGATGGACGTGCATCGCGGAGAGCGCGACGCGATGCTCGGGCGCGATGCGCGCGAGCGCGTCGAGCAGCGCGATCGAATCGCGTCCGCCGGAAAGCGCGACGACGATGCGCGGTGGCGGCGCTCGCAGGTGACCGCTCGCCGCTCGCGGCGGCGACGCGCTAGCGCGTCGCGAACCGCGTGCAGCACCGCTGATCGCCGGCGCCGGGCGTCGATCGCATCGCGTGGCGGCCGATCGCAGCCATCGGCGCGCGCTCCCGGATCAGCCCGCCGGGATCTCCTTGAATTTCCCATACGATGAGGATCTTGTCCTCGCGCGTCTCGAGCAGCGTGTCGAGCGGCTGATCCTGCAGCGCGCGCAGCGCTTCGGTCAGCGCCTTCTTCAGCGTGACCATCATCGCCGCGGGATCGCGATGCGCGCCGCCCGGCGGCTCGTTGACGACCTTGTCGATCGAGGCCGAGCTGCTTCAAGCGCGGCGCCGGTGATGCCGAGCGTCTCCGCGGCTTCGGGCGCGTGCTCCGCGCGACTTCCACAGGATCGACGCGCAGCCTTCGGGCGAGATCACCGAGTACGTCGCGTACTGCAGCATCAGCGTCGCGTCGCCGATCGGCGATCGCGAGCGCGCCGCCGGAGCCGCCTTCGCCGATGACGGTCACGACGATCGGGACGCGCAGCCCGCCATCTCGTACAGGTTGCGGCCGATCGCCTCCGACTGGCCGCGCTCCTCGGCGCCGATGCCCGGATACGCGCCCGGCGTGTCGACGAACGTGAACAGCGGCAGGCCGAACTTCTCGGCGAGCTTCATCAGCCGCAGCGCCTTGCGGTAGCCCTCGGGGCGCGGCATGCCGAAGTTGCGGTGGATCTTTTCCTTGGTGTCGCGGCCCTTCTGGTGGCCGATCACCATGCACGGCTGTCCGTTGAAGCGCGCGAGCCCGCCGACGATCGCCGGCGTCGTCGGCGTAGCGCGCGGTCGCCGTGCAGCTCGCGGAACTCGCTGAACAGTCCGTTGATGTAGTCGAGCGTGTACGGCCGCTGCGGATGGCGCGCGACCTGCGCGATCTGCCACGCGGTGAGCTTGCCGTAGATCTCCTTGGTGAGCTGCTGGCTCTTCTTCTGCAGCCGATTGATCTCGTCCGGAGATGTCGACGGCGGAGTCTTCGTGGACGTAGCGCAGCTCGTCGATCTTCGCCTGGAGCTCGGCGATCGGCTGCTCGAAATCGAGAAAGGTCTGCTTCATCGCAAGACAGGCGGCAACTCGGATGCGCCGCATGATAGCGCATGAGCGCGGCGGGCGCAGTGACAGCGGTCTATGCGGCTTCCAGCAGCATGTCGACGTGCGGGATGTCGTCCTCGATGTACGGCGAGGAGGCGGTTCGAAAGCCCAGAGTCTTGTAGAACGTCTCGAGACTGCTGCTGCGCCGCGATGCGGATCGCGCTGCCGGGGCCAGGCTTCGCGCGTGCGCGCGATCCCCTCCGCCATCAGCACGCGCCCAATCCCGATGCCGCGATGCGGCGCGAGCGTCAGCACCCGCGCCGATCGACGGCTCGGCGAACTTGCGGCCGGGGTCGAGGACGCGCAGGTACGCGGCCAGGCTCGGCGGCCCGCGATCGCCGATCCATCCGAGCAGATGCCACGCATGTGCGTCGTGACCGTCGGCGTCGAGGAACGCGCAATGCTGTTCGACGGCGAACACCTGCTGGCGCGCCGCGAGCACGGCGTAGAGCTCTTCGGCCGCCAGTTGGGCCATGCGCGACCATTGCCAGCGGGAGCGCGGGCATGGAAGTCGATGCGGACGCGCGGAGTCCATCGTGCGAACATAACGCAGGCCTGCGCCGCGTCGGGAGATGCATCGCACACGGCGAGGGGAATCGGGCCTGCAGTCCACGCGAATTCCTGCCAGCGACCTAGACGCCGAGGTCGTACTCGCGGCCGCCCCACTGTGTGGGCGTGCGCGAGCGAACGTCGCTCGCCGCTTCGTCGAGGACGCTCGCCGTGAGCCACGGCGCCGGCGATGTGCAGCGGCGCAATCCACACGGGCGCGCGGGCCAGCACGGTGATGCGTACCAGCGTGCCGAGCCACACCGCGATCGCCAACAGCCAGAGCGCCACGAGCGTCCATCCGGTGACCGGATCGCGCGGGATCAGAAGCACGCCGATGGGACCGGCGCCGAGCATCCACAACGGGCGCCAGCGTGCCGAGCCAGCGGACGCGGCGCGCCGACGCCGCGAGACGTCGCGCATTGCGATCGGCGGCCTCCGTGTAGATGCGCTTCCAGCCGCGCCGGAACTGCGGCCAGTCCGCGTACATGCTGCAATGGAAGAGTCCCGCCGCGAGAAACACGCCGGCCAGCCGCTTTCGCGCCGTCGATGCGCCGTGCGAGCGCGAGATCCTCCAGCAACGCGCCCTTGACCGCCGCGTGCCCGCCGACGTCGTCGTACGCGGCCCGCGTGAACAGCATGAACTGACCATTCGCGAACGGACGCCGGTTGGTTGGCGCGTTCGCGAGCGGTCAGCGGATACTGTCGCATGAGCTCGATCGTTGCGGCCAGCTGCACGACGCGCTCGAACCAGGTCTTGAAGGTGAGCGTGCTGAGCAGGCTCAGCAGGTCGAGCTTGCGCTCGCGCATCAGCGCAAGCGACGCCGCGATGCAGCCCGGTGCGAAGGACGTGTCGGCGTCGGCGAAGAGCAGGTAGGCGGCATCGGCCGCGCCGCGGGAGCGCGTGACGCCCGCGTGCACCGCATGCACCTTGCCGGCCCAATCCGGCGGACAGGCGTCGATCTCGATCGATCTCGAAGCGCGCGTCGTCGCCGATTTCCGCGCGGGCGAGCGATGCGGTGTCGTCGGTGCACCGATCGAGCGCGAGCACGATCCGCATGTCCGGATACGTCTCGGCGCGCAATGACCGGACGAGTGCGCGATCACGCGCGACTCGTTGTGCGCCGGGACCACGACGCACACGCGTCCCGGTGGGCGGATTCGCAGCGGCGAGCGCCTCGCCGACCGCAACGTCGGGAACGCTGCGTATGGATTGGTCGAGCTTTATCCAGACGAGTCGCCCAGACGACGACCGTTGCGAGCGCACCGACACCGAGGACCCAGCCGTAGATCACCAACAGCAAATGGGGAAATGACAATGCGCCTGCCTCGTCCAGCGCCCGCGCGCGGGCGCGACGGCAGTCTACACGACATCGGTCAGCGCGTCAGCTGCGTGGCAGGCTGTCCGGCCGCTGCGCGATCTTCGAGCGCGCAGCCCATTGCGGCGGCGATCAGCGCGAAATCGACCTCGGGCACGCGGAGCATGCCGAATCGGAACGCCGCGCCCCAATGCGTCTTGCTGCGGATGAAGGAGAGCTGCGCAATCAGCGGCTTGATCGGCGCGGGCTGCGCCGGCAGGTAGATCGACATCGATGCGGAACGGACGAAAGTCCTCGCTGAGCGTCAGCTGATAGACGGTTCCGGTGCGGATCTCGCCCGATCGCCGTGAACGCCTGCAACGGCTCGCCGTCGGGGTACGCGGTGCGCGGCGAATAGAACACGTAGCCATCGCCGGCGCGCATGCGCTCGAGCGGCGCGGCCTTGCCGTGGTTGAGCTGCGTGAACCCGCCGGCGACTGCGTTGTCGACGTGATCCTTCGATGCGACGCCAATCCAGTAGCTTCGTGCGCGTTCATCGGTGGCCTCCCGTAGGACGTTGCCGATTGCCGCGTCACGCGACGTGCGTGCGCAGCTCCGGCGGATGCGTGACTTCGACGCGCCCCGGCTTGCTGCGCCTTTGCGTCGGCGCTGTCGCGCGCCGGCGCCACGCTGCGCCGCAAGGAGCTCTGCGCAAAGCACGCCGGCCGTCGCGAGCGCCAGATCCTCCGGCGACGACGGGCCGCGCGACGAGCACCGCGGTCATCCGCGCGTCGACCGGCAGCACGGACACGAGCGCGAGCGCGACGAATCCGGCGGCGAGCGCGGCCATGCCGCACGCGGCGAGCGCCGTCGCCCATTCGGGCAGGCCGAGAAAGCGCAGCGGGCCGCCGCGCCGGTGACGCGCCAGCGCGACGATGGGAAATGCGAGCGCGACCGACGCTCCGGCGATGGTCGCGGCCGTCGCCACGAGCTGGAGCATCGCCGGCCAGCCGCCCGGCGCGAGACCCGGTGCGGTGTCGAGCCGCAACGCATCCGTGCGAGCGGCGGCGCGACGCTAGCCGATCGAGCGCGAGCTGCAGCAGCGAAGAGCGTGGTCGAGATAAAGCCTGCGGCGCATGCGCTCACTCCCGATTCGTTGGCCTGCGATGCGGAGTTCGTCCGCTTCATTTCGCGATCGAGGCGCGACGAGCCTCACTATAGGCGAGGCACAGGAGCGCTGCCATCCGGCGAACGGATGATCCGCGTCGAGCGCGATGTACGCCCTGCGCACGAGCCGCGAGCTTCGCGATGTGCGCGCGCGCGCCGCGCCCGGAGCTCGCGCCGTCGATTTGGTCGCGCCGCCGGCATGTCCTAGAATGACGCGCTCCCTGGAGGCTCAATGACCCCGCATCGTATCGCCGTCATGCCCGGCGACGGCATCGGCAAGGAAGTCGTCCCCGAAGGCTTGCGCGCGCTCGAGGCCGCGGCGCGCAAGTTCGCGATCGCGATCGAGTGGCGCGAGTTCGACTGGAACTGCGACTACTACGCGAAGCACGGCCGGATGATGCCGGAGGACTGGTTCGAGACGCTGTCGCCGCACGACGCGATCTTCTACGGCGCGGTCGGCTGGCCGGCGATCGTGCCCGACCACGTGTCGCTGTGGGGATCGCTGATCCAGTTCCGCCGCCGCTTCGACCAGTACGTGAACCTGCGGCCGTGCCGGCTGATGCCCGGCATTCCGAGCGCCGCTCGCGAACCGCAAGCCCGGCGACATCGATTTCGTCGTCGTCCGCGAGAACACCGAAGGCGAGTATTCGTCGGTCGGCGGGCGGATGTTCGAGGGCACCGAGCGCGAGATCGTGTTCCAGGAATCCGTGTTCTCGCGCAAAGGTGTCGACCGGATCCTGCAAGTTCGCCTTCGATCTCGCCGCGCACGCGCAAGGCGCGAGCACGTCACGTCGGCGACCAAGTCGAACGGCATCGCGATCACGATGCCGTACTGGGACGAGCGCTTTCGCGCGATGGCGGCGCGCTATCCCGAAATCCGCACCGACCAGTTCCACATCGACATCCTGGTCGCGCATTTCGTGCTGCGGCCGGAGCGCTTCGACGTCGTCGTCGGGTCGAACCTGTTCGGCGACATCCTGTCCGATCTCGGCCCCGCGGTGTGCGGAACGATCGGCATCGCGCCGTCGGGCAACATCAATCCCGAGCGCGACATATCCGTCGCTGTTCGAGCCGGTGCACGGCTCGGCGCCCGACATCGCCGGCAAGGGCATCGCCAATCCGATCGGGCAGATCTGGTCGGGCGCGCTGATGCTCGAGCACCTCGGCCATCGCGACGCCGCGGCGGCCATCGTTGCGCGCGATCGAGCGCGTGCTCGCCGACCCGTCGGCGCCGCGCACGCCGGATATCGGCGGCAAGGCGACGACCGCCGACGTCGGCAAGGCGATCGCCGCGCAGTTGTAGCATAGGCCGAAGCGAACGGCCGAACAACGCAAGAGAACCGGCTGCACGTCGACGCAACGGAGAATCGAAATGTCATTGCTGATCGGAGTCCCGCGAGAGACCTTCCCAGGCGAGAGGCGGGTCGCCACCGTGCCCGAGGTCGTCGAGAAGCTGATCAAGCAGGGTTTCCGGGTCGCCGTCGAAGCGGGGGCCGGCGATGCGGCTCAGATCAACGATGACGCCTACCGCGCCGCGGGCGCGGAGATCGTCACCGACCGGGCGCGCTTGTGGGCGACGGCCGACATCGTCTTCAAGGTCCGCGGTCCGAACAGCGACGAGGTCGCGCTGCTGCGCGAGGGCGGCACGCTGGTCAGCTTCATCTGGCCGGCGCAGAACCCCGAGCTGCTGCAGCAGCTCGCCGCGCGCAAGGCGACCGTGCTGGCGATGGACAGCGTGCCGCGCATCTCGCGCGCGCAGAAGCTCGACGCGCTCTCGTCGATGGCCAACATCGGCGGCTACCGCGCCGTCATCGAGGCGGCGCACGAATTCGGCCGCTTCTTCACCGGCTCGATCACGGCCGCGGGCAAGGTGCCGCCTGCCAAGGTCTTCGTCATCGGCGCCGGCGTCGCGGGTCTTGCCGCAATCGGCGCTGCGTCCGGCCTGGGCGCCATCGTGCGCGCCAACGACACGCGGCCGGAAGTCGCCGATCAGATCAAGTCGCTCGGCGGCGAGTACGTGCCGCGTCGACTACGTGGAGGAGGGCAGCGGCGTCGGCGGCTACGCCAAGGTGATGAGCGAGGGCTTCCAGAAGGCGCAGCGCGAGGTGTTCGCCAAGCAGGCGAAGGACGTCGACATCATCATCACGACGGCGCTCATTCCCGGCAAGCCCGCGCCCAAGCTGATCACGGAGGAGATGGTCAAGTCGATGAAGCAGGGCAGCGTCATCGTCGACATGGCGGCGGAGCAGGGCGGCAACTGCGAGCTGCACGGTGCCGGGCGAGGTCGTCGTGCAGGCACGGCGTCACGATCATCGGTTACAAGGACCTGCCGAGCCGCCTCGCGAAGCAGGCGTCCACGCTGTACGCGACGAACCTCTTCCGTCTGATGGAGGACATGATCAAGACGAAGAGCATCGACGGCGATGTCGATCAACGTCGACATGCAGGACGAGGTGCTGCGCGGGACGACCGTCATCAACAAGGGCGAGGTCACCTGGCCGCCGCCTCCGCCCGAAGCTCTCTGCCGCGCCGGCCGCGTCCGCCGCCAAGCCCGTCGCGGTCGCCGCCCAAGGCGAAGGGCCATGGCGAGCCCAGCGGCCCGATGGCGGGACGAAGACCGCCGTGCTGTTCGGTGGCGGTGCGCTCCTGTTCCTGCTGGTCGGCCGCTTCGCGCCGGCGAGCTTCCTCGGCCACTTCACCGTGTTCGTGCCTGGCCTGCTTCGTCGGCTACATGGTCGTGTGGAACGTGAAGCCCGCGCTGCACACGCCGCTGATGAGCGTCACCAACGCGGTCAGCAGCATCATCGCCATCGGCGCGCTGGTGCAGATCGCGCCGGATCTGACGAAGATCTCCGCCGACCTCTCGCGGCCGAACGAGTGGATACGCTGGCTGGCGGTGGGCGCCATCGCCCTCGCCACGATCAACATGTTCGGCGGCTTCGCGGTCACCCAGCGCATGCTGCAGATGTTCCGCAAATAAGGCGAGAGAACGACGAACATGACATCCAGCCTCTCGACGCGTCGCCTACATCGGGCGCGACCATCCTCTTCATCCTGTGCCTGGGCGGGCTGTCCAACCAGGAAACGTCGCGGCGCGGCAACCTGTACGGCATGATCGGCATGGCGATCGCCGTGGTCGCCACGGTCTTCGGCGTGCAGGTCACGACCGCACGGCCTGCCGTACATCATCGGCGCGATGGTCGTCGGCGCAGGCGTAGGGCTCTACCTTGCGCGCATGGTCCAGATGACGCAGATGCCCGAGCTGGTCGCGTTCATGCACAGCATGGTCGGGCTCGCCGCGATGCTCGTCGGCTACGCCAATTTCATCGATCCGGCGGTGTCGGTCGGCATGACGCCCGCCGAGGCAGACGATCCACGAGATCGAGATGTACCTCGGCGTGCTGATCGGCGCCGTCACGTTCTCCGGATCGGTGATCGCCTTCGGCAAGCTGTCCGCCAGGATCACCGGCAAGCCGGTGCTGCTGCCGGGGCGGCACTTGCTCAACCTCGCGGGACTGCTCGCCGTCATCTACTTCGGCTACGCGTTCGTCAACGCGCACAGCGTGGCCGAGGCGATGACGCCGATGATCGTCATGACCGTCGTCGCGCTGCTCTTCGGCGTCCACATGGTCGATGGCCATCGGCGGCGCCGACATGCCGGTCGTCGTGTCGATGCTCAACAGCTACTCGGGCTGGGCGGCGGCGGCGACCGGCTTCATGCTCAACAACGACCTGCTGATCGTCGTCGGCGCGCTGGTCGGCTCGAGCGGCGCGATCCTGTCGTACATCATGTGCCCGGCGATGAACCGGAACTTCATCAGCGTGATCGCCGGCGGCTTCGGCACCGACAGCGGCGCGCCGGCTGCCGCCGGCGCCGTGCAGCCGGCGGGCGAAGTGAACCCCGATCACGGCGACCGAGACGGCCGAGATGCTGAAGCGATGCGAAGAGCGTCATCATCGTTCCGGGCTACGGCATGGCGGTCGCCCAGGCCCAGCACACGGTGTACGAGATCACGCAAGACGCTGCGCGCGAAAGGCGTCAACGTGCGCTTCGGCATCCACCCGGTGGCCGGCCGCATGCCCGGCCACATGAACGTGCTGCTGGCCGAGGCCAAGGTGCCCTACGACATCGTGTTCGAGATGGACGAGCTGAACGACGATTTCCCGGACACCGACGTCGCGATCGTCATCGGCGCCAACGACATCGTGAACCCGGCGGCGCAGGAGGACCCGACGAGCCCGATCGCCGGCATGCCGGTGCTCGAAGTCTGGAAGGCGAAGCACTCGATCGTGATGAAGCGCAGCATGGCGTCCGGGCTACGCGGGCGTCGACAATCCGCTCTTCTACAAGGACAACAACCGCATGCTCTTCGGCGACGCCAAGAAGATGCTCGATGAGGTCCTCGTGGCACTGAACGTGGCCTGAAGGTGAGCGGCTGAAGCGTCCGGCCGCGCACTGGCGCACCTCCGGGCGCGAGCCGCGTCTCGCGCGCGATGCCGGTCACGATGCCGGCCCGCTCTCCCACCTCACGATCCTCGACCTGTCGCGCGTGCTGGCGGGGCCGTGGTGCACGCAGACTGCTGCGCCGACCTGGGCGCGACGGTCATCAAGATCGAGCGGCCGGGCGCGGGCGACGACACGCGCGCGTGGGGTCCGCCGTATCTCAAGGACGCCGCCGGGCCGCGACACGAGCGAGGCCGCGTATTACCTGTGCGTGCAATCGCGGCAAGCTTTCGGTCGCCGTCGATTTCACGCGCCCCGACGGGCCGGCGGATCGTCCGCGATCTCGCGCGGCAGGCCGATGTGCTCGTCGAGAACTTCAAGGTCGGCGGCCTCGCGAAATACGGACTCGACTACGCGAGCATCGCCGCGGTGAATCCGCGACTCGTCTACGCGTCGATCACCGGGTTCGGGCAGGACGGCCCGTACGCGGATCGCGCCGGCTACGACTTCATCATCCAGGGCATGTCGCGGCTTCATGAGCGTCACCGGCGAGCGCGACGATCTGCCGGGCGGCGGACCGCAGAAGGCCGGGTGGCGATCACCGACCTCATGACCGGCATGTACGCGACCGTGGCGATCCAGGCCGCGCTCGCGCACCGCGACCGCACCGGCGAAGGCGCAGTGGCTCGACCTGGCGCTCCTCGATTCCGCGGTGGCGATGATGGCGGTCATGGGGATGAATCACCTCGTATCCGGCACAGCCGCCCGGCCGCGCCGGCAATGCGCATCAGAACATCGTGCCGTACCAGGTGTTCGCGTGCGCCGACGGCCACCTGATCGTCGCGGTCGGCAACGACAGCCAGTTCGTGAAATTCTGCGAGGTCGCGGGCCACGCCGGAATGGGCGCGCGACGAGCGCTTCGCGCGCAACGAGAACCGCGTCCGGAACCGCGCGACGCTGGTGCCCATGGTCGCCCGACGGTCGCGAAACGCACGCAACACGATTGGCTCGCCGCGCTGGAGGCAGTCGGCGTGCCGTGCGGGCCGATCAACAAGCTGGACCAGGTTTTCGCCGATCCGCAGTTGCTGGCGCGCGGGCATGAAGTTCGAGCTGCCGCACCCGCTGGCGGGCAGTGTTCCTCAGGTGAATGCGCCGGTGAAGATGTCCGGTACCCCGCTCTGAGCCGGACCGGCTGCCGCCGCTTCTCGCCGAGCACACGCTGCAAAGTGTTGCGCGAGCGCCTGGCTGTTGGACGACGACGCCGTCGCATCGGCCATGCGCCGACGGCGTCATCGGAAATCGTGGAATCCGTGACCGGCCTCTATTGCCCAGCTCATTGCCCATCTTACTGCGTGGCAGGCTGGACCGTGACCCAATAGGGGATGACATTGTTGTCGGCGCGATGCACGGCGGTGACATTGCTGCGCGCCGCCCACGGAATCACCTGCCGGTGCAGCGGAATGTGGTTGACTTCCGCGTTGTGCGCGAGCAGCGCCGTCGTGGATCTCCTTCATCCGCTGATCCGGCATTTATGTCGACCTTGATCTTCGCCAGTGAGCTCGTCGAGCTTCGGGTTTGTATAGCGGCCGTAGTTGTAGTCGCCGTCGCCCTTGCCGTTGTGCGTCGACAGCACCGGCTGCAGGATGAAGATGGCGTCGGTCGGTGCCGCCGCCCCAGCCCAGCATGTAGAGGCTCGTGTCGGTCTTCTCGAGCTTCGGGAAGTAGACGCGCGCGCGGCATCGCGTTGACCTTGGTGTTCGACGCCGATCTGCGACCACATCGCGGCGAGCGCCTGGCAGATCTTCTCGTCGTTGACGTAGCGGTTGTTCGGGCAGTCGAGCGTCACCTCGAAGCCGTTCGGATAGCCGGCGTCGGCCAGGAGCTTCTTCGCGCGTTCCCTGTCGAAGGGCAGCCGCTTCTCGATCTCGGGCGTCGATCGTGCATCGGCGAGGGCAGCATCGCGCCCGACGGGCTTCGACAGCCCGCGCATCGTGTTCTTCTTGATCGCCTCGATGTCGACCGCCTGATAGAGCGCCTGGCGCACGCGCTTGTCCTTGAACGGGTTCTTGCCCTTGACGTTCGAGTACAGGAGCTCGTCGCGCGCACTGGTCCATGCCGATGAACACGATGCGGTTCTCCATGCCCTCGAGCACCTTGATGCTCGGGCGTCTGCGTCGAGGCGCGGCACGTCCTGCGGCGGCGGGTCGTTGACGAGGTCGACTTCGCCCGAGATGAGCGCCGCGACGCGCGTCGCGTCGGAGACGATCGGCGTGTAGACCACCTCGTCGGCGTTGCCTTCGAACAGCCCGCCTTGATGCCCCACCAGTTCGGGTTCTTGACGAGCACGGTCTTCACGTCGGGCTCGCGCGACTTCAGCGATGTACGGGCCGGTGCCGTTGGCCTGCGCGCGCGGTGATCATGTCCTCCTTCTGCGTGAAGTTCTGCGGCTTCGTCGCGCGGTTCTTCTCGCACCACGCCTTGCTCATGATGTTGATCGTCGCCGATGTGCTCGAGCTCGATCGGGTTGGGCCCGTTGGTCGTGAACTCGACGGTGAGGTCGTCGATCTTCTTCGGGATGCCCGACGCGTTCGGCGTACACGCGCAGCTGCGACGTGTCGGCGCGCGCGCGCTCGAAGCTGAACACGACGTCGTCGGCGGTGAACGGCGTGCCGTCGTGGAACTTGACGCCCGGGCGCAGCTTGAAGCGCCACGTCGTCGGGTTGACCTGCGTCCACGACTCCGCGAGCGCCGGCACGATGCCCGAGCTTCTTGTCGCGGATCGACCAGGAACTCGTAGATCGAGCTGGTTGATGTTGTTGGTCAGGTTCTCGTTCTGCGAATGCGGGTCGGTCGTCTGCATGTCGCCGCGGCCGGCCCAGCGCAGCGTGTCGGCGTCGGCAGCGACGGCTGCGGCGCCCAGCAGCTGGCGCGAGCGCTGCAACGAGCGACGTCGCCGGCGATACGTGAACAGTTGAGGAACGCATCGTCGGCTCCTCAGGTCGGATGCGCGACGCGCCGTCATGGCGGCGCCCGCAAGGCGGCGATGATAACGCACTGCCGCGATGACCGCGGATCGCTCGCCTCGCCGCCGTCAGTTGCCGCCGCCTCGCAGCTCGCCTCGCATGGCGCCGCCTCGCCGCTCGCGCATGGCTCGCGGCGACGCGGCCGACGCCTCGCCGCGCGCGGATCGACCGCGCGCGCGGCGCGCGCGCGCCGAGCCGGAGTGGCGCGGATCGCCGCCGACCTCGAGCGCTCGATCGCGCGAGCGCGCGGCGCGCGCGGCGGCCAAGCCGGCGATCGCGTATCCGCCGGATCTGCCGGTCGCGCAGCGCGCCGACGAGATCGCGCGCGCGATCCGCGAGCACCCGGTCGTGATCGTCTGCGGCGAGACCGGTTCCGGCAAGACGACGCAGCTGCCCGAAGATCTGCCTCGCGGCCGGGCGCGGCGAGCGCGGCCTGATCGGCCACACGCAGCCGCGGCGCATCGCGGCGCGCGCGGTCGCCGCGCGCATCGCGCAGGAGCTCGGCACCGACGGTCGGCGAGCGCCGTCGGCTACAAGGTGCGCTTCACCGACCAGCACGCAGCCCGACGCGTACATCAAGCTGATGACCGACGGCATCCTGCTCGCGGAGACGCAGGGCGACCGCGCTGCTCGCCGCCTACGACACGATCATCGTCGACGAAGCGCACGAGCGCAGCCTCAACATCGACTTCCTGCTGGGCTATCTGAAGCAGCTGCTGCCGCGCGCGCCCGACCTCAAGGTCATCGTCACGTCGGCGACGCTCGACGCCGAGCGCTTCGCGCGGCACTTCGGCGACCGACGGCGCGCCGGCGCCGGTGATCGAGGTGTCGGGCCGCATGTATCCGGTCGATGTTCGCTACCGGCCGCTGCGACGCGACGCGGCGACGGCGACGCGAGGCCGACGACGAGGAGGAGCTCGAGGAGGCGATCGTCGACGCCGCCGAGGACCTGTGGCGCGAAGGTCCGGGCGACATCCTCGTGTTCCTGCCCGGCGAGCGCGAGATCCGCGAGACCGGCGAGCTGCTGCGCGCGCGGCCTCGCGCGCCGGCCCGTATGCGCGCGACGTCGAGATCCTGCCGCTGTTCGCGCGGCTGTCGGTCGCCGAGCAGCAGCGCGTGTTCGCGCCGAGCGCGCGGCCGGCGCATCGTGCTCGCGACCAACGTCGCCGAGACGTCGCTGACGGTGCCCGGCATCCGCTACGTGATCGACGCCGGGCTCGCGCGCGTCAAGCGCTACTCGCTGCGCAACAAGACGACGCTGCTGCAGATCGAGAAGATCTCGCAGGCGGCGGCGCAACCAGCGCGCCGGCCGCTGCGGCCGCGTCGCCGACGGCATCTGCGTGCGCCTCTACGGCGAGGACGACTTCGCGCGCGCGGCCGCAGTACACCGATCCGGAGATCCTGCGCTCGTCGCTCGCCGCGGTGATCCTGCGCATGGCTGCGCTCGACCTCGGCGCGGTCGACGCGTTCCCGTTCCTCGAGCCGCCGGCGCCGCGCGCGATCGCCGACGGCTACCAGCTGCTGCAGGAGCTGGGCGCGGTCGATGACGAACGCGCGGCTGACACCGCTCGGCCGCGAGCTCGCGCGGCTGCCGCTCGACCCGCGCATCGGCCGCATCGTGCTCGCCGCGCGCGATGGCGGCTGCCTCGCCGAGGCGCTGGTGATCGCGAGCGCGCTGGCGGTGCCCGATCCGCGCGAGCGGCCGCTGGAACGCCAGCAGGCGGCCGACCAGGCGCACCTGCGCGTTTCGCGACGAGCGCTCCGATTTCCTGTCGCTGGTCGCGCTGTGGGAGTTCTTCGCCGAGCGCTCGGCGCAGAAGCTGTCGCACCGCCGGCTGGTCGACGCCTGCCGCGCGCAGTTCGTTTCGTACCTGCGCCTGCGCGAATGGCGCGACGTGCATCGCGCAGCTCGTGCGCCGCAGCTCGACGAGGCGGGCTGGAAGTGGTCGCCGACAGCTGCCGACGAGCGATCGATGCGGCGCGCTACGCGACGCTGCACAAGGCGCGTGCTCGCGGGACTGCTCGGCAACATCGGCGTCAAGGCGCGATGACGACGAGCATTACCTGGGCGCGCGCGGCATGCGCTTCTACCTGCATCCGGGCTCCGGGCTCGCGCGCAAGAAGGCGCCGAAAGTGGATGCTCGCCGCCGAGCTCACCGAGACGTCGCGCCTGTTCGCGCGCTGCGCGGCGAAGGTCGAGCCCGAGTGGATCGAGGAGGTCGCCGGCGATCGCGTGACGCGCGACTACTTCGAGCCGCACTGGGAAGAGAAGCGCGGCGAGGTCGTCGCGAGCGAGCGCGTGTCAGCTCTACGGCCTCACGCTCGTCGCGCGCCGGCCCGTGTCGTTCGGCGCGCATCGATCCCGCGGCGGCGCGCGAGGTGTTCATCCGCGAGGCGCTGGTGCCGGCGCGCTGGCGACCACGCGGGCGTTCCTCGCGCACAACCGACGCTCGATCGCCGAGGTCGCGGAGCTCGAGCACAAGGCGCGCCGGCAGGACGTGCTGGTCGACGACGAAACCATCGCGCGCGTTCTACGCGGAACGCATTGCCCGCGGGCATCCATTCGCTGGCGCGCGTTCGAGCGCTGGCGCGCACAGACGCGAAGCGCAAGCGATCCGCGCGTGCTGTTCCTGACCGCGCGAGTACCTGATGCGGCACGCGGCGACGCACGTCACCGTCGAGCTGTTCCCGGAGACGCTCGAGCTGGCCGGCACGACGCTCTGCCGCTCAAGTACCGCTTCTCGCCCGGGCCATCCGCTCGACGGCCTGACGCTGACCGTGCCGCTGTCGCTGCTGAACCAGCTCGACGACGCGCGCCTGACGTGGCTCGTGCCGGGCATGATCCGCGAGAAGGTCACGCATTACCTGAAAGCGCTGCCCGAAGGCGTGGCGCAACCGGCTGATCCCGCTGCCGGAAGTCGTCACCGCCTTCCTCGAGTGCCGCGCACGACCCAGCGACGTCGTTGCCGGATGCGTTGCGCGGCTACCTGCGACAGCGCTTGGGCGATGCGCCGCCGGCCGACGTCTGGGACGACGATGCGATATGCCGGCGCATCTCGCGGTCAACGTGCGCGTCGTCGATGCGGCCGGCGGCGAACTGGCGATGCGGCCGCGACCTGACCGCAGTTGCGCGCGCAACTGGGCGAGGCGGCGCAGCTGTCGTTTGCGGCCAGCGGTCCAGCCGTCGAGAAGAAGGGAATCAAGCGCGTGGGATTTCGGCGACCTGCCCGGAAACGCTGGCGCGTCGCGCGCGGCGCGCAGCGGCTGACCGGCTATCCCGGCGCTGGTGGACGACGGGACAGCGTTTCGCTGGCGCTGCTCGACACCGCGCGACGCGGCCGCGCGCGGCGACGCGCGCCGGCGTCGCTGCGCCTGCTGCGGCTCGCGCTCAAGGACGCGCCGCGCGCTACGAGAAGGCGCGGCCCGGGTTCGCACAGGCCGCGCTGCAGCTGAAGACGACGATTCCCACCGACCGCTTGCTCGCCGATGTGCTCGACGGCGGTCGCCGACCGCGCGTTCCTCGGCGACGATCCGCTGCCGCGCGATCGGAGCAAGCGTTCGCCGAACAGGTGAAGCGCGCGCGCGCGCGCCTGCCCGCAGTGGCGGAAGGCGCGTTCCGGCTGCTGGCCGACGATCGCACGCCGAGCACGCGGCGCTGGACGCAACGGCTCGCGAGCGCGCGCGCCGGCCTGCGCGCGGCTCGGCGGCGGAGGTGACAGGCGCAGCGCGACGCGCTCGTCTACCCGGGCTTCTTCTCGCGCGACGCCGTGGCCGCAGCTCGCAGAACCTGCCGCGGTACCTGAAGGCGCTCGACCGCGCGCCTCGCCAAATTCGGCGAGCGGCCCGACCGGGATGCGCAGCACGCCGAGCAGGTTGCGCGTGCTCGTGGCAGCGCTATCGCGAGCGGGCCGACCGCAACCGCCAGCCGGAGGCGCACCGAACCCGCAGCTCGAGGAGTTCCGGTGGCTGCTGGAGGAGCTGCGGGTGTCGCTGTTCGCGCAGGAGCTCAACACCCCGTTCCCGGTGTCGTTCAAGCGGGTCGAGAAGAGCCTGGGCCGACCTCGCCGCTGATAGCCGCTGGATCCAGGCGTTTGGCAGCCGGTTAGCGCCGCGTGCTACAGTAAGTTCGCGGTTTTATTGCCTAAGGCGCTTGACGTAGCCAGTTCAGACTCGCTGAACGCTGAACGCGACCAGAACCGAGTCGGCGGCGCCGCGCGCCGTTCCGCGCGAGACGTCCAAGATCCTGGGCGAATGCCGGGATCTCGCGATCTCAGCGCCTGACGACTTCCTTCGCGCAGATGACTGGACCGCGTCGGCGACTTGCTCATGGACCGCGCCAGCAAGTCGGACGTGCGCGAGGAGCAGCAGCTGCTCCTCGACGCGCGCGACGCGCTGAAGGGCGAGCGCCCGGCGCTGATGGCCGAGTTCGAGAAGCAGCTGCGCCGCACGATCAACGACCGCATCAGCGGCAAGGTAGCCGACAAGGCCGAGTTCTCCAAGGTCGGACGCGGCCAACCTCACGCTCGTCGAAACGTCGTCGATGGACGAGTCGGTGCTCGTGGGCAACATCACCCGCGATCGTCGAGAATCTCTCGCTACGACGAGCTGCAACGCATTGAACCGCGGCATCGGGCCACCTGCTGGGCCGGCCCGAGCTCGAGACCGATGCGAACCCGCTCGCGCCGGCGACCATCGTCGACGCGTTCGCCGAGGCGCTCGAAGCGCATCAAGACCGAGCGGCAGCATCAAGTTCCAGATCCTGAAGGAGCTGAACCAGGCGCCGCTGGGCGAAATCGCCGCGATCTACGCGGACCTCAACCAGCACCTGACGCAGCTCAACGTCGATGCCGCACCGGGTCGCGCGCGCGATCATCAATCGCGGCTCGGCTTCGGCGGACCGTGAACGCCGCGCGCGACGCGGCCAAGGCCAGGCGGATGCGCCGCCGCCCGAAGTCGACGTGATGGCGCATGTTCAAGCGCATGTACGGAAGCGCGACGCCGACGTCGGCGCCACCGGCGTCGCCGTTCGGCAGGCCTCGGCGCTGCAGCCGCGGCGATGGCGCGGCAGTGATGAGCCAGCCCGGCGGCGGCGACGACCTCCCGCAGATCAACAGCGCCCGGTCAGCGCAGCTACGCGTCGTTCGCGCCGATGCCGACCGACGCCGTCGGGCTACGTCCCGGGCGCGCCGATCATCTCGACGCCGGACCTGCATGAGGGCCTGACGCGGCTGCAGGCGGGGCAGACGGATTTCGACGTCGGCGGCGCGCCGGTCGGCGTTCTCCGGCATTCCGCAGGGCATGCACAACGTCCTGCGCGACCTGCAGGAGTCGCCGCTCGGCAAGAAGGCGAACCAGCTCGAATCGATGACGATCGAGATGGTCGCGATGCTGTTCGACTTCATCTTCGAGACCCGCGACCTGCCCGACGGCATCAAGGCGCTGCTCGCGCGCCTGCAGATTCCGGTGCTGAAGGCGGCGATGCTCGACGGCGCGTTCTTCGCGAAGAAGTCGCATCCGTCGCGGCTGCTGGTCAACGCGCTGCGCGCAGGCGGGCCTGGGCTGGTCGCCGGTCGATGGGCCAGGACGATCCGCTGTACAAGCAAGATCGAGCGCGATCGTCCACCAGATCCTCGACAACTTCTCCGACGACCTCGCGCATCTTCGACGAGCAGCGCGAAGAACTGGAGGCGTTCCTCGCCGCGGAAGAGAAGGCCGCCGAAGCGAACATCCAGACGACGGCGGAGGAAATCAACCAGCGCGACCGCCAGCAGATCGCCACGGCGGTTTGCCAAAGCCGAGATCGAGCGCCGCATCGAGGAGTACCCGGTGCCCAACTTCCTGGCGACGTTCCTGCGCCAGAACTGGGAAGGCACGCTCTAGCACGTCTACCTGCACGACGGCGAAGAAAGCGAAGCGTGGAGTTCCGCGGTCGCCACACTCGAGGATCTGGTCTGGAGCATCCAGCCCAAGACGACGCCCGAGGACCGCCGGCACCTGGTGGCGCTGCTGCCCTCGTTGCTGAAGCGCCTCTCCGCCGGCATGCACAGCCAGCGGGTGGCCGCCGGCCGAGCGCGAAGCCTTCATGTCCAACCTCGTCGAGGCGCACGCGGCGGCGGTCAAGCCGTCGCTGGCCGCGGTGCGCTCGCCGACCGCGGCGGTCGCCGAAGCCGCCAAGGCGCAGGCGGAAATGGCCAAGGCCGCGGGCGACGCCACGCTGGCCGCCAAGGCCGAGGCGCTGGCGGAGGCGATGACGCGATGCGGTGCCGGAGCCGGTCGAGCCGGAACGCGAGGTCATCGACGACGACTACCTCGAAATCGCCCGCAGCCTGGAGCGCGGCATGTGGATCGAGTTCGAGGCCGACGACGGCCATCTCGCGTTCGCCAAGCTCGCGTGGGTGAGTCCGCTGCGCGGCACGTACCTGTTCACCAATCGCCAGGGACAGAAGGCGCTGTCGATGACCGCCGAGGAGCTGGCCGACGCGCTTCCGCAGCCGACAGTGCGCGCCTGGTCGAGGCCGAGCCGCTGATCGACCGCGCGTTCACGAGCATGCTGACCCAGATGGAAGAAAGATTGCAGGTCAGCTGCCGCGGCTTGAGGACCTGGCGCGGTTCGTTGAACGTCGCCGCGCTATCTGATGCACCGATCACCAGTTGTCACCGGCGACGGTCCAACGAACGTTCGATGTCGTGGGAATCGGCGCACTGATCATCGGCGACGAGATCCTGTCGGGCAAGCGGGCCGGACAAGCACCTGCCGCACGTGATCGAGACGCTGGCGGCGCGCGGCCTCGACACTCGACTTCGCGCACTATCTGCGGCGACGACCGCGGGCGGCTCACCGCGTTGCTGCGCGATTCGTTCGCGCGCGACGACCTCGTGTTCAGCTTTGGCGGCATCGGCGCGACGCCCGACGACCACACGCGGCAGGCGGCCGCAGCGGCGCTCGGCGTGCCGCTCGTCGCGCCATCCGGAAGCGGTCGCGCGAGATCGAGGCGCGCTTCGGCGCCGAGGCCTATCCGCACCGCGTGTTGATGGCCGGAATTTCCCGCAGGCAGCGCGCATCATTCCGAATCCGGTGAACCGCGTTGCCGCGTTCGCGATTCGCGACCATCACTTCTTTCCGGGCTTTCCGCAGATGGCGTGGCCGATGCTCGACTGGGTACTCGCCAACTGGTACCCCGACTTGCGTCGCGACGCCGCCGCAGGAGCGGGCGATCGTCGTCTATGGCGCGGGCGAGAGCCAGCTGCTGCCGCTGATGGACGCCAACGTCGCCCGCTTCCCGATGCTGAAGCTCTTCAGCCTGCCGTCGTTCATGCCCGATGGCGGACGCAGGATCGAACTCGGCGTCAAGGGCGATCCGGCCTTTGTCGCCGCCGGAATCGCGCATCTGCGCGCCGGTGTCGAGGCTGCAGGATTCCGCTGGGAACCGGTCGAGGCATCCGGACGGGCACCTCAGTAGGCTCTCCTCATTGGGCAACTGGGGCAACTGAGTGACGGCGATACCGTGCCTCGCGGCGTATTCGTAGCGCTCATGCGCGTTCGATCCCCGCCTTGTTCAGCGCGCGAATCGTGGCGGTCGTCTTTCTCCCGATCGTCGCGTCCGCACGTTTTCTGGACCGCCATCGGCTGGTTCGCGTGGCAGCCGTTGACGCAGATGGCTCAGCGCCGCCTTCTCCGGCGCGGACAGCGGCTGGAGTCTTTTTCGCGGCGGGCGCGAGCGCTGTGCTGCTCCTGATGCTCGCGGCGGTGCTCACCGCGCTCGTCGCCGTTGCCGTGCTCGCGATGCCGGTCATTGTCGATACGGTAGTCGCAGCGTGATTTCGCGTCGCTGGAAAAAGACGCGGCGGATCGTTCGCCGGCAGCCTCGTCAATGCGCTGGTCGCGGTTGCCTTGTTCCTGCCGCTGTGGCTGCTGGCGCTTTCCTGCTCGCACTGCCGCCGCTCTATCTGGCGGTGACGCTGCTGCTGAACGCGTGGCTCAACCAGCGGCTGTTCCGCTACGACGCGCTTGCGCTGCACGCCGATGCGGACGAATTGCCGGCCGTGATCCGCGCCGCCCGCGGACGGCTCTTCGGTGCTGGGGCTCGATGCTCGCGCCGCTGTCGCTGATACCCTTCGTCAATCTTGCTTGCGCCACTCTGCGCGGGTATTGCCTTCAGCTATCTGTGCCTCGACGAACTCGCGGCACTTTCGTGCGCGCAATGCACCGTAATCACGGCTGCTCCAGCGCCTCCACGCACTGCGCAACCAGTTCGGGACCGCGGTAGATGAGTCCGGTGTAGATCTGCACGAGCGACGCGCCGGCGGCGGCACCTTTCTCGCGCGTCCTCGCCGGAGAGGATGCCCGCCGACGCCGATGATCGGCAGACGCGCCGTCGAGCGCCTTGGCCAGCGCGCGGATGCACAGCCGTCGCCTTCTCGCGCAGCGGGCCGCCGGACAGCCCGCCGGCCTCATCGGCGTGCGGCAATCCGGCGACGGCTTCGCGGCCGATCGTCGTGTTGGTCGCGATGACGCCATCGCAACGGTGCGAGGCGAGGAGCCGCGCGATGTCGCCGATCGCGTCACCCGTCGAGATCGGGCGCGATCTTCACGACGAGCGGAACGTAGCGGCCATGCTGCTGCGCCAGCGCCGCCTGCTCCTGCTTCAATGCGGCGCAGGAGCGCCGCCAGCGCGTCCTCGGCCTGCAGGTCGCGCAGGCCCGTCGTGTTGGGCGACGAGACGTTGACGGTGACGTAACTTGCCTTCGCAGTACACCGCGCGCAGGCATGTCACGTAGTCGTCCGCCGCGCGCGCTCGTTCGGCGTGTCGAAATTCCGGCCGATGTTGATGCCGAGGACTCCCGGGTACGACGATTCCGCGATGTTGGCGACAAAGTGCGCGACGCCATCGTTGTTGAAACCGAGCCGGTTGATCAGCGCATCGGCCTTCGGCAGCCGCCACATGCGCGGCTTCGGCTTGCCCGGCTGCGGCGCGCGGCGTGACCGTTCCCGCTTCGAGGAAGCCGAAGCCGAACGTCGCCAGTCCTGCGAGGTGCGCCGCGTTCTTGTCGAGGCCCGCGGCAAGCCCGACACGATTCGAAACGAGATTCCCATCACCGTGAACCGGTGTTGCGCGCAAGCGCAGGCGCGGCAAGCTGCGCCAGGCCGAATCGCGCGGCGCGGTCCAGGCCGGCGAGCGCGAGATCGTGCGCGGATTCCGGGTCGAGAGCGAAGAGGAACGGACGGGCGAACGGATAGAGCTTGTGCATGGAGGGCCCACGTTGCGCGAAAGCGGAAAGCGCGCGAGCGCGCGGCGATGATACCATCGGCTACCTCCGCTTCATTCCTAAGCGTCTTCAAGCGTGTCGTTCCGCGCATTTGCCCTCATCGCGTTGCTCGCCCTGCCGCTGGCGCAGGCGCAGGAGCATCGGCAGGCCGCCGCCGCAGCTGCGCGTGCCCTACGGTCCAGCGCGCCGACGTGCGCGCACTTCGCCGCCGACGTCGCCAGCACGACCGGCATCCCACGCACGTCAGGTCGAGCGCTTGGCTCGCCGGCGGCGAAATTCCAGCCCAGGATCGTGGCGGCGATGGACCGCCCGTTGCTGCCGCCCCAAGTGGTTCGAGTACGCGCCGCGGTTGCTCGCGCCGGATCGGGTGAGCGGCGGTGTCGCATTCTGGCGCGCCAACGCGCAAGCGCTCTACGCGCGGAAACCGAATACGGCGTTCCGGCAGAGATCATCGTCGCGCATCCTCGGCGTGGAAACCATCTATGGGCGAAACACCGGGTCGTATCGGCGTGATCGATGCGCTCGCCACGCTCGCGTTCGATTACCCGCGCCGCGCGCCAGTATTTCCGCGGCGAATTGCGGGAATACCTGCTGCTTGCGCACGAGGCAGGGCTGGTCGCCGCTGGTGCCCACCGGTTCGTTTGCGGGCGCCATGGGCATGCCGCAGTTCATGCCCGGCAGCTACCGCGACTATGCGGTCGACTTCGACGGCGATGGCCGGATCGACCTCTGGCAGAACAGCGCGGACGTGATCGGAAGTGTCGGCGAACTATTTGGCGCGCCACGATTGGCTGGCCGGCCAGCCGGCATTGCTGCCCGCGCGCATCGCGCCCGAATCGCTTAGACGCTGCGCTGCGGCGCCTGGACGGCGGGATCAGCGAGCGGCGCGCGCTGTCCGCCTGGGCGGCGACGGCGTCGAGGCCGAGGATCCTCCGCCGATCTTGCCGGAGACCCGGTCGGCCTCCTGCTGCTGGAAGAGGCGCCGGAGAACGGCGAGCCGCGCGCGAGCTACTGGATCGCGTGCCCCAATTTTACGTGATCACACGCTACAACAAAAGCAGGCTTTATGCGGCGGCTGTGATTGCGCTGGCCGGGCGGTCTTGCAAGCGCACGATGCGCTGCGCTGACGGATGACCGGCGCCGTGTGAGCAGTAGTGCGCAGGTATAATCGCTGCGTACCGCTTGCGCAAGCCCGCACGTCCGACAGCCGCCCAATTGCGAATCCTCATCTCCAACGACGACGGCTACTTCGCGCCGGGCATCGAACATCTCGCGGCCGCGCTCGCGCCGCAGCGCCGACATCACCGTCGTGGCGCCCGGAGCGCGACCGCAGCGGCGCGTCCAACTCGCTGACGCTCGACCGGCCGCTGACCGTGCGCCGCGCGCCCAACGGCTTCCTGTTCGTCAACGGCACGCCGACCGACTGCGTGCACCTCGCGGTGACCGGATTGCTCGACGAGCTGCCGGACATGGTGATCTCGGGCATCAACCTCGGCGCCAACATGGGCGACGACACGATCTACTCCGGCACGGTGGCCGCGGCGACCGAAGGTTTCCTGCTCGGCATTCCGTCGATCGCCGATCTCGCTGGCGTCGAAGGCGGCGCGGCATTTCGAGACCGCCGCGCGACGATCGCGGTGCGACTGGTCGAGCGCCACGCGCGCATGCCGCGCGGGCGCGTGGCTGCTCAACGTCAACGTGCCCGGACATCGCCGCGCAGCGACTGCACGGGCATCGCGGTCACGCGCCTCGGCCGCCGGCACAAGGCGGAGGACGTGATCCGGACGCAGAACCCGCGCGGCGAAACGGTGTACTGGGTCGGCGCCGCGGGCGCCGCGGCGGATGCCGGCGAGGGCACGGATTTCCACGCGGTCGGAATCGGCCATGTCTCGGTGACGCCGCTGCAGATCGATCTCACGAACCGCGAGCTCAGCTGCGACGGGCGTCGCGGCGCTGGATCGGCGCATGAGCGCGCGCATCGATACCAGACCGGCATCGGCGATGACGTCGGCGCGCACCCGCGCGCGGATGATCGAACGCCTGCGCGAGCAGGGCATCGTCGACGAGGTCGTGCTCGGCTGCGATGAATGCCGGTGCCGCGCGCACATCTTCGTCGACGAGGCGCTCGCGATCCGCGCCTACGACGACGTCGCCGCTGCCGATCGGCCATGGCCAGACGATCTCGCAGCCGTGGATCGTCGCGCGGATGACCGAGCTTGCGCGCAACGGCCGCGACGCTCGATCGGTGCTCGAGATCGGTACCGGCTGCGGCTACCAGACGGCGGTGCTCGGCGCACGTCGCGAAGCACGTCTTCAGCGTCGAGCGCATCGGCGCGCTCGTCGACGAAGGCGCGGCGCCATCTGCAGATCGCTCAAGCTGAACAACGTCGCACTCGAAGCACGGCGACGGCAGCGCACGACCTGGGTGAGGCGCTGCGACGTCGATGCGATCGTCGTGACGGCGGGTGCGACGCACGTGCCCACCGCGCTGCTGCCCTACCTCGAAGCTCGGCGGACGGATGGTTCTGCCGCTGTCGCAATCCGGCGACGAGCGCGGCGTCCAGCGCCTCACCGTGATCGAAGTGACGCCCGCGGGGCTGAAGGAACAGACGCTCGATGCGGTAAGATTTGTGCCTCTGCTCCCCGGTGTCGCCTGACGTGTGACCGCGCACCGACGCGAAGCTGCCGATGCGCGACTCCACCGACATCATCGCCCGATCTCAGCCACTGCTGCGCGCTGGCCGCGCGTCGCGATGCTGGCCACGCTTGCTCGTCGCATGCGCGTCGCGCACGCGGGCACCGATCGAGGACCGTACGGCGGTGCCCGCGCGCTCGCGCGCCAGCCCGCGCGAGAGCGCTCGCGCCGGTGCCTCCGCCAGCGATCGAGTACGCCGACGCCGACCTACATCGTCAAGCGCGGCGATACGCTCTACCAGATCGCGCTCGACCATGGCCTCGATTACACGGAGCTGGCGGCGTGGAACGGCCTCGACAATCCGAACCTGATCCGCGTCGGCCAGATCCTGCGCGTCGCAGCGCCCGGCGAGACCGGCCGACGGCGGCCGCGCCGGGCGTCACCACCGCACCGCTCAAGATGCAGCCCCCGTTACCGCCGCTGCACGCCGGCGCCGCGGTTGCGCCGGCGGGATCGCTCGCCCCATCGGGCCGCATCGGCCACCGCATCTTCCGCTACTGCGCGCAACAGCGACAACTACAAGTCGTCGCCGAAGGCATTGAAGGAGCCCTATTCGGAACAGGCGCTGCGCGACGTTGCCGCGCACATCGCCGACCCGGCGGAAGTCGTCGCGTCGCCCGCACCGCCGGCAGCTGCCGCGAAGCCCGAAGCGCCGCGCGCGCCGCCGCTAGCCGGCGCGCTGGAAGCGGACGACGATGACAAACTCGCGTGGGTGTGGCCGGCCGAAGGCAAGGTCGTCACCGGCTATTCCGGAGACCGCCAACCTGAAGGGCATCGACATCGCGGGCGCCGCTGGCGAGCCCGTCGTTGCCAGCGCCGCGGGCAAGGTCGTCTATGTCGGCACCGGGTTTGCGCGGCTACGGCAAGCTCGTCATCGTCAAGCACAACAAGACGTGGTTGTCCGCATATGCGCACAACCGGGAAATTCTGGTCAAGGAAGGCCAGCAGGTCACCAAGGGCCAGAAGATCGCGGAGATGGGCAACACCGACGCCGACCAGGTCAAACTGCATTTCGAAATCCGGCGGCTGGGCAAGCCGGTCGACCCCGCCCGATACCTGCCGGCCGGATGAGCGCGGATCCGCGCGAGTCCCGCAGCGATGGGCGCACTGCTGCGCGCGCCGCGCGAGGATGAGAACGCCCGACGCGTCCGGAGCCGGACCTCTACTCCGCTGATCTGCCGCTCCCCGAACCGCCGCCGGGCTGTCGGCGGATTTCGTCACCGACGTCACGCAGCTCTATCTCAATGACGTCGGCCAGCATCCGCTCCTGTCGCCGGAGGAAGAGTTGCGGCTCGCGCGACGCGTGCGCGAGGGCGACTTCGCCGCGCGCCAGACGATGATCGAGCGCAACCTTCGTCTCGTCGTGAGCATCGCTCGCCACTACACGCATCGCGGTGTCGCGTTGCCGGACCTGATCGAGGAGGGCAACCTCGGACTCATCCACGCGTTGACCAAGTTCGATCCGGAACGCGGCTTCCGCTTCACGACCTACGCGACATGGTGGATCCGGCAGGTCGATGGAGCGCGCCATCATGAACCAGGCGCGCACGATCCGGCGTGCCCGCGCACGTCGTTCGCGAGACTCAATGTCGTCCTGCGCGCGCTGCGGCACCTGGAAACGCACATGCCGGTCGGACGGCCGCGAAGCCACGCTCGAGGATGTTGCCCACCTGCTCGGACAAGCCCGTGGCGGACATCGAACGGCTGCTGCGCCATGCAGGAGCACGTGCTGTCGCTCGACCAGCCGCTCGATCGCGAGTCGGGTGCTACGCTCGCCGACGGCCTCGCCGACGACGACGCGCGCGCGCCCGGAGCTGATGCTGCACGTCAGCGGAGATCGAGTCGGCGGTGGGCGGATGGCTGGCCGAACTGAACCGCGCGCCAGCGCACGGTGATCGAGCGCCGCTACGGTCTCAACGGACGTGACGTTGCGACGCTCGATGTGCTGGCGCAGGAGATGGGGCGTGACGCGCGAGCGCGTGCGCCAGATCCAGGGCGAGGCGCTCGACAAGCTGCGCGCCGAAACTCGCGCGGCGCGGATACACCGCGACGCGTTGCTGTAGTGGTAACTGAGATGGGCAACCGAGATTGACTCAGGTCGCCTGGCGCAACGCGGCGGGCGCGGGCAGCACTTCGATCGCGCGCTCCAGCGTGGCAACCAGCGCGTCGCGCTGACGTGGCGCGGCGGCTTCGCCGTAGCGCAACGTCAGAACGATTGGCCGATGGCCGCGAACGCAATCGCGAACTGCGGCCAGCGGCTGCGCGGCGCGCTCCGTAAATGCGAGCGGACCTTCGTGCGCGAGTCGCGGCAGGCCCGCGCGCGTCAGGCGCCGGCACAGATCGTCCCAGAGCACCAGCGCGCGTTCCTGGTGCCGGCGACGGAACAACGAGCCACGCGGCGAGCATGCCCCGCCCACGCGAACACCGCCGCCGCCGCCATCGCGGCAATCTGCCACGGCGCGAAGCGATCGAGCCGCCAATCCCGCCAAAGCGAGCGCTGCCGCTCGTAGTTGAAGCCGACGATGTTGCGGCGCCAATCGTGGTTGATCGCATCCCACGTGAGTTGCAGGCTCTTCAGCCACGATGCGTCGAGCCGGGCCAGAAACGGCACGCGTTCTTGCGCGGGCAGCGCGCCGCCCAGGCCGATCTCGATGCGCGACGGTGAGACCGCGGCGGTCGGGTCGACGCGCTGCCACTGACCGTCGACGAGCGCTTCCGCCCACGCATGCGCGTCCGACTGGCGCACGATCATGTAACCGCCGCGCGGATTCATGGCGCCGCCCTGGTAGCCGGTCACGACGCGCGCGGGAATTCCAGCGGCGCGCAGCAACACGACGAACGCGCTCGCGTAGTGCTCGCAGAAGCCGCGCCGGGTGTCGAACAGAAATTCGTCGGTGCTGTCCTTGTCGAGCAGCGGGCGGCGACATCGTATAGACGAAGTTCTCCGTTGTTGAACCAGGCCAGCACGGCGGCGATGAAGCGACGGTCGTCCGGATAGCGCTCGCGCAGCTCGCGCGCGATATTGCCAGCGTTCGCGGATTGTCATCCGGCAGCCGGCAGGTTGGCACTCGGCGTCGAAGCTGCGGATTGCCGGCGTAGGACGATCTGCATCACCGATCGCTGCGTACATAGCGCATCGGCTGCGGACAGCGGCGCGCGCGCAAGCAGCTGGTAGTCGCGGGTGAGCATGGCCATATCGCCGGTCGCCCGCCGCCAGTGCCGTCGTCCGCACGCGGCATCGATGCCGGCAAGTCGAGCGCGAACAGCCATACCCGGTAGGAAGGCTCCAGGGTGACCGTGTAGCTGATCGCCCGGCTGCCGGGAGGACGCCGGCACGCCGCCGTATTGCAGGTGTGCCAGCCGTCCACCTGCGGCCCGTCGAAGCGCGACAACACGGGCCCGCGCCAATAGCGTTCGCGCGCCGGCGGCACAGTACCATCGAAGTCCACGCGGAACGGCCACTGCATCCGACAGGGACAATTCGCTGATCTGGCCGGGCTCCATCGTGTCGGACAGGCCCGTCTTCGCCGAGTGGTCCGACGGCAATCCCCACAATGGGCTCGCGAGCCGCGGAAACAGGACGAACAACAGGATTGCGATCGGCACGCCCTTGCAGGATCATGACGGCGCTGCGGCGGATCTGCGGCATCCTCGGTTCCGGCGCCGTCGCTGCCTGCACCGACGGTCAACGCGTCCAGCGTCGCAGCCGACGAGCACGACGGCCGGAAGCACCGCGACTGCAGCCAGCGGCGACTGTGCGTAGAAGAAGGGCGTGATCAACAGGAAGCAGGACAGGCAAGACCAGCAGCATGCCGTCGCGCCTCGTTCGCGTTTCGAGGAATTTGATGGCAACCAGGATGTAGAGATACGCGACCGACGAGTCGCGTCCCCACAAGTAATCCGAACGACGAGCGGACGGCAAACGCAGCGGCGATCGCGAACAGCACCAGCGTCCAGGAGAGGAATGCCGGGAGGCGGCGCCTGGGGTCGCTGACGGTCGCGGCGAAGCAGTATCAGGCGCAAGGCCACCAGCAGGCTGCCGGCGATGGCAACCCAGATGGGCAGGTGCGGCGCCTGTGGCAGCTGGGCGCAGAGGAGGAGCGCACCGAGCCATCCGATCTGGACTGGGAGTCAGCGGCGTGCGGCGTTGCACCAGGATACGCGGCGCACGCGCGCCGGAATCCCAGCGCCTCGGCCAGCGTCACGGCGCTGCCTCCTCGGGAAACAACGCCAGCGCGACCAGGGCCTTGCGGCGGTGTTCGCGTCCCTGTCCGCCGGCCAGGCCGGGTGCCGGGAATGTCCAGCGCAAACGGTCGCGCGGCGCGCTCGGCCGCCATGACCCACGCGGTAAGCCGGGACAGGCGCGCTTCAGTCGGTCGCCAACTCGGGAACGGCGGCCCACGCCAAGCGTCACCGGGCCGCCGCCGCCGACGCCGTCGAATTCCTTGGTGAACCAGCCGGCGCCGCGCGCGACCGCTTTCCACGCAACACGCTGCGGCGGGTCGCCGCGCTGGAATTCGCGCAACCCGGTCAGGTCTGCGTCTTCGCTGCGGCCCTGCGGCGAGCGCGTCGGGGCCCGATGCGCCGTGCGGCAGCGGCGGCGCGCCGATCTCGACCGCCGGATAGACGATGCCGGCGAGCGGGAAATGGACATAGGCCCAGCCGCGCCAGAGCCCCAGCGGAAACGCCGAGGAAAGCGTCACGCGTCCCAAGGGCTGGCGCCCGCGCGCCGGCGCTTCGACCTCGAGCGTGACCGTCAACGCTGCGCCCGCCGGAACGTCACCGTTGGCCGTGCGCGCCTGCTGCCGGACAGCGTCACTGCGCTGCGCGCAAGCGCGCCGCCATGCAGCGACAGCGTGAATGCGACATGGCCGCCGGCAAAGGATCTCGCCGGCCGACAACGGCGTCACCTCGATCCCGGCCAGGTTGCGGAACGTGTGCAGCAAGGCGGAGGCCAGCAGCCCGGCGAGCAGAAGCGTGACGCCCACCCGCAGCGACAACGCGTAGTTGAGCGATGTGACGAGCATCATCGCGACCGGTGGCCAACAGCGCCCAGCCGCGCCTGGTCGGCAGGATGTAGATGCGCGAATGGCGCAGGACGACTGGCTCGCGATCCGCGGGCGCGACGCGGAATGCGCGTTGCCGCGCGCGGGCGACCCATCCGCCGGCCAGGAAGCGTTGCCTTCGGCGGTGATTCCGCGAGGCACGCAGGTACTGGACTCCAGCTACGGCAGCGGAACGCCGCGCACGAGCGCCTGCGCCTGCACCGCCCGGCGCGCGTGCCGCCGGCCAGGCGATGGCCGGCGACCGCCGGAAATACCGCCTGGACATCCTCGGGCAGCACCATCGGCCGCCCGGCGATCATCGCCCATGCGCGTGCTGCGGCGAGCAGCATGAGGCCGGCGCGCGGGCTCAGTCCGCGGCGGCCCCGGTTTCCCGCCGCCATTGGCGCCGTGGCCGGCACGCGAGGCGGCGATCAGCGCCTGCACGTAATCGAGCAGCGCGGGGGCAACATGAATTTCCGCCGCTTCGCGCTGCCAATCGGCCAGCGTCGCGGCATCGGTGGCGGGCGGCGTGTCGGCAATCCTGGCGCGACGATCGCCGCTCACCAGCAGGTCGCGCTCGCGCGCAGGGTCGGATAGCCAAGTTCGATCGCCATCAGGAAGCGGTCGAGCTGTGATTCCGGCAGCGGATAGGCGCCGATCTGCTCGACGGGATTCTGCGTGGCGATCACGAAGAAGGATCCGGCAGCCTGCGCGTCTGCGCCGTCCTGCGAGACCTGCCGCTCTTCCATGGCTTCGAGCAACGCGCTCTGGGTCTTGGGGGCGCGCGGTTGATCTCGTCGGCAAGCACCACGGAACTGAAGATCGGGCCCGCGTGGAAGCGGAACGACGCCGTGCGCTCGTCGTAGATCGACACGCCCAGAACATCGGCGGGCAGGAGGTCGCTCGTGAACTGGATCCGCGAATATTTGAGCCCGAGCGTGGCGGCCAGCGCCTGCGCCAGCGTGGACTTGCCGACGCCGGGATGTCTTCGATCAGCAGGTGGCCGCGCGCCAGCATGCACGCGAGGGCAAGTTTCAGGCGGTTCGTCCTTGCCGACGACGATCGCGTGCGAGCTGCTGCAGGACGGTCGCAAGGCGCCCGGCGGCGGGCGTGCTGGCCTGTGAGGCAGGGCGGACGGTCATGGCGGGTCTTTCGATCCTTGTGGTGGGCGACTCGGTCGACGCAAGTTGCGTGCCCTATGGACTCCGGCACTCTAACCGCGATGCCGGGACCTCGTCACGACCGGCGAGCCCGGGGTACACTCGCTCAGCGGAAACAGTGCATTCCAAGGGTACACGGTTCACCTCAGGTGCTTCGTCCGCCGCCGCCCATGAAGCTCACTGACAGCCTCCAGGACACGATTGCATCCTCCCAGCGCGCCGTGACCACCGCGTTCGTCACTCCATCCGCGTTCCTTCTCCACGTAGAGATGGGCCCTATCACCCGAGTGCCCGGAGCGCCTTTCCGCCATCACGGATCGCCTGATCGCGGCGGGGCTCGATCGCTTCTGCGCCACTACACCGCGCCGGCGGCCACGGACGAGCAGATCAGCCCGAATCCACGGCGCGCACTACATCGAGGAGGTCGAGGCCGCGAGTCCAAGTCCGGCCTGCACTTCATCGATCCCGACACCGCGCTCAATCCGCATACGCTCGACGCCGCCCGCCATGCGGCCGGCGCGGCGGTGCTGGCGGTCGATCTCGTCATGCGCGATGAATGCGCACCGCGTTTTGCGCCGTGCGGCCGCCGGGCCACCACGCCGAGCGCGGCCGCGCGATGGGATTTTGCATATTCAACAGCGTGGCGATCGGCGCCGCGCAGCGCGATGGCTGCGCACGGCCTGGCAGCGCGTCGCGGTCGTCGATTTCGACGTGCACCACGGCAACGGCACCGAGCGAGATCTTCATCGGATGACCCGCGCGTGCATGATGGTGTCGACGTTCCAGCATCCGCTGTACCCGTATTCCGGGCTCGATAATCCTGCGCCGAACATGGTCAACGTCCCGCTCGCGGCCGGCAGCGGCGGCGACGAGTTCCGCGCCGCGGTGCGCGACCGCTGGCTGCCCGCGCTCGAAGCGCATCGGCCCGCAGCTGATCCTCATTTCGGCGGGTTTCGACGCGCATCGCGAGGATCCGCTCGCCGGACTCAAATTGATCGAGGCCGATTACGCCTGGGTTACGCGCGAAATAGGTCGCGCGGTGGCGCAGCGTCACGCGCAGGGGCGCGGTGGTGTCCGCTCTGGAAGGCGGCTACGCGCTCTCGGCGCTCGGGCGCAGCGCGGCCTGCACGTCCGCGAGCTGCTCGCGGCTTAGAGGCGTTCGAAAGGCCACTGAGCATGGGCGGCGCAGAATTCCTCACGACGTGCGCGCGTGCTTGGGGCGCCGGACTTCTCGCGTTTCGACGCCGCGCGGGGCGGACACGCCGCCGCGCTGGTACTCGCGCACGCTTCTGACCGACGTGCACGGCCGTCCGTGCGCACGCGCGACCTCGCTGCCGAGCACCAGCTTCGTCTTTCAGTATCCGTTCGCGGCGGCACCGTGCCTGCTGGTCAAGCTTTCGCACCCCGCGGCGAGCCCCGCGAGTCTTGAAACGCGAGGATGGCGCAGCCTAGCCGTCAGCAGGGCAGGTGTCGGCGAGGACCGCTAACGTGGTCGCGTTTTCGGCCATCTGCGCGCACAAGCTGCGCGTATCCGACGCGCGAGGTTGTCGTTCATCCGCTACCGGCGCGAGCGCTCGGCCACGTCCGCGCGCAGGTGATCACACTGCTGCGCGGATCACCGGCGTCTACGATCCGGCGCAGGGGCGCGCGCGTGCTCGCGGGGCCGGCGCCACAGCCGTTGGCCGCGATCCTGCTCGAGTACGACAGTAGCCGCCGACGGCCTCTACGCGCTGGGCACGCTGGGCGCGGAACAGTTCGACGCGTTTTCACGAAATACCGCTTGAAGCTCTCGCTCGGAGCCACGGCCGGGAGGGCGGACACACGCCGGTGAGCGGCACCTCGATACTGCGCGAGCTCGCGAATTACTGCGGGACGACGATTCAGTGCTGATGGACGCCGCCGGTCCTGCTGCACGCAATCGCCGGTCCGACCCGCGATCGTGGTGACCGACTTGCGCAAGTGCTTACGGTTGCTGTGAACGCGGTCAAAGGGTATCTCGTTTGCCGTGCGCGCGGGAACCACGACCGCGCTCCTGTGGCGGCAACAGCGGCGCCGGCAGACCACGACGTTGTCGATGCTGCTGGAGCGTGCTCACGCCGACGGCCGGCGCCATTTCCGTTCACCTGGGTGTCGACATGCTGCGGGACCCCTATCGCGTGTGTTGCCGCGGATGAATTTCACGTCGCCTTCTATGTCGACCTGCCGAAACGGCGCTGACGGTCGGCGAGAACCTGCGCCGTCTTCGCCGATCTTTACGGGTTGCGCTCGCCCGAAGGAGCGCGATCGCGCAGCTGGCCCTCGAATTCGATCTTGCCGGACTCTGTTCTGAGCGGCCCTACGGCACGCTTTCGGCCGGCCAGCGAACGCGCGTGTCGCTCGCGAAGGCGCTGCTCAACCGTCCCGAGATCTTGCTGGCTCGACGAGCCGACCGCCTCGCTCGACCCGGACATCGGCGATCGCATGCGCACCGGTATCTCGAAGCCTATCAGCGCGCCAGCCGCTGCATCGCTGCTGCTCGCGTCGCACAAACATGGGCGAGGTCGAGCGGATGTGCGATGACGTGATCATGCTGCGCGAAGGTCTCGTGGTGGACCAGGGCTCGCCGCAGGAGTTGATCCAGGGCGCTATGGCGCGCGACGCATGGAGGAGGTGTTCCTCGACGTCGCACGCGGCCGCAGCTGAGGAGTCCGACCAGGAAGTGCCGTTGCCCGAAATTGCCGCGTAGAGGATCCGGAAAGCATGCTCGACACCAGCGAGCCGACTGCAATTTTCTATCCGCAGACGGGGCCCGTGGCGGCGGCGCGCCGCGTGCGCGCCATCATTCCGCAGCGCATGCGTACCTGCTGCTCAAATCGTGGCCGCGCCTGGTGTCGATGGCCTATTACCCCACGGTCACGATGGTGCTGTGGGCTTTCCTGACGGTGTACCTGAAGCCGACGACGAATTTCCTCCAGGACGCTCGGGCTTCTTCATCGGCGCCGGTGCTGCTGTGGGACGTCTTGTTTCGCGGACCAGCTGGGCGTCTCGCTGACCTTCATCGAGGAGATGTATTCGCGCAACCTGGGCAACCTTTTCGTGAGCCCGCTGCGCCTGCGCGAATTCATCGCCGGCCAGTTGACGATGAGCGTGTTGCGCACGCTGATCGGCGTCGGCGGCGCGTGTTTCTTCGCGTTCGCTGCTGTTCCGCTATTCGATCTTTTCCCTGGGATTGCCGCTGACCGCATTCTTTTCGCTGCTGCTGGCGTTCGGCTGGAGCATCGGTCTCGCCGTGTCGGCGATGATCCTGCGCTGGGGATTGGGCGCGGAGGAGCTCGCGTGGGCGGCGATCTTCCTGGTCGCGCCCGTGTCGGGCGTCTACTACCCGATCGCGGTGCTGCCGGCATGGCTGCAGGCGGTGCGCGTGGGCGCTGCCGTCCGCGCACGTCTTCAGGCATGCGCTCGGTGCTGCTGGGAAGGCGCCTTTCCCTGGAGCCATTTCTGGAAGGCCGCGGGACTCGACCTCATCTACCCGCGGAATCGGGATCGCCACGTTCGATCTCGCGATCCAGTGCGCGCGCATGCACGGCAAGATTGTTGCAGATGGGCGAATAGGTTACCAGGTAAGTCAGCCAATCGTCAGGGCCGCGACGCACGCCGGTCACTCCGCGACCAGAATGTTGAGACGTCCGGCACGCCGCGCGCTATTATCCATCCTACCGACGCCGATGCAGTGCTTGCGCCAGCGCGCTGGTAAGGCGGGGGTGGGGAAAGCGCTGGCGTCGCGCCCGTGTCCGAACAGGACGACCTCCGGCGCGTATTTCAGCAGCGACGCAAAATCGTCCGCGGAGAGCGCGGCGAATCGGGCTGGGGCCCATCCGGTCACCGACAATACAATAACCT
>ERZ1370068.9126-contig-7927_pt1 | contig 47054 bp, 75 predicted proteins | sample MGYA00561227_ERZ1370068 | MGnify/ENA primary metagenome ERZ1370068 (study PRJEB38410, sample SAMEA6850437) | metagenome | study: Metagenomic assessment of the ecological functions of the soil: analysis of the soil microbiota associated with the... | reverse complement strand
TGTTGTGCTTCGTTCAGTTACGTATTGCTATTGGCGCGGAGAAGTCGCCATCGCCATGACATCATCCTGATGTGCGAAAGATGGGAGCGGATGGCCTCGGTGTTTGCCTTGTCGTTCGGGTCGTTGGCGGTGACTTCAATGGCGCCGCCGTCGAGGATCAGGCGGAAGTGGTGTGTGGTCTTGTCGTGAGAAAAGCCCATCGCCTGGTCGCCGTGTTTTTCCCATGGTTGCGTGAAAAGCGAGACTGTTGGGCCATGTGCTGAGCGTGCATGGGACAGTCTTTCATCGAGTCAGCCGGCTTTGTCTCCGGCGCGGAAATCGGTGAGCGCGAGCAGTAGCAGCGCGAGTCCGAGCGCGATCGACTTCGCTCGACCGTGTTCTCCTCTTGGGGTTATTTTCGTGGCCTTTGTTCTGGCCGATCCACGAGCGAATGAAGCAGCCTGGCCTGGCTACCCGGCGGAGTCTGCGTCAGCTTTGCCCGCCAGTCACGAACAAGTTCGCGCGAGTATTCTTCGGTCCGCCGGAGTTCATCAATCTGCTCTCAACCAGGCGCAGCTTTTTCTTCACTGAGACCGAGTACGCGCTGGCACGGGACGCCGCCATCTTTCGCGAGTACGCAGAATCTCGACAGTTCTTTCAGAGAGAATCCAAGTTGGAGAGCTCGCTGCGTGAGTTGAACAGTCTCCACCGCAGAGGCATTGAATCTCCGATAGCCGCTCTTGGTTCTTTGTAGAGGTTGGCAAATTCAGTCGCTCGTAATGACGCAGGGTGTCGCTTTGACGCCGTCGGGCGGGCAAGTTCTCCCGAACGCAGAAAATCGGTGCTCACTAGGTCAGTATGGACCACTTGAACCGATTCAGAGTCAAGGGTTTTGGAGGTGTAGGTCGGCCAATACCCGGTCCGTCAATACAAATGCGCGTCAGGATCGTTCCGCTTCAATCACGGCCACCCACTGGCCCGCGATCTTTGCCGTGAAGACGATCCTTCCTCCGAGGACTTGGGCAGCGACTGCCGGCGGCATCGCGGTGAAACCCGAAGAAGCGCATTTTAGTTTTTCCCAGGCGCGCCAGTCAAAGAAGCGGACGCGTTGCTCGTACTTTGTGGAAAGCATAGCGCTACGTCGAAGCGGGAACGCTGCTCGGCAGCGCCTGCGACTTCATCGAGGCTGAAGTCTTCGATCCTGACCACGCGCAGTGGACGCTTCACGTAGCCGAGATACGGCTGGGTGATTTCGCCGGAGAGCGGAGCCATGCCGTCAGCACGCGCGCTTGCGGATAACGCTGCTCGACGAACGACTCCGCATCCTGGTGCATGAGTATATGATTAGCGATAGAGCCAGGTTGTCTTCGGTGAGAATCCGTGGGAGCGGATTGAAGAACAGCGCGACACGAACGCGAGGCAGGTCGGGCCGACAAGACAGGGCCATCCGCGAACGCGTCGCCATGGGGTCGATATAGCGGAGATGGATCGCCAGCGGCACCACTGGCCAGCACGTGGCGCGCCAGCACCGCGCCGCCCACCACCGCCATGGCCGTGATGAAGGCGAGGATGAGCGCACCGGCAGATGCTCAGCCGCACCGGAATGATCGATGCGGCGGCGTTCCGCGCGGGGGCTGCCGCGCAGCGGAGGCCGCGTCATCGCCCACATCACCCAGGAGCGTGAGCACTCCGGCCAGGCGGCAATGTAACCGAACGCCTGCCACACGCTGCATCCCCAGCGCGAGCAGGATGCGTGCAACGCCGCTCAACGTCGCCTGCATCGTTGTAGCGGAAAGAATTCCGGGTTGCCGAAAACGTATCCGGTGCGCGCAGCAGTGGTACGCTGCACCAGAGCGCAGAGCACAAGCGCGGGAGCGAGCAACGATGCGGTCCGGGCAAGCCATGCACAGGGCGCGCGTGGGTTTGCGTTAATCCGGACCGCAGTTCGTCACCGTGCGAAGCCATCAGTTAGTCGCAGGCGCTTGCTCGAAGCGATGCTGCTGGCGCCGCGTCGGCAAACTCGTTCCAGCGACGAAGCCGATGGCCAGACAGGGACGACCGGCCGCCAGCCAGGCCAGCAGTGCCAGTGGCGCGAGCACCGCGGTCTCTTTCGCGAGCACGGCCAGCGAGAACCACAGTCCCGCAGCGCGCCAGCGTCTGCCCCAGGTAGGCTCCCCGCCCCCCACAGCGCTGAGGCCCGCCGCCGCGCGGATCCACTGTGCGCCAGCGTGCTCTGCGCGAAGAATACCGGATAGAGCGCGGTGGCACGCCGTGGCCGCCAGCCGCGACCTGCAGATTGGCTACCCGCGCCGCCGAGTCGAAACACGCCCAGCAGGCCGTGAACGGCCGCGACCAGCGAGCATCGCGGTGGCGTCACCGGAACGACGAGTACCGCCGGCAGACCTTCCACCATGCCGGCCAGATAGGCCATCGCCAGTGGCGGATGCGCGTTCGAGGGGCGTCGAGTGCGGGATGCGGCTACCCCGGTCAGAAGCAATCATCGCGTGCAGCCGGGGACGTAGTACCCCGGCCTCATCCCAGAAGTAGGGCGGCCGCAGCAGCGGCAAGTGCAGGAAGAAGGATCGCCGACGAAGACGTAGCAAGAACACCGCTGCGGGCGATGGTGGGGAGTGGGAGCGCATCGGGTCAGGTGTTAGGTGTTAGGTCTTAGGTGTTTGGGTCTCGGCTCAGGTCTCAGGTCTCAGGTCTCAGGTCTCAGGTCACTGATGGGCTTTAAGCGATGATTTCTGTGCGCGATACTGGAGTTGACCCTTGAACGCAAGCCAGTCAATTTTTCCAACGCCGAGCGCGCAACTCCCGAGACCCAACACCTAAGACCTAGCAACTTCCCTTCAGTGCACTGGCCCATGTCCCATCATGCGTGGATCGAGTTTGATTTCTCCGAAGGCGTTTTCGTATCCGGTGACGTTCTGCTGCAGGACGCCCAGCAGCGCCTCGGCCTGCTGCGGGCTCAGATAGATTCCTGGAAATTCTGGATTTCGACCTGGGTCTCGCTCTGCTGGGTCAGGGTGCCGAAGGCGAGAAAAGTCCCAGACGTTGACGCGGATCTGCACGCTGTTGGCATAGGTTTCGCGGTAGTCGGGGGTGTTCGTGAGCTTGACGTTGGGCTGAATGGGGTTCGCCATAAGGATGCCAGTGTAGCGGGTTTCCACGCTGAGGATGAAAGGGAGCGCGCCAGAAGAGGTCGGAGCTGAAAGGCGCGCGTAGCCGGGTGGGATGGGGTCCGTGCCTCCCCACCCTTCGAAAATCATCACGAAGAAAGTTGGGGCAGCAAGTGAGTGATCGTGACTTACGCTCCACCGAGAGTTCTGCGGTCCTGGTCGACGAACGCAGTGGGGACGTCCTTTTGGACATAGCGGCCGTGTACCAGTGGAAGCAGGTCCTCGTACTGCGGTGCTCTTGTGGGCTGAAGGAGATAGGGATGAAATGCGAGATAGCAGCCGAAGATCCAGGCCGCGGCGTTTCCGCTCAAGGCGCGCTGCGCACGCGGGCCGGATCGATCCCCAAGTCCGGAGGTCATCCCCATGTTTTTCGAGAAACTCACCGCGTGGACTCTGGTTGTTGTCTACTACACCATCACCTGCGGCGCCATTGTTCTGGGATTAAAGGCGCGCTGTAAGCGTTTGAAAATCTGATCGTCGAGCCCGACCCCGCGCGCAACGGCGCTGGGCAGCGTTTTCTGCGGCGCGGGTCGGGCTCGATTGATTTTCGCCAGCTGTTTCCTCAAATCATCAGACACAGTTTCGCGGCGGGGGCAGGACAGCCACTGAAGCGGCCGCGAATTTGGCGCTTTGACGGCGTCGCCGAACCGACGCCCGGATACGAACCCCTCTCGACGCCGAGCAGGAGAAATCCCCGCGACGCCCTGATGTGACAACTCAGGCCACGAGGCGAATCATCCGACGCTCTGATCCGAACTCGTGGATGGTCAGGACTAACTCAAGCCGCAATAAGCTAACGTTTCGCGGCGATGGCTCGGGCGCATCGCGAAAACCGCGGAAGGACCGGGGAACGTCGTCCGGCAGATCAAGAATCAAAGGCTCTTCCTCGTGCAGGCGGGTCAGCGGCGCAGGGTTTTCCGACGCTGTGGGCTCAATCATAGTCATGCCCAAATCGAGCCACGAAACGGCTTCCCGCCATGGATCGAAAAACGCCGAATCGTGACCGGGACACAACAACTGGTCCGCCACGCGAGTCGTGCGCAGCCCCGAAACCAGCGGTCACCATAGCGCGTCGGCCTTCATTCGAGAACGGATCATGCGCACGACAGAGTTCCTGCAGTTCGCTTATACCGAACTGTATGGCAGAAGATGCGGGAGAGGTCGCCGAGTTGGCGGAAGCCGGGTTCGAACTGAGGGTCACTACGCAATGCGACGATCGCTGGCTAGAACAGAAATTTTTCCGAGGGGATGCAGTTCGGATAGACGGGAAGAAATTCCTGCGCTGCGCACTTTTCGAAGACTGCGTGTTGTACTACGGTGGAGAACGGTGCGAGTGGGAGAACTCGCGGTTTCTGGATGCCGCATCCTGGTCGACGGAAAAGCGCACAACACTATTCAAGTGCTGATCGGACTTGGGTTTCAGCTTTGGAGCCAGACTCAAACAGTCCTCAGTTGCAAATTCCTCCCATACAGTAATTGCCTCCGCAAACAAGTGACCGGGTATCACGCTGTGGTTGCAGGTTGAGTCGCATTCGTGTGCTCCGACATCGAAAAGGCAAGGAGCATTCGATGAACTGGCAAGTGCAGCAACTGGAAAGCGAAGTCACGAGTTGGCCGGGAGTCACGGCGCATTCTCACCGTTTCGCCGGACGAGAATTCCGGTTGGGCGATGCCGAGATTGGGCACGTCACGTCGGGGAGTGGTGGACATTCCATTTACACGGGCGATGTACGGGATGCGCTGCTGGCGCAGGGTTTGGCGGAGCAGCATCGCTGGGTGCCGGACTCGGGCTGGACGACGTTTCACATCCTGCAGGAAAGATCAGCTGCAACATGCGGTCTGGCTGATGCGCTTGTCGTATGCGCGCTATGCGATCAAGAAATCCGGGAGCCGCAGAAGTTGTTTGAGCAGGAGAGCCTGGAACTCGGGCTGCGGGAGCCGTTCTTGTCGTTGCTGCGGAAGTTCGTCCCACGGGCTGCGGAGGACGCAGGAAATCTACTGGAGTCGGAAACTCTCGTGGCAACCGCAACCGAGCTAACCGAGGACGCGCGCCGGGAGGCCGGCAGGTGACCAGCTACGTCTGCGTCACGTGCGGGACACAGTATCCGCCAGCGGAAAAATCTCCCGTGCATTGCCCGATCTGCGAGGACGAGCGTCAGTACGTCCGCTTGAACGGGCAGGAATGGATTTCGCTCGACGAGTTGCGCAAGGCGCATCGCAACGTGCTGTTCGAGGAGGGGAAAGGCTGTCGGGAATTCATCACGCAGCCGAAATTCGCCATCGGGCAAAGGGCCTTGCTGCTCGAGACCGCGCAGGGCGGCTTCCTGTGGGACTGCGTGAGCTTGATCGACGAGGAAACGGTGAAGCTTGTTCAGGGGCATGGCGGAATTCGTGCCATAGCGATCTCGCCTGGCACTATTACACCAGCATGGTCGAGTGGAGCCGGGCGTTCGAGGCATTCCGATTTACCTGCGCGAAGCCGACCGGCAGTGGGTGCAGCGTCCGGATCCGGCGATTGAGTTCTGGAGCGGCGACACGAAGAAAGTGAGCTGACGATCTCACTTTGATTCGTCGTGGGCGGACACTTGACCGGATTCAGGTGCTGCACTGGGCGTCGGGCGAGCAGGGAGCGGGGTGCTGATGACGGGCGACATGCCGCAGGTGTGCCCGGACCGGCGATACATCAGTTTCATGTACAGCTATCCGAATTTTGTGCCGGTAAGTGCGGCGACTGTGTGCGACATCGTAGGCAGGTTGGAGCCCTACGCGTTTTCAAAACTGCATGGCGCCTTGGCCGAAGTTCGCGGTGGTGGGCGATCCGAAAGAAGTCCTGCGGCGATCGGCCGAGCGGTACTTGAGGGCGTTGGGAGACACGGGGCTGTGATGGACGCGGACTTTTGTGCGGACTGGTGAACCCGAGTCTCTGCCGGCTTCCCTGCCAGTTACTAAGTGCGCGCTGCCGAGGCAGTGTTGTGGCCGTTTCTGGAAGAAGCGCCTTTGCCTCTGCGATGTTCGACTTAGAGATGCGCTACCTTCCGCGAGCAGAGGGCTGGCGCAGGGATTACGGCCTCGGCGCGCGTGAGCTACGCGGCGTCTCGCATTACGAAGTCTTTCCTGAAATTCCAGAGCGGTGGAAGGAGTTGCATCGCCGCGCCCCTGGCCGGAGAATTTCTGCAAAGCGAAGAGCGACTGTTTTGAGCGGACCGACGGCAGCGTGCAATGGCTGCGCTGGCAGATTCGCCCCTGGTACGAATCTGACATGACGATCGGTGGCATGTTATTTCCACGGAAGACATTACCACGCGCAAGCGGATGGCCGAGGAACTCGGCCAGGCGAGCGATTCCGTTCCCTGGTAGAAGCTACCGCCGATGTGCTGTGGACCAGGAGGCTGGTGGACGGTGAGGTGTACGTTCCGGCGCAAATCGCCAAAGACAAATTGACGGAGGAGAAACTTTACTTAGAACACGACATTGTCGATCGTGGCGGATTCGGCGAAATCATTGGCTGGGAGTCCGGGCTAAAGAGTGTGATCGAAAGAGTGCAATTGGTCGCGCCTACGGATTCCACGGTGCTCCTACTAGGGGAGACGGGAACCGGAAAGAATTGATCGCCCGGGCGATCCACCAGCAAAAGCCGTCGGGCCGAGAAGCCCTTTATCAAACTTAACTGTGCCGCCATTCCTTCCGGACTCCTCGAGGCGAGGCTGTTCGGCTCGGAGAAAGGAGCGTTCACAGGATCCGTCAGCCAAAGGATTGGACGCATCGAGCTGGCGGATCAGGGTACGTTGTTTCTCGACGAGATCGGCGAGATCGCTCCGTCGCTACAACCAAAACTGCTCCGCCTCCTGCGGAGCAGGGAATTCGACGCCTGGGTGGAAATCGTACGATCCGGGTGAACTTCCGGCTGATCGCAGCCAGCAACCGGGATCTTCGGGCGGAGGCGCAAGCGAATCAATTTCGTGCTGACTTGTATTACCGGCTGGCGGTTTTTCCAATCGAATTGCCGGCCTTGCGGCACAGAAAGGGGATATTCCGAAACTGGTGCACCACCCGGTCGCGGACATCGCCCGACGCGCGGGAAGACCATCACAAGCGTTCCCAAGAAGGCGATCGACGCTTTGATGAACTGGCACTGGCCGGGAAACGTGCGCGAGCTGGAGAATTTCTTGGAGCGTTCCGTCATCTGACAAACGGCACCGTGTTAGCCGCGCCCGTCTGAGAGTTGGTGCAACCTCACGCCACCGCCGAAAAGAGTGGCGAGACCACCCTGGTCTCCATCGACCGCCAACACATCCTTAAGGCGCTGAAGGATTCGGACGGCCGAAGCAGCGGACCGCGCACTGCAAAGCCGTCGGGCTGTAGTTAGCCGTTACAGAACGTATCGTTGTTCCTCGTTCGTCATCGAATCGGCTGCACTGCAACAGGCCTCCCAGCCGTCGCTGTACTCTCAGCTACTACATTTCCTCCATACTTCCACTTCGCAATCTTTTCGTAATGAACAATCATGTAAGCGTTCAGCAAGGCAGAAACCTTGTCGGCCATCAGGTAGAGCACAAATAGAGAACAGAACTGAATTACTGCCGAGAACACGAGCAAAACGGTGATTTTAGCGATATCCACGTGGGCATTTCCTTTGTTTGAATCAGGGATCAGATCCGGAGGGGAGATGTCGAGACAAATCAGTCATGCATCTTCAAAGCAGACTCTGTCGTTGCAGCGAGCGCAATGATGCACAACCGTCTGTTATAGCTGTTTTCACTCATCACACGGTTGGCTGAGCCAGTTGCTATCGGAATCGTGCCGTGTTGCATCAGTGCGGCATAGAATACGCCTGAGCGGGGAGATTGCGCGATGATCAAGCAGCAAGCACCGACAGAATTGACGCGTGAGAAACTAGCGGACGAATTAACGCGTCTTCGCGGCGATTACGAGCAGTTGCGAAGGGAGACGAAGACGACTCGGGGCACAGACATCGCGGCTGTATCTCGTGCTTGAATCCCACTATTGGCCCGAAAACTCTGGGAGGATGTCATGAGTGATCAAACGATCAGGCGATCGCCGGTCAAGTGCTCGATCAGATGGCTGCGATGCGTAAACTTGTCGCGAATCAGACGGAGGCGCTCGCCGGGATCAACGCGCTACTCAAAAATCACACGCAAGCGTTAGCGAGGCCATCAGCGCATCATCGAAGCGCTGGCTGGCGAAGCTGGGCGTGCCCGTGCAAGACGTCGACCCTGACGCGCCACAGAGTCCGCCCCTCTCAGCTGAGGGTAGTGGGCTGTCTGCAAACTCTGGCTGGCGACGGTTCCCCGCTTCACGGTAGGAGCCTGGTTCCTGAGCCTCAAAGATAAGCCACTGGCATTTCGATTTGGTTCTCTTCAGCGTGTTTCGGAGGAAGGATGAAAGCATTCATTGCTGCAATCTTCATGATTGGAATATGTCTGGCGCAAGCCCAGACGAGACGACCGGACAGAAAAGCTGCGGTCCATCCGGCTCATTTTCGTAGACGGCAATAACAAGGCAGCCAGTCACATGAGAAAAGAACTGAAAAAGGAAAAACAGAAGGGCTGCTTAAGGCAAGCATTAAAAGCTGAAGACGCGGACGCCGTGCTGGAAATTGATTCCGATTCCGAGGCCGAAAGCGGTCCGTTTGCTGTGCGCCAGTGGATTGTATCGGGAAGCTACATAGCAAGAGCGGGGAAGTGCTTTGGAGCGAAAGCGAACGCCTCGAGGACGAGCCTCTAGCAGTGGAGGGAAAACTGCGGCAAAGGTGTTGTTGGGCCACCTGCAAGAGCAGGTATGCGACAAGTAGTTACGCTTTAGCGCCGGGTTTGTCCTAAAACAGCCCCACCACCCAACTAAGGCGTCGCTTGCACTCCCTATCAGGGCGAGAGCACAATCACGTCGAGCACTAGCACTCTCGGGGCCGGTTCGTCCACCCTGAGCCGCACCGCACGACGCTGACGGAACCGGTTCGTCACTCCTCGCGACAATCCAAAAGCGAAAACTTCATACGCAGGAGGTGTGCAATGTCAACGTCACCCGTTTCACTCGACATCCAAATCGGAACCATTGAAAAGTCCTTACGCGGGTTCATTGAAAAGAACGATCGCAAGACAGCTGAGCTGGCGGCTCGAACGTTGCTGCTCGAACAGCACATCACGTCGCCCGGCGGGTCCCGGTGGCCCGGGCGCCGGAGTTTCGGGATGTTCGACAAGAGCATCCGGGCAGCAAATCATCGAGTCTGACGGCTTCGCTGCGTTGCGCAAAGGCGCGAGAAGCACAGGAGCGATTGACGTGAAATCCTTCCGACCACCGGAAGACAAAACTGTAGTCAGCGGAACATGGAGTTCTCTCTGCCGCAGTTTTCTGCCCATCATCGCCACGCCAGGTCAACGCCGACTTGTCGTGCGTGATCTGTTACCACAGCCTGATCACCGTCAGCAACATGGTCTGAAGTTCGCCCGTGAAGATTCGATGAGAGGCGGCGCAGGCTATCAGACTCCCGAAGGCAGCACGAAGCCGAGAAAGCGAGCTTCACCTACAGCCTGCGGGCTCCAGCCCGTCGTGACCTTGGCGCACTGGTTGGGTGCATCGCGCGTCAGCTGTTGGATGATTCGCAGGCATTCAGTCAATACGTGCAGACGGCAGAATGCTCTGCCTGCTGCAGCTGAAGGAAGGAAACCGAACTGCTGTTCGGTGATTCGACGCACCGGACATCTGAAGGGCCTGTGCCCAACAGCTGCAGCCTTTGCAGGCAGCGGAGGTCTGATCGATGCAGTCGGGCAAGCGATCTCGGCACTCGCCGCTGTAGATCGCGAAGCGGATAGCGTAGTCGTTAACGTGTCTGATTGGTGGAGTGCGCGGCAAGACGGCACTGCAATTCGCGACTTTCGTGACGTGTGGGCGAAACTGTGCTGCGCGAGCGGGCTGGGTCGACTCTTATGTCGTGACTGCACGAAAGCCGCTGCTGCAGGTGAAGAAGGGCAGTTCGATGAACCTGCGGAGTGCAGCTCGACGAGCAGGGCAGATGCCCGCAGTGCGGCAGACAGAGCCGAGAAGCTGCCCGAAGTGCGTCGGTCTTCACTCTTCTCTGCGATCTGCGCAGGCCCGGTGTTTCGCAACATGTGCACACGTCGCGGGGTTCAAGAAGCTGTCGCGATGAAGATCAGCGGTCACAAAACGAGAGCGAGTTTTCGATCGCTGCAACATCGTCAGCGAGGCGCGATCTTTTGCAGAAGCTGCCGAGATGATCGCAGGCGTGGTCGCCGAGCCGAGTTTGGGCATAGTTTAGGCATAGAGAACGACACAGACGACTCATCGACGTCCGAGCTGAAAAATTCACCGAACGGCAATTAACCAAGCTCGTGTTTTCAATGTGGTTGGGAGCCCCATTTGATCAGACTTGGTGCGAAAGGGGGAGTCGAACCCCCATGGGACTTTCCCCGCCAGATCCTAAGTCTGGTGCGTCTGGCCGATTCCGCCACTTTCGCACGGGGTTCGCTGAGACGCGGATTCAGCGATTCGTAGAAAGTATACACCCGCACGGTGCGCGCGTGGGGATGCGCTATTGGATGGTTGGCAACGGCTCGGTTCCGTTGGATTCGACCGCGGCGGGGTGGGCGATCCGGAATGTTCGCCAGGATCCGCGTACCTTTCGGGCCTGACTCTACGTTGAGGCTGCCCTCGAACTGGTCCATGGAGACCAGGGTGATCCGGGCAATCTTCTGGCGATATCGTTCGCGGGTATCGTTGGCCAGGAGCTACAGGTGCCGCGAACGTTCGCAAACCACCCCAGTCTGCGATGGTGCCCGGGAGCAGGCTTCGCGGTTCCGTTTTCGTCATGCCGCGGTCCACCGCCGGCACTAGGTCTTGCGAGATGCGGGATAAGCTTGGGGACAAACCCGCGGGTTCCAACTTTGCGCGCCGTCTTTTCCATCTGGGCAGGATCGTTCTGGCTGACGATCAGAATGTTGGTGTCGGGCACGCTTTCCCGGATGATGCGCGAGGCCTCGGGCCCATTCATCTCGGGCATCGAGGCGTCTCATGAGGGATGAGGTCGGGGTGCAGTTCCTGAGCTTTGGTGCTTCGCGGCCGTCCACGGCTTCACCGCATGCACCCGCCAATCCAGGCGATCTTCGATCAATGTCCGCAGACTCCGGCCTTAGGAACAGTTCGTGGTCGTCGGCGATTGGATGTTTTTGATCGCAGCCATGTCAGTTCAGCGTGAAAATACCCGGTCTCTCAAATGGGTGAAGTAAAAGCTTTCTGGTTTAAAAGCGGAGCTACGAACAACGCGTTCCGGCGGAGTCGGAAGGTCGAGCACGCGGACATGCCGCCTGAGTCATCGACGAGTCAGGATGCTGTTCTGAGCTTCGTTTTTGAAGAATACAGGTTTCTATGTATCGCGGGGCTCTTTTTAGCCCTTCTTACTCGAAGAAATTGTGAGTGTAAGCAAATTGCGTAGTTGTGCCGTAAGGCTACTATTGGCGGTCGTGCTGGGCGGGCGCGGCGCTGGATTCGACGGGAGTGCCGGAGCCTTCTTTTACTGTCTGGATAATATCGACGGTCGAATTTTCAAATTAGTTCAAACCGCCCGCCCGGCCATCGCACCTGAATCCAGTCCAACCTTTGTTGGCGGTCCCTAAGCCGAAGTGAACGCGCATGTCGCTGTGGGAAGCGTAGCTGCCGCCGCTGCGGACTTCGTCGACCAGAACGCGCGAGCCCGCTTTGACCGTGAACGCGCGCGCCAATGCCATCGCGATTGGACTTCGTGCCGATGGTGCGGACCGCGATCCAGTGATTCGGCGAACGCGCCTGGTTCACGAGCAGGCTCGGGTGGTCGTTCATGTTGCTGACCATGGCCGAGAGTCGACCGATCGTTCCAAAGATCGCCGATGGCAAGGCCGCGTCCTGGCATGCATAGGCGGTGATGCCGGAGCCCGCGTCGGCCGACATGTCGGTGAACGTCCCGTTGCCGTTGTTGTGATAGAGGATGCGTGGCTCAGGGTAAGTGCTGCCGGATGCTGCTTGTCGACTTCTGGATAACACGTGCCCGTTCGACCACGAGAATGTCGGGCCAGCCATCGTTGTCGAAATCGAAGAAGCGTGGTACCCCAGCCGAGATACTGCGTGTGCAGGCCGAGTCCGGCGGCGAAGGTGACGTCATCGAAGGTGCCCGTTGCCGTTGTTGCGGTAGAGGTGGAGGTGTCGTCGGAGAAATTGGTTTTGAAGATGTCGAGACGGCCATCGCCGTTGAAGTCGCCGATGGTCACGCCCATTCCGGCCTGCTCGCGCCCGTCTTCGTTATAGGCGGCTCCCGCGGTCACGGCGATATCGGTGAAAGGTGCCGTCGTGGTTGTTGCGGAAGAGGATGCTGGCCGTGCTGTCGCACGCTATGTAGATGTCGGGCCAGCCGTCGTTGTCGAAATCGAACGTGGCGACCCCGAGCGAGTAGTGGCCGGGCGTTTGATCGATGTGCGCCTTTGGCGGTGACATCGGCAAATGTTCCATCGCCCAGGTTGTGATACAAGATGTTTTTCGCGGGAGGCAGTCCGCGGGGCCCGCACATCACGGGGACGCCCTTCCACACGCATGAAGCGCGCTCGCCCGGTGGCGTGGAGCAGTCGCAAGATCGAAATCCACGTAGTTGGCAATCACGAGATCGAGCAGGCCGTCGCGATCGTAATCGATGAAGGCGCAGCCGGTGCCCCACGCTTTGCCGGTGCCGGCGGTACCGGACTCTTCCGCAACCTCGCTGAACACTCCTTTATTGTTGTGGTAGAGGCGGTTCTTCCCGTAGTAGGTGACGTAGACGATCTTCCCATCCGTCATTGTCGTAGTCGCCCACGCACACGCCTTGTCCCCATCCGGACGGGCCGGCCAGTCCGGCGAGCTGTAGTGACGTCGGTGAAGGTGCCGTCGTGATTGTTGCGGTAGAGATGGTTCGTAGCGGCCTTGTCCTGCGGACGTCCTTCGAGCGTTGTCCCGTTGACCAGGAAGATGTCGGGCCAGCCGTCATTGTCGTAATCGAAGATGGCGACGCCGGTGCCGGTAGTTTCGATGATGTACTTCTTGGAGTCGCGTGCCGCCGAAGAGTGTTCGACATCGTAATGCCGGATTTTTCGGCGACGTCGAGAAATTGCGCAAGGGGTGCGCGGGCCTTGGCGGGTGGTTGCTGGGCTAGCAAAGGTGCGGACGCCAAACAGGATCATCAGCGTGCAGCGGCCAGCGATCGAATATCGGAGCTGGGACTCGGGCTTTGCAGCCGAATGGCATGCCGTCACTGAGATACTAGGATGCACGCGGGCGGGTCAAGGTGCCGGCGCGGCAAGCGAACTGATCGCGCGGCTTTAGAATACAGGAACGAACAGATGCTCCTCCATCGTATTCATTCTTCTTTCTGGCGTGCGGCCGCGGTTGTCATGCTGATCGTCTGGCGTGTTGGTGTGCGTGGCGTGTCGGCGCAGCAGAAGACATCTTCTAACGCGGATGAGAGCTATCGAGCAGGGAATGGCTGATTTAAAGAGGAGATGTGACCGGAGCACGGGCCGCGTTCGAACAGGCGGTGAAGCTGGCTCCGGATCAGCGCCGAGGCGCACAACTCGCTCGGGTATGTGCTGCTCGCGCAGGGGCAGGTGGACGACGCTGTGGCGCAACTGAAGACGGCGATTCGTCTCGATCCGAGACTTCTGCTGGCGCACGTGAATCTGGCGAATGCCCTGATCCGCCAGCGCGACCTCGCAGGCGCGGAAGCAGAGGCGCGCGAAGCCATCCGAGGCTCGATGGCAACGAGCGCGGAAGCGCACCGCACACTGGGACGTGTTCTGAGTTTTGATGGGAAGAGCTGCCGGATGCGACTGCCGAACTGGCGCAGGCTGTCGAACTTGATCCGAAGCGTGCCGATTTCGCGACGAGTATGGATCGCTGCTCGTGCAAGGCACAGCGAAACAGAAGGCGCGCCGAACAGTTTGCCGAGGCCGTTCGGCTGTACCGCGGTTTCGGACAGGCCAAGCTGCACCTGGGCGTGGTTCGCTGGCAGCAGCAGCAGATTCGACGAAGCGCAGAAACTGCTGGAAAGCGCGGCGCAGCTCTTGCCCGGACTCCCCCGCAAGACTGCTTGAGCAGCGTTGGAGTCCGCGTTCTCGAGGTCGAGGTGCGCGCGAGCGAAGCGGTGCGCGAGCTGAAGCTGCCGTCGAACTTCAGCCCGATTGGCCCGAAGCGCAAACCCGGCTGGGTCTCCTGCTGCAGCGCCAGAACGACGTGGACGGCGCGCTGCACGCGTTGCAGCGCGCGAGTAGCGAACTCCAACACGGACAATGCGGACGCGCACAACAACCTCGGGCTTGCGATGGTGCAGGCTGGGCTGGCCGCAGCAATCTGTGGTCAGAGTTTCAGGTCTGCGTTGCGGTTGCGGCTGACGATGCGGGATACCGCGCGAATCTGGGAACCGCCTGCACCTGCCAGCAAGCTGACTTCGATATCGGCGATCGCGCAATTTCAGACGGCGCTCAGAGCACGCCCGATGACGCCACGCTGCACTACAACCTGGGTCTCGCGCTCAAGCTGAAGGATCAGCTACCGGAGGCGCTTGGCGGAACTACGCCAAGGCCGAAGAACTCGATCCGTCGCAGCCTGACGTTCATTACACGCTGGGCGTGATTCTGTGGTAGCAGGGCGCGTTTGATGACGCCGGTGAGAGAGTTGCGGGCGGCGATCTACGGCGCGCAACGACTATGCCGAAGCCCACTACACCCTCGGCACCGTGCTGAAGCAGCAGGGTAAGTTGCCGGAAGCGGCCGACGCTTTGCGGGCGGCGATCCGACTGCAGCCTGATTTTGCGGGCGCACACACCACGCTTGCTTCGAGTGTCTGCGTGCGCAGGAGACAACGAAGGCGCGGCGACGGAAGCCCGCGCTGGCGCGCAGAATGGACAACAGAAAACCGGGACTGCGAGGCGGCCACGCTCGCGACCAGTTCGGGACGGCGGTTGCTGGATGCGGGCGACGTGGATGGGGCCATCGCGCAATTCCGTTCTGCGATCAACTCCAGTCCCAACTACGCGCAGGCTCATTTTCAATTGGCGATCGCCCTTAAGAGGAAAGGGGAGAAGGACGAGTCAACTAGGGAATTCCGCAAGGCGGCAGAACTCGATCCCCAGCTTTCTCCGCCGGCCTCGTAGCCTACTTCTCGTCTTCGTGACGCACGACAACGATTATCGGATTCGACCCGGAACGCCGCGCGCGACCTTCACGCGCAACACCACCTCGAACGGTTTCAGATCGGTGTTGGGCGCGGCGATGAGGCGGGTCGAGGAGGTGCGACAGGGATCCTCGTGCGAAACGTATTCGACGGCGGCCTGTGTGCCGATCGTGGACGTGCCGTGCCAGAATCAGGACTGACGTTCGGTGGGTCGATGTCCCCGCAGACAGTGCGACGACGGCGTAGTCCTCGCTGAGCGGGACGTTGGGTGGACTGCCAATAAAGTAAGGAGGCTCGCCCCGCCTGCGCGTGCAGGTTTACGACGGCCAGGTCGCCCTTGCGCGGCGCCGGCATGCGAGCCTTTGAAATACGAACTGCTGGATCATCGGAATGTCGCGCAGGGATAGATTCTCGGCGGGAGAGCCCACGAAATATGAGGTCGTTGTTCTTGGCGTCGTCGAGCGAGAACAGACTTCCGCGCTTGACCCGTACTTCCTGGTCGAGGAGATGAAAGACGCGATCGAGTTCGTGGACGGCGAGCACTTCGCCGACTCCGGTGTAGTGATCGAGAATCAACGGATTTGAGTCCGCCGCGGGATTGCGGTAACGCATTCCGGTCTCAGGCCGGCCCACGAAAGCGGCGTTGCTGAAGACGACCCAAGGCTCCGAAGGACCAGAGACGAATCCTTTCCAGAATGTCTGATAAGCGACCGGGACCGGCTGATGCTTTGACGAAACCGCTTCAGCGCGGAGGTGGTTCTGCCACTTAACCACCAAAGCGGCTACCGCTGCCGCAAGCAAAATCGATAAAGGCGACTACGCCGGCTGCCCAGTTCAACAGAATTCGACGGCGCTTGCGCGCAGGGCTCCAGTTGTTGTTCTGCAACGGGCGGAGTGCTCGCGGCGACCGATCGCGCATGGAATGTTAGGGTATAGCTGCCCTTGGGCAGTTCGACGAGGATGGGGTCGCGTTCGCCTTCCGAGAAGAATAATATTCGGCAAGCTTCAGGCGAAGACGGCCTGCCTGCACTCTGATCGACGAGTCGACGTGCGGATCAAAGTCTGATGGACGACCGAAAGACCTCTGTTGCAATTTGATACTCCTTGATGGGTGATCCAGGATTCTGCGAGGCTTTGGTCTGCGAGGTAACGAAGTAATCGGCAGAGCGATTCTGATCCATGAAGGACGCGGCTGCCTGCCAACCGGTCAATAGCGGCGGCGTATTGCGCGCGCTCAACTCCCGACACTGTCACGCCCATGTAACGAAGCGTAACAATGCGGCCATCCATGTGCAACAGCGGCTTCTTTGGGCCTGTAACCGTATCAAACTTGTCGAAACTTTAATTCGAGCGAAGAGAAGTTCAGTGTGGTCGGCTCAAAAATTCTCCAATCGAATGTTCGGGTGTGGGGCATTCAGGAGATCAACCTTAACCTCACATGTCTTGCGGATCGCGTTCTTGTGGAGAAGCGATCAGCAATCAGGAACTGGTTAGCCGTTTCAGGAATTGGAATAAGTATTCTGCTTTTCATAGTCGGCGAAGCTGCAATTCCCCAAATGTCATAGATAAATTGACGTTGGGTCAAAAACTCACCAGTCCCCGTGAACCGCTGAAAAATCGATCTACCGGCGATGTAGGTACAGCGGTGTGAAAGCGTGAATAGTATTTTTCTACTAGCGAGAATGGCAACAGCGGGGTATTTTAGTTTTCCGCCACGGAGTTTCTCTCAAGCCAAGAATGCCCATCACGGGAGGGTTGCGTTCAACGGTTGTCCACGCGGAGGAGTTCGATGAAGACGAAGTTCTGGATGGGAATGGCGGTGATGCTGGTGAGCATTAGCATGCTCATGCCGACCGCCGCATTTGCGCAGGCGGTTTACGGAAGCATCCTGGGAACAGTGACGGACCCGCAAGGCGCGGCGGTCGCCGGCGCGAAGGTCACGGTAACGAACCAACGCAAGGGCACCGAAGACACGAGCACCACGAACGCAGATGGAAGCTATTCGGTGACGCACCTGCTGCCGGATACGTACACGGTGCGTATCGAGAGGTTCCGGCTTCAAGGTTAGCGAACAAAAAGATGTGCTGGTGCAGGCGGACGCGGGTTCGCGAGTCGACATGCAGTTCAGGTCGGCGGAACAACCGAAACCGTCGAAGTGACGGCCAGGCTCCGCAGCTCAAAACCGATCGCGCCGATGTCGCCGTTTCGTTCAACGAAATACGTCGAAGACGTTCCCATCCTGAATCGCAGCTTCACGCAGTTGCAGTTGCTCGCTCCGGGCTCACAGAAGATTGTCGGCTGGAGCCACGCCGCTACCGAGAACCCGCAGGGCGGCCAGCAGATCTTCACCCAAGGCCAGCATTTCAGCGGCACCGGGTTCGAGCTCGACGGAACCGATAACCAGGACCCGATTCTGGGAATCATCGTGGTGAACCCAAACCTGGACGCCGTGACGGAAGCTAAGGTTGTCGCTGCAGAACTACGACGCCGAGTTCGGCAGAGGCGGTAGCGAGCGTGGTGACGGCGCAGACGAAGTCGGGCAGCAACGAGTTTCACGGCAGCGCGTTTCTGGTATCGACGCACGGACGCGCTTCAGGCGCGTGATCCGTTTTGCGCAGAGCACAAAGGATTCAGTCACGGGACGTTTCATTCCGACACTCACGCTGGCAGCAGTTTGGCGGTACGGTCGGAGGGCCGATCATCAAAGACAAGCTCTTTGTCTTCGGAGACTATCAAGGTACGCGACAGAGCAATGGCGTCAGCGGTTTGTTCACTGTGCCGACGCAGACCGTGATTAACAGCTGCGACCCGGTGGGGAATCCGGGGGGCACTTGTGATCTGAGCCAATACTTAACGGCCGGCGTGACGGGTGGCGGCCAGGCGTTCGATCCGAATACTGGTGATCCTCTAAAAGGAACAGGACGATCTGCCTTTCCCAACAATCAAATTCCAAACAGCCGAATCTCGCCAGCAGCCGCAACGATCTTGAAACTATTTCCAAAAAGGCCAGTTGAATCAGACGGCAGCGAGAAAGTTCTAAACAACTTCGTCGGCGCCGGGTCGGGTCCTTTCACGCAGAACAGCTTCGACGTCCGCGTCGACTACGCGGCGACTCAGAGCTTGAGCGTCTTCGGCAGGTACAGTCTTTCGCATTACAGCTTGTCTGGTCAGAGGACTTTGGGCCAAATCCAGGGACCGGGCAATGGCTTGCTCGGACTGTCGGGAAGCTCGATAACCCACAACACCAGCTTGGCGACCGGTTTTAACAAGACCTTCAGTTCCAGTTGGCTAACAGACTTCCGCTTTGGGTACTTCAAATACAATCCCGTTACGAAAAAGCCGGACGGCGGCACGCCCATGACGGACCTCGGAATTTAGGGTGGAGCCAACGATCTCACGCGAGATCCTCGGACCGCCGGACTGGGCTCCTTCCAATTGGGCAAAGATCCAATCAGCGGCTACAACGGGTCTCCTAACAACGGCGGAGCAGGACTCGTGATCTCGAGCTTCGGCGATGGTTTGGGTGTCGCGCGCGCTGCAGCTGCCCGCTCACCGAAAGTGAGCAGCAATTCCAGTTTGTGAACAACTGGACCAATGTTCGAGGCAACACACCAAATCAAGTTCGGTGCCGACATCCGCTACGCTATGAATTTGCGGGTGCCGAGCGACAACAACCGAACGGGCGAGTACAACTTCAGTCCGGCAAGGTACATCGAATGGCAGCCTGCAAGGTCTGGATCTGGCGACATTCCTGCTAGGGGATGTCACCTCATTTGCGCGCTACGTTACTAACCCGGGTCTCCCGAGCGCTGGAAGTGCCGCTGAGCGACAGAAGCGCTGGTTCTTCTACGGGCAAGGATACCTGGCGAGCCACTCCAAAGTTAACTGTGAACTATGGACTGCGGTGGGAGATTCTATTTCCCGGAAACGGTCAATGCGAAAGGTAACGGAGGCTTCGCCAACATCGTCGACAACGGAGGCTTTGGTGGAATTCGCGTAGGTGGATTTGGCAAGTACAACCTTAGCGGCAATATCGATAACGCGATTACAAGGCCTTTGCGCCTCGCCTTGGCCTTGCCTACCAGTTGACACAAAACAGTACTACGCGCCGGGTACGGACGCGGGTTATGACATTGGAGTTTTTGGCTCCAACTTCGGGCACACGGTTACGCAAAATCTTCCGGTGTTGCTGAAACAGAACTACGATGCCAGCAACTTTACGGCTGGAGCCTCAGGCAACTTGGTCCAACTCTTTAATTTGGATGCCGGACCAAATTCCAATTCGAACATCGATCCGGCTGGGCGAATACTTTTCCGGCAGTCCCCGCCGATGGCTTCCTTCCTTTGACCGCGCAGCCTGTCGGGCACACATTCATTCGTCCGACCCGTCAGGTCCTACCTGCGGTCGATGCGCATGGAATGTCGACCGTTCAGCACCAGCTCACCAGTTCGATGTCGCTCGAAGTTTCCTACGAATGGAGCAAGTGGTACGCACGGATTCTGCGGGTGACGGGCCGAACTACGATATCAATCCCGTAGCTGCCGGTCCCGGAACCAGCATAACGCGTGCTTATCCTTGATCGGCTGCGAACGGGAAAGCCAGATCCAACGCAACCTTGTCCTAATGGCGCGACGCCAAACCCGAACTCAGTGACACCCGGGGATTGCGGAGCGGCATCCTTCAAGGAGCTTCAGTGCTACGCAAGACTCCAATGCGCGCCGACCTCTGTGCGGCACCTACGATCCGATAGCTAAGACTTGCTCCGGAATCGGATTCGATCTGGGCAACTATTATGGCAACGACGCCGCCAGCACTCTACAACGCGTTTGAAGTGAAACTGGACAAGCGCTTTGCCAAAGGGCTGCAGTTTCTCACGCACTACACCTATGCGCACGCCAGCAATTACACAGATCCAGTATTACGCGATCAGCCACTAGGTTGCCTGGGGGCCTGGTGGACTTCAACCGTAACCAGGTGCTTGGGTACTCAACGCGGTTTACGAACTGCCTTTCGGAAAGGGCAAGTCCTGCTTCAGTGACGCCGGACGAGCAGCAAACCTTCTGATCGGAGGGTGGCAGCTGAGCAACACCACCAACTGGAGCAGCGGTCTCCCATGGACACCAAGCATCACCGAGTGCGGGGCTGTCTGACGGAAGCGGCCCCTGCCGTCCGGACAAGACGTCCGGTTCGCTCCACTTTGGTGTAGGTCCGCTGGATCCGGTAGCTCACACGCGCACGTACTTCACTCCGGTGGCTAAGATTGTTGATCCCAACATACTTCCCGGTTGGCACGGATGTTTGCGGTCTGGCGGGTAACAAGTCTGGACCGTTTGCAATGCCGGCTTGCGGGGCGATTGGCAACATTGGCATGAACGTTTACCACGGACCAGGTGGGTTCTACTCCGATCTGTCGGTCTCGAAAGCATTCGGTATCACAGAGCGCGTTCGGGCGCGGTTCGTAACTGATTTCTTCAACATCTTCAACCATCCGGTGTACGCGTTCAGCGCGATACAACGGAGCCAACGGCTGCGTGGATTGCCAGGGCGGTACCAACGGGCAAGATCACCGGGCTCGAAGGCGGTACGGGCATGCGGCAGATCCAGTTCGCCTTGCGGTTCGAGTTCTAAAAACCTGCAAGCCTTGTAACAGAGGGAGTCAACCGGACTCCTCTTTTTCTTGCTGACCGCCCCCGGTCCGGCGGCCGGGAGCTTGGCTGGGGTGAACGGGCTTCGCTGTGTTCTAATTTCCGTCTAGAGGTCCGCCGAAGATTGTGAATATCGCTGCTCTTGTCCTCGTTCTCTCCCTTGCACTCCCGCTATCCACCCAGCGGGGTTCAACCTCTTCCCAAGTGCCTCGCCATTGCCTTCTGCGCCCTCTCAGGCTGCGGATTCGGTGTTTGCTGGGGCTCGGAAGCTGGTGCAGCGGGGAAGAGCGCTGAGGCCATTGCTGAGCTTCAGCGCCTGGGGGTCGAGAATCCGAATCTGCGGGGGCTGGCCCATGAGCTGGGTATTACCTACTACAAAGCCGGGGACTATCTGAAGGCGATCGACGCATTCAAGAAAGCGACGCAGGAGGATCCGGGGAATAAGGAAGCTGTTCAATTGCTTGGGCTGTCCAACTATCTGGCCGGGCGGCCGGCGGACGCGATTCCGCTGCTCGAGAAGGTGCAGGGATGGTATCCGCGGGCGAATGTGGATGCGTCGTACATCCTGGGCGTTTGCTATATCCAGACCAAAGATTATCCGAAGGCGCGGGTGGCGTTTGCGCGCATGTTCGACGTAGCGCCCGGATTCGGCGGCGGCTTACCTGTTCACGGCGCGGATGCTGTTGCGGCAGGAGTTCGATCCGATTGCCGAGGAGTATGCGCGGAAGGCGATTGAGCTTGATCCGAAGCTGCCGCTGGCTCATTTTTTCTTGGGCGAGTTGCACCTGTATAAATCGCGGATCCCGGAAGCGATTGCCGATTTCCAGGCAGAGCTCGGGCTAAATCCGGGACACGCGAATACCTATTACAAACTGGCGGACGCTTACTCGCGAGTGCAGAAGTTCGACGAAGCGGAGCGATTGCTGCAGCGCTCGATCTGGCTCGACTCGACATCGACTGGCGCCTACATTCTTCTGGGGAAGGTGCTCGAGGAAGAAGGGCGAGGCGGAGTTGGCAGCACGCGCTTTGCAGCATGCGTTGAGCGTGGATCCGAATAATTCGGTGGCGCATCATTTGTTGGGGCAGGCGTATCAGGACATGGGGAAGACCGCGGATGCGGACCGGGAACGGAAGCTTGCCCAGGAGTTGCAGGACGCACCAGGGAAGCCTGAGTAGAACTGGTAAGGGCACCGGCTTTAGCCGTGCCATCACGACCTGCCGCTATTCGCGCTTCAGCGCCTGAGGGTGAGCTTTATCGGCGAATGGGCAGAAAACTCAGCGGGTAAAGCCGCAGATCAAAGGGCTGATCTCTCGGCCCGACTGAAGTCGGGCCCTTCCCACGTGCATGCCTATCCCCGGTTACAACCTCGCCTTCATCACTTTGCGGTGGTCGTTTGCTCATTCGCCAGGCGCGTCACCATCTCCGCCGGCAATTTGTGGAGCAAGACCAGGAAAGCGCCGTTGGTCCAACCAAAGCCGACTACGTTGATCTGGTAGCCCGTGGCGACCTTGGCTTCGGACGAGCGAGTGATCACGTTGTATTTCTCGCGGATGGTGCCGTCGTGGCGGAAGTTTTCTCCGATGTTCGAGAGGAATTCGTACGACGTGCGATCGGCATCCTCATTGAAGCCGTACTTCCGCAAACCCTCAATCGCGATGAGTTGCGTGGGCGCCCAACCGTACGGGAGATCCCACTGCACGCCCGCGTCGACGTCGCTCATGGCCAGGCCGCCTGGGTGCTCAAAGATCCGCAAATTCCTTCGCAGGGCCTCGGCCTGTTCCTTGGTGGCGATGCCCGCCCACAGCGGATAAAACGTCGTGATGTAGTTGGTAGGTCGAGCGCGCTGACGAATCGAGGTTGTAGTCGAAGTACATACCTTTCTGCGCGTCCCACAGAAGCTTCTGCACGCGCTCTGCGCGCTGGCTAGCGCGGCCGGCCCAGCGCTGCGCATCATCGTGGTGGCCGAGAATTCCGGCGATCTGCTCGAGATCTTTTTCTGTTTTGTAGAGCAAGCTGTTCAGGCAGACCGGCGCGAAGTGATGTGTGCCCGCGCCATATGGCAGGAAGCGGAAGGAGATGTCGAAGCCGGACTCGCGCATGGCGCGGTCGCCTTTGTAGTAATCGGCGGTCAAGAAGATGTCGCGGGACGGATCGCAATCGGCTTTCGCCATGGTGCGCTGCGCGTTGCAGACCTGCACCGAGTAGCGCGCGCCGAGGTAGGCGGCTGCGGCTTTGCGTTGGTCTTCGGGGCTCTGCGCGGCCGGTGGCTCGGCGACTTCGGTGATGTAGTTACGTCCCTGCGCGTTAAGCAGGAAGTATCCGGCAACCCGGCGATAGGCGTCGGTCTCGTCTTTCAGGCTTTCCGGGGCGGGTCCGTTGCCGAAATCGAAATAGCGCGAGAGGCCGGTCTCGCCCGCCAGGTGCGGATCGCGGTTCCACATCTCGTAGTCCTTGCTCGCCCACTTGTAACCCTGTTCGAGGAGTTCGCGATCGTCTTTGCCGGCGGCTTTCTCGGCTTCGTAGACCGAGAGAATCATCGAAGTCAGGAACGGCGGCTGCGAGCGCGTCAGGAAGTAGGCGCGGTTGGCATTCAGCACTGTGCCGTAGTGCTCGATCTCGAACAAGAAGTTCTGGATGATTCCGCGCGCCAGGTCGAGCCGCTTGTCCTCGACAAGTCCGCGCACGATGAAGTACGTGTCCCAGCCGTACATCTCGTTGAAGCGGCCGCCGGGGACGACGTATTTGTTCGGCAGATAGAGAAGGCCGGGCGGCGTGATGTTGGTGGAGACTCGTCCTGGTCCCGTGATTGCGCGCTGGCAGGTGCTCGACCTTGATGTGGCAGCGCTCCTGCATTTCGCGCACGGCGTCGGGGATGGGAAAGCCGGCGGGAAGGTACAAGATCGATTCTTCGGCCAGCTTGGGTCCACCACGGTGTTGCAGTCGGTCATCGAGCGGGTGAGCGTGTCCCATCCCGTGGCGATGTACTCGAGGATCGGGTCGAGGGCGGGGTTTGCGGCGGGTTGCGGGTCGCGGGCGAAGGCCGGTGTGAGGCACAGGAGAAGCAGCGTCACCCACGCTGCGCGCGCAGGCTTCGAGGCGTGCGGACGCTGCGGAAGATCGATTTTCATAAGGGGGAAAGGATAGATCACGGGAAGTGGAAACGAAAGAAAATGTGGAGTGAAAGGTCGATTTTCGACGGTCAGAGGTTTATGCGTTCTTCTCTGGGCTGCTAAGCGAGAAGTCTCAGAGCGCGGGCGGGACGCCCACGCTCCACGGGCAAGAGCAAAAGCCACGGGCGGGGGCGCCCGCGCTACACAATCCTACTGGACTTCCGCGATCAGGATTCCCAGCGGCGGTAGGAGACTTCAGCTCCGTTGCTGGCTACGCCTTGCGTTGCCACCAGGCTCTTCAATTTGCCGGTGCTTCCAGGCAACTTGAATGTCGGTTTCTGCGACGATGTCGCCATGTTCAGCGCTACGAGGACAGATTTTCCTTTGTAGGTCCGCAGGTAAGAGAGGATGTTCGCGTCGTCTTCGTTCAGGGCGGTGTAGTTGCCTTCGAGTAGAACCGGGTTTGTGTGCCGCTGCGCTAGCACCTTACGGTAGAACTCGAGAACGGAGTTCGGATCTTTCGATTCGGTGGCGACGTTGTGCGTCTTGTAGCTGGGTGGCACGGGCAGCCAGGGATCGTGCGTGCTGAAGCCGGCGTTCGTGGTGTCGTCCCACTGCATGGGAGTGCGCTCGCCGTCGCGGCCGATCTCTTTTGGCCAGCCGGTGCGGCCTTCCGGATCCTTCACGTCTTCCTTGCGCTTGGGATTGTTGTTCTCCATCCCGATTTCTTCGCCGTAATACATGATCGGCGTGCCGCGCAGCGTCAGGTAGAGTGCGGCCATCAGTTTGGCGATGTCGTCGTTGTGCGTTCCGTCGCCGTAGCGGTTGTAGGAACGCTCGATATCATGATTGCTGATTACATAAGTAGGCCATCCGCCCGAAGTGTCGGCGGCTGCGATCTGGCGGCGGAATTCGGCGGGATCGAGCTTGTCGACGCGCGTGAACATGAAGTCCATCGGCATCTGCAGTTCTTTGTTCTTGCCGCCGTAGTACTGCTTGAGCTCGGCGATGTCTTTGGTCCACGTCTCACCGATCAGCACGGCGTTGGATTCGTCAGCGACTTTGCGGAGATTCTGTAGAACGTCGTGAACTCCGGGGAGCTTTGTGTTGTATTTGTGCTCGGTGTTTGGATCGCCGAACTTGGTGGTGCCGGGAAGAACCGGATTGTCGCGCAGGTCGGGATCTTCAGAACAGCGTGTCGACTGCGTCCAGCCGGAAGCCGGAGACGCCACGTTTGTACCACCAGCGCGTCACATCGAACATGGCTTTCTCGACCGCGGGATTATTCCAGTTGAGGTCCGGTTGCTCGGCGTAAAAGTAGTGGTAGTAGAACTGGTTGGTGGTGGGGTCGAACTTCCATGCCGGACCGCCGAACTCGGAGATCCAGTTGTTAGGGGGCTGGTTGCCGGGCCTGGCGTCGTGCCACACGTACCAGTTGCGATACGGATCGGTCTTCGAGGATTTCGAGGCGAGGAACCACTTGTGCTGGTCGGACGTGTGGTTGATGACGTAGTCGAGAATGATGCGCACGCCATGCTTCTTGCCTTCGGCGGCCATGCGATCGAAGTCCGTCAGTGTGCCGTACATGGGATCGATGTTCTCGTAGTCGGCCACGTCGTAGCCGAAATCCACCTGGGGCGAGGGATAGCAAGGCGTGATCCAGATGGCGTCGATGCCGAGGTCGTGCAGGTAGCCCATCTTCGACGGTGATGCCCTTCAGATCGCCGACGCCGTCATTGTTGCTGTCGGCAAAGCTGCGCGGATAGATCTCGTAGAACACGGCGTGCTGCCACCACTCGTGGCCCTCGGCGTCGACCGACCTCTTCTGCGCCGCGGACCACGGGGACGCGAGGGTTGCGATCAGGATCAGGATTGCCGTGACTGAGAATTTCCGCATGTTATTACTCCCTCGCTAGTGGATGCATTGTCATCGGGATTCGGTTGCGGCGGACTTGCCGCCTTGGTTCAGTTGGCCTTGAGTGCTCCGTCGGACTCTTGGCCGTGAAGTGAAAAATGATTTTGGCTCGTGCGTACTCGTCCGCGTCGCCGGCGGGCATGCGGAGATGCACCTGTCCGCGTCCGGCGCGCACCTTTTGTCCATTCTGCGCCTTCCACCAGGGTTAGCTGTCCAGCGCTCCACACGGCCGAGATCGTAGACCGTGCCTTTCGCTGCGGCGACATCGAGTTCGAGCCGGTCGTGCGCGGCGCTCCAGGTTTCGGAGAGTACACGCAACCCGCGGCTCTTCGTGCCCAGCTGCGGCAGGCGGAGTTGGGATGCTTACGCCGAAATCGTTCAGGACCGTGATGTGCACCTTGTTAGAGCCCTTCGCTAGGGAAATTTCACGTTCAGATGCTGGTCGGCGGGGCTCTTGGTCACGCGGTTGGCGACCAGATGGCCGTTCATCTCGACCTGAATGACTTCGGCACCCAGCGCGAGCGAAGGAGAGAATTCCAGCGAGCAATCGCCGGTGCCGCTGCGGTCGGCGTCGAGGCTAATCGCCTCTTCGGTGCGATGGTAGTGGAGGTCAACCACGCACGCGCCGACATGAACATTCTTCACGGCGAAGCTCGGCCAGTCGGCAGGGACGTGCGGCGCAAACGTCAGCACATGGGTATTGGCGTCGCTCGAAAGCCCGAACATTCCTCGCAACAGCGGGCTGATCACCATCGCCGCCGACCAGATCTGGTGCGGAGAACTCGTCGACAGCGGTTGGTATTGATCGCCGGACAGAACTTCCGTGACATGGCCGAGCGAGCCATCGAGCGCGAGCAGGGCATTGGCTCGCAGGTTCCCGTATGCAGGCGGAGATCGCGATGATACAGGTACTCGCCGACCGACGCCCATCCGGTGAACAGCGGCCAGACGGATCCGTAGTGATAGCCGCCACCGCTGTAGCGTGAGGCCGTATTCGCGATGATGCGCATGCCCCAGTCGGCCTGATGTTCGGGCGCGGCCAGTTCGCTGATCATCGGCTGCGCCTGGTCTTCGCGCAGCAGTCCAAACCACATGGGAACGGTGGCGAGCACGCTGGGTTCGTCGACCGGCTTGCCCGACTGATCCAGCCCGAAGGCGTAGCGCTTTTATCGGCCAGCCAAAAGATCTGGTTGATCAGCTTCTCGAGATTTTCGGCTTCCTGCGTCAGCTTGGCTCTTCTTCATTCTTGCCAACCAAGTGGGCGATATTCGCGAGGCCGCGAAGCGCGGCAGCTCCGACACTGCTCTGATACAGCTCTCCTCGCACCGGGAAGTAGCGGTCCGCCTTCTACCCATCCGTGGCCGATGCCGAAGTTCTGCGGCAGGCCTTGCGGATCGTACGTCGAATGCAGAAATTGATAGGCCTTCCACAGACTGTCCCATTTGCCGCGCACGAATTCGAGGTCGCCGCTTTCGTTCGCGTAATCGTTCATCGCGATGATGTAGAGCGGCGTGGCATCGGCCGAAGCGTACAGCGTAGGGATATCCTTTGAACCAGTCGACCAGACTGGCGGTCTGCGCGATCCTCGTGGGGAATTTTTCCGTCGTCGCGCTGGAACCTGCTGAGGAACTCGAGCTGCCGTGTGTGGTGGAGAAAGTCGCCTTCCGCATTGAGCGCGAGGGCGGTCCACATGGAGTCGCGGCCGAAAAACCAGGCGAAGCCGGGCCGCTGGCTCGTGCCCGATGTACGATAGCCTGCGATCAGCGCCGGTCCCCAGAAACGGGTTGTTGACGAAACCTTGCAGCACGCTGATGCGCGACCAGTCGTAGGCCTGCTGGAGTTGCGCATCCGGCAACTCGACACTCACGGTGTGCAGGCCAGGGTAAGAGCTGGTAGTAGCCGGTCGACTCGCTGAGCAGTGTGCAGCCGTGTCTGAGGTTAACCGCTGGCACGTCTTCTGCGCCTCGGTTGCGCCGCTGCACGGACGCCGAAAGAATCACCACCCGGCTCTCGGTCTTCCGGCTGGTCACGCCCGAGATCGAACGAGCTCCTTCATTCGAAGCAAGAGTAGTTGTCCTCGATATCTCGAGGTGTTCGTTGGTTGCCGTCGGCGAGCCTGACCACGGCGGCATACTTCTTCTGTTCCTCGCCGAGAGTGAAGCGCGTGCAGCGTCGCGTCCCTAGTTGGCGTAGGTCGCGCCCAGTGCTGCGGGCCAATCCAACCTGGAAAGTCGCGAGTCAAAACGCCACGCGGATGTTCCAGCGTGATTCTCGGTCGTGATCTCGAAGAGTGATCACGCGCCCGGTTCCTGCACCGGAACGAAAAACGTCTCTTTCACGCGAGAACGTGTCGCCGGCATAAGAGTGGAGGCAGGACTCGCGGTCGTGCCGTTACCGTAGCGGGCCAATGATTCGGCGGGCAGAATTCTTCCACCGACTTCAAACTGCACGTGAAAGTTCCGAGAACAGCTTCAGCGTGATAAACTCCAGGCCTCGACTTCTTCCGGACTCGTCGCCGAAAAGCCCGGCACGCGTGCCCACGGCAGTTAGAAATTCCCATCGGACGATCGGTGCGATGAGCTCGCAGAGTGCGCTCTTGAAGCGGATGCGAGGGCCGCGCAGAGAAAACAGAGCGATTGCTAAGAACTCCTTCAGGCCGGAACGATCGCAGTGAAAGCGAGGGTGCGGGGATAATGGCATCGTGTGCGAACAGCTATCGCATGCAACGCTATAACGGCGGTGCGCGCCCACCCAACTTTGCCAATGGCGCGGCCTTCTCTAATAAAGTAAGAACGAATTCCAGCACTCGCCTGTCCAGGAAGGTATCAGCGTTTTGCGCCCCTCCCGACGCGTTCGTTTCTGCGCTCCCTGAGCCGCTCTGCTCTAGTCCTCTCGTTGGAAGGCGTGCTGTGATTGCCCGGCTACGGAACTCCTGGGCGCAAACTGCCGAGAGCAAGCCGGCCGCGAAAAGCCCGTTGACTCTTGGTTTGAGCTTTGTTAACGCCGCCAAAGAATCGGGCCTGAACGCCGGACACGATTTTCGGCGGCGAGCACTAGAACAAATATCTGCTCGAGACACCGGCTGCGGCGTCGCCTTTCTACGACTACGACAACGACGGCTGGCTCGACATTTTCCTGCGTGAATCGGCTCACGACCTCGAAGGATTTCCCAAAGGCGAAGAGCCAACCTCGCATCTCTCTTCGAGAACAATCGCGACGGAACGTTCACGGACGTCACGGCGAAGGCTGGAGTCGCGCAGTTCAGGCTGGGGACAGGGAGTCTGCATCGGCGACTACGACAATGATGGATACGAAGACTTGTTCGTCTCCTATCTGTCGGCAAAACGTGCTTCTTCCACAACAACGGCGACGTGCACGCTTTACTGACGTCAGCGCAGAGCTGGCGTCGCCGGCAATCGGCAAACGCTGGAACACCGGTTGCGCGTTTCTCGACTACGACCGCGACGGCAAACTCGATCTCTTCGTCGCGAACTACATCGATATGGATCTGGCGACCGCTCCGGTCGCCGTGAGTCGGGACCATGCCTTCTACAAGCGCAGTAATGGTCGCGTGCGGTCCCCCGTGATTGAAGGGCGGGAAGAACATCCTCTATCACAACAACGGGGACGGCACGTTCAAGTGATGTCTCTGAAGCCGCCGGAATTTTTTCTGCCAACGGAACCTACGGATTAGATGTGCTCACCGCGGATCTTCGACAACGACGGCTGGCCCGACATCTACGTGGCTAACGACTCGACCGCCAGCGCGCTCTATCAGAACAAAAAGATGGCACGTTCGTCGACATTGACGCTGCGAGTCGGGTTGTGCCTCAGTCCTGGACTGGCAAACCGCAGGCCGGGATGGGCTGTATCGGCAGCGGATTATGACCTCGACGGCAACCTCGATATCGTCGAGACGAATTTCGCGGGCGACACGCCTGTCGCTCTATCTACTAACCAGGGCGGCGCCAACTCTGAGGACACCACCTTCACCGCTGGCTTGGGATTGCACAACTCAATATCTCGGCTGGGGATGCGGCTTCTTCTGACATGGATAACGATGGTTGCGGCTGACATCCTGATTTGTAACGGGCACGTATATCCGGAAGTCGAGCAACTGAAGACCGAGGCCGAGGTACGCCGCAGGGAAACTGCTGTATCGCAACCTGCGCAATGGCCGGTTCGAGGATGTGTCTCTGAATGCGGGCGCAGGAATTTCCGATCCGGTGGCGTCGCGCGGATGCGCTTTCGGCGACTTCTGATAACGACGGTGATCCTCGACGTCGTGGTCAACACCGTGAACGGTTATCCGCCAGCTTCTGCGCTGCGATCTGCGCACCGGAAACAGATTGGATCAGGTGCGCACCATCGGAACGAAATCCAACCGCAGCGGAATTGGAGCGCCGGTTGAAATGCGTCACGAAAGTGGCGGGAGAGACCAGGCCGCACGAGCAGATCGACGAAGTGCGCAGCGGCGGAGGCTATTTTTCGCAGAACGATCTGCGGGTCCATCTTCTGGGCTCGGCAAGGCCGAGAAAGTGGATCTTCTCGAGATCCGCTGGCCCAGCGGGCACGTCGATGCGCATCAAAGACGTGAAGCCCAACCAGATCGTGTATGTGAAAGAAGGATCCGGAATCATCTCGCACCATGCCCCTTGAGGCCTCCGGAAGTCCGTGCGCTGACGAACGGACAGGATCTCGCCGCGCAGACTACTCAAACCACAGCACTTCTATTCCCTCTGCAATTCACCCTAAGGTTCTTGGTCAGCGTTCTACAGAATCTTACCGGAGACGATCCGCGACACAGCAGGCGTAGGTTCATGTGGAAGACGAACCACAAAATCAGTAGATGCTTGCGCGCCCTTTGATTCGTGAGATGTGGTCACTAGGAGGCAGTGCTGAATGAATTGGGATCAGGCAAAAGGACAGTGGACGCAGATCAAGGGCTCTGTCCAGCAAGCAGTGGGGCAAACTCACTGATGACGATCTCGGACGTCATCGCCGGCGAGCGTGAAAAGCTGGTCGGCAAGATCCAGGAGCGATATGGAATCGCGCAAGGAAGAAGCCGAGAAGCAGATCGCCGGCTGGAATCCGCCGACTGGAGCGCGGAAATTTCGCCGGCGGCAGGACGCGCGAAAAGAACTCGCCGCAAGGCCGGCTAAACAGGTTTTCAGCATCGCGGGCCACGCAGTCAATTTCAAATTCAAAACGAAGTACTTTTCGGAGGAAATACCGTATGAAGACGTTGTTAGTCGTATCACTCTGCTTTCATTCTGGCGCTGCCGGTGATTGTCCCTGGCGCAAGATCCCGCAGCCCCGGCCGGCAGTCAAGCTTCCCAGCAGCCCGGCGCCAGCCAGACCGGTGCCAGCCAGGGCAATGACACGATGGGCAAGTCCTCCGGCAACGTAAAGGGCACGGTCAGCCAGGACGGCAAGACCCTGGTGGGCGATGACGGCAAGAGCTGGACGATCGCCAACCCCGACGCCGTGAAGGGCCATGAAGGCCATCACGTCGAGCTGAAGGGGCAGCGCCGACGCCAGCACCAACCAGATCCAGGTCAGCTCCAGTGAAGATGCCTCAAGGGCGACAAGGGCTCGATGAAGAAAGACAGTTCGCAGCCACGGTAAACCATCCTCATTCCTGATGCCTGAAGGCCAGCGTAAAGCTGGCCTTCTTTTGAGTGGCCATCGGACTAAGCGATGGCCCCTTGAATCGTTGGAGAGACAATCTGCGGCCTCTCCTTTAGCATTCGTCTCGCGGGTTAAATCGAACTCCGGCTAGATCCAGAACATGCCAGAACATGATTGAAAAGTTCGACGCCATCGTTTTGGGAGGAGGCGCCGCCGGTCTAATCGTGTGCGATCGAGGCCGGCAAGCGCGGCCGTCGCGTGATCGTGCTCGAACGCGCCGATCGCATAGCGAAAAGGTCCTGATCTCGGGCGGCGGCCGCTGCAACTTCACCAACCTGCATTGCCAGCCGGAGAACTTTCTGTCGTCGAATCCGCATTTCTGCAAGTCGGCCCTAGCGCGCTACACCTCGGCCGATTTCATCGCGCTGGTCGAGAAGCACGGCATCCGTTATCACGAAAAACACAAGGGCCAATTGTTCTGCGATGGCTCGGCGCGCGAAATCGTCGCGATGCTTGAGGAAGAGTGCCGGCGCGCCGGAGTGCGCATCGTGGTTGGCGCATCTGTGCGTGAGATCCGCCAGGATACGGGCTTCGTAATTCTGGCAGGCGAACACGAATTCCATGCTGGGGCGTTGGTGGTGGCTACGGGTGGATTGTCGATTCCGAAAATCGGGGCGACTCTCGTTCGGCTATGAACTGGCGCGGCAGTTCGGAATTCGCGTGAAGTCCTGCCGCCCCGCACTGGTGCCTCTGCTGTTGCATGCGGAGGACCGTTCGGCCTATGGCGAACTCGCAGGCGTCTCTGACGGAAGCCCGCGTGTCCTGCAACTCGCGAGGAGTTCACGGAGAAGATGCTGTTTACTCATCGCGGGCTGAGCGGTCCCGCGATTCTGCAGATTTCATCGTACTGGCAGAAGGGCAAGCGATCGTGATCAATCTCGTGCCCCACCAGGATTGGGTCACTCCGTTGATGACATCGAGCACACGCCGCTGATCTATCGTCAGCGAAGCAAGCCTTGCGCGGGTGCTTCCGCAGCGATTGGCGGATCGCTGGCTTGAAAACATCCACCCAAAGACTGGACCAATCACTCGCTGGCGGAACTCGAGCGCAGTTCGCACCGCTGGACGATTGCGCCTGCCGGCACCGAAGGTTACGAGAAGGCTGAGGTGACGGCCGGCGGCGTGGATACCGGATGAATTGTCGGCCAAGACCATGGAGTGCCGGCGCGTTCCCAGTCTTCTACTTTATCGGAGAGGTGGTCGGACGTGACCAGACACCTGGGCGGGTTCAATTTCCAGTGGGCGTGGGCGTCGGGATTCTGCGCTGGGCAGGCTGTTTGATCTCGCAGATATTCAATCAACCCTCGCGAAAACGTACATAAAATGAAGCTTTCCAGCGGTTTGTTGTGTCTAAGCACATGGTGAAGTCGCCTCAGAGAGTTTGCCGAACGGGTGCCGCACAAAGCCGGGCGCGGAAGCGCCACGAAGCCGCCTTGACGGCGGAGCGTTTGAGGGCCGTGGCTCCCATCGTGTGGGACCTGATGCGGCCGCGCAAAAAGCTGCTGGCCCTCGGCTTCCTGTTGATGGCGATCAACCGCGTCTCCGGACTCGTCCTTCCTTATTCCACCCGGTATCTCATCGACAGCGTCATCGCCAAGCATCATGTCGCATTGCTCAAGCCCATCGTGCTCGCGGTGCTGGGTGCGACCGTGATTCAGGGCATCACGTCGTTCTCGCTGACCCAACTGTTGTCGAAAGCGGCGCAGCGTTTGATCACCGAACTGCGCGAGAAAGTGCAGAAACACATTTCGCGCCTGCCGGTTTTTCTTTCTACGACGCGAACAAAACCGGCAACCTGGTTTCGCGCATCATGAGCGACGTCGAAGGCGTGCGGAATCTTGCTAGGCACGGGATTGGTCGAGCTGGCGGGAGGCCTGCTCACCTCGCTCATCGCGCTGGTAGTGTTGTTCCGGATCAGCGCGCTCATGACCGTCCTGGCTGTTCGGCGCCTTGGCCTGCTTCGCGATCGCACTGAACCGAGCATTCAGCACAATTCGCCCGATTCTTCGCGAACGCGGCAAGATCAATGCGGAAGTTACCGGCCGGCTCGCAGAATCGCTGGGCGGCGTGCGTGTGATCAAGGGGCTACCACGCCGAAGAGCGCGAAGAAGCCGTCTTCGCGGGCGGCGTGCGCCGGCTGCTCGAAAACGTGATGCGCACCCTGACCGCGACTTCGTTGATGAGCCTCTCGGCCAGCCTGCTGATGGGCGTTGTCGGCGCCGTCATCATGTATGTCGGCGCGCACCAGATTCTTGCGGGCACGCTCACCGTCGGCGAATTCTTCACCTACACGCTGTTCCTGGGATTTCTGGTTGCGCCCATTATTCAGATGGTCGCCATCGGCACGCAAATCACCGAGAGCCTTCGCCGGGCTTGAGCGCACGTCAGGAGATTCTGCGCGAACGGCAGGAAGATCAGGATCCGAAGCGCACCGTGACCCTCACAGACATCGTTGGTCGCGTGGAGTTTGAAGACGTCAGCTTCAGCTACGACGGCAAGCGCATCGTGCTGACACGATGTGCCGTTCGTCGCGGAACCGGGTACCGTGACGGCACTGGTGGGCTCTTCGGGTTCGGGCAAGTCGACGACCATCGGATTGATCTCGGCGTTTCACGTACCGACAGACGGCAGAGTGACGATTGATGGACATCGATCTGAGCACGGTGCGGCTTGATTCCTACCGCACGCGCCTTGGCGTTGTGCTGCAGGAATCCTTTCTGTTCGACGGAACGATCCGCGAGAACGTGGCGTTCTCCCGTCCCTGACGCGACGGAGGAAGAAATCATGCGCGCCTGCCGGATCGCGCAGCGTGGACGAATTTGCGGAAGCTTCGAAGAAAAGTACGACACGGTGGTCGGCGAGCGCGGCGTGAAGCTTTCAGGCGGACAGCGGCAGCGCATCTCAATCGCGCGTGCGATTCTGGCCGAGCCGCCGCATCCTGATCCTCGACGAAGCAACTTCCAGCCTCGATTCGGAATCGGAACAAATGATCCAGCACGGGCTTTCGTATCTGATGCAGGGACGTACGACATTCGTGATTGCGCACCGCCTCGTCGACCATCCGGCGGGCGGACCAGATCCTTGTCATGGAGCAGGGCCGCATCGTGGAGCGCGGCACGCACGAGGAACTCTACGACCTGCGCGGCCGTTACTATGATCTCTACACCAAGCAGCACGGCCTCGAAACGAATCTCTTCTCTCGCGCCGGGTAGAAGGCGACACGATCGAAGAGAACGGCAACGGCACAATCGGGAAGCTAAGGAATCCGGCAGATCCGGACGCGATTCGCGTGATCCGCGGCGAAGTTCGATGAGCGCGGCCTTCGCGCGGAAGCCAGCAGCAGCTGAAGCCAGCAGTCAGACCAGAATGAATTCCAACCCGCATCCACAATCCTCTTCCGCAAGCTCCGCCATCCGTACCGAGAATGTAGTGTCGCCACTATGCGATGGGCGAGAGCCTGATCCGCGCCGTCGATGGGCTCTCCCTGTGCGTTCCCGCGGGAGAGTTTGTGGCGTTGCTGGGGACTTCGGGATCGGGCAGAGTCGTCGTTGCTGAACCTGATCGCAGGGCTCGACCGGCCCACCTCGGGCGCCGTGATCGTTGCCGGCAAAGATCTTGCCGCGCTGTCACGCGCGGAACTCGCGTACCAGCATCGGCTGCATTCCGTGGGGATGGTTTTCAGTCCTTCAATCTGATTCCAAGGATGACTGTGATCGAGAACGTGGAACTGCCCGCTGCGTTTCGCTGGAAGTCGAGCGCAGTCGGCGCGATTCACTGGCCCGCGAAGCGCTTCGAGCGCGTCGGCCTGAGCAAACGCCTGGATCAGCAGGCCCAGCGAGCTCTCGGGCGGCGAGCAGCAGCGCACTGCGCTGGCGCGTGCGTCTCATCAATCGGCCCAAGCTCCTACTCGGCCGATGAGCCGACCGGCAATCTCGACAGCCGTACCGGAACCGAGATCATGAACCTGATTCGCGAGTTCAACGAGTCGCTCGGCATGACGGTGGTGATGGTCACGCACGAGCGCATGCTCGCGGAACGGCTACGCGCAGCGCCTGATTTTTCTTGCGGACGGAAAATTGGTGGACGATCAGGCGAACGGCGCCGTAGCGACTTCTCCTGCGCAGGGAGGCCGAGCGTGAAGGCCTACGATCTTGCCGAACTTGGCCGTGCGCAACCTGCGCGGAATCGATCCTGCGGAATTCGCTGACCACGATCGGAATCTCCGTCGGTGTCGCGTCTCTGGTTGCAATGTTGTCGCTCGGCATCGGACTCGCAACAGCTGGCCACGCGGCGACTGGTGAAGTCCGGCTTGTTCGACACGGTCGTGGTAGTCACGTCCCGCCGGGACCTGCGCAACTTCAATCGCGGCGACGACGATAACAACGCCCCTTCTCCGGCCGACAGTCCCGCGCTCGACGAGCCGGCGCGCGCCAAGATCGCGCAGATGCCGAACGTCGTGGAAGCGTATCCCGATCTGCGCTTCATTACATCGTTCACGTTCGACAGCAAGCCGCACCTCACCATGGTGGCCGGCATTCCAGCGTCGTACAAAGCCAATGACGCGTTCGAAGGCATGCAGGGAAGCTTCTTCACCTCCGACACGGCTCCCGAAGTCATCCTGCAGAAATCGTTTGCCGCCGAGTTGCTGGGCAAGACCGCGAAGCCCGGTTCGGACGAGATTGCGCTCCCCGAGATCGCGAAGCCGCTTGCTGGGAAAGAAATGACGATGCGCTACTCGGAGCGAGTCGATGCCTCGGAGCTCGCGCGCCCGATGCATCGGCTGGCGACACATCGACCGTACTCGCATCCAGTCGCACGAACTCCAGTTGAAGATTGTCGGCATCACCGACCTCGACCCCGATAGCATGCGGGGCGCCGCCCGGGCGCGAGTGCTGCTGCCACTGAATTTGATGGCAAGCCTGCACGCCATTCAGCCAACCGCGCTGCGCGACACCACGCAGGCGGCCAGCCAGCGTTCCGACTTACTCGACGGTCAGCGTGCGCGTGAAGAATCCGACGCAGATCCAGTCGGTCGAAGACGCCATCAAGAAGATGGGATTCAATACCTTCTCGATGCTCGACGCGACACGCAGCTTGCGGAAGTTCTTTGCGATTGTCGATGTGTTCCTGGGCGTTTTCGGAAGCCTCGCGCTGGCCGTGGCGTCGATCGGAATCGTGAACACGCTGGTGATGGCGATTCTCGAGCGGCGCCGCGAAATCGGGATCATGAAGGCGATCGGCGCCAGCGACGTCGACGTGAAGAAGCTGTTCTTCGCCGAAGCCGGCGTCATGGGCCTGCTGGGAGGTGCGCTGGGAGTGGCACTGGGCTGGACGATCGGCGCGCGTCATCAACGCGTAGGCACGAACGTCTATCTCAAACAAGCAGAGCATGGCACCTGGAGCAAATCTGGTTCGTTCCGTGGTGGCTGGTCGGGGGAGCGATTGTGTTCGCCATCGTCGTCAGCCTGCTTTCCGGACTCTATCCTGCTTCCGCGCGCCGCCCGGCTCGATCCGGTGCAGGCGCTGCGCTACGAGTAGATTTGAAGATGCGTTGGTTCCTCGGATTCGTCGCACTCGCCGCACTCGCCGTCGCTGCTTCTCACCGTCTCGCACGCGCGCAGGGGCACATCGATTGCAGCGCGCTGCAGAGCCACATTCTCAAGCGCAATGTTCACTACTGCGTGCAGGTTCCGGGCAGCTATGAGCAAAAAGACGCCTCCGGACAGCCGCGGCGATTCCCGGTCCTCTATTACCTTGCACGGTCTGGGCGACAACGAGCAGTCGTTCTCGCGCAGCGGCGGCTGGACGCTGATTGAAGACCTGCGCGCCCAGGGCAAGATTGGCGATTTCCTGATCGTCGCGCCTGAAGGATACGCGAGCTTCTACATCAACTCTCAGCCGACGGCGAGCTGAGGCGCTACAGCGATTTCTTCCTGCGGGAGTTCATCCCTTACATCGAGAAAAAATACCGAGTGTATGTCGGGACGCGAAGCCGCGTGCGGTTACGGGCATCTCGATGGGAGGCTACGGCGCGTTGCGTCTTGCCTTTGCCTATCCCGAATTATTTTCGGCGGTGAGTGCGCAAAGCGCCGCGCTGATTCTTGAGACTGCCGGAACGACTGAACGCCCTGGCTCAGGAGCGCTCTCAGGATGCTCGGGACGCGTTCGCTCCGCTCATCGGAGATCCGGTCAACGTGGCTCACTGGCGCGCGAACGATCCCTTCACTCTTAGCCCGCAAAAACAAGGCCGCACTGAAGGCGACTGCGATTTACTTCAACTGCGGGCAGGCCGACGACTATGGATTTGAAAAGGGTGCCGCTGCCCTTGATAAGCAGCTAACTTCTGAAGGAATCGTGCACGAGTATCGTCCTTATCCAGGCGGACACAGCATGAACTACTTTCTCTCGCATTTGGGCGAGGTGATCGAGTTTCACTCAAGGCGTTTGCCGCTGCTCGCTAAGCGGACCCACTTCGTACGAAGCATCTAGCCCCGGCGCAATACGTGGGTCGCTTCGCTCCGATTCGGCTTCGCGCCTCACGTCACTCAGGATGACAAGTGGCGGAATGAGGTCGCCGGCACGAGTTTAACCTCTTCAAAAATCCATCCGGCTCATCGAAATTCTGCGTTGTACTTTCCTCAGCCACTCCAGCTAACAATGTCAAATGGCACATCAGCGCTATGCACCGGACCACGATGCCTGTGGTGTCGGCTTTGTGACCCGGCTGGGCGCCGCCCCATCGCACGAGATGGTGGAGCGTGCTCTGACGGCGTTGCTGCGCGCCTCGCGCATCGCGGCGGTGTGGACGCCGACGGGCGCAGTGGCGACGGCGCCGGACTTCTGATGGCCATTCCCGACGGCTTTCATGCGCGAGGCCGCACGCGCTGCTCATGTTCTGCTTCCTGAAGAATACGGGCTCGGCATGGTCTTTCTGCCGCCGGATCGCTTGTCCAGCGCGCGAACCGTGATCGAGAAGCTGGCCAAGCGAAATGGCCTGCAAGTTCCTGGGATGGCGCGTGGTTCCCACCGATCCCACGATCCACAGGACCCAGGGCGCAGGCGACGCTGCCTATCATTCGCCAGTGTTTCTTCGCACCAGGCCGTAAAACGGAAGACTTCGAGAGCACGCTGTTTCGTCTTCGGAAGCAAGTCGAGGTGCACGCTCCGCAGGGAACCTATTTCTGCTCTCTTTCTTCGCGGACCGTGGTCTACAAAGAGCCTGCTTACTCCAGATCAGCTTCCGGCTTTCTACCTCGATCTGGCCGATCCCGCATTCGAGACTTCGTTCGCCGTTTTCACCAGCGCTACTCGACCAACACGCAGCCGAGCTGGGCACTGGCGCAGCCCTTCCGCTTCGTAGCGCACAACGGCGAGATCAATACCATCAGCGCGAATCGTCGTTGGGTGCACGCCAAGGAACGCCTCCTGAAGGAGTCGCTTCAGCTCCCCGATGACGTCGGCATTCTCGAAGAGCGCGTCAGCGATTCCGCCAGCTTCGATAACGGCCTCGAACTCCTGCTGCGGCAAAACTACACGCCTGCAGCCGGAATGCTGGCCATGGTTCCGCCTGCTTGGGAGACCAATCCCCAGATCACGCCCGACCTGCGGCGCTTCCTCGAAGCGCATGCGCCGGTGCAAGAGCCGTGGGACGGTCCGGCGGCCATGGTATTCACCGACGGTCTGAACGGTGGGCGCGAAGCTCGATCGCAATGGGTTGCGCCCGCTCCGCTATACGCTGACGGCGAGATGGGCTGCTGGTGGTCGGTTCGGAAGTCGGCATCGCCGATCTGCATGGGGAGCACGTCGCCGAGCGACAGCGACTCGGGCCGGGCGATACGCTGGTCTGCGATCCCGCCTCCGGAGATGTGACCCGGCCTGCGGAGATCTGGCAACCGCCAGGAATTCCATGAAGCGCCGCCGGCACCGCAGCTGCTTCACGTGGTTCCGACGGAAAAGCTCGCGCCCGCGTCCACGCCCGATGCCCAGCGAGTCATGGGCGCGTTAGGTTGGACCGAGGACCAGTACAAGTTGCTGTTTCAACCGCTCGTTCTCGAGGGCCAGAGGCCGTGTGGAGCATGGGCGACGACGCTCCACCCGCTTTCTTGTCGCGCCTGCCCCGGCCGCTCTGGGACTACTGCAAGCAGCGTTTCGCGCAAGTCACCAACCCTCCTATCGATCCGTTGCGCGAGACGCACGTCATGTCGTTGCGGGTCTTTCTGGGTGAGACCGGCGTGTTGAATTCGCCGCTGCTCGATGCCGGGCAGATGAAGCTGCTGAAAGCGAGTATTCCGTTCGCCGCATCAGCCTTGCGTTTGAGGGTAGCAGACGGCATCAGGGGCGCGAAGGCGGTCCTCGAGCGTTTGCGCAGCGAGTTGCCGAAGCAGAATGGCGACAAGCCGGTGCCTGATCCTTCTGACCGATCGCGGCGTCGACGCGGAGCACGCAGCGATTCCGCTTTGTACGCGCTGGCCGTGACCGCACAAATCTCTGGTGGATGCCGGAGCGTGGGACGTCCCGGTGATCGTCGAGTCCGGACAGGTGCTCGACACACGCATCACGTGGCTCTGCTCGTGGCCGCGGGGGCAAGCGGAGTTTTCCCCTACCTGGCGCTAGAGCAGGCGGTCGCTTTGCGACCCGATGGTGTCGCCCGTTATCGGCTTCGCTTTGGAGAAAGGCCTGCGCAAGGTGATGGCTCGCATGGGCGTCTCGACCATGGCCAGCTATCCGCAACAGCCAGTTGTTCGAGGTCATCGGTCTCGATCCTGCGCTTTGTGCCGAAAGTCTTCGAAGATGCCGGCTGCGTTCTGGGCGGCAAGACGCTCGACAGGTTGCTGGAAGATTGCCTGATCCGCCACCAGGCGCGGCGTATGCGGCCGATGCAAGCCACTGCAGGACACGGGTCTCTACCGTTTTCGCCAGCAGGGCGAGCGGCACGCGACCTCGCCGAAATCGTGCGGCGCTTGCATCGCCCCATCAGTCGCCGACCGATGAGAATTTCAAGTTGTACAGCGACCTCGCCGCCGAACGCGAGCCCGTAGCGATCCGCGATATGATGAAGGTGCGCGAGGCTTCGCCATTCCGGTTGACGGAGTCGAGGCCGAGGGCATCGCCGCTCAGCCGCTTCAGCACGCAGGCCATGTCACTGGGCGCGATCTCTCCGGAAACGCACAGCACGCTTGCCGTCGCGATGAACGCGTCTCGGCGGTCGCAGCAACACCGGCGAAGGCGGGAAGACCCAGCAGTCTACGCGCAGAAGGGCGAAGCCAACAATCGCGTCAAGCGGGTGGCTTCCGGCCGGTTCGGCGTCACGACCGACTACCTCGTTCACGCCGACGAGGCGAGATCAAGATCGCGCAGGCGCCAAGCCCGGCGAAGGCGGACGGCTTCCTGCCAGCAAGGTCACGGCCTCCATTGCGCGGCTTCGGCGCGCCGTGCCGGGCATGATGCTGATCTCGCCGCCGCCGCACCGACGCATCTACAGCATCGAGGACCTGGCGCAGTTGATTTACGACCTGCGTGCCGTGAATCCTCATGCCCGCATCGGAGTGAAGCTTGTTTCCAGCGCGAGCGTCGGCATTATCGCGACCGGCGTTGCTAAGGCGGGCGCAGACGTCATCGATCGCAGGGCACGACGGTGGCACTGGCGCATCGCCCATCACTTCCATCAAGAACACGGCGCCTTCCGTGGGAGTGGGCTTGCGCGATGCACATAGCGCGCTGGTGCGCACCGGCCTGCGCAGCCGCATCCAGCTTCGTGTGGACGGTGGCTTCAAGTTCGCCACCGACGTGATCATCGGTGCGCTGCTCGGCGCCGAAGAGTTTGGTTTCGGTACCACCGCGCTGCTGGCCATCGGATGCGTCATGGCCCGGCAATGTCATCTGAATACTTGTCCGGTCGGGATCGCGACGCAGGACAGCTGCGCGCCGCTTCGCGGAAACCCCGAGATGGTGGAAAGCTACTTCCGGGCACTCGCTGGAGAAGTTCGCGAGTTGCTAGCAAAGATGGGCGCCTCGTCGATCGACGAAATTGTGGAGCGCCCGCAGACCGCCTGGAAGCGCGTTCCGAAGAATACCGGCCGATGCTTGAAGGACTCCTGGCGCCCGCTACCGGACCGGCTCAACCCGCCAGCCCGCGCGAGCCCGACAGCGGCTTGCACATAGGGCTATCGGCCCTGCCGGCAAGCTCGACACCTTGAGCACGCGCGGCCATGGCTTCCCGCATCACCAACTCCGACCGCGCGATCGGCGCGCCATCTGAGTGGAGAGGTCTTACGGCGCCGCAACTGGAGCCGACATCGCGGGCGTGATCGCGGTGAGTTCACGGGCACGGCGGGGCAGAGCTTTGGAGCCTTCCTCATTCCGGGCGTGAAATTCCGCCTCCTGGGCGAAGCGAATGACTACGTCGGGAAGGTCTGAGCGGTGGCACGCTCGCCATCACCGCCGGGGACGAAGCCTCCTTGCGCGGCGACGTCCTGGTCGGTAACACGGTGCTCTACGGCGCAACTTCCGGAGAACTGTATGTTGCCGGCCGCGCCGAGAAAGCGCTTCGCGGTGCGCAACAGCGGCGCGCTGGCGGTGGTCGAGGGAGTCGGACAACATGGTTGCGAGTACATGACTGCCGGTGTCGTTGCAATCCTCGAGCACGGCCGGCATGAACCTGGGCGCGGGCATGACCGGCGGCGTTGCCTATGCCTTGCGCGATTCGCTCGCGGGGCACGGATACAACTCCCACTCGGTGCACGTGCAGCCTCTTGAGGTGCGAGAAGAACTCTGGCTTCGTATGCTTCTGCGACGGCACCTTCGGCACACGGGATCGCCTCGCGCTGCTGCAACTGTTGCGCTCCGCGGTCCGCTGCCTTTGTTGCGAGTCGAGCCGCTGCGGCCGCCGTGCTCGATCACCCCGAAACGTGGAACGCTGCGCTCACTCAACTGCGTCGGCAGGAGATCGCGCCTATGGAGCCGATGGAAGGAATTCCACCGAAGGAGCCGATAGTGATGTGAGTTGATCGTGCGTCGCGCGGGCAGTTCACCGGAAAATGCTCACCACAGGGCACCTGGGGTCACAGAAAGCCTGAGGCTTCTGTGGCAGCTCTGCGAACCCTGCTGTGTTCTCTGTGCCCTCCGTGGTGATCGCCTTTTTCGAACTGGGGAAGGACTCGGCTTCTGCACACACCCCGAGGAGCCCTTCCACCTCCGGTATAATCGCGCTCAATCCATGGATTTCGATCGGCTCACAACGTTTCTCGAGGTTGCCAAGCTGGAAGCTTTTCGCGCGCCGGGCAGAAAGTTTTCGCTCGCAATCGGCCGTCAGCGCCCAGATCCGGCAACTCGAGCAGGACTACGGCGACCGCCTCCTCGACCGCTCCGGCAAAGATGTCACACTGACTCCCGCCGGCCGCGTGCTCTTCGCGTACGCTGAGCGTCTCCTGCAGCTGCGCCGACAGAATCGCTGCTCGCTGTGGCCGACCCGGCGCCAACCCGCGTGGCACGATCGTCATCGGCGCTAACGAGGCTACTTGCCTCTACGTTCTTCTGATGTCTTCGCCAAGTACTCGAGCCTCTATCCCGACGTGCAGATGAGCATCTACCGCAATTTCAGCTACAAGATTCTCCGGAAGCTGGAGAACGGCACCATCGACGTCGGCATCCTGTGACGCTTCGGTCAAGTCCGCCAGCGTGAAGACGCACGCGATTTACCGCGACCAATTGATGTGGATGGCGAATCCTCAGAGCGCCCTGGCGAAGCAGGACTCCGTCTCGCTGGCCGAGATCGCCAAGCACCCCATCCTGCTGCCCAAGACCGGCTACACCCGCCGCCTCATGGACAAGCTGCTGCGTCTACAAAGCGCAGCTCAAGTTCCATGGAATTGCCGAGCGTCGGAATGATCAAAGAGCTTCGTCGCCGCAGGCTAGGGCGTGTCGCTCATCGGCGCTAGCTTCGCCCGCGACCAGGTGCTGCCGGCCGCGTGGAAACTGATCGCGCCTAAAGAAAAGAACTCTGGCGCGAGCTGGCTATCGCCTACCGCCGCGATCGCACGCTGACGCGCCGCCACCAGCACTCATCGCAACCGTCCGTCAACTGGCGGCCGCCTCGATAGCGCGAGCGTTTTACTTCGCGACCTTTGCGGCTGTCCTTAGCGATCTTGCAGTTAAAAAAGCTTCTTGCTCAATCTCATTTTTTGATCGGCCTCATCGGAATTTCTGTTTCATCAGGCCAGATTCCTTAAGGTGGCATTAGTGATTTCAGGTGGGCGATGGTGTCCTCTTTCCATGGGGTGTGGATCGGGCCAGCTCCTCTAGATCCTGGGTGAGAGCGTTGTTGGGCCGTTCCGCGCGGCCTTACAGCTAGAAATTTCGCTGAATCCCCTCAGGAGGATTGGACGATGATCAGATCTGGAACGCAAATTTAAGCAAAGAAGTTCTCGAGGAGCACCGTCAGCGAAGCGGGCTCCACATCGCCAGAGCGGCCAGCAGCGGCTGATCCGATCGGCTCGTAATCATGAATTCTTCGAGGCCGGCCTGTGGCAAGGCCGCGACGCGAAAAGCTCAGCGCGAACTGGATAACTAAGGCTCAAGGAGCAGATGACCTTCCCGCAACACCCATGACCCGGATATCGTGAGGCCGGCCACAGCGGCCAAGGCTAAGCCAATTACACCGGCTTCTGGTGAAGCAGGTCACCTGCTGAGCTAATCCAAAAGTTCAAACCGAGGTACAGACCCACCGCCAGAAGCAAAGGCGGTGGGTTTTGTTTTTGCCCCAGGAGCACTAAGGAGCGCAAGTCATGAGCGAAGTATTCGGGAGAGCGGGCCTGGGACAGGCCGCGGCAACGCTCGCGACGTCGGTCGTCATGAAGTTCGGCGGAACGTCGCTGGCGGACGCCGTCGCCATCCGGCGCGCGATCGCATCGTCAAGCAGCGCCTCGCGCAACAACCCGAGTAGTCGTGGACCAGCGCACTCGCCGGATGTCACTGACCAGCTGCTGGCCGCTGGTCAGGCGGCCGCCAGCGGGCAGGCGGGGATCCGCCGCAGCGTCGCTCCAACATCGCTCGCAGCGGCTCCAGCCACGGGCGCGGGTGGCTCTCGACGCGGCGGGTTCCAGGCTCAAGGGGCGCTTCAACCACAGCTTGCCTCGGAGTTCGAGACAACTGCATCGCTTGCTGCCTGCGATCTCCACTTTCGGCGAGCTGACCCGACAACCGCAGGATCAATTCATCGGAGCGGGTGAATGCCTCTCCAGCAGGATCGTGCAGGCCGCATTCGATACCGGTGCAGGCTGGCGTAGAGCTGCGCCGCTGTATGGCTCGACGCCCGGGGATGCATCGTGACCGACGCCGCGCACACTCCAGGCCACGCCCTTGTGGCGACTGAAGCCAACCAGCGCGCACGCGATGCAGTCGGGACCTTGCTCGCGCAAGCGCGCGTGCCGGTGATCGGCGGATTTATCGGCTCAACCAGCGACGGCATTCCCACCACACGCTCGGGCGTGGCGGTTCCAGCTTCACCGCTTCCATCGTGGGCGCATGCCCTGCTCTGCTTCGTCGCATCGAGATCTGGACCGACGTCGACGGCATCCTTTCACCACCGATCCCAAGCTCTGTCCGGAAGCTCGCCGCGTTCCGACCATGAGTTTCGAAGAGGCCGCGTGGACCTCACGCCTACTTCGGCGCCAAAGTTCTGCACCCGGCCTCCATCGCTCCGGCCATGCGCGGAAGAACATAACGTGGCCCGCGGTGCTGAACTCGCGCCATCCCGAAGGCAAGGGAACCGAGATCGTGGCTCATCCCGGCGACGAGTGCGTGATGAAAGCCATCACCGCACGAAAGAAAGCGCGTGACCGTCGTCGACGTCCAGGCGGTGCGCTGGCGCACGCGCCCGAACTTCTGCGCGAGATTTTTGAAGTCTTCGAGCGCCACCAGTACAGCCTCGACCTGCTCTCGGCCTCGCGCGGCAGCCTGTCGCTCCTCGTGAACTCGACCGACTCGCTGCCCGCCATCGCCCGAGGAACTGAAGGGTCTCGCGGACGTGCGCTGGGAGAATCCACAAAAGCCCTCGTCAGCCTCGTCGGCGAGAAAGGTCCGCCGCCAGCCTGGGATCGCCAGCCAGGTCTTCCGCGCCTTCCGATGTCGACATGCGGATGATCTGCCCAGGGCGCGTCTGAGCGAAACATCTGCTTTCTCGTTGACGAATCCCAGGCCGAAGATCTGGTCCGTCGTCTGCACCGGCTTTTCTTCCAGTCGCGCTTCGACCGCTATTCTGTCGGCGTGGGAGCGCAGTTGATGTGCCAGGCCCCTCGAGTGTAGCCAACGAGGGGTAAAGCAAGCCCGGGAGTGCTCTACTCAGACGTGTCGGGATAGGAGATAGAGCCGTCCAAAAGTTGCACCCTCTACCCCTTCGGCGGGGGCCTGAGAAGATTCGGGAATCCCTCTTGCCAGCAGTTGCCCGATCAGCGCCGCGCCGAAAAAGAGACAGGTGAGACGTGCCCCAAAGACCCCTGAGCGCGTCCTGATGGCCCCCTCGGATGCCCTCGCCGCGTTCCAAGATAAACCGCGAAGCTCCCTAGCCAGTGGCCGCCTTCGTAGCTCGTCTGTGACTGCCGCCAGCCCGCTTGGCGGTAAAAATCGGCCGGTGTTGCGAAGAGATAATGATCTTCCGGCTATTTCGAAACAGTTTCTGGCAGTCACGGGAAGTGTTGCCCCTGGCAGTATTTCTGAAGTGCTTGGCGCGGGGCGCGCCTACCGGGATGAAGCAGGTGGTCGTGATCAGCGTGCTGGAGTGGGCTCTACGGGGGTGTCATTACTAGGTACAATCCGAGGCTCCTGTTGCGTCTTTGTTTTGGCCAAGGAAAGTCCCTCCCGAACGTCTGTTGGTCCCGGGAGGGATCATCAGGAGGATCTTGAGCCTCACAACGCTACTTTCGCTTGAGTTCTCAAGAACGGCACGCAGGTCACCTGCCATTTAGTCACAGTCGTGGGTTTCACCCTTCATTGTGACCGATGACCCGCCGTTCCTGAGAGGCACCCGACCGCCAATCTTTAGTCACTCGCGCGCACAAAGTCCACCCGCCGGTTTTGCTTCCAGCATTCCTCGGTCGATTCCAAGCAGGTTCGGATACAGTTTTCCCTACCCGGTGGCAAACACAATCTGATTCTCATTAACACCCATCCGGATTAACTCCTGTTTAATTGTTTCAGCACGTCGGTGCGAGAGCGCAAGGTTGTATGCGATGTCTCCACGGGGATCAGCGTGCCCGGCTAGCTTAACTCGAACTTTCCTGGATGATCTTTGAGCCACTGTGCGTCTGCCTCAAGGGCCGAGCAATACGCGGCGC
>ERZ1370068.10927-contig-9583_pt1 | contig 47064 bp, 82 predicted proteins | sample MGYA00561227_ERZ1370068 | MGnify/ENA primary metagenome ERZ1370068 (study PRJEB38410, sample SAMEA6850437) | metagenome | study: Metagenomic assessment of the ecological functions of the soil: analysis of the soil microbiota associated with the... | reverse complement strand
TTACATTGCTCGCCTGACGGCTATTCGCCAAAATATTTCCAGGCGATCTGAAGCCCTTCATCAAACATCTTCTGGTATTCGCCGACCGACTGCTCTGCCCGCTTCGTGCCGCATTGAAGCTGGATGACATGTGTGATCGGGGTCGCCGGCCGCCTTTGATCGAGTTCCTCAATGCGCGTCGTCGATCCAACATCGACCAGACCATCGAGATCCAAATCCACGCTCGTAGTAGTACATGGCACCGATGTAAACGCCGCGCGACGGCTCGTTGCGGATCCTTGTAGCATCTCGGCCCGATTGCCCTGCGGTGGGATGTGCTCATGCACCAGCGTCGTTCTTCAGGCGGATGCATCCCGTTGTGGTTGTGTCGCGCTCCAACCAGACGCGCTCGGTCTTCGCCCGGTTTCGCGTCAGCCCTTCCGGATACGGCATCTTTACCGCCGGAACCAAGTTTATGCACCTTGCGTACGTGTTCGCGTTCCGCGGCGATGCCGCTCGTACTGGGAGTACTGAGTAGGCAACTTGCGGAGAACAAGAAGCTTAGCGTGCTGAAGCATTTGACAAATCCCTTCCCAATGGGCCGCAGGCTCTCAGCGACGTGGCCAAGTTTCGTCCGTCCAGATACTTTCTGGTTACGAGGCAGAGCCCACGGTGCAACGCCGAACCCCCGTTGCGGTTCTGTGCGTGCACAAATAATCACGGCGTGTTTCTTCGCGGCCGCAACGCCCGGTCATCGACGATTGCGCCGCGCAGCAAGGCGGCCGTGCGCCGATCAACGGCCCAATCCGTTCGTGCCCAAAGCAGTAGCAAGGATGGCGCGCATGACACGGCATGCCATGCGCGCAACTCACTGGCACGCAGGCATTATTCGCCAAGATACTTAAGCGCAACCAGGATGCCCTCATCGTAGAGCTTTTGATAGTCACCGCGGAATTGGTCACCCTGATTGGTCCCGCGATGAAAACTGGCTGACCACCCTGACGGGGGCATACGGCTGACCTTCGAGCTTGTGTAGTGCTGCCGACGTCGACCGCACCGTCAAGGTCGTAATCATCAACATAATGATAGACTTGGCCGACCAGTGGGCCATCGGCAGGCTCGCTGCGCACGCGCAGCATCTCGGCGCGCGCGCCGACTGGGGCTATGTGCTCGTAACACACCACCTCTGCTTATCATCAAGGCGAGGCAGGCGACGGTGGCGCCATTGGTGTCGAGCTGAACGCGTTCGGTGCGCGCGATATTGTTGCGCACATTGCCAGGAAAAGGCATTTTCACCCCGGCAACGAGATTGATCACCATTCGGACTTGTTCGCGCTCGGCCGCCGCTGCCGGCAAAACCCACGCGCACCCTACAAGGGCGAGCCCAAGTGTCTTGCCTGTAAGTGTCTTGCCCCCAGTGTCTTGCCCCTAAGTGTCTTGCCTGTAAGTGTCTTGACCCCAAGCGTCTTGCCTGTCCGTGACATGAGATATCCCTTCCCTGAGCAAGGTTCCCTTCAGACACCGTAGTGTCGCCGCTACGGCAGCGCTCACGTTGTGAACGTTTGCCAAACTGATGGGTGGCGCTCGAGTTCCCTGGCGCCCAACGCCAATGGCCGCTGCGAGCGGCGTGCGCGGTCGGCTCAGGATGCTGCCGCGAGCGCGACAAATCGTGGCGGCTCCGGGGGTTTGGCGGCTCCCCGCCCGCGCGGCGAAAGGCTACGGCAAAAATCTGTTCGCGAGCGCGCACCGGCGCTCCGTTCACGGTCATTGCCGCCTGCCTGTTGCGGCGACAATGTCCTAACAAGCCCATGACCCAACGCTCGCGTAAAGTGCTCTTCGATTGGGCGGCCAGTGCCGCAGTCGCGGCGAGCCTCGCGCGACCTATTTTCTGCAGCCGACACCAGGACGAGGCACCAAAGAGTTGATTTTCAATCTCAATATTGGAAAATTGATGGGCACGTAGCGCTTGGGTGAGCTCGTCCACCCAGCGTGTTCTTGCCAACAGAGCGGGCACATCGTTGAAGGCCACACCCCATTCGGGGCGCCTCCACCTGCCATAGGCCTGTAAAACCTTAAAATGCGCGTCCAGAGGGCCACGAATAACGGCCGCGTCGGACGACGTGAGTTCGTGCATCACGAGGGACCCGCCCGGGCGCAGCATCCTCCATGCGTGCCCTACCAAAAGGTCGAGGTCGACATATTTGGCAAGGTAGTCGGAGACGATACAGTCAAACTCCCCCTCCAAAAGCACGCTTTCCGCGCGACCGTGAATGAATTCCACGTTGCGCAAGTCGAGATCGCGCACCTTTTTCTGGCAATGCGCAAAGTAATCCTCCCTGCAGATCCACACCGATCACCCCGGCAGCTGGGATAGCGCCGGGCGATTTTGCACGTCAAATCACCGGCGGTGCCGCAGGCTTGCTCGAGGATACGTTGAGGTGCCGCCGGTAATTTCTTGAGAATTTTCTGCTTCCACCACGCGTCCAGTCCGAGTGTCGAGACCGCGGGCAATATGGTCACAACTTGCGCCATTGTCCGCGAAATAGCGCTCGGCGAGCTCTTCAGGTCGGATGTTCATGGAACGCACCTTGTCCTTGTCGCTGCCGTGCTTGCCAACGTCGTCCTCGTTCCGGATGATCTTCACTTCCGGTCATAGCCTGCCCCCAGATGGCGGGCTCGCAATCGAGCACCTCGGCAAAGCTCTTGTCGACGGCGCGGAATTCGCCTGTTGCGTGCACCCCGCTGCGATATGCGGCCGTCCTCGCCAAAGCAATGGGCACATGCTGCTCCTCCGTCGTTGCGCCGGGCCGAGCTCACAAGATCCGCGGCGATCGGCTTGATGCCGGCTGCGGATCTCAACTCAAAGCCGCGGCCTGCACGCAGACCGACCAGAGCCTGGTCCTTCACCTCCAGCCGTTGACGATGGTGATGTTACGACCGTTTCGCCGCGCCAGCCGGCGCCGGCGCAAGCAGTCAATCGGTCGAGCGGTGCGCGGCAGGGGTCCATAGAAGTTCTCGCCGATTTGGATGGGAGTTTCGAGATCCGCCGCAAGCCTGGCATAGCCGTCGAGGTGTGTCGTAGACGATCGGCTCGATCCAGGCCAGACCGAGGTCGTTGATGGCAGACTTCGCAACGTCGAGTCGGCATGGGCATGGTGGGTCTCGCGAACTGCGCTGGCCACCCGCGTAACCTGATCTTGTGCCTTCATCGCCTCGCCCGCAACCAGCCAGGCGTTTGGCGCATGGGCATCGCGGCTGGGCGGATATGCAGCGGCGCCCGTCAACATGCTACCAGAGACCGACGCCATGGCCCTGGAAGCGCGCACCGCACTACGGCCTGATGGAGGCCGAGCTTCGCGCCATGCCGACCATCTACCGGTGCGACCTGTTCAAGGGGGCAAGGTCGTGGTCATCACCGGTGCCGGCAGCGGCTTGGGTTTGGCGATCGCCAGCCTGTTTGCTCGCCTCGGCGCGGCTCGCCATTCTTGGCCGCAACGAGGAGCGGTTGCTCAAGGCCGAGACCTTCTTCGAAGCCTCAGCGCGCCGGTCTATACCGAGGCTTTGAATATCCGCGAACCCGAACGCTGCGCGCCTATATCGCCAACGTCTGGCGCGGAGCATTCTCGCCTCGACGTGCTCATCAACAATGCCGGCGGCCAATTCCCGCAGCCGGCCCCCGACGCTCAAACCCAAGGGGTGGACTGCGGTCATCGACAACAACCTCAATGGCACCTGGTATATGATGCCGCGGCCAAATCATGGGTCGAGCGCAGGGCAGCGGGCGCCATCGTGAACATTGTCGCGCCGACTTCTGGCGCGGTATGCCGGGCATCGCGCATACGGCCGCCGCGCGCTGCCGGCGTCGCCTACCTTTCAAGAGCGTTGCCGTGGAGTGGGCGCCGGCTTGGCATCCGCGTCAACTGCATCGCGCCGGGCGTGCTGGAAACCTCAGGGTTCGCCCACTATCCGCCGGAAGGTCTCAAGACCTACACAGAGGCCAATCCGATGCGCAAGGCCGGCGATGCTCTGGGATGCGGCCGAAGCCGCCAGTCTCATCTGGCGGCGGCCTCGGCCAAATTCATTACCGGGGAGGGTCCTCACGGTCGATGGCGGCCAGCAGTGCTGGGGCGACCCTGGCCCACCGGCAGGCCCGATCATTTCAGGTTAGGGTGAGTGTTGCCGCCAGCACCCGCGGCAGATCCCGCGCCGACGTCGGGCACGCGCGCGATGGCGTCGTGACGGAGACCGAGGGAAACCGGATGCCAAGGGTCGAGCGAAGAGCGGTCTTGGGCGGTCTTGCCGGTGCCGCCGTTGCTGGGACAGTGCTGTTCTCCAGCCAAGCTCACCCCCAAAGCCGCGAGCAACCCCTGCGCCTTGTCTTCCCGTTTGCTGCGGGGGCTCCGGCGACGCGCTGGCGCGCCTGTTGGCCGAGCACATGCGCACCGGCCTCGGTGTTCCCGTCATTGTCGAAAACAGACGGGCGCCGCCGGTCGCGTTGGCGTTCAGGCGGTGAAGGGGCGCACCAGCCGATGGCAGCAGCTCCATCCTGCTTACGCCGATGGCACCTGTCGCGGTCTACCAACATGTCTATGACCCTCTCAGCTACGATCCGGTCGCCGATTTCGGAACCCTTGGCGCAGGTGGCAACCTTTGCATTCGCCGTCGCCGTCGGACCCCAGGTTCCGGCCAAGACGCTCAAGGAACTCGTCGACTGGGTGCGGGCCAATCCTGGCGCCGCCAACTATGGCACCCCTGCCGCCGGCACGCTGCCGCACTTTTTGCCGTCTCCTTTGCTCGCGCCAGCCTCCTCGATCTCCGCCACGTCGGCTATCGCGGCTCCGCCGCCGCCCTCACCGACCTTATCGGGGGCCAAATTTCGATGGTCTTCACGACCACCTCGGACCTGCTGGAAATGCACAAGGCGGGGCGCATCAGGATCCTCGCTACGTCGGACCAGCAGCGTTCGCCCCTGCTGCCCGATGTCCCCACCTTCAAGGAGGAGGGATACGCCATCCAAGGCACCGCCTGGTACGCTATGCTACGCTCCCGCCAAGACCCCACCCGAAGTCGTCGCCCGGCTCAATGACGTGATCGTTGCCGCCCTGCGACGGCCCGAGCTCAAGGAGCGATTGCTGGCCCTCGGCCTCTACGCCACCGGCACCTCACCCGACGAGTTGGCAAAGATCCAAAAGGCGGATCCTGAGCTGTGGGCGCCGGCCATCAAGGCCTCCGGCTTCACCCCAGCAATAAAAGCCAGCGAGGAGCTCGGCAGCTGCGATGGATCTCAGCGCGGATGGCGCGCAGATTGGCGCCCTCCGCCTGCGCCCTCGCGCCCAAAGGGACATTTGTAAGAACGTTTTTGGCAAATCCCTCTGCAAACACGCTGGCGCGCACGATGGTTCGCCCCGATGATTGTCGCGCAGACGTCTTGGCAAAGCCTTGCCGACAAGGTAGGTTTCTGAAATGGGCAATCCTGCAGCCGAGGCGTACTGGGCGAGGTTCACACGCGAGAGGAACCTTGCGGACGGCCGCTCATCGTCGCCTCCTTCGGCGATAGCGCTGCCATGGCGGATGAGCTTCTTGCGTTGGTTCTTTCCGGTCGCCAAACGCGCGACGGCCTCGCTGGTCCGCGACTACCGCGCGCGGCAGCCACCCGTTCCCGACGGTCGGTGAGTATATCGTCTGGCTCGACGGCTCGGGCTCCCCGAGATGCATCACCCAGACCACGAGCGTCGAGGTAAAGCCGCTGTCGCAAGTGGATGCGCGGTTCGCCTGGGATGAAGGCGAAGGTGATCGAAGCCGCGCCTGGTGGCTCAACGCCCATCGAACCTATTTCGCTCGGCAAGCGGCGCGCGTGAAGGGTTCGCGATGCACGATGACATCGAAACCGTGTTCGAGCGCTTCGATCTCATCTGGGTGGCTCTAGAGCGCGCAAAAAATCAGACCCCATCGGGCATCAGCCCTAACAGCCGAGCTCGCGCTGGCGCCACGCTGCGGCGCACCACGGCAGGGCTCTCCTGCCGGGGCCGGGCCGGGCACCAATCGTCATCGCCCGCGGAACCCGCTGCAAGGAAACGGATTCCCCTGCCGAGGCGAGGATGCAAAATTGCTTGCGACAAAATACCCGGCAGGGAGGACGCGGATGCCGAGGCTCAATCGACGGCACTTCCTCGGTGGCTCGGCCGCGGCGGGCGCGACTTTGGCGGGCGGCCCGCCAGCTTTCCAGCGGCGCGCGCTGCTCAACCGGAGCTAGCCGCGGCGCTGCCTGCTTCGGCGTCTCATGCGCCAGCGCCGTGCTTGACGCGCTGCCCGGCAAGAAGCCGCTCATCAAGTTGAGCTATCGGCCGCCGAACGCATGAGACGCCCGTCGAATACTTCCGCGAGGGCGATCACCCCAAATGACGCGTTCTTTGTTCGCTACCATTTGGCGGTGATCCCCGAGAGTCGACGTCAAGACCTGGAAGATTTCGGTCGGTGGCGATGGCGCCAACGGCCAGGCCTAATTGACCCTACAGGATTTGCAAGCCATGCCGGCAACCGAAGTGGTTGCGGTAAATCAATCGCTCCGGCAATCGCCGCGGCCTGGTCCAGCCGCACGTGCCCGGCGTCGAATGGGGCTACGGTGCCATGGGCTGCGCCCGCTGGAGAGGTGCCCGCCTGAAAGACGTTCTCGACAAAGTCGGGCCTCAAGAAGGAAGCAATCGAGATCGTGTTCGATGGCGCCGATGGTCCGGTGGTCGACAAGACACCCGACTTCATCAAGAGCATCCCCGTGTGGAAGGCCATCGAAGACACCACGCTCGTCGCCTACGAAATGAACGGCCAGCCGCTGCCACACTTCAACGGCTATCCCGCGCGCTGGTGGTGCCGGGCTGGACCGGCACCTACTGGATGAAGCATCTCACCTCGATCAAGGCGCTCCTTAAGCCCGAGTCGAGTTTCTGGATGAGCGCTGCCTATCGAATTCCGCTCGGCAAATTTCCCTTGGTTGCGCGTTTCACCTCGCAGGACACCGCCGCCAACACGCCGATCACGGAAATGATGGTCAATTCGCTGATCACCAGCCATAGCGATGGCGCCGAGGTCAAAGCCGGCAGCCCGCTCGGCGGCATTGCCTGGGATGGTGGCTATGGCATCCGCACCGTCGAGATCTCCAGCGACGGTGGCAAGACTTGGAGCTCCGCCACGCTCGGGTCGGACCTCGGCCGTTACGCCTTTCGCACCTGGAGCTTCCCCTGCAAACCAAGGGCAAGCAAACCCTGATGGCGCGCGCCAGCAATGTCATCGGCGAGACCCAAACGGCCGAATTGATTTGGAACCCTGCCGGCTACCATCACAACGTCATGCACAGCCTAGCGCTGACGGTCGTCTGAGGAGGCGAACATGCGCACTCATCCTCTTCGTGCTCGCCGCCGCCCTGATCGCTAGCCCGGTTGTCGCCGACGAAAAGCCGATTGAGCTCAAAAGGCCCCGGGCCTGGACAAGGTGGAGGCCAATTGCGCCGCCTGTCACAGCCTGGACTACATTCAAATGAACTCGCCGTTTCTCAGCGCCGCCGTCTGGGACGCCGAGGTGGGCAAAATGATCAAGGCCTTCGGTTGCCCCGATCGAAGACGCCGACGGCGGCCATCAAGGATTACCTCAAGCAGAACTACAGCAACTGACGCGCGCGCCCCAAGCGCAAATGGCGCCCCGCCGCGGGCCTCCCGCTTGCCGAGCTCGGCGTTGCCATGTGGCGGCGATGCCCACCCAGCCAGACCCAAGCGGCCGTTAGCGTCTGCCAACGATCAAGCCCTTAGACTGTTAATGGGTCGAGACAACATCGCCCTTCCTCTTTTGTGGCGAAGATCGCCGTGATATGCGCAGCGGCGCACGCACCCCTGTTGCAGGCTATCGGCCCATGAAAATCTGCATCTTCTGTGGATCCAGTAGCGGATATGATCCCGCCTATGGGGACGGCGCCGCGGACGCGGCGCGCAGCCTGGCGCTGAGCGGTGCCACCCTGGTCTTTGGCGGCGGCCGCGTGTGGGTCTGATGGGCGTCGTCGCCGACGCCGCGCTTGGCGCGGGTGGCGAGGTCATTGGCGTGATGCCACGGTCGCTCGTTGCACGTGAAATCGCCCATCGTGGCCTGCATCATCTCCATGTCGTGGAGACCATGCACGAACGAAAGACCACCATGAGCAACCTGGCGGACGCCTTTCTGGCGCTTCCGGGGCGCCGGGACCTTGGAAGAAATTTTCGAGCAGTGGACGTGGGGCCAGCTTGGGATTCACGGCAAGCCCTGCGCTTTCCTCAACCTCAAGGGCTACTTTGACCCGATCCGGGCGATGGTGGAGCGGATGGTCGCCGAGGGGTTCTTGCTGCCCGCAGTTCGCCGCCATGCTCACGTTTTCCACCACTATGCCGGAGATCCTGGCGGCCTTTCGCACCTATGTGCCGCCGCCGAGCAAGTGGATATCGCCCGACAATTGTACGGTTCGGCCATGAGCGCGCCGATTCAGATCGCGGCAGCGGTCATTTGCGACCGACAGGGTCGATTATGCTTCTCGTGCGCAAGCGCGGCACCAGCGCCTTTATGCGGCCCGGTGGCAAGATCGACGCCAACAGATCGGCGCTCGCCGCCCTTGCCCGCGAGGTGTTCCATTCTGGTTCGGCCTCGTGCATCGCGCCGGGGCGAAGCTCACATAAATGCCCCGGGTCTACCAGGCGAGGATCGAACACCACCAACCTTGGCGAGAGGACATGAGCTTCCCGATTACCGAACACGTCGCGCGCAGCCGGCGGCACACGTCGTTTTATCTGGCGTGCGGGTTGGCGCAGGCGACGCCCATCATCTTTCTGCACGGCTGGCCCGAGCTATCGATTTCTTGGCGGCATCAGCTGCCGGTGTTTGCAGGCCTTGGCTTCCGCGCAGTTGCCCCGGACATGCGCGGCTACGGACGCTCCAGCATCTATGGGCGTCACGAAGACTATGCCCTGGAGGAAGTGGTTGCCGACATGATCGAGCTCGCCGACGCGCTCGGCGCCGAGCGCGCAATTTGGGTGGGTCACGATTGGGGCTCACCGGTGATTTGGTCGATCGCGCAGCATCATCCCGGAGCGCTGCCATGGCGTGGCAAGTCTGTGCGTGCCCTATATCCCCGCGGGCTTCCGCGTCGAGCATACCATTCCTCTTTGCGATCGAAGCGTTTATCCGGAGGATCGGTTTCCCGCGGCGCAATGGGATTACCAGCTGTTCTATCGGGAGAGCTTTGCGGCCGCGTGCGCCGCCTTCGAAACCGATGTTCGCGCCACAGTGCGCGCGCTTTTCCGCCAGGGGTGACCCAGCCGGTAAGGGCAAACCGGCGCGCACCGCATCGGTTCGCGCAAACGGCGGTTGGTTCGGCGCCCAGCGCGCGCCCCGCAACTGCCACGCCGCGATGCAGCCGTGCTGGGCGAGGAGGATGAGCACCGCTACGTCGCCGCGCTCGAGCGCAATGGCTTCTTCTGGTCCCGCCAGCTGGTATTTGAACGCCGACGCGAACGCTGCCTATGCGCAGCGCGCCCAGGTCAATTGGCGCTCGAGGATGCCGGTCCTGTTCCTGCATGGCGCCTACGACTATGTCTGCGAGACGCTGCAGTCGCGCCTTGCCGAACCCATGCGGGCGCACGCGCCGCAGCTTAAAGAAATGATCGTCCCGTCGGGCCATTGGATGGCCCAGGAGCAGCCGCTTGCGGTCAATGCCGCGCTGGCAAAATGGCTGGCCACCGAGTTCCCGGGCTATGGATCGGCACGCGCGAGGGCGAGGCACACCGCGCCACGTGATCTCTATCCAGGGGAAAATGGCAAACGCTCGGATGTCCCCAGGTGGTGAAACCGGCAAGTAAAGAATAATTTCGCTCGAGCGCTTGTAGTATTCGATCGGGCAAGCGCGCCGGGTCGCGCCCGTGTTCCCGGCGCATCCTGGGCAAATGTCGGCGCGATGCGGGCCACGATGTCGGCGAACGGCCCGACCAGCTTTGTGGAGGCATAGGTTCCGCCGGGCAACACGCCTTCCGGTAAGCCATACCAAGCACCGACGTTGCCCGGCCTTGAGCGCGACACTGCGGACTCGGTATTCCTGCGTCAGACTATCGAAGGTGGCAAAGAAACGGTTGCCCTTCAGAGGCACCACCTGCTCAAGCCTTTGGAAGGCATCCGACGCCGAGGGATCGCCGATGGACGTCGTGTAGGCCACACCTATCGCCGCCCGCTCAATGATCCGGTAGCTCACGACGAACCTTCTCCACCGCTGAGCCAACACGACAAAGACGCGCCTGCCAAACCGCAGCGCCCGGCGGCTACTTCAAGAAATAGTTGGGAATCCACGAGGAAAGGCCGGGAATGAGGATCACGAGCACGAGCACCAATGTTTCCGCCAGCATAAAGGTCCAAACATGACGGTTGGTCTGATCGATCGGCGTCTTGGCGATACTCGTGGTGATGAACAGCAGGGGCGCCGTCGGCGGCGATACCGCGCCGATTTGATTGCAGATCACCATCACAAGACCGACCTGGAAGGGGTCGAGGGCGTAAGCCTTTGTGACGCTGACGGCTACGGGAGCGAAGACGAGCAGAACGATCAACAGATCGACGAAGGTGCCGAGAGCAAGATCATCACGCCGGCGAGGATGAGCAGGATCATCGTCGGGCTCGCCGACAGCGTGGAAACGTGCTCGAGGACCATTCCGTCAAACTGCAGGTAGGACAAAACCCATCCCATTGGTCCCGACACGGCGATGATACCCGACACCATCGACGTGGTGATCGCCGCGTCCACCAGGATGTCGGGCACCTTTTTCAGCGTGATCTTTTTCCACGAAGTAGCCGATGCTGAAGGCGTAGACACAGGCGACGGCACCGGCCTCGGTGGCGGTGAATACGCCCGAGAGAATGCCCCCAACGATAATGAGCGGCGCCAGCAACCCCGACCATGCCGAGCTCACCGAGTGCCACAAGGCGCACAGGTCAAAGCGTGCCGTCACTTGGCGCAGCTCGGGATAGGCGGGATGATAGGTGTAGAGCTTGATCGTTAGCATCAGCGCGATGCCGATCAGGATGCCGGGAATGATCCCGCCGAGGAAAAGCCCGCCGATCGACACCTGGGCGATGGCGCCATAGATGACCATGGTCATGCTCGGCGGAATGATCGCGCCCCATTGTTCCCGCGGTGGCAATCAGGGCGGCGGCGAATCCCGGCTTGTAGCCCGACTGCTTCATGGTCGGGATCAGGATCGAAGCGATCGCCGAAGCATCCGCCGTCGAGGAGCCGGACGACTCCCGACATAACCATGCTGCCGACCACCGAGGCATGGGCGAGCCCGGCGCGAAAGTGCCCGACCAGGGCCCGCGCAAAATCGACAAGCTGCTTGCTGATGCCTCCCGCCGTCATAATCGAGCCGGCGAGAATGAAATAAGGCATCGCCAGCAGGGTGAAAGAATCAAGTTGGCCAAACATCTTCTGGGCGAACAACGGCATGACGACCTCGGGCAACAAGGCCATGCCGACGAAGCCGATCAGGGCAATGGAAAGGAGGATCGGGATGCCCAACAGCATCACGCCGAGGAGGAGCGGTGAGCAGAAACGTTATCATGGCGTCGTCACCTCGGGCGGAAGCTCATCGGCTGCCGGTGTCGGTAGCTCGCCAGTGAGCCGCCGGATGACGACAACATGCCAGATACACGCTGCCCAGGATCATGCCGTAGCATAGGGATAGCTCATGGGTATCTCGAGGCCGGGCGAGACGGAATTCCGCGTGACCAGGGAAACCCGATAGCTGTAGTAGGCCGTGGCAACCGCAAAACCCGACCCACATCAGCTCGATCAGCAGATCGAGCGCCCCGATTAGCCAGGGCGATAGGACGCGCCGGATCGCCTCTACCGTGATGTGCGCGCCGCGCCGGTAGGCGATCGGGATGGCCAGGAAAACGAGCCAGATGTGCCCGAAGATCTGCACTTCCTCGCTCCAGCTCGGCGTCGCGTTCAGCACGAAGCGACCGAAGACCTGCCAGGTACCGATCAAAACCATGGCGGCAAAGATTGCCGCCACCAGCAGCTCGATGCCTCGATCTATCCCGGCAAACAGTGCTTTCATGGTTGTTCCCGAGCCGGCGGCCGCGCCTGATGGCACCGTCCCGCCCCCTTCGTCCCTCGCGGCCAAAGGTCTGGCAGAGGCCCCGCCAGACCTCGCTGGCTGCTACTGCTGGGCCAGAATCTGCTTCAGCAGATGCTCGGCTTTGAGTTTGGCCGCCATCTCCTGCTGGAAGCCGGCGGCGGCCTTGCGCGCCTCCGTCATGTCCGGACGCGTGATGGTCATGCCGCGCTTTTGCAGCTCGGCCATGCCTTCGGCATCGCGCACGGGCGACATGGCGCGGGCGATATCGGTCGCGAGCTTAGCGCCCTCCAGCACCACGGCCTGTTCCTTGTCATCGAGCTTCTTCCATTCCGACAGGGAGAAGGCAACAACGGTCGGATCAATGAGGTGCTGGGTCAGCGCGTAGTACTTGGCGATCTCGTAGAATTTGAAGGACGCGGTCGTAGTGGCGGTATGCTCGTAACCATCAAGCACCCCGCTCTGCAAGGAGGTGTAGACCTCGCCGAAGTTCATCGGCGTCGCCGACGCTCCCATGGCGTTGACGGCCCCGACAAAGACCGGCGTCGGAATGGTCCGGATCTTCAGACCTTTCAAATCGGCCACCGTCTTGATTTCCTTTTGGCGGTGACGACGTTGCGGTAGCCCCAGGAATACAAATAACCGAGCACCTTGAAGCCGATCGCTTCCAGCTCCTGCGAGAGTTCGGCACCGACCGGGCCATCGAGCACGCGCTGCACGTGATCGTAACCCGAGAAGATGAAGGGCAGGCCGATCACACCGCATTTGGCCTTGCAGAAATTGGCGAACTCCGCCATGCCGCCGACGTGCATGCTGGCACCGGAGCCGAGTTGCATGGCCTCGATCACCTGTCGCGACTGCCCCAAGCCGCTATTGGGAAAGATCTTGACGTCGAGGGTGGGTGATTTCGAGTTCACGTAGTTGGCGAAGACCCAAGAAAACATCTGGTGCTCCGTGCCGACGATGTCGTCGGCCCCGGCGTGATTGATGCGAATAATTTTTTTGTCCGCCGCAAGCGCGCCCGCCGCCCCAAGCAAAATGGCAGCCACCAGCGCCAGCCCAAGCATTGCAAATTGCCGACTTAATCGAAGGCGCCCCAGCATCGTTTCTCTCCCAAAGTTCGCCGACGCACGGCTTGGTTATGACGATCCCCACGATAGTTTATCTGTCGCGGGGAAGTCACGACGTTTGCGACGATCAGCCCACGACGTCCGGGCAGAGCCAATCCTCGTCGGCGACACCCCGTCGGTCGCGCCCGACAACGGGCCGTTGGCGCGGCGCCTATCACCAGCATGTCCTCAAATTCGAAGCCATTGCGAGCCTTGGCTCGCACGTGGCGCCTCGCCCTCAACGGCGCCAGCCCAACAATCTACCGGGACTCTGTGCCGGCGCGATCGCTGCAGCAATGCCGCCGCCACCGCAGATCAGTGACGACGCCACTGCAACGAGCGACTGTGCGTTCAGGATCGCGCAGAAGCCAATGAAAGGTGGCGAACGTGCGAAAGGAGCTAAATGAGGCCAGGTCTCGACATCGTGTCGAGGCATCGCTGCAACCGTGGCCGGCAAGCTAGCGCGGCGTTTGAGCTTCCCAGCGCGTTGACGCAATGGCGGCAGTCACCGATGAGCCCCATTCATTGATGTGCATTTGCAGGGCGTTGGCCTTGGTCAGGTCAATCGTGCAATTGTTGCCCGTGACTTGCAAGCAGCTGGCTTGGTTCAGTCGATCCAAATCCTGCTTGCATGCCTCGATGGCCACGTGAGCGACGGCCTCGGGTTCTTGTGGGGTGCCGGCGTGTTTCTTGATGTTCGCATAGAGGCAGGTCTGGGCAGCAAGCCTTTTGGCCTTAACGTTGACTTGCAGAATCCGGTCGAACTCCTTGTTCATCTGCCCGTTCTTGCGCCCTGTCTCTAGATCGAGCGAATGGGCGGACGCACCGGTTAGAACGTCTTGCGCCCCGACAACAATCGCTGCTCTCCACTCGCGCTCGAAAGCCATTTGCTCAAACGCCGCTCCTTGTTCTCTGCGAGAGCGCGTTCGACGTCCTGCATCTGTGAGCGACAAGTCGCCTCAACGGATGTCGCCACAGTGAGCGGCGAGGTCGCTGCCGAGGCGACGGCGCTCTGCTTGTGAATGTCCTGACGAATGCAGGCAACAAGAGCACTCGTCGCGCTCCCCGCCTTAGCCAACTCCGAAGCGGGCGCGCGCTGGGCGAGTGCCGCAGTGGGCTGCAAACCGCAAACGAGGACGGAAATGACGACGCCGAGATAGCGCATTTGAGCCTTCTACCCGAGTGCCTCTGCTTAACAACGTGCTTGGCGTCTCGCAATCACCTGCGAAGCACACTCCACAGAGACCAAAGCCCCTGGAATGGCTATACAAGATCAGGACTGCTGGCCTAGGCAAAGCCCGCTCGCGGACACTGTAACCCGGGTTAGGCAAGCTTTGGCCCGTTGCGAAAAATCTCGGCAACGCAACAACGCTCTGGGGATACAAGGGACATCACGCCCGGTCGGTTGTCACGGCCACCCCTGGCGCCGATGCCGTCGTGAGCGGCAGCAGCGGGCACAAGATGGGGCGCGCCGCGGTATTTGGGGACGTGAGCTCTCCGCGAGGAGCTACGGGCTGATCCTATTCCGCCGCCGCGCGAACCGGCCCCGGGTCCACGGGCAAACCCAGCGCCTGCCGGATCGATTTGTGGTAGTGCGCGAGCGCCGGCTCGTTGCGCCCGTAGACGACGTGGCTTTGCGCGCCCGAGCTGAAGCCAAGTTGCATGGTACGGCCGGCCGGAAAATCTTCGGTCGTGATCACCTTGATGGCGAGCGCAAGGTTCGCATCCCAGTGACGCTTCTCATCGGCCGTTTCGATCGGCTTGGGAATGTAAAGCGACGTCTCCATCACGGCCCGGATCGGTGCGATCCTTCACCGGAAAAATGCGGAATATTTCCATATGGTCGCCTTGCGGGGAAAAGATGGTGTTGGCGAACATGGAATAGACGATGGTGGTGTTCCACATCAGGTCCCACTCGCTCTCCGGCATGGCTTTCAGCCGGTCAAGCTTGGTGCGGCCGTAGACGAGGCGGAAGTTCGGCCCATACGGGGTAAACTCTCCGACGTTGTGCACCAGGATGTCGCGCAGGCTTTCTTTGTGCAGAAAGCCGAAATGATAACCCCTCATGGAAAGTATCGACGAGGAGTTTCCAGTTCATTTCCTCGTGCTGCACGTGGCGATCGTGGAGGTGGTAGGTGTCGAGCCTCCAGGACGCAAGATCGGCACCCAAGCCCTCGAGCCACGGATCAATGGCAAGCTCGGCCGAGCGGTCGGCGGCGGCCGTCGGCAACACCCAAACCATGCCGTACTTTTCGGCAAGCGGCAGCGGCGTCAGACCCGGTCGTTCCGCCCGCACGCCGGGAAAGGACGTCGCCTCCTCGGGCAACCCGCGCAGCCGCCCGTCGGTTGCCATAGGTCCAGCCGTGATAAGGGCAGGTGAAGGCTCCGCACTGCCCGCGCCCTGGGCAACCTTGGCGCCGCGGTGACGGCAGACATTGAGGAAGGCCCGCAGTTTCCCATCGCTGCCGCGCACCGTCAGGATCGGTACGCCGGCAAAATCGTCGGTACGATAAGCGCCGGGCGTGGGCCAGTCACAGGAAAGCCCCATCACCAACGGCCGCTTTCTGATCAGGATCTCCTCTTCCCGCTTGTGCCGCTCCGGACAGGTGTAGGCCGTCACCTCGTTGTGCCATGGCGCCTCCGCCATCGCCGTCGTCTTGGTATCGATGTAATGCAGCAGCGTTTTGAGGAGAGTGATCTCTGCCGCGCGGTCCATTTTCAGTGCTCGCCGGGTTGCATAGGGGCCGAATTCTAGGCTCCGCCAAGCATCGCGCGCTAGCCCCTTTGCGTCGATAGAGGTCAACGGCACCCAATCTCGCCTGTTGTTAGAATCGATGGAGATAAATCCTATGCTTGGCCCCCGGCCTGGCGCGGTCGAGGTCGGCGCCATGACCCTGCCGCTCGCCGCCAACGCGAGGAGGTAAAAAGGCCTCGACCGCCCAAAGCCACAATATCGATTGCAGGTGCTTGTGGGGGGTTTAGCGGGCAACGTCAGGGCAAAGGCCGCTCGCCGAGCGTCTTCAGGCAAGTCGACGCCGGTCTCGAGCGTTCTCCGCCCCGTTGCAGTCGATGGCGCTTGCCGGGCTGCTGCCGCAGGGTAAAGCGCACCAACACCCCAATCGAGGCCGCCAGCGGTACGGGCGATCAATAGGCCGACAAAGCCAAAAAGATAGCCAAAGGGAAAATAGGGCAAACATCAGCCAGACGGGGTTCAAGTGAACCTTGTTGCTCGACGAAATAGGGCACCAACACATAGTCCGACAGCGATTGGCCGATCAGGAAGATGCCAAACACCAGCAAGACGGTGTCCAGGTCAACCCGAACTGGGCGATGGGCAACGCCAAGGGACAATAAGAACCCCGTGAGCGAGCCAAAATAGGGAACAAAACCAAGCAGGCCCGATACGGCACCGATCAGCAGGCCGTGGTTTAAGCCCATGGCGCGCAGCGCCAGGGCGTAGAAGACGCCGAGCATCAGACCAGATCGATCGCCTGGCCGCGCATGAAACCCGCCACCGTGCTGCATCGATCTCGCGGACCAGCGCCCTGACCGTCTCGCGGTGGGCCACCGGCACGAGCCTGTCGAGGGTCGCAATGATGCGGTTCCAATCGTAAACCAGATAGGCGGTGATGATCGGTGTCACCACCAGCAACGAAAAGATGGACAGGAGCATCCCGCCATCCGACCAAAGCGCGCCCAGAAACTCCGACAACCAGCCGGCGCCCACGCTCGCCAGCTCACCGCTTGATCGTTCGGCTTCCTCGATCCCGACTTCAATGGCTTTGCTGATCGAGGGGTGGCTTGGGTCGATGGCCATGGCCTGCAGCCGCCTGACGTAGCCCGGGAGCTTTTCGATCAGGATAGTGATCTCGGTGATCAGGGTAGGAAGCGCCAGCAGAAGCAAAAGTGATCACAGCGGCAAAGAACACACGCGAGGATAACGAGCGTTGCAGCGCCCCTATTCATTCCCAGGCGCTCGAGCCGATTGACGAGCGGGTCAAGCAATAGGCGAGCGCCAGACCCGCCACAAACGGCAGCAAGACGTCGCGCAACAAGACGGCCGCCGTTACGAGCAGGACAAGGGCGGCAAGCCAAAATCGCAGGGCGGGCGGGGGTGCTGGATGGGGAGGTGGGCATTGAGAGGTTGCCTGTTTCTGTCGCCCCTGCGCGTGTCGCTACCTTGTGTGTCGGCAACAGCGCTTCCGCGGCAATCCGAATGCCCTGACTCCGCGCAAGGGCTGTGATGCGGGTTTCGCCAAGGCGTTCACCATGTCGCACGCGGCGGCGCCAGCAGTTCGCCCGCGCCTGGAGCCGAGGTCCCCGGCGGCTTTCAAAGGCTGGTCGAGGGCCGTCCTCGAACTTCCCTTAGGGGCGCAGGTGCGCGCGTCCCGGGGGTTTGTGCCGATTAACGAGCGCCGTCGTCCCGCGCGAGGATGCCGAGCCTTAGGCCCTAGGCCCCTGAAACCAAACAGGACGGCTGACATGTTGCCAGCAAAGTTGAGGCCGCTGCACGGACCTGTGCGCAAGGTCTGCTGCTGCAGGCGTCTCGTTCCCGCTTCCGGGCAGTGTCCGGGCGGAGCCATCACGGCCTTCTCTGACGAAGCCCTACTCCAGCAAAAGACCCTGGAAACGGTTCGGGCCACCTCGCCGATGGCGCGGTGTCTGGCAACCTGGGATCGTTCGAGCCAAATGTCGCGGCGGGTATGGAGGCAAACCTGCAAGCGCGTGGTGAAGAACAACCCAGGCCTCTATAACAAGCCGTTTTGAGGACCGAGGCGCTCACGCGTTTCCCGAAGGCGCGTCACCTAAACCCGCGCCCACAGCACCAGTGCCTGGCGGCCTTTCGATCTACCCGAATATCACCAGCTCTGGCGCCGCCCTTCCCTTCGGTGGATGGCGCGCGGCAAGCGGCCATCCCGATCTCCTTTTGCCGGTGTCGTCAAACCCGGGGCTTGACCCCTTCATCTGATTGCTCTTGCCGGCCGGGGCCGCGCGAGACATTCTCCCGTCCCGCACGCCACCCTAGCTGAGGAGCCTCGGCCATGAGCCTCGATTTTTGGTCACCTCATTGATCATCGTTGCCTCGCCCGGCATCGGCGTTCTCTTCACGTTGGCGGCCGGCCTTTCCCGCGGTTGGCGCGCCAGCGTCATCGCCGCCTTCGGATGCACCCTGGGCATCGTTCCCCACATGCTGGCGGCCGTCCTGGGACTGGCCGCCCTCCTGCACACCAGCGCCCTGGCGTTCCAAGTCCTCAAATACCTCGGGGTGGCCTATCTGCTGTACATGGCCTGGAGCTCGCTTAAGGAGCAGGGCGCGCTTAGGATCGAGGAGGAGATCGGCGCCCGCTCGGCAACGCAGGTGATCGTTTCCGCGATCCTGGTCAATGTCCTCAACCCAAAGCTGTCGATTTTCTTTTTGGCCTTCCTGCCCCAATTCGTCAGCGCGGAAGACCCCCAGCCCTTGGCGCGCATGCTGACACTCAGCGCGGTCTTTATGGTGCTCACGTTTGTCGTGTTTGTCGGCTACGGCATTTTTGCCGCCTCCGTCCGCACGCACGTGATCTCGCGCCCCGCGTGCTAACCTGGTTGCGTCGCACCTTCGCGGGAGCGTTTGCGGCACTCGGCGCCAAACTCGCACTTGCCGACCGTTGAGGCCGACCGTTGAGGCCGACCGTTGAGGCCGACCGTTGAGGCCGACCACTGAGGCCGACCGCAGAGGCCGACCACTGAGGCGACCAAGGCGACCTTCCCTGCGCCGACGAAGCTGGCAGCGGCGCGTCCCGGCTTACGGGGCATGGAACCGGCGGGCGGGCAAGCCAGGGTTCGCCACGCTCGCTAGGCGCCAAGCCCGGTTAGGGTCAGACCAAACTTAACGGGCTGGACGTCACTTGACCCCGACGTCGCTTGCTTCTTTGCTGGGCGACGCGCCAACGAGGAAAGCGGGCGCAGGTGCGGCCTCGATGGTCATGCAGATGACCTTCCCGTCGTCGACAAAAATTGGCCTGAGGCGCCGACGGATCGGATCCCTCGCATGCGTTCCATCGATGGATCTCGCTCGGGACACTGTGAGAGGCATTAAGATGCTCAAAGCTGTCCTGGTAGCGTCAGCGCTTATCATGGCTGCGTTTGTCGGTTCTGCGCCGCAAGCGTCGGCGGCAGTTCAACCCCACCTTGGCAAGGCTACGGCCAACGTGGTGAGTACGGTTGGCTGGCGTCATTCCAATCATCATTACAGTTATCGCCCCTATCGTCACCGCCACTTCGGTCACTTCCATCGCCGAGGGTTTATCATTGGTGCTCCGGTCTATGCCTATGGTTACGGCGGCTGCGGCTGGCTGCGCCATCGCGCCCTCGTCACGGGCAGCTCCTATTGGTGGCACCGCTACCGGGTGCTGCCGCGGCGGCTGGTAAAGGGCTTTGGAGGCCGCGCGCCCGCGCGGCCTCCTCGCCTATTTGGCCAGTGCGGCGATCACAGAGCGGCAGCCGCCGCGGCGGCTTCCAGGCCCGCGTCGTAGTTCCAGATCCAAGCGCGCTCTTGCGACTGGGCGGCGAGCTGTTGGTCGCGCACCCCGAGGTCCCCTGCTGGCCCCGTCATAGCGCGCGCCATTGACGCGTGCGCTGAGCTGGACGCGCGCGGTCCGCGGCCGCCGCAAGCTCGTAAATGCGCAGGGCCCGCGGTGCGGTGCTCCGGTCGGCGCGCGCCAACACCGTTGCCAATGCCACCGCATCCTCGATGGCTTGGTTGGCCCCCTGGCCGACATGGAGGCAGCATCGGATGCGCGGCATCGCCCAGCAGCGTCAGGCGGCCGCGGGTCCAGGCCGACAGCGGCTCGCGGTCGTAGAGACCCCAGCGAAAGGTCATGCTGGCCTGGGCCGTGATGGCTTCAACCATTGGGTCCCAGCCGGCAAAGGCCTGGGCAAGGGCGACGGGATCCCCGCCGTCGACCAGGACTCGCGCATTTGTTCGTCTGTTCGCACGAACCCGACGTAATTGATGAGGGCGTCGGAGCGCACCGGATAGACGAGAAAATGCTTGCCCGCCCCCAACCAATTGCGCATGGCCCCGCGCGGCCAGGAGACGCTTGCCGCCGGAATGAGACCGCGATAGGCGAGTGAGCCCGAAGGCAGTGGGGCGGACGGGGCGACCACGAATTCCTGAAGCCTTGAATGAATGCCATCGGCGGCAATGACGACGTCGGCGACCTGCGCGTCGGCCATTGGCAAACGCGAGGATTGCCTCATGCTCGTCCTGCTCAAAGCCCACGCATTTGTGGTCGGTCGCGACGACGTCTGCGGGCAGCCGCTCCACGAACAAATGCAGCAAATCGGCGCGGTGCATGCCGTAGAACTCGATCTCATTGCCAAGCTCTGGCGGCCACATGCATGCGATAAAGCTGCCGTCCGACCGTCGGAACTGTGGATCGAGCCAACGCGCACCCCACTGGAGCAACGCGCCTCCAAGCCCGAGCTGCCGCAACATTCGGATGCCGTTGGGCTGCAGTGCCACGCCGGCGCCGACCTCGGCCAGAGCTGGCGCCTGTTCGAAAAGGCGAACGGTGACGCCACGCTGGGCAGAGTGCGCTGGCCGCGGCAGCGCCGCCGATGCCGCCGCCGACGATCGCCACACGCAAGGGTTTTTAAGCAGGGCAACAGCCATCGATGCGTCTCTACTCGGGAGCCTTGAGTTTGGCCTGCTCTATGACGCCACCCCAAAGCGCCCGCTCACGCTCCAGGAATGCCGCCATCTCCGGCGGAGAGTTGCCGATCGGCTCGGCGCCCTGCGCATGGAATTTTTGCGCACATCTTCGCTCTGCAAAACAGCAACGACGTCCTTGTTGATCTGCGCCACAATTGAGTCAGGTGTTGCCGGCGGAGCCACCAAGCCGAACCAGGCCAACGACACGAATCCCGGCAACGCCGCCTCCGACATGGTCGGTACATCGGCTAAATAGGGCGACCGTTCGGGCGTGCAAACCGCGAGAATCCTGAGCGCCCCCGACTGATGGTGCGGCAGCGACGACGACAAATTGTCGAACATGAAGAGAATGTGCCCCCAAGCAGGTCGTTCATGGCCGGGGCGGTGCCACGATAGGCAACGTGCGTGAACTTGACGCCCGCCATCCTCTCGAACAAAGCCGTCGTCAGATGCGACGTGGCACCGATCCCTTGCGAGCCATAGGCAATGCCGCCGGGGTCCGCCTTGGCTTTGTCGATCAGCTCGCCAACGGTTGTGACCCCGAGCTTGGGGCTGGCGATCAGCACATTGGGCGAACTGGCGAGAATGGTGATGGGCTTGAACTTGGTCGGATCGTAGTTGAGCCTCTTATAAAGTAAATGATTGATCGCCAAGGTGGTGGGTGGGGACGCCAACAGGGTGTAACCATCAGCCGGCGCGCGCGCGAAGGCCTCCGCGCCGATATTGCCCGCCGCGCCGGCCCTGTTCTCGACGACAACCGGCTGCTTCCAGACGCTACCGAGCGCGTCGGCGATAATGCGCGGCAAGACGTCGGCGGTGCCGCCGGCGGGATTGGGAACAATGATTTTGACAGGGGAGGCGGGGAAGGCATCGCCGGCACGCGACGTGTCGCCCGTCAGCAGAAAACCCAAGTTGGCCGCGAGCGCCACGAGCAGACGGGCTGGCTTCATTTGCATCAGGCAATTTTCCTCTGCGCTTGCTCCGCGGATCGGCGCAGTGCCCGCCCGCTCGCTATCGTCCGAGCCGGCGGGTTCAGCACAAGCCTGTGTCGGCGCCGACACCCTACCCACAAGCTTGACTAACGCGCAAATCGTGCGAGCCAACGCGCGCGCGCGCTCATCGGTGGGTCCACAGCTCCGCGCAACCGCTGCGCGGGCCCGATCAGACCTTCACTCTGACCCCGCCATAGATAGCCAAGGGCGCCGCCCGCGGCACCGGAAGTGGCAAGACTGGCCCTGGCGCCCTTGCTGCGAACAGCCCGCCTGCCATCGCCCCTCAAATCGCCTTGGGCAGCGTGCTCCCGCCGGCGTGAGCGAAGAGCAACACGGCGCGGCGCGGGCGCGTCTCATGGGATTGTCCGAGCCAGGGTCCATCACGCCGCGGGGCGATGCCGCCAGGATCCGTCCGGGCTTGGCTTCGAGAGCAAAGTCGCCACAGCAGATGGTGTCCGATTTGTGACAGCGCCGCTCTGGCGCCCTCAATTTTGCGCCCCCTGATGCTGCCTCTTGGCATCGACACTGCGCACCGGATGGGGTGCGCCGGCGAATGAGTGCCCTAGGCTCCGGCAAATGGCCCTGCAAACACCAGCATTGCAGCCGTTGTCTTCAGAATGAGCGTAACGGCCGCATGGCACCATAGCGCTGCCGTCGAGCCGGCGCGCGCGCGCCCAGGTGCGGATCGGCAAAAATGTAGCTGGACATAGGCCGACCAACTGCGCTTCTTGCTGGCAATTGCTGTGTACCGGTCAGCGCTTCGCGCTCAGTGGGTCACCGAAGTGGGGGGTGCCATGGACTCATTTCCGATCAGGACGGGCGTGCTCGCCCTGCTTGTCGCCGTGTTCGGGGCCATCACGCTTGGGGTCATGAACCACGCGCAGCAACTCGACAAGCACGGCACGATCGTCATCGCCGCCGGCAATCCCCAATACGCGGAGCTTGCGCAGCGATACCGGAGAGGTCCTCGCCAAGTTTGGCGTTCAGGTGGTGGTTCGGCAAACGGTCCCGTTCAAAGAAAGGATGGGCGCACGACGATGCGACCGCTGGAAGGCCGCATTACGCTGCGCGCCTTGGTCGACGATGACTCGGAATCACGGCGGGCTTCGTCAAGGGAGACCTAGTGGGGAGCCTGCAGGGGAGCCTCGCCACCGAGAAACAGAAGGACCGCCACTCGGAATACTCAAAGCTGCTCTCGGTCGGACGCCTATTTCATGAGCCGATCTGGGTCTTCACACGCGGCGACTTGCCCATCGCGAGTTTGCGCGATCTCAAGGGCAAACGCATCATGATCGGCACCCGCGATAGTGGTGCGCGAGGCGTCGCCAGGCAGCTGTTGAAGGCCAATGGTGTCATCGAAAGGAAAACGCGACCTTCATTGATCAGGATCTTCCGGCCGATGCCGAGCCGCTGTTATCGGGCGCGGCCGATGCCGGCATTGTCATCACGGCCGCCGATACCGAGAAGATCCAACATCTCCTGCGCGTTCCCAACATTCGCCTGATGGACTTTGCCCGCGAGGCGGAAGCCTACACCAACCGCTTCCCCGCCCTGTCCAAAGTCGTCCTGCGCCAGGGTGCCGTGGATTTTGATCCTTGATGCCCACCGAAGACATCACCCTGCTATCGACCGCGGTCGCCTTGGTGGTTCGCCCCGACATGCAGTCGGCGCTAATTACGCTGCTCACCCATGCCGTGGTGCAGAGTCCAAGCCAGGGTTCGACAAAAATGGCGACCCGGTGCTGTTTTATCGCGCCGGCGAGTTTCCCACCGCCAACGACCCGGAATTCGACGTGCCGAATTCCGCCCGCGTTCTTTATAAAACCGGCGAGCTTCCGGTCGTGCTCAAGAGCCTAGCGCCAAAAGCAACGAGCCTCGGCGTCCCCTTCTCCTATACGGCGTTCCTCAATGAGCATTGGACCACCCTGGTCGGCGGGCTGGGCATGCTGGCCCTGCTGCTGCCACTGACCCGGGCAATTCCAGGCATTTACGTCTGGATGGTGCGTCGGCGTCTGGTCTACTGGTACCGGCAGCTCAAGGCGCTGGAGCGGAAACTGGATCATGGCGGCGCAAAATTCGACGCCGAAGCCATGCAGGCGGAATTCGACCGCATCGACACGCACGTGAGGGCCATCAGCGTGCCGCCCTATTATTCAAACCAGCTCTATGACCTGCGCGGACACATCGACCTGGTTCGGCAGCGCCTGGACGTCAAAGCGCACCCGATCCGCATGGCGGCCGAATAGGTAAGCGCGCCGGCGCTAAGCCGCCGCTCTCGCTTGCCGGGTTCGTTGCCGCGTTCATAGGGCATTTTCCACCCGGCCTTCGGCGCCGCCGACCCATCCCCGCGCCGAGGCCAAATTAGCCGGCGTGGTGGGGCGAAGTTTTGAGGCTGAACGCGGGCGGCAAAGCTGCGCTTGGGCGGCCTAAGAAAGCTGGAATTCGTCTGGCGCACGGAGCTGCCGTTGGTTGTAAGATGACGCGCTCTCGATAAAATGCGAAATCTACAGGACAAATAGCGGGGGCATCGTCGCAGGGAGGTGTGCGCCTTTATCGGCTGCGTAAATATGCGAGACATTAAATTCAGGGCCTGGGAATCGGTTAACCGTCAGATGAATTATGACCCGCGCTTCATCGCCTGGGACAGCGCGGCCGGCATGCCCCTTTATGCCATCAACCGCGCCAATCAAAGAGGCGGACGTTGTTCTGATGGAATATACGGGGCTCCAGGATAAAAACGGCCGGGACATCTATGAGGGCGACATTCTCAAGGGAAGCAATGGTGGTCTGGTCAAGTGCGAGGACGCCCTGCGCGTACTCTACAGCTCCGCCGACATGGCACGCCAGCTTGAAGTCGTCGGCAATATCTGATGAGAACCCTGAGCTGCTAAAGAAATAATTCGAGCCTCGGACCTCAATCGGTGGCTGGTGCGCTCTTGGCGAAGGCGAGGGACCGCTAACGCCTTCCTGGCAACGCTTGGGACCGCGCCGGCGGGCGCCCGCGCGATTTTATTCTTTGCGGTCGCTCAGCTTCGGTCGGCGCCTCGCCTTTGCCGCCGGTTTTTTCAGCCGTTCTCGCCGAACGTCCGTGCGCAAGGCGTCATTTTCCAGTCGCACTCCGCGGTCGCCCGCTTCGCTCCGCTGCGCCAGCGAGGCGAGGCCGCACCGCCCAACAGCACGGCTGCCGATGGTCGCTGCGATGATGATTGGCTTCATGCTCGTCTCCGAGAACACTAGAAAGGCCATGTCAAGTCTCGGTCCTATTTCGAGATCGCGATAATGCCTCGAGCGGCACGTTCGACGTGCGCCATTCGTAGTTGGCGCTGGTCGTCAGCGAAATGTTACGGGCAATGCTGTACCGCAATCCAAGCGAGGTAGAGTAAATGATGTCCTGCCGCCCTTCATTGAGGCCGTCTGTAAACCAATAGGCCTCCACGAACGGCGTTGAAACCAGCGACCAGCGCGACGTAATCCTGGCTTCAAGAGGCAGCAGTAGGTCGAGCCGATAGCGTCGCGCCTCGGGGACGTCGGCAAACCGGTAGGACAATTGCGCGGTCGGAGAAACGGTAAATGGCCCGTAGCTAAAGTCGCGCGTCGTGGAAATCAGCACGTCATCGGCAATGAAGAGGAGGTCCTCGTAGACGCCGGTGTATTCGAACCGGTGCTCGTAGCTGATACTGGTTCGCCAATCCAAGATGTTCCTTGTCAGGCGCGCGCCGACAAGTGCGAAGGTTTCGTTTGAAACCTGCTCTTGCGCGAAGGTGTCGAAGGATGAGCGCCCGTAGAGGCGATAGGAAACGTCCGACGTCAGTTTTCCGTCCAGGCGCAGCGTCAGGTCGGGTTCTGCGTAGACGTCGCGCCGCCGATCGTCTCCGGCTGAACGAGCCATTGTTGGTATAGGTTGGAGAAAACGAGACGAGCACGCTCCATTGCGGCCGATGCGCCACCTCCGGCGTGGCCTCGTCGGCAGCCAGCGCCTGTTGCATCCCCAGCAGCCCAAAGGCGCTGGCCAAAGCGTTCAGCTTCCGCACAAAAATCAGTCTCTCAAGCTCGTGAGGGGAAATTGCTGACCGGCACCGCGGGTAGACTGACGACGCGCGCAAAAAAGGTGAAAAAGCGCGATAATGACAAAAACGACTCAGACATAAGGGCCTTCGCTTCTAAGCTGTCCTTGGCTTCAAAGCCAAGACGCTTTTTGCCCGTACACCGCTTTTGCGCCGTGTTTGCTGGTGTTCCAGCAGCTCCCGCCAAGCCCCGCGCGGCACCACGCTGCACGCGTGTTGAGTTGTATCCCATCCCTTAACGCCTCCCCGGCGCGGCGCCCCATGGCGCCCCAGGGCGCCCCCAGTGTCCTGGCCGGGCTCAAAGGTTGAGGAGCGGTGCACCCCTGGTGCCGGCGCGCTCGGCCGCGCAACCAACCAGCGCAGTCATCGCGCCTGCGCGCGCCCGCAAACGTTGGCGAACGACAGCCCGCAACATTCAGGGTTCTCATGCATGTACAAGACGCGATCATCCTGCGCACACCCTACTGGGCGTCGCCTGCGCACGACCGGCGCCTGCGCAAGCCCGTGAGGCGCCAAATTCAACGTCAGATTCAAGGCCAAAATCAAGGAGAGTGAAACCATGCCCGAACTCGACCGTCCGAAGCCTCCTCGGAGCCGTGCTGGGTGGGATCGCCATCGCCGGCAGCACAAGCCTCTTGGTTGCGACGACAACGCGCGCGGCTCCGCTCGCTGGCTTTGCCCCCACGCCATCGACGACAGCACCGGGCCCCGTCAAAAAGGTGCAAGGCGTTGTGGTCGGGCCGCGTCGGCGGCGGCACCGGCGGTGCTGGTGGCGGCACGGCCGCCGCGTTTGCGGTTGGCGCTGGTAGCTCGCCCACCCGTTTGCCCGAGGCGGGAGAGTTTCGGCGGGCCGGCGCGTCGCGGCGATACTCGGCCGCCGGCCCGGCGATACCCCGACGACAGACGAACTGGAGCTTAGGCAGCCCCACGACAAAGGGTGAGCGCACGCCCTTATCGGGGTTTCCCTCGATGTCAATTGGCCGCAAAGGCGGGCAAGAATGGCTGAACAGAAACGAAAGGGGGTGAAAGATCAGCGCGTGTCATGGCACGCATACTTATTGTCGACGATCAATACCTAGTCCGGCTCGGGATTCTGCAGAATTCTTCGTGCTGACGCGAGCCTGAAGGTGGTCGGCGAAGCCGGCGACGGCGAAGAGGCCGCAGCCAAGGCCATCGAAACCAACCCCGATGTGATCCTGCTTGAGTACTTGTTGCCCCTCATGACCGGCTTGGAGGTCGTGCGCCGCGTCCGTGCGCTGCGACCCGAAACCGAGTTTTTAATGTTCACGCTGCACGACAATGAGGTCCTGATCGAGCAGGCCCTGAAGGCCGGTGTGCGCGGCTACCTGTTCAAATCAGATCCGAGCCGTGACCTGATCGCTGCCCTGACGGCGCTTGCCGCCCATCAGCCATTCTTTACCAGCAAAGTCTCCCTGTTGCTGCTCGAGGCGCTGCTGGCGACGCCCGATGAGGGCTCCATCATTACCAACCGCCAGCGCTGCATCGTGCAGCTGGATCGCCGAGGGCTATCAAACCAAACAGATCGCCAAAATTCTCGGCATCGGCCTCAAGACCGTGGAAACGCATCGCGCGCATATCATGCACCGGCTCGATCTTTCCTCTTCGGCGGCCTTGGTGCGCTATGCCGTGCGAGCCCGACTTGCGGAGGCTTGAGTTGGGTGCCACGCGCGCTGATCAGCGCTTGATCCCGGCCATGTCCTCGAGCACCGCGCACACGGAGGCCGTGTCGTGGGCGCCGTGTCCGCGCTCAAGGCCCGAGCGATAGATGGGCTCGGTGGCGCTGAACAGGGGTGTCGGGCAGCCGAGCTGGGCGGCGAAGGCACCGATTACGGCCATGTCCTTTTGCCAAATCGAGCAGCGCATGCTGGCAGGCTCGTAGCGGTTGTCCGCCATCAACGGCGCACGCAACTCGAACACGCGCGACGTTCCCGCCCCTGCCGCAATCACCCTCCACGATCTGCTGCGGCGCCAGCCCGGCTTTCATCCCGAGCACCATGGCCTCGGCACTGGCGACGTTGTGAATCGCAACCAACAGATTGGCGACAAACTTCATTTTGGTGGCGTTGCCGTAAGCACCGAGATTGAAGTACCCTGCGACCAAGACCGAGGAACAGCGGACCCAAGCGCTCGATTTCGGTACTGCTGCCACTGGCATAGACCACGAGATCCTTGCCTTGGGCCTGCGCGCCGGTCCCGGACAAGGGGCAGTCCAGCGCAATGTGCCCCTTGGCGGTCAGCACCGCGGCAAACGTCTCCTTATCTTCGAGCGCCAGCGTGCTCATTTCCACAATGACGCGGGAGCGGCTGCCGCTGCGGCGATCGTCTCGGCCGCTGCGATGGCAGCCCGCGCGCTCGGGAGCGAGGTGATGATGTCTGACGCTGCCGCGGCAACGGCGGCCGCGTCGTCGACCACCTCGATGCCCTTCTGCCTGGCGGCTGCCATCGCCTTCGGCGTCAATGTCGTAGCCGATGACGCGCCAACCGCCGGCCACGAGATTGCTGGCCATGGCCCCGCCCATTAGGCCAAGTCCAATGACGCCGATGCTGCGCCGGGGCGCATCGGGCCTATGCAAGGTGTCGGCCATCGTGCCTCCCGCTGCGGCTCGCCTCAATGCGCTCCCGCTGTCGCATGGTACTGATCGCACCGAAGCTTCGACAAGCCTGGGACGGCCCGGGACCGACGTCGTCGGCTCAACAGGCATTGGGGCCATCCCCTCTCCACTCGGCACGCTTGGATGAGGTCAAGGTAGCGCGTGCGCGGGCGGCTCCTCCCTCAGGAAAGACGTCACGGCCCTGGCGCCTCGCCGCCCACCGAACCGACGGGCTCGGCGCCCGGCGGCGGCGCCGCCACCACGACCGTAGTGTTCGCCACGGTGGCGTGGATCAGAAGGCCGAGCAGGCAGAACAGGACCACGAGGATCGACGCCGTCTCAAGGGCTCGGCCAAGGTTGATCGGGTTTGCCTTCCTTCGCAGCATGAGATCCTCCAACAGCAACAGGTCGGTTTGCTGCATCGGATCGCTCGGCAGGCGCTGCCTGCGGCACCTTGCGATCCCGTTCGTCACAGGCACTGGCCGCACTGGGCCCCTGACGCACGGACGGCGTTGGGGTTTGGCTCTAGGGCTGGGGCGCCGGCGCGATGTCGCACCGCAGCAAGGGTCGCAAGGCTCACCTCACGCTCCCGCAAAGGCAAAGCGGTGTCCCACTCGTACTGTCCACACCACGACCGGCTGGCACTGTCGTCGAAGGCGATCTCGTGCGCCTGCAGCAACGCCCCCGCCACCGGCGCCGCCCATAACAGGCACTGACGCGAGCCATCGTTAAAGCTGTCCTCACAAGGCCTCCGGACCTGCACGGCCCCGCTCACGTCCTCGGCTAACTATCCCGTTCGCGCTCACCGGCTTGCGCGGACGAGGCATCCACCAGGCCCCTGCGTCCTGAGGTTGTGGGTGACGTTGCTCGGCCCTGACACCCGGAGATCCCGGTAACGATGGCGCATTCCCAAGCCCGGCGCCGGATCGAAAATTTTATTTTTGCGTCGCGCGGGAATAAATTCCCGCCGTCGGGATCTAAGTGTAAATGCACCATGCCCCGGGGTTGTTGAGAACGGGAATGGTCGCGAAGACGCCATTTGAAGACCTGGTGACGCCCTCACCCGCAGGCGGCGTTCAACTTGGCCTACTGGATCATGCGCAGCCGCGAGGAAGCCGAGGATGTTGTCCAGGACGCCTACATGCGGGCTTTCCGGGCCTTCTCCGGCTTCCGTGGCACAGCGGCCAAGCCATGGCTCCTCGCCATCGTTCGCAACGTTGCCTATCGGGCCTTGCAAAATCGAAAACGGACCGCGAACGTGATTTTCTTTAGCGAAGATCTCAAGCACAGGGACAAGGAGGCGCTGAGCGAAGCGGTGTCGGCGGACCCTTCCGCCGAAAGCATTCTGGTGGCGGCCGAAGAGAAGCAACGGCTGCTGTCTGCCCTGGCGGCGCTTTCTGTCGATTATCGTGCAGTGATCGTTCTACGCGAATGGAGGGCTTAACCTATGGTGAGATCGCCGAGGCGATCGAAGCACCGGTCGGCACGGTAATGTCGAGGCTGTCACGGGCCCGCGCGGAGCTTCGCGATCGCTTGGCACGACAGGTCGCCAAGGATGCACCCAATGCAATGTAGAGAGGCGCACGAGATCCTGAGCGCCCTTCTCGACGACGAAGTCGGCGCCGAGCAGCAGCAGGCGGCGAAAGCGCATCGCCGGGTGTTCGCTGTGTGCGCAGCTCGCGCGTGATTATCGCCGCATTGGCGATAAGTCTGCGTGACGGTCGCCCGGATGCCCGCACCGGCCGATCTTGCCGACAAGGTGCTCGCCCGGCTGGCGACCGATGCTCAGTCGGCCAACGACAATCGACGCTTCAATTGGCGCGGCTTGGCGCAACACGCCGCCACACTTCTCCTCGTCTGTGGTCTATCGGGCCTCGTGGGCTGGCATCTGGCCCAATCCACCTTCGAGCAGCACCGCTTGAGCGCGACGTCGTCGCTGCCCACGTGCGCTCCTTGCTGCAGGACAGCACCGTGCAGATTGCCTCCTCGGAAAGCCATACCGTTAAACCCTGGTTCAACGGTCGCATCGAGTTTGCTCCAACCGTCAAGCGACCTGACGGCCGAAGGCTTTCCCTCTGATCGGGGCAGGCTCGATTTTATCGACAATCGGCGGATTGCGAGCCTGGTCTCACAAACGCCGCCGCCACGTCATCAACGTCTTCATGTGGCCCGCCGACGCACAGAACCCGAAGGCGCCGGTGCCGTCGATGCTGCAGGGCTACAATACGGTCACCTGGACCGCTGGCGGCATCACCCTTCTGGGCCGTTTCCGACCTCAACGCCAAAGAGCTGGGGGAGCTGCAAGGCCTCGCTCTAGGCCCGGCCAGGTCCCGACGCTGCCCCCGGACGGTCGTAATGGGCGCGCCCGGCTCAGCCTGGCCGGGCGCGGTTCATGCCTCTTTTACAGAGCCACGTGCCGCGATGTTTCCGGCGCGATCACGGTGCTCACCGCCAGCGGTCCACTTTTCTCGTTTTGGACGATAAGGCTCGACCAGGGGTCTCGCGCTCGGCCCTCAGCTCTTCCATGCGCACGGCGGCTTGCGCCGAGTTTGTTTCTCACCAAGCCACTGTACTCAATGTTGACGTCCCTCAACCGGCGTCGGATTGCAATCATGTCGGTGCGAGTCATGGTCCACCTTCCCTCGATTGGTCCCACACCCCCGCATGATCTGTGTGGACACGATCGCGGCGCTGAGACGGCCGATGCGATGTTTGCCGCGCGGGAAAATCAAAATTTTTCGGCGTCCGCCAATGAGCGGTGCACACATTAATGCCGCGAATCAATGTGCCAATGTGATGCGGGCTTTCGGGAGGAAAGCGTGAAACGAACGTCCTTGAACCGCACTTTTGCCAAGCGAAATCCAGCGCGAGTGTTTAGTAGCCCGTCTGACATCGTCGACTGAAATGCTACTCACACGTGGCGAAAAGATCCGGCACTCTGGATCGCTGGCGCCAAAGTATTCTCGACCAACTTCAAGGCCACGACGCAGATTTGCGAGGCTGCGGAGCCATCTCGCAACTGCTGGGGCAGATCGAGGAAGCCAAGCACCGTCTCAGCACGGGCTTGTCGTAGGTTGCATCGGCGTTGCCTGACGATAGCTGCTGGCAGCGACGGCGGTGGCGCGCCGCCACCCTTGCTTGTTTTACACCTGGTGAGAAAACCGAGGGTTGGCATTGCAGGCGCCCCCGTTTAGGCGCCAAGTTTTGTTCCTGCGCCCCTTAGTTGCTCGACTTGAACAGCGTGGCGTAGCGCTGCACGTCATCCTTGAGGATCTGGTCGAAGCGATCGGGTGAGGTGCTGACCAGCACCGCGCCCTGCGGCTCAAATCGCCCCTTGACGTCGGGCATGCGCACGATCTCGGCGATGTCGCGGCTGGCCTTGTCGATGATCGCTTTCGGCGTACCCGCAGGCGCCAACACGCCAAACCACGAATCGTACTCAAACTCGGAGAGCCCCGCCTCCTTGAAGGTCGGCACATCGGGCAGCACGGTCAAGCGATCGGGACCGGTGACGGCCAAAGCCCGCATGCGGCCGCCCTGGATGAGATCGCCCGCCGCCGCAAAGAAAGAAAACCCCATCGCGACGTCGCCGCGAATAATCGCCGTGTGCGTTTCAGGAAGTCCCTTGAACGGCAGGTGCACGATATCGGTCTTGGTCGTCTGCCGGAACAGCGCTCCGGCGATGCCCGTCGTGCTGCCTAACCCCGCCGAACTGTAGTTGAGATCGCCCGGCTTGGAGCGGGCCAGATCCACGAGCTCCTTGACGTTTTTTGGCGCGGAGTCCGGCGGCACCACCAGGATCAGCGGTGTGACGGCCACCTGCGTCACGCCGACAAAGTCGCGCACCGGATCGAAGGCCAAATTCTTGTTGAGGTGCCCGATGACGGTATGTCCGTTCGAGGATAGCATCAGGGCATAGCCGTCGGGGGCCGCCTTGGCCACGCTGGCGGTCCCGGCAAGTCCCGGCCGGTTCTCGACCACCACGTCCTTGTTCCAACGCTGTTGCAGCTTCTCGGCGACCACGCGTGCCAGCAGGTCGGTCATGCTGCCGGCCGAGAACGGCACAACCATACGCACCATTTGCTCGGGAAACTTGGCGGCGTCCTGCGCCCGCGCCGCAGCGGCTGAGGCCAACGGTCGTCAGCAGGGTGAGCAGCAGGTTGGCGAGTTGGCGCATGCGAACGTCCCCCTTTTGATCGACCCGGCTGCGCCTGGCGCCCGAAGATCGTGGGCAAAGCCCAACCTCTGGCGCCAACGCAATCTGGGCCACGGCCGGCGCGTCCCACCGAGCGCCAAGCCCGCCGGTATCGTAGCTGCCTCAAGCGCCTTCGAAAGCACTCGAGCGCACTCCCAAGCAATCCGCCGGCGATCGGCGGTTGGCCGGCAAGCGGTGTCGTTCGCCGGCTTGCCGCCAGCTGCCGGGCAGCCCCCTGGGCGGCCCCGCGTGTCCGCGCCGGCCCAACCCTGCGTACTCGGCGACGCTTCTTTGGCGCCGAAATCCGTGTCGGTGTGCGATCGGCGGCGCTATCCGGTGGTCTCGCTAGGGCAGCAGGCCCCGCACACCGCCCGCGATTGATTGCCGCGGGATCGACCTGCGATCCAGGTCGCGATCGAACGGAAGCGCAAACCGCGCCCGCCTGTCCAACACCTTCTGGGGCTATCGCCGAGACCTTCCTGGAAAAGCACGCTGCCCGTCGACGCACTGCCCGCCCATCTGGGCGGCTCGTCCGGAGCGAGCTGACCTCGCGCTGGCGCGATCGGCCGATCGACACGATCGGCAAGCGCGACGTGATCGGCATGTTGGAAGATATCCAGAGAGGTCCGGCGCCGCTAGTGGCCCGACAGTCGCTGACCTATGCGCGCCGTTTGCTTGGCTGGGCCGTGGCGCGCGATCTCGTCGTGGTGACGGCCCGAGTAAGTCCGCGATAACAATGATGCGCGCGGCGCTGCAGTCCAGTCGTTTATACCCTGGTATGTATGTGGCGAGCTAAAAGCCGCCCAACTGCACCGTTACTCAGCCTGCTGTTCGAGCCCGGCGCTCCACCCACCACCGCAACATTGCCATCGCGCGTCGCTCTGGCCATCCGAGCCCGCCCGGCCACCGGTTTTGCGCCGGTTGCCACCTGCCCCGTGCTTGCGGCACCGGCCATTCTTCATCGCGGGCGATGCACGGCCTCCCCTGGCGTGTCCGCGCCCCTACATCTGCGACCCCACCGCCTCCATCGTCTTTCCATCGGTGCCGATCAGCCTCATTCAGCCCGTGATGCGCGCGTGCGTCGTCGGGTCGGAGCCCAGCAGAAAATATGAATGTCACACGGACATGCTTAGCTTCCCGTCTTTCAAGCTATGCAATCTTGGAGTTCAGGGAATGCGCACGCAAAGACAGCTTTTGGCGTTCGCCGTCGCGCTGGTCCTGCGCCTTTGCTGGCATGACCGCCGCCTATGGCGAGGAAAAGGATAAACGAAATAACGACCCACACACAGCGAGCCCGATCAAGCATCTCATTATTATATTAGGCGAAAACCGCACGTTTGATCACGTTTTCGGCGTCTACAAGCCACGCCAAGGCGAGACGATCTCTAACCTGTTGTCGAAGGGCATCGTCAAGGAAGACGGCACGCCCGGCCCGAATTTCAGTCGGCACGGCAAGTTCACGACCTTCGATCGAATCCAGCTACCCTCATCAGTGCGCGAAACAAGACGCCGTATGATGTCTTGCCGCCACCTCAGCTTCTCGGCACAACCCAATGTGGCAAGCCCGATTCACGCCGCCGCTCCTGCAAGCCGTCCTCGACGCACACTCCCAATCTTGAGCCCAATCTCGCACCCGCCGATCTGCACCTCGTCAACCACCGGCGCATCCGGCCTCCTGACAACCCGGGGCGTCGACACGCGTGTGCTCAACGCCATCAGCCTTCCCAATGGTCCGTTTCAGCTCACGGGTCCGAACGCCTGCCCTATGACGCCCATACTCGGCGATCCCATTCATCGCTTTTATCAGATGTGGCAGCAATCTGATTGCAGCATCAAGACCGCAACCGCGAGCAACCCCAGTGGCTGCTTGAGCGATCTCTATCCCTTTGTGGCCCCCAGCAGTTTCTCCGCCGTCAACGAGGGCGGGACCTCAATGGCCTTCCAAACATGCTTACGAGGCGACGCGCCCTATCTCCGGCAGCTCGCCGATGAGTATGCGATGAACGATAACTACCATCAATCGCAGATGGGCGGCACGATGGTAGAGCATTTCTATGGCCATGGCTGACAACCTCTATTTCAGTGACGGCCGTGGCAACGCCATACCTGCTCTCCGCGTTTGCAATTGCCAACCCCAATCCGTTACCGGACTCGGAATAACGCCTATACATTTGACGGATTTTTCAGCAATTGCTCGGACAGGCTTCCAGCCTGGCGTAGCGCCAATAGTGGATTATCTCGCCTCGCTGCCGTACAAGCCGGATGCAAAATGCGAGCAAGGTCATTTTTATGTGCTGAACAATGTCTTGCCTGGCTTCCACCCTGATGGGACGCTCGACCAAAGCGGCCCGGCGGTCCCGCCATCGTCGGTGCGCAGCATTGGGGATGCGCTGATCGAAAAGGGCATTTCATTCCGCTACTACGGTGGCGGCTTCAATTTCGCCGTCGGCGGCCCATTATCAGTTCTCTATTGCCCGGATCTGCAACCCCTTCCAGTTCCTGTCCTCGATCCTGACCAACCCTGCTTCACGGCCGAGCATTTGAAGCGACACCCAAGACCTGTTTGCCGATATTGAGGCTCGCAGGCTGCCTGCTGCGTTCTATGTCAAGCCCGACGTGCCGACCGACGGGCATCCACAGTCCTCAAACTCGACCTGTTCGAAGCGTTCGCCCGTAACATCATAGAGCGCGTACAGTCCAAACCGGAGTTGTTCGAGCATACCGCGATCTTCGTGACGTTCGATGAAGGCGGCGGATACTATGATCCCGGATTCATCCAGCCCCTCGACTTCTTCGGCGATGGGCAGCGCATCCTTACTCCGTAGCGTCGCCGCGGCATGCGCAGGTGGCCATATTGACATCACGCTTATGCCGACCATGCCTCCATCGTGAAATTCATCCGAGGTAACTGGGACCTTAAGCCTCTGACCGCTCGAAGCAGGGACAATTTGCCCAACCCTCGTACGCTTAAAAGACGATCCTTGCTGTACCTGTTAATATGCCGGCCATCGATGATCTCTTCAGCATGTTTAAGTTTGGCCGAAACTAAAGAAACGGCGGCAAAGAGCCGGTACCATCACTACGGCGAGCAAAAGTGGCGGCTCAGCGTCTTTCACATGCAAGCCGCCCGATGGGCATTCAGGGGCGTTCATGATGACACGGCTCCGGTCTTGCCCGGGCGGCCGCGGGCACTGATCTTGGTCCTCGCGGCCGTATCCGGTGCCGCTGGCGTTCGGCCCTGCGCGAAAGCCTTGCAATCCGCTGACCCGTACGCGTTACGATTTTGGCGAGAGCCTGGAGGTGGCCTCTGAGGCGTGGGACCGCGAGCCCAGCTGCGACAAGCAACCGAGGTGGTCAGACTCTGCCCAGTGCCGCCGGCACGCCTGCTTGCTGAGCCGTTCCGGTCCTCCACTCGGCGCCTATCGTGAGCCTCCGGTCTTGGTCGAGGCGAGATAGCTCGCCCTTCCACAACGCCTCGCGCGTTTCGGGCGCGGTGGTTGCCACGAAGGCGTGAGGCACCGGCCGCATGCCCGAACTCGGCACTGTTTCAGTTTAATGTTTCTGGCCAGCGCAGCCAGGAAGTGCCGTGGTCGCCGGGGGCGACCGGTGGCATCGGCCTGTCACTTAGCGTGTCAATTGGGAGGTGCTCGCGCAGGTTCGCCGCGGCCTGACGCCAGTCGCCCGTACGAGGAGCCGGCTGGTTCTGCTCGTAGGTCGGCACGTCGATGGGCGCGTTCTCCAGCGAGGCATAGGGGCTGCGCGGCATCGGCAAGGCGCCCATACGCGTGGCCAAGGACTGCAACTCGCGCAGGATCCTCACGCCGCATCTCGTGCTCGAGGGCAACATTGCGCACGTCTTGTAGGAGCTTCTGGTCGGCACGGTTCAGCGCCTCGCCCCAGGGCCCCGACCAGGTCCTGTTCCCTGCGGGCGAGCTGGTTCATGCGAACCGCGCATTTCTCGATCTGCTCGACGAGTGACGTCGTCATTGCTGATATCCCTCTTCTGTCGGTGGCCATGGCCTGTGACGAATCACTGGGCAAAAGCATCCCTGACGAGTTTGGTGATGAGGATGGCGAAGCCGCGACCCAAGCAGACACGCCTCGACCTGCGCATCGAAGTTGCGCGCGTCGCCGAAGCTCAGCATTGCCGACCTGCAAAATCGGCCACCCCCTGTGAGAGCCAACGCATTGACCAACGATGCCGTCCTCGACCAGGACCGGCGCACCGCCGAACACAACGTAAGCGAACTGGAAAGACCCGAACCGACGAGAGCCGCAAACTCGAAAGGCGAAATCACCTGCCTTAACCACGGGCGGCCAGTACCGACAACGAGTGAGGCGCGAAAACATTCCCATTCACGCAACGTGCGTCCCCGGGCTGAGGCCAATCCCACTCAGGGTGCACGACGAAATCGAGGCCCCAAAATGGGCCAGAGGTGCGCACACAGCACCGTTGCCGCGGTGTGCGCCCGTGAGGTTCCCAGCGGGGAGGATGCAGTGATCTGCGCTCCGCTGCCGGGCGCTGCGGCCTTTGCACCCAGGTTAAGGGGCCGTGCTGCGCTTTTTGCGCCAGTTGCCTAGCGCCAGTGTCCCGGTTTTGTGCCTCGTCCGCTAGAGCCCCAACAGCGCCTTGGCATTACCGCCGCAAATGGCCGCCGTCGTTGCCGCATCGAAGTCGCAGGCCGCAACGTGCCCCACGGGATCGTAGTCGGCCATGTCGAAGGGATAGTCGGTGCCCATGACGATCGCGATCGGCGCCGTAGAGGCGCACCAGCTCCTGCAGCTGGTGTGGGGTGAACACCACCGTGTCGAAGTAAAGGCGTCTTCAGGTAGCTGGTCGGTGGATGCGGCAGCTTTGCCGTGCGAATCCGAACGCGCGCCCCAGGCATGATCGATGCGCCCGGCATAGCTCGCCAGATAACCGCCGCCGTGAACGGCCAAGATCTTCAGGTTCGGGTGCCGCTCCAGCACGCCGTCGAAAATCAGATAGTGCACGGCGATGGTGGTCTCCAACGGATTGCCGATCACGTTGTTGAAGTAGAACCGGACAGGCGGCTCGGCGTCGGTGAAGCCGTTGGGATGGATCACGACGAGCGCGCCGAGCTCCTCGGCCTTCTTGCCAAAACGGCGCAAAGGCTGGATCGCGATAGCTCCTCGCCGTTGACGTTGGTGAGGATCTGCACGCCCTTGAAGCCGAGCTGGCTGACACAGCGCTCGAGCTCCTTTGCCGCCTCGTTGCCGTCCGGCATCGGCACGCGTGCCGAAGCCCCTGAAGCGGTCGGGCTTGCGGGCCACGAACTCGGCGATGCCGTCGTTGATGATCTGCGCCGCCTGACGGCGATCTCGATCGGCACGGCGTAGTAGCACTGCGGCGGCGGCGGCTTGATCACCTGCATATCGAGGCCCATGGCGTCGAGATCGGCCAGCCGGTGCTCGAGGCTGGCGCGCGCCACAATGTCGGCCTCCTGCTTCTGATTGAGCGCCTTGGTCTCGGCGTTGGCGAACCGCACCAAGCGGGAGGGCGACCGGCGACAAGATGCGGCTTCACGAATGCGCTCGCCCGCGGCACGCCCAGTGCGAATGCAGGTCGACGGTCAGGCTTTTCGGCCTGACCTCGCGCCCGGCCTCGCCTGCGCGCGCGCCGCCGTCGGCCCATACTTGTTCCATTGGCTCATGGGGTCCTCCTCAAATGCTCTTGGCTGTCCCTAACGCTGTCGGTCGATGGCCTGCAAATTGCTGGCCATTTGCTGTTGCGCCTTCCGCGCCTCAATGCACGCCCAGGTGCTGGGCGACGATGGCATCGTCCAAAGCGATCTGGCGCGCAAGCCGCTGAACACCACGTGTCCCGAGTTCAAGATGACGATGTCGTCGGCCAAGTCCAAGCGTCAGCTTGATGTTCTGCTCCACCAGCACGATCGAAAGGCCTTCGCCCTTCGAGCCGGGCAATGGTGCGCCCGACGTCGGCGACGATCTGCGGTGCCAGCCCCTCGGAAGGCTCATCCATCAGCAGCACGCGCGGATTGCCCATCAGCGCCCGGCCGATCGCCAGCATCTGCTGCTCGCCACCGGAGAGCAGACTGGCGAGCTGATGACGCCGCTCGTGCGAGCCGCGGAAACATCTCGAAACACCGTGTCGATGGTCCCAGAGTGGTCTTGCCGGCGACGATCGGCTTGCGCGCGGCCACGCTCAGGTTTTCGCGCACCGTCAGGCTGCGAAAGACGCGGCGGCCTTGCGGCACCAGCGCCACGCCGCAGCGCGGCGATCGCTTCCGGCGTGAAACCCGCCACGTTCCTGCCGAACACCTCCACGCTGCCGGCGCGCGGCGGCAGCAGGCCGACGGCGACGTTCATGGCGGTCGGTTTTGCCGGCGCCATTGCGGCCAACCAGACCGAGCAAGCGTCCCGCGCCCGCCGCGAACGACACCCCCTGCAGGGCATGGCTGTCGCCATAGTAGGCATCGACCTGGCGCAGCGCTGAGGGCCTCAGACGCCAAGGTACGACCTCGCGCGTGCGCGGATCGGCCACCACCGCGGCGCGCGTGCCTTCGACGATCACCTCGCCGAAATGCAACAGCGTAATGCGGTCGGCGAGCTCGAGGGCCACGTCCATGTTGTGCTCGATCATCACGCACGGTCACCTCGCGCGGGATGCGCAAGCAGCAGCTTCTGCACGTCGCGCCGCTCGTCGATCGGAAAGGCCGGCGAACGGCTCGTCAAGCAGCAGGACCTTGGGGTTCTGCGCCAGCGCCATGGCGATCTCGACGCGTCGGCGCTCGCCATAGGAGGTCTCGCGCCAGCGGCCGCTCGGCGATGTGAACGAGGCCGACGCGAGCCAGCGCGGCGCGTGCTTCGGTCAGCGTGAGCGCTGCGCTGTCGAGATCGACGACAGCGCATTCCAGCGCAATGGCGACAGGCCGAGGCAGTGCCAGCGTGACGTTGCGCAGGATGGTGTCGCGCGCAAACAGCGTGATGATCTGGTAGGTGCGCGCCATGCCGAGATGCGCGCGTCGGCGGCAGGCGCGTGCGCGTGATGTCGCGGCCGAACAGCGCTGATTGTGCCGCTGTCGGGGGCGAGTCTCGCCGGTGATCAGGTTGAACAGCGTGGTCTTGCCGGCGCCGTTCGGGCCGATGATCAGCCGCCGCTCGCCCGGGCTCGACGGCGAGGCTCGACATTGCGCGGTGACGCGCAGGCCGCCGAAGGACTTTGCTCGAGCCGTGGTGACGGCGAGCGCGGTCATGGCGGCTGCGCTCCCGGCGCGTCAGACCTCGCCTCCAGTCGCGCAATGCGGACGGTGCGCGCGAGGTCTGACCACGCCAGCGCCTGCCAGCCCGCGCGCCACAGCCGCACCGAGCCCGGCACCAGACCCTCCGGCATGAAGCTGATGATGAGGATGAAGATGACGCCGAGCACCAGGTTCCAGCGCTCGATGTAGGCGCTCACCACGTTCTTCATGACGACGACGATGGCCGCGCCGACGATCGGCCCGAGCAGCGTGCCGCTGCCGCCGGAGATCACCATCAGCAGCGCTTCGGCCGAGGTCGTGCAGCGCCACCACCTGCGGGCTGATGAACTGGTTGTAGTAGATGAACAGGAGCCCGGCGACGCCGGACCAGAAGCCGGAAAACAGGATGGCCAGAAAGCGGATCAGCCAGACGTTGTAGCCGAGCGCGGTCATGCGGCGGGCCTGGTCGCGGGTGCCGCGCAGCGCCGCCGCCGAACGGCGAGCGCACGAACACCGCCATGCTGGCGACGGCGAGCAGGAACACGAGCAGCGTCGCGTAGTAGAACGACGCGGCGCCGCTGCCAGCTGAAATGCCGAACGGCGCCGGCCGGGTCGACACGTTGATGCCGTTGTCGCCGTTGGTGAGGCTCGCCCAGCGATAGGCGATGCCCCACAGGATCTGCCCGATCGCCAGGCGTGATCATCAGGAAGCCGATGCCGGTCGCCCGCAGCGCCAGGACGGCGAACACCGCCGAGGTCGCGAGCGTGACGACGATCGCCGCGAGCATCGGCGACGAAACTGACCGTGGCCGGCGGCGAGCGACCATGCGCGGCGGCGTAGCCGGCCGATGGCAAAGAGGCCGGCATGGCCGAGCGAGTCGAGGCCGGCGTAGCCGACCAGCAGCGTTGAGCGCCAGCGCCAGGACGGCCCACAGCAGGATCTGGCTGGCGATGTTGATGTAGTAGGTGTTGCCGACCCAGACCGGCAGGCTGACGAGAACGGCGATGCGCGAGCGCGCAGCGGCGTACTGCGCCGCGTGCGTGATCGGCTCACGACACCACCTTGCCGAACAGGCCCTGCGGGCGCAGCACCAGGATCACCAGCATCGGCAGGAACAGGATGACGTAGGCGAGGTCGGGAAACATCGCCTGGCCGAAATTGTAGAGAAAGCCGATCAGGAAGCTGCCGACCAGGCGCGCCGAGCAGGCTGCCGGTGCCGCCGAGGATCACGACGATCAGCGCCAGCGGCAGCATCTCGAAGTCGAGGCCGGGATAGACCGAGAGATAGGGCGCGCCCATCACCCCGCCGAAGGCCAGCCAGCGCCGCGCCCAGCGCGAACACCAGCGTGAACAGCTGCGAGACCTTTGATGCCGACCACGCGGGCGATCGGCGCATCGTCGACGCCGGCGCGGATCATGGCGCCGAGCCGTGGTCCAGTCGACCAGCAGCCAGAGCGCGATGGCGATCACGACGGCCGACGGCCACGATCACCAGCCGGATAGATCGGAAAGTACAGGCCCGCCACCTGCACGACGCCGCGCAGATGATCGGGCGTGGCCGGCTGCCAGGGATCGCCGGTCCACAGCATCAGGCAGAGGTCGCCGACGATGAAGGCGCAAGCCCGAGCGTCAGCAGCACCTGCGGCAGCTGCTCGCCCGCGAGCCGGCGCAGCAGGAAGCGCTCGATCAGCCCGCCGATCACCGCCATGGCGGCGGCGCTCGACCAGCGCCGCGACCCAGAAGTTGACGCCGCTGCGCAGAGCAGCGTCACGCCGAAATAGGCGCCCAGCATGAAGAACGAGCCGTGCATCAGGTTGGGGATGCGCATCAGGCCGAAGATCAGCGAGAAGCCCGACGACAGCAGGAACAGCAGAGCCGCCCAGCGCGATGCTGTTGACCGCCAAGGTCAGCCACAGGCTCATGCGATAGGCTCGCCCTCAGCGCTCGGCAGCGTCGCTCGGTCTGATCGCAGACGCCTCCCAGAGCTGGATGGCGCGCACCACGCACGCATCAGAGTTGCCGCCTCTAGCTCGCCGCCAGCATGACGAGCCTCAGTTCTCCAGGTTCTTCGCCGGCGGATAGTCGCGCGTGTAGACCGGGTTCGCCAGGAACTCCTTCTCGTCGTAGGTCCAGAACTGGCTGACGTTGGGATAGGTCTTGATCACCGTGTTGACCAGCTGGCCGTCCTTGCTGCTCGCAGCGGCGGATGAAGACCTCGCCGATCACGTTGCCGTACTGGTCGAACTTGACGGCACCGCGCGGCGTGTCGGCAAGCGACACCTTGTGCAGGGCCTCGGCCAGCGCCTTGCGGTCGTCGGCCTTGTCGCCGAGCTCCTGGATGGCCGCCTCGACGCACTGGCCGGCGACATACATGCCGGCCGAATAGCCGCCCGGCAGCACGCCGTAGTCCTTCTGCCATCGCCGCCACGAAGCGCTTGTTGCTCTGAGCCGAACGCGGCCGAGTAGTAGGCGGCGGACATGACGCCGACGGCCTCGTCGCCGAGGCTCTTGAGCAGCGCATCGTCCATGGCCGGTCCAGCCGGCGAGCAGCGGGATCTTGCCCTTGAGGCCGAGATCGGCATAGGCGCGCATGAACTTCACCGGGTTGGAGCCGGCGAAGCCGTTGAACACGCCATCGACATTGCCGATCTGGGCGATGAAGGGCGTGTAGTCCGGCGTCACCAGCGGCGGCCACAGCTTCTTGACGACCTTGCCGCCGGCATCCTCGAACACGCGCTGGAATGCCGACATCTGCTCGTGGCCGAAGGCGAAGTCGTCGGAGATGGTGGCGACGCGCTTGAACTTGAGCTCCTTGGCGGCGTAGTCGCCCATCACGTGGCTGCACTGCCCCGAGGTTGCGGACGGGCGGATGACGAACGGATTGGCCTTGCGCTGGGTGACGTCCTCGGCCGCGCGCCAGGCTGATCAGCGGCGTGGCGTTGTCGCGCACGTAGTCGGTGATCGCCAGCAGCTCGAAGGCGGCGAGCGGGCCCAGGATGACGTTGACCTTGTCGCGCTCGATCACCTCCTGCGCCTTGGTCTTGGCGCCGGCCGGGTTGCCGCCGGTGTCGGCGACCAGCAGCTCGACCTTGCGGCCGGCGAGCGTGTTGTCCTTCTCCTTCAGGAACGCGGCGATGCCCTGCTCCATCTGGATGCCGCCCTCGTTGGCGGGCCGGTCTTGACAGTCAAGAGGCCTATTTTGAAGGGCGCGGCCCTGAGCCCGGGCGACCGGCATCCGCAGCGAGCGACGGCGCTGGCCCCGCTGGCCAACATCCCGGCCAGCACCGTCCTGCGTTTGATGGTCATGGCGTGTACTCCCTTACTGGTCGTTTACAGGGTTGTGTTTCTGAACGCTGAGGCTCATATTGTGAAAAGGCGCGGTGCTCTAGGCAAAGCGGTCTTAGGCAAAGCAGTCTTAGGCAAAGAAGTCCTAGGCAAAGAAGTCCTAGGCAAAAGCTTGAGGTCTCAGCGAACGTGCCCCGTTGTGGGACGCCGGACGCCGAGCGCGTTTATTTTAAGGTCCGGGTCCGGCCTTGCTCGCGCCGGCAACGGCGGGCAGGCGGCTGGTGCCCCGACCCCAGGACAACGAAGCCAATCGGCACTCGACCCGATCCGACCTTGGCCTGTCAATGCGCCCTCTTCACCCTGCCCAGCACGCACGCAGCGGGCGAGTTGGGCTGACACCCGCCCACGGCAGCCCTGATCTTGCAGCCGAAGCATGCGACGTTTGTCTCCAGGATCTACGGGGTCGGCTCGGCGCGTTGAGCCGCCGAGCGGGCGCGAGGCGATGCGCTCGCGCGTGCCTTCGGGCAAGGTTACAACCAGGTCGTCGTCGACCACTTTGATCGGCAACCGGCCGCAGCGCGCAGGCGTGGATTGCCCTGGTGCCGGCCGGTGGCGATGTCGAACTCGTAGCCGTGCCAGGGGCAGGCGATGTTGGTCTGGTCCTTGCGAAAAGGAGAGCCCCAAGCTGGTCTTGTCTTCCCGCGACCAGCTCCTCGCACGCGGGCGATGATCTTGCCCTGGCAGACCGGTCCGCCCATGTGCGGGCAGACGTTCTCGAAGGCGGTGAACTTGCCGTTGCGGCAGAACACGCCGACCGCGATGCCTTCGACCTCGACGACCTTGCGGCCGGGATTGGGGAACGCGGCTGCCTTGCCGATCGCGATCCGCTTGCATGCTCGTTGGCCCTCCCGGACACGCGCCTATGGCTTGTCGCCCCGGCGATACCACATCGCCAGGTCGAACAGGCTGATGTCGGCCGCCCGCAGCAGCTCGCTCACCACGAGCACGATCTCGGTCGGGGTGATCTTGTCGGCCGAGACCGGCGCGGGAAGCCGCTCCTCCGCCTCCGCCTTGGCGGCATAGAGCTTACGATCGCCGCCGTGAGCGCGTGCTCGAGGTCGCTGCTCGGCGATCACGGCGAGTGCGCCATCTGCCAGCGCCCGCCCGGCCAGTCTCGGCAAACGCATCGCGCGATCGCCGTGAAACTCCGCGCAATGCTCGCGAGCGGCATACGGACGCCGCTGCGTCCGCGCTATCGTCAGTGAAGCTCCGGGCGAGCCGCCGAGCACCGTCCTGCGCGCCCGCGGCCGCATGCGCTTCGCTTCACTTCCAGATTGAACAGCGCGCGCCGCGTTCAAGCCCAGAATATGTTGCGTTTGGCCTGCTCGCTCAGGAACGGAATGGTGGTGATCGAGCTCGGCGGATCGAAGTCCCAGTGCGGCCAGTCGGAGGCGAACAGCAGCTGCGTCTCGGCCTTCATGGCGTCGAAGGTCGCCTCGAGCAGCTTCATGTTGCTCCTCTCGAGCGGCTGGCTGGTGAAATACATCTCGCGGATGTACTCGCTCGGCGGCCGCTTGAGCATGGGCGCCTCGCACACGCGCATCATGAACTCGTGGTCGAGCCGCTGCATGATGAAGGGCACCCAGGCGAGCCCGCTCTCGACCCAGACCAGCTTGAGCTTCGGGAAGCGCTCGGGCAGGCCGTTGATCACCCAGTTGGTCAGGTGGATGAGGCTGGTAGTGCACGAACGAGAGGGCGTGCATGGAGATGAAGCGGTTGAGCTGCAGGAACGACGGATCGCCCCAGTGGAAGCCGGAGTGGAAAGCCAGCGGCTTGCCCGTCTCCTCGATCATCGCATAGAGCTTCATGTATTGATCGTGATGCACGGGCCTGTTGCGGGTGCAGGTGACCGTGAAGCCGATGACGCCCTTGGCGTCGCCGAAGTCCCTGACGATGTCCTCGCACGCTTTGGGCGAGTTGAAGGGAAGGTAGAGCAGGCCCTTGATGCGCTCGTCATCGGGCAGGATGCGCTCGATCAGCCAGCGATTGTAGGCGCGGCCGACGGCGGCCTCGATATCCTCCTGCGGGTGCATGCCGAGCACCAGCATCGGCGTGGGAACACCACCTGGTAGTCGAGGCCCATGGCGTCCATGGAGCGGCGCGCGAGCTGGGTGAAGTGATGGCATTCGCTGCCGTCGACGGCCTCGGCCAGTGTCAGCTGGTGAGGAATGCGGCCGTAGACGTTCTGGAACGCGACGCCCGGCTGGGAGTTGAGCAGCGCCGTGTTGGCAGTGCCGGGCCTTGCCGCCATCGCCTGGCCCATCTGACGGATCACGTCGTTGTCGATCAGCTCGATGATCTCCGACCAGAACTGGGTCTCGGTGACGTGCGCATCGATATCGACGAGGAAATAGTCCTCGATCCCCTCGGCCTGGATGGTGGCGTGCGAGAGGATGTCGCGCGTGTCGGTCTTGATGGTGATCTCGGAGCTCTTTGACCTTGGTCCCGCTGCTGAGCTGCTGCATCGAATCCTCCTCTGAGCCCGTTCGAACGGCCTGCCATCGAGGACTTTACCCCCAGCCGGCGCTGGCGCGCGTTCAAAATGCAGCCGGCGCGACGCGCCCAGCCCCTATCGGGCCAATCGCGCCCGGGCGCTAGTGGATGTGTTTTTGAAAAATCTGCCGGCCCCGGGGATTGGCGCGGCCCGCGAGCAACGCTCCTTTTGGCCCGGATCCCGCGGGACCGGGGGCGGTCACTTCACCCCCGGCCCACGAGGGCGGGTCAGGCGCTATAGACCTGATTTCACCTTCGGCCCACTTCACCGCGTCCTCGGCGGGCATGCCCTGGACCGCCTTGGCATACATGTCGACGATGATGTACTTGCTCACCACCTCGGCGGCCTTGCGGTCGGGCGGTCCGGCGTAGCCCAGCCAGCCGCCCGCAACGACGGCGAGTCCTTGAACGGCTTCAGCACCGGATCGACGTCCCACACCGCGTGCTTCTCCACAGTCCTTGGTGGCGCCGATCGGTATAGCCCTGCTGCGAGGCGAACCACTGATCGAAGATCGGCTTGGAGTGGATCCAGCGCAGGAAGTCCTTGGCGGCCTTCTGGTTCTTCGAATAGCCCATCAGCATGTCGGTAAAGGGCCGCGGCAGGCTGAACTGGCCGCCGCGACTCCTGGGGATGCGGCGCGTGCAGGGATGTCCTGCCACATCGGCGTCGCCCTTTTCGGTCCGAGTACGTGTCGGGCTTCTTCTTGGCTTCGATGTAGATCGAGGCGCCGTTGTTGGTGGCGCAGATGCGTGCCGCGACAGGAAGGCGCGGTTGTTGTTGGTGTCGTCCCAGGCAAGCCCGCCCTCGTCGCATGGTCATCCTTCCACAAGGCGACCGCGAATTTGACCGACTCCGATCGTCTCCTTGCTGTTGAGGACGACGGTCTTGCCGTCGGCCTCGACCTCCTTGCCGCCCCACGACCACAGAGGGGGTAGTGTTGGGCGCGTCGCCAAAGTAGCCAAGCGTTTGGCCAAGCGGTCTGCCTTTGCTTACTTTGCCGGCGTCGCGATATTGATCCCAGGTCTGTGGAAATGTCGTGTAGCCGATCTCGTCAAGCCAGATTTGCGATAAGCGATTTGCACGCCGACAATATTGTAGGGCACCGCCAACCAGCGTTTGCCGTCATGGGCGGCGGCGCGCGCGGTATCGTAAAATCCACCCTGGGATTTGCTGTGAGCCCTCGGCGATATCACCGACAGCAATACGTAACTGAACGAAGTA
>ERZ1370068.6685-contig-5654_pt1 | contig 47067 bp, 53 predicted proteins | sample MGYA00561227_ERZ1370068 | MGnify/ENA primary metagenome ERZ1370068 (study PRJEB38410, sample SAMEA6850437) | metagenome | study: Metagenomic assessment of the ecological functions of the soil: analysis of the soil microbiota associated with the... | reverse complement strand
TTGTACTTCGTTCAGTTACGTATTGCTCACCGGGATCTGCCCGAACGGCTCGAGGGCTTGCCGAGGGGAGCTGGCGCTCCGCCACCAGCGCGTTGACGCTGACCGCGCGATCTCACCCAGGCGGCGCGGGCGATCTTGACCCCTTGCCGCGCGATCCCGCGCGGCTGGTCATCGGCGGCCGCTGGGGCGCGGGGCGCACGGCGTTGGCCCCGAAGGTGTTGGTCTCGATGCAGCTCGGCACGCCCGCGGACAGGTGGTCGCGGTGCACCGACTCCACCACGCCCGGCCTGCGGCGAGGTTCAGCGCGTCGAAGCACTGGTCGAAGCCGATCCCGCGCTCGATACAGCAGCGTGCCCATCGCGCCGTCCGCGAGCCTGGACCGCTGGCGCGCCAGGCGCGCCATCGGCAGTCCCGAAGGCATAGAGCGGCGCGAATCTGCGGACACGGTCCCGCGCATTCAAGCTAGCGGCCCCGGCGCGCGCGCCGCGGTGAGCGGAGCGCCCGGCGTCGGAGCGCCGCGATCAATTCGTCCCGGCCGGCGGCGCGACGTTGCCATGGTCGTCGCTGGCTCGATGACGTGCTCCTCGCGCGGCGCACGCTCCCGACGCTCCTGCTCGGCCTCCCTGGCTGCTGCCAGTGGGAACGGCCGCTGCCGCAACCCGCGGCTCGGCACGGCCTTCGCTCGCGATCGCCGCCCTGGCGCCCACCGACCTCCGCGTCCGGAGCCAGCACGCCGTCGGTGACGACCGTGTTCGCCGGCGACGCGCGATCGAGTCCTTCGACGCCGAGATCGTCGGCGTGCGCACCGGCGGCCGCGCCGGGGCGCGACCGATCCTCGCCCGCCGCCACCGGGCAGCGTGGCTGAAGTCGGGCGATCGCCCAGGGCATGGGCGGCTCGCCCGTGTACGTCGACGGCAAGCTCGTCGGCGCGCTGTCCTCGGGCTGGGCGTTCACCGCGAGCCGATCGTTCGGCGTCACCCCAGATCCGCGAGATGCTGGGCGTGCTCGACCGGCGACAACCGCCTCCGACGACGGGCAGCCTGGGACCGCCGGGCGATCGACGCGCGGCCTCGGCGTCAGCCGCGTCAGGCCTGGACGACGCGCTGCCGGCGGCGGGCGATCGAGCCGACGCTTCCGCGGGCTGCGCTGGGACGACGAGGCGGACGACGCCGCCGAGCCTCGCGCTCGGTAGCCGTCGCCGTCCGCCGCGCGCCCCATCGCGGCCGGCGCCGGCGGACGCGCGCGCCTCGCGCTCCCGCTCGCGATGCACGGCGGGCTCCACCGCGCAGGCGCTCGATCCGATCGCCGCGGCGGCGCTCGCGCCGCTCGGGCTCACCGTGGCGCCGGAGGATTCCAGCGCGGCGACGCCGTCGGCGGCCCGAGTCCGGACGCCGCGTCCAGCTCGGAGCGGATCCGCCGTGGCGGTGGACGCGTGCTGCGCGGCGATCATCCAGCTGTCCGCGATCGGCACCGCTGACCTGCCGCGACGGCGACCGCGTGCTGCTCTTCGGCCACCCGTTCTTCCAGTCCGGGCGGCGATGCGCCTGCCGCTCTCGACCGCGGATCCACCACCGATCGTCGCCAACGACGCAGTCCTCGGCTCAGCTCGGCGATGCGCGCGCCGCGACGTCGGGCGCGGTCGACGCGGGACCGCCGCGCCGCGGTCGCCGGACACGGCTCGGCGTGCGCGCCGCGGCATGCTGGCCGCGTCGCGGTCGCGGCTGCTCGAACGCGGGCGCCACGAACGTCCCAGCGCGTTACGCCGAGAGCATCGGGGACCGCGCGCTCGCGCCCACGCTGGTGGGCGCTCGCGGCGCCGGCAACAGCCTGCTCGGGTCAGGCGGCACCAGCCAGCCCGGGGCGAACGCAGCCGCGCATGGACGCGCCACGGATGCGCCGTCCGCGGCGCCAGCGCCGCTCGGTGCTCCTGCGACGTGGTCGCCGGCGACCACCCGGCCACCGACCGGGGACCTGGCCAGCGGCTCGAGCGCGCCGCTGCGCTTCCTCTGACGAACAGTCCGCCACAGGCCGCCCCAGCGCTCGACAGCGTGAACGTCGGCGGTCGACGCGGACACACCGCGCGCGACGGCAGTGGGCCGTGCGCAGCGCGCGCGTGCTCCGACGCCACGCGGTGCGGCCCGGACGGCCCGCTGCGCGTCCAGTGCGAGCTCGAGCGCGCTGGCGCGGCGGGCGCGAACGTGGCGCAGGCTGACGCTCCGACGTCCCCCGAGGAGCTGCCCGACGGGCAGCTACACCTGCGCTGTGGGCGGGCGGCGGCTCCGGGCTGGCGCGCTACGGGCGCCGCGGCTGCCAGGCGCGCTACCGCGTCCGGCCTCGCTCGACGACGCCTGGCGCCGCCTCGCCGTCGACGCCGCGCCACCGACGGGCTCTACGCCGCGCTGTTCGCCGCCAGTCGCCGCAGGTGCACGCGCGGGCGCGACTGCGAGCATGCCGACTCGGCGCTCGTCGGTGCTCGCGAGCGACCAGTCCGCGGCGATCGCTCGCGTCGCGGCGACGCTGGCCGACCAGTCGAGAGCAGGTCTGACGCTGCGACGGACACCATGCGCGGCGAGCTGCGGCTCCACGGGTCGTGGATCGTCCGACGCCGTGCAGCCGCCGCGACATCGAAGACACTGGCATGACAGCGCGTCGGGCATGCCGTGGCATTCGCTCGCCGCGGTGCTCAGGTATGACACTGCTCGCCGCCGCCGTGCGGTCCGCGCGGCCGAGCGGACAGTGGTGGATCACCGACGACCCGCGGACGACAGCGAAGTCGAATCCGCGGCGTGGTCGTGGACCCCGACAGCGCGCTCGCGCTCGGGCCGCTCGCATCGAGCGCGCGCGCACCGACAACCTCGGCTCGTCTGGTGCGCGCGCTGCTCGCGTTGGCAGCAGGCTCATGCGCTCGCGGCGATCGGGGCGCGTCCTCCGGTGGAGCGGAGTCGGGCGGTTCAGCGCGTGGGCCACGCTGCTGAGTGCGGCGGGTGCTGTGCGCTGGTGGCGGACGGGGACGGCGTCGTCGTGGCGGACCGGCGCCCGGGGCGCGGTCTACCGCATCGGCGCGCGGCGGCGACGACGCTGCTCGCGCGCGCACCGGCGAGGGCGCGTGTGAAGGGCCTCGCGCGCGCAGGGACGGCGGCGTGGTACGCCGCCACCGGCACACGTGGGCGAGCTGCTCCGCATCGAAGGCGGCAGGGCGAGCATCGCTGCTCGACACCGACGAGAGCAGCCTCGTGTCGCTGATCGCGGACGGCAAGGGCGGCGCCTTCACCGGCGGCGATTCAAGGGACGCATCGTGCGTGTTTCGTCCGACGGCAGGAACCGGACGGTGTTCGACGCCACCGAGGACGAGGTGCGCGCGCTCGTGATCGGCAAGGACGGCGCGCTGTACGCCGCGGCGCTGTCGGCGGCGGCGGTGTCCGACGCCGCCGTCGTCGCCTCGTCGCGCGACGTGGACGACAGCGGCGAGCGCAGCGAGCGCCAGGACCAGTGCGCAGCGCGCCCGGTGGCAGGCGCGCCACGGTCTACCGCATCGTGCCGGACAGTGTCGCGTCCACGGTATGGACGTCGCCGCAGCCGTTCATCGTACGCGCTGCAGGCCTGACGGCGGGAACGTGCTGGTCGCGACCGGTAACCGCGCCGGCGTGTACGCGCTGGATCCGGACCAGGGTGCGACCCAGTGGCTGGCGGCACCGGAGGGACAGGTCACCGCGCTCGCGCGTGACGCGCAGGGTCCGCGTGTACGCGGCGACGTCAATCCGGCCGCGTTGTGGACGCTGGGGCCGGGGCAAGGCGGAGCGCGGCGAATTGCTGTCGCCGACGCTCGACGCGCGACGCATCGCGCGGTTCGGGAAGCTGCTGTGGCACGGCGAGTCGGGCGGCGCGCGCGCGGTCGAGCTGTTCCGCGCGCAGCGGCAACGCTCGATCCAGCCCGACACGACGTGGAGCCCGTGGAGCGGCGGAGTGCGGCCGGCGAGGACGCGCGTCGCGATCGCGCGCCGCCGGCGCGCTACCTGCCAGTGGCGGCTCGATGCTCGCCGGCGGCAACGCCGCGCGTCGAGAGTCGGTCGAGGCCGCGTGGCGCGAGCAGAACCATGCCGCCCGCCGGATCGACGACGTCATCGGTGGCGCCGCAGGAGCTCCAGGGTTCCGCGAGGGCGATCTCAGTCGCCGCGCTCGAGCCGGTGACGCAGCAGCTGCCGAGCGGGCAGCAGCGTCGAGTATCGCTACCGCACGCCCGGCGCCGACGGCCGCTGCGTCGACCTGCCGACGTGGGCGCGCGGCTGCGCGCACGCTGCAGTGGCAGCGGCGTCGATCCCAACGGCGACCCGCTGCGCTACACGATCGACAGTGCGGGCGGAGCCGGTCGTGAGGCGTGGATCCAGCTCGCGCCGAAGCTCGACGCCGACCGTACACCATCGGACACCGTCGGCGCCCGGACGGGCGCTACCGCCCGCGTCACCGCTCAGCCGACAGAGCTCGAACGCCGATCGGCGAGGAGCGCACCGCCGAGGCGGTACGAGTCCGCCGTTCACGGTCGACAACACGCCCGCCCGGTGGTCACGTCGCGCTGCGACGCGCGCGGCGAGGCGAGCGGATTCGCGTCGAGGCAAGGCGGAGGACGGCGACAGCACGCTGTCGCGCGATCGAGGTCTCGATCGACGACGGCGACTGGCGCACCGTGACGCCCGAGGGCGGGCTCGCGGACGACCGGAGCGGTGACAGCTCGTGCCACGCCTGCCGCGACGTGAAGCCCGGCGCAGCACACCGTGAGCGTGCGCGCGATCGACCGGGCCGGGAACTCCGTCGACGCCGCGCGCAGCGGGTCACGGTCCGCTGCGCGCCGGCAGTGATCGCAGGCAGCCGCAAGCCCGCCGGCTCCGGTGCTCGAGGGTCGCCGGGTGCCTCGGCTGGCGCCCGCGCTCGAGTTCGCGGCGCTCGGGGCTTGGGCTGACGCTCGTCGTCGTCGCTGATGGCGCGCGCTGCCGAGCTGGTCTCCACGACCTGCGGCGCGTTCAGGGCTGTATCGCGCTGGCGTTCGCGATCTACGCCCTCGCGCTGTTGCGCGCCTGGCGCTACGCGCGCGGCTGCCGCGCGTCGGGCTCGGCGGTCGCTCGCGGTCGCGGTCGCGGCGCGCATCGGCGCTGCTGCCCAGTGCCGCCGACGCTGTCGGCCGACATCCACCGCTCACGTGTGGGAGGGACGCGTCGTCCTGAACGGCGGCAACCCGTACCAGCCAGGGGCCCGAGCTGATCCGGCGCTCTGCGCCCCTGCGCGACCGCGATCTCTATCCGGCACATCAACTCGCCGGAGCTCGCGCACCATCTATCCGCCGCTCGCGATCGGCGGGTTCGCGCTGGTGGCGTGGATGTCGCCGACCGTGCTTGGCGATCAAGGCGCGTGGGTGCGTGCTCCACGAGGCCTGGCGCTCGTGTTGCGTGCTGATCGGCGTGGACTCGGGCGCCGCGGCACCGGCGCGGTCTACGGCGCTCGTGCTATGCGTGGAATCCGCTGATGCTCGTCGAGTATCGCGGGCAGCGGGCACATGGATCCGGCCGCGATGGTGGTGGCTCAGTGCTGGCGCTCATGCTCGCCGAGACGCGGCCGGCGCTGTCGGCGCTCGCGCGTGGCGGCGGGATCGCTGCAGTCAAGCTCGCGCCGCTCGCCGCGCTGCCGTTCCTGCGACGGCGATGGCCGTGGCGCGCGCGCGTCGCTCGCGCCTCGCGCTGATCGTCGCCGGTCTGCGTGGTTCATGGCCGAGCGCACGCGCGGGCCGATCTCGGGGCTGCACGCCTACTGGGCGGACGTGGACGCAACAACGAGCTCGCTGTTCGACTACCTCGACACGCTGACCGGCGGCTTCCGCGCGCGCGCGGCGCGGCGGCGCTCGCGCGTCGTCGCCGCGGTCGCATGGCGTGGGTGCGTCGCCTCGCCGGCCGAGCGCGCCACGCGCGCTGCGTGCGCGCAAGCCGTCGCTGCTCGTGCGCCGGTGCTCCATCCGTGGTACCTGGGCTGGGCGCTCGTGTTCGAGCCGCTTCGCGCCCATCGCGCCGTGGCTCCTGCTTTCGCTCACGGCGATCCTCAACTACGGCGTGTTCGCGCACGCCCGCCGGAGGGCCGCGACGTTCCACCTGCCGCTCGCGTGGCGGTGGGTCGAGTACGGCGCGCCGCTCGCGCTGCCGTGCGCGCTCGCGTGGAACGCTGAGACGCCGCGGCGCCGACCGTCGCGACGCCGGGAGGGTGGCCCGTGATGCTCGACGCCGCTGCTCGAGGCCGTGCGCGCCGAGGTGTCGGGCGAGCGGCGCTCGACACGGTGCGCGCGCTCGCGCCGTCCACCGCGTGCAGGCGAGCCCGGGCTACGACGAGGCCGCCGAGTGGCTCGCCGAGCGGCTCGAGACCTGCGGCCTCGGCGGTCGAGGTCGAGCGCGTGCCGGGCGACGGGCGCACGCGGTTGCCTGGGCCAGCTCGATGCCGCGAGGCTGGGTGTGCGCGCGCGCGACCGCGCGACCTGATCGACGGCGAGCGGCCGCGAGCCGCTGTGCGACTACGACGCCGAGATGCTGTCGCTGGTGCTGCGCAGCGCGCCGGCGCGCGGCCGCTTCCCGCTCGTGGCGCGTCGAGGGCGGCGGACGGCCGCGAGGACTACGACGGCCGTCGACGTGCGCGGCGCGGTGCGTGCTCGTCGCGCGGACCGGTGCGTCGCGCGCATCGGCTCGCGGTGGTCGAGCGCGCGGCCGCGGGCCTCCTGTCGACGGCCGGCGGCTCGTGCCGCCGGTGCGCGACCGCGTGCGACGATCCCGATCGCGCTCGCGTACACGTCGTTCTGGTGGGCGGCGGACGAGCCGCGCGGCTGGGGCTTCGTCGTCAGCCCGCGGGTCGGCGCTCGGCTGCGCGAGCGCGCTGCGCGCGAGGCGAGCGCTCGGAGCTCGACGTGGAGATCGAGTCGCGCGCAGTTCGCGACCGCGATCCCGCTCGTCTCGGCGCGTGCTCCCGGGACGACGCGGCCCGGCGAGGTGCTGGTGCTGTCGCACCTCTGCCATCCGCAGCCGAGCGCCAACGACAACGCCTCGGGCGCGCGCGGCATGCCTCGAGACCGCGCGCGTGCTGGCGCGCGCTCGGCGCCGCGGCGGCGCTGCGCCCGGCCGCGCGGCGCGCGATCCGCTTCCTGTGGATGCCCGAGCTGACCGGCACGCTGCGCGTGGCTCGGGCCGCGACCCGGCGCGGCGCGCGCGCATCGTCGCGGCGCTCAACCTCGACATGGTGGGCGAGGATCAGGACGCGTGCGGCAGCACGTTCCTGCTCGAGCGCCCGCCGTGCTTCGCGGCGCTCGTTCGCCGAGGAGCTGCTGCGCGCGATCCGCGACGCGGCCAGTCGACTGGGTGCACGTCGTACTCGGGCCGGGCCACTTCGGCGCTGACGCGCATGGCCGAGGTGCCGTATTCGGGCGGCAGCGACCACGCGCGTGCTCGTGGATCCCAGCGGTCGGCGTGCCGTGCCCGATGCTGATCCAGTGGCCCGACCGCTTCTACCACTCGTCCCACGACACGCCCGACAAGCTGCGATCCGCGCTCGCTCGCGCTCGCCGTGCGCTGCGCCGCGACCGTGCGCCGCGTTCCTCGCGGCGGCCGGCGCGGCCGATCGCCGCGAGCTGGCTCGGCGTGGTCGCGCGCGGCGCGCGCAGCGCGCTGTTCGAGCGCGCTGACCAGGCGACGACCGGCGTCGCAGCGTGCGTGCGGCGAGCGCATGCGCGTGCCGCGCTCGGCGAGCCTGCGCCGGCGTCGCGGCGTGGTCCGCAGGCGCCGGATCGCCGACGCGCGTCCGAGCCTTCGACTCGTTCGCTGACCGCGGAGACGGCGGCCCGGCGACTCGCGGCCCGCCACGCCGCCCGATCGTACAGGCTCGGCGCCGCGACGCAGCGGTGCCGCAGCGCAAGGCGGCCGCTGATTCCTCGAGCACTTGCTGGACGGCTGGGGCGCGCTGATCGCTCGGGCAGCAGCGAGGCGTGGCGCGACGCAGAGTCGCGCACGCCGGAGCGCGCTGTGTTCGACGCTGGCGTGGTATTGCGTGCGACGGCCGGCGCGCGGTCGCCGACGATCGCCCGCCTGGTCGTGGCTCGAGACCGGGCCTGCGACGCCCGAGGCGCGTCGCCGAGTTCTTCGCGCACGCACCGCGACCTCGGGCTGCGTCGGCGCCTGCGCACCGTGCGCGCGCAGGCGGGAGGCGGCCGCATGCAGCGCGCAGCGCACGCGATACGGTTACGCGGTGCGGATCGATTCCGGCGAGGAGATCGTCGCCACGCTGACCGCGTTCGCCGAGCGCCACGGCGTCCGCGCCGGCGCTGATCTCCGGCTCGGCGCGGTGGGCGAGACCGAGCTCGGCTTCTTCGTGCGCGTCGACCTCGAGCTACGTTCGCCGCACGTTCACCGGCGAGCACGAGATCGGCGTCGCTCACCGGCAACTTCAGCGAGCTGGACGGGAAGCCCGTTTCCGCACTGCCACGTCGTGATCGCCGGCGACGACTTCGTCGCCCACACCGGCCACCTGTTCCGCGGCATCGTCACGGTCACGTGCGAGGTCCAGGTGATCACCGATCCCGGCGTGCTCCGAGCGCGTGCGCCGCCGAGCTGGGCTTCAACCCGCTGGACCTGAACAGAGCCCGGCGGCGCGTGAGCGCCGCGGCGCTCGCGCGGTGCTCACGTTCGATCAGTGCCGCCGAGTCGCGCCGGCGCCGCCGGTGCCGCGCGGCTGCGTCGGCCTGGGCCTTCTCGCCACTTGGACAGCGGCTCGAGCGTGGCGCGCTTGATCGAGCGCCTTCTTGCCGGGGTTGGGGCCGCGCCGGTCGCGCGGCGTGCTGGGATCGCTCGCCGAGCGCCACGATCTTGTCCACGGCGTCCATGCCCGAGATCACCTCGCCGAACACCGTGTAGCCGCCGGCGATCGAGCGACGGCTGCGGCGCGACGTCGATGAAGAACTGGCTGCCGCTCGAGCGCGCTTGGCCGGATTCGACCTGGTCGCCCTGGCGCGCGGTCGCGACCGAGCCGCGCAGGTGCGTGAGCTTGATCTCGGCCGGAACCGTGTATCCGGGGCCGCCGATGCCGTCGTCGGACGGGTCGGCGTTCTTCGTGTTCGGATCGCCGCCCTGGATCATGAAGCCGGGGATCACGCGATGAAAGTAGGTCCCGTCGTAGAACTTCTGGCTGCACGAGCTTCTTGAAGTTGGCGACCGTCTTGGGCGCGTCCGCTCGAAGAACTTGATGACGATGGTTCCCTGCGACGTCTCGAGCACGGCGACCTGCGGGGCGGTCTCGGCCGCGTGGTCGTCGACGACGCGGTCTTCGCGGTCTTCGCGGCCTTCGTAGGCTGGGCCGGCGCGCCGCAGCGCCCTCGGGTGAGACGGTGGTGGCCTTCGCGCTCGGGGAATCGGCAGTTTCGCCGTCGCCGTGACGAGCACGAGGGCGGCAGTCATGCCTGAGCCAGAGTCGAACCATGAGATCCTCCTTCGGAGTGGTGCGTATCAGGCGTTCGAAGCGTGCGGAGTCTAGGCGCGCGCGTTCGCCGGTCGAAATTCGCACCACCAGGGACACGCTCATCCGCACGCCGTTTGAAAGGCGTGGTCAGCTCCGCGGGGGCGCGACGTCCGTCCGCTCCGGCGTGCGCGGCGAAGTTGCTATACTGCCCAGCCGTTTCTTTCCGCCCGCGCTCGCCTCGTCAGAGGAGGGCGGCCACGCCCCAGTGACGATCCCCGTGCGCCCGCCGTCGCGCCGGTGGGAAGCAGTCGCTCGACGTTGCACGACGTGCAGCGGGCCGGATCGGTGATCCGTTCGGGGCGCACGCCGGCGGCGACGAGCCTCGAGACGTACGGCGAGCGGCGAGGTCGACGCGGGCACCCGCGTCGTCGCGCACGACCGCAGCGTCGGGGAAGGCGCGCGGCGACGTCGTCACCGACTCGATAACAGCATGGGCCGATGCACGGGCCCAAGTAGACATGAACCGCGTGGGGCGGCGCGTCGGCGACGCGTCCGAGTGCCCGTAGGGTGGCGCTCGCGACGCCGGCCAACGTTCCGCGCCAGCCGGAGTGCGCCGCGCCGACGGCGCCGGAGGAAACGAACAGAATGGGCAGACAGTCGGCCGCGGTGACGGCGAGGGCGAGACGGGGGACGTGCGTGACCAGCGCGTCGACCTCGCGATGAAGTCGGGCTCGCGCACCACGGCGACGTCCGCACCGTGCACCTGGCCGGCGGTGGCGACGTGCTCCACGTCGAGGCTGGCGAGGACGCGACGGCGGTTCTCGGTGACCGCGTCGGGATCGTCGGCGGTCGAGCGGCCGAGGTTGAGCGTGTCGAAGGGGGCGCCGCTGATGCCGCCGCGCCGCGACGTGACCGCGACAACCGACCCCGGGGCACCGGAAGCCGGGCGCCACAGCGGCACGGGCGCATCGACCGTCAGGAGTCCAGGACACGCACGCACGCTAGCGGCCGGTCGACGCGAGGGTCGAAGCGCGCCGCGTGTGCGCCGCCGCGCCGGGGGGCGATCGCGTGACCCGGTTCGCTCGCGGGCGATGGGTTGGGGTCGGCGCCGGCGTGTCGCTGCTCGCGGCGGCGTCGCTCGCGTCGTCGGCATCCGCGCCTTACCGGCCCAGAGCCTCGTCGGGCACGAAATCCGCGGCGAAGACGACGACGAAGAGCGGTGCGCCGAGCGCGCGCGGGTCGTCCGTCGTCGCCACCGTCGGATCCCTGTCGATCACGCGGGGCGACGTCGACCGGCGCTCGAGCATCACGTTCAGAGGAGTACCAGGCGCCGCACCGGCACGGCGCCGCCCGCCGATCTGGTGGCGTCCCTGCGCCGGCAGTCGCTCGAGGGCCTGATCCGCGCGAATCTGCCCATGCTCGAGGCCGAGCGCCTGAAGATCCCGGTCACCGACGCCGAGGCGGAGGCGCTCGTCAAGAAGGATCCGGTCTTCAACCCCAACGGCACCTTCCAGCGCGAAGGCGTACGAGAACGCCAAGCTGAATTCGCCGCAGAGCCTACCAGCGAGGCGATGCTGCGCGCGCGCCGCGAGATCGCAGCCCGCAAGCTCAACGATCAGCTGACGCGGCGAAATTGCCGCAGGAAGACCAGCTGCGGCGCAGCGCCGAGCGCGCGCGCTCACGAAGACCGAGCTCGACCAGCTCGTGCTGCGCACCGTCGAGTTCTCCGGCGTCACCCCGAGCCGCGCGGAGTCGACGTCCGTCCGCTACTACCACGATCACCTGGCCGAATTCCGCCACCCCGACCGGGCGGTGCTGTCGGTCATCGACGTCGACGCACGCGGCGCTCAGCCGACGAACGATCCCGCGCTGCGCGCGCGCGCCGACAGCGCGCTCACCGCGATTCGCGGCGGCGCGACCTTCGACGAGGTTGCGGCGACGGCATGGGGCACGCTGCGCCGCGTGGATCGTCGTCCTGACCGGCAATTTCCCGGGGACTGGCAGGGTGACGAGCGTACGACACCACTCGATCTTCCAGCAGCCTCCCGGGACCGTGCTGCCCGACCCGATGCCGACCACCGCCGGCTGGCGCGTCGTGCGCGTCGACGAGCGGTCACCGGCCGCCGCTTTGTCGCCGCTCAAGGAGGTCGCGCCGACGATTCGCGCGCGACTTCGCGACGAGCTGCGCAAGCAGCGATGAGGAGCGGCACGTGCGCGCTGATGTACGACGCCAGCCGCGACAGCATCAGCCGGCCGGCGGTGAAGGTGCGCTACGTCGCCATCGACACGTCGAGGGTGAACGCGGGCGAGCCGTCGGACGCCGACCTCGACGTCTACTACCGCAGCCACCAGGCCGACTACACCACGTACGACGCCGGGTCAGGGAGGCCTCAAGGTGCAATCGCTCGCCGAGTGCGGCCGGACGTGAAGCGGCGCTGGTCGCGCGAGCGCCGCCTGCTGATCTGGCGCGGTTGCTCGCCGAGCGCATCGAGGGCTCGTGGCGCTCGGGCAAGCGCGACGCGAAGGCCAGAGTCCGACGCCGGCGGCGCGAAGACGTCGGGCCGATCGCGATCGGCGCGCCGGTCGATCCGTCGATCGCCGGCCGCGTGCTCGGCGACACGCTGTCCCGCCACGGCTCCGATCGCGAGCCGGAACGTGGCTCTCGTACCCGCTCGGCGCGATCGTCTACCAGGTCCTCGACCGCGTCGAGCGCCGCACGCCGCCGTACGAGAGCAGGCCAAGCCGAGCCTCGAGGCGAGGTGGCGACAGCAACAGCGCGACCACGTGAGGAGCAGGGGCCGCGCGCGCCGCGTGGAGCGCGACCCGAAGGCGTTCGCCACCACGAACAACATCTACTTCACCCGGCTCTTGTGCCCGCCGCCTCCAGCCCATCGACATCGCGCTGACGCGTCCGGACGTCGAGCGCTGGTACCGCGAGCACTTCGACGACTACTCGTCGCCCGAAGAGGTGCGTGCGCGGCACATCCTGATCAGCCCGGCGAACGCCAGCCCCGATGCCGACCGCGCCGCCCGCGCGCGCGCGGACGATCTCCTGCGCCGCATCCGCGCGGGGGAGGACTTCGTCACGCTCGCCAAACGCTACTCCGACGATCCCGCCACGCAGCAGGACGGCGGCGATCTCGGCTACTTCACGCGCGGCGTCATGCTCGACGAGGTCGAGCGACGCCGCGTTCACGCTCGGCATCGGCGAGGTCAGCGACGTGGTGAAGTCGTCGGCCGGGTACCACATCATCCGCGTCCTCGATCACCTGCCGCTCTACGCCGAACCGCTCAAGCATCTCTACGTCAACGTCGGCTACGACGCAGCGACCGACAAGGGCGACCGCATCGCCCGCCACCTTGCCGACAGCCTGTTCCAGGGGGTCCGCACGCCCGCGCAGGCCCGGGCCGCCGGGAAGAAGCTCGGTCTCGAGACCGAGTCCTCGCGCCACATGATCGGCGACCGCGCCTACGCCCCCTCGGACCTGCCCACCATGATCCAGCTCGAGAAGGTGGTGCCCGGGCAGCTGTTCCCCGGCATCGTGGCGTCCAAGGGCCGCGGCTGGACGATCCTGTGGGTCGACAGCATCGCGGCGCCGAGCCTGAAGACGTGGGATCGCGCGTCCTCGATCGTCGTTCCCAAGTACATGGCCGCCGCCAGCGAGCGCTGCGGTCGCGGCCAAGCGCGCCGAGATGGATTCGTTGTCCGCGTCGGGCTGGTCGCTCGACAGCCTCGCCGCACCCTGGGGCGGGCTGGTGCACCGCGACGACTACCGCCGGGGATCGGGGATCGAGGGCCTCGGGTCGCCCGAGGTCGTCCGACTCGCTCGTGCTCGGCGGCGCCCACACGCCGGCGCTCGCGCGCGGCACCGAGACCGGCTGGCTGCAGCTGCCGCGCGGCTCGGCGCGCCTGCGCATCGGCGACCGCACGCCGCCGTCCCCGCGCAGCTCGAGCAGCGCGTATCGCCACCGAGCGACGCGTCGTGCTCGAGTACAAGCTGATCGACGACTTCAAGGACATGCGCGCCCGCTACCCGGTCAAGATCGTCGACCCGGTCCTGCGCGACACGCCGTTGCCCACGCTGCCGCCGCCGCCCGAGCTGTGATCCCGGTGTCGCCTCCACCGATGCGGCAGATCCTCGTGATCGATCTCGAGCTCGAGGACATCGACGTCGTGATGGAGCTGCTGCGCGACGCCACCGTGCGGATCCGCCGGGTCGCCGGCCTCGCGGACGACGCGGGACTGCGCGCAGCGCGCCTGTGGCGGCTGCCGATCTGCGCCGACGTCATCGATCTGACCCGCGAGATCTACGACGTCGCCGTGATCGGAGCGCGCAGCCCTCGCCGGCCGCAGCTCGAGCAGCTCATGCGCACGCTCGAGACGTTGGTGGTGACGACGGACGACGTTCGAGCGACGGGGGCTCGTGGCCCCATCTCCGCTTCGAGACACCGTCCGAAGAAGATCTCGCGGGCGCGCTCGCGGGCGACGCGTGGGCGGAGTGGAGCGTCACTCCCGATGCGGACGCGCGGCCTCTCGATGCCTCGCGTGACGCGGAGCCCGTCGCGGCCGAGCCGGAAGCCGCCGGTGGCGAGATCGAGCGCGAGCTGGTCGAGATCCTCGCCCTCCACCGCCACGCCACCGGGGCGCACGCGCTCGAGCTGCACGTGCTCGACGGCGAGATCCTGCGGCGCGCTGTGCGTGCTCGGCGAGCCGGACGCGCTGCTCGCTAAGCTCGTGCCGCTCGCGCGAGTGAGCGACGAGGCGTGGACCCTGGCGCCCGTGTCCGGTGACGGCGCGGGGCGATTGTGGGGCGCGTGGCCGCTGTGCGGCGGCCCGCGCCGCTGGCGTGCTCGCGGTGGCAGGCGCCCGCGCGGACTTCGGCGACGCGGTGTGGCGCGATCAGGCGGCCGCGATCGAGCGCGCGTGGAATCGGGGCGACGCGTCGCGGTCTTGACCGCGTCGCGACGCCTCGGTCAATCTACGACGAGACTTCTCGGAGGAGCCGTGTCACCCACGATTCGACCGTTGGCGCCGAGATCGCCTCCCGTATCGCCGCGGGCGAGGTGATCGAACGGCCGCTGTCCGCGCTCAAGGAAATCCTTGAGAACGCGCTCGATGCCGGCGCGACGTCGATCGACGATGCGCATCGAGGGCTCGGCTCGACCATTCTTCGCCGTCGCCGACGACGGCGCCGGCATGACCGCCGAGGAGCTGCCGCTGGCGCTCGAACGCCACGCCACGAGCAAGCTCGAACGCCTCGAGGACCTCGACCGGCTCGACTCGCTCGGGTTCCGCGGCGAGGCGCTGCCGAGCATCGCAGCGGTGAGCAAGCTGAGGCTCCTGAGCCGGGTCCGCGAGGGCGACGGCGCGGCGTCGCTCGTGACCGAGGGCGGCGAGGTGCGCGAGCGCTCCACCGCGCGCGCGCTCGCCCGGCACGACGGTCGAGGTCTCGGACTTGTTCTTCAACACGCCGGCGCGGCGCAAGTTCCTCGGCTCGCCGACCGGTGAGCTGCGCTCGGCGGTGCGGTTGATCGAGTGCTACGCGCTCGCGTCCCCCGAGGTGCGGTTCCGTTTGGTCGTCGGCGACCGCACGCGCTTCGACTGGCCGGCCGGCGCGGGCCGAGAACGGCGGCGGCCCGCTGGCGTTGCGGCGCGCGCGCGGCGGCGGTGTGGGGCGAGCGTTTCGCGGCGCAGCTGCTCGAGGCCGAGGGCGAGCGCGACGGGATCCGCGTCGAGGCGCTGCTCAGGCTCCCGAGCACGCGCGCGCGACCCGCGAGGGGCAGATCTTCATCGTCAACCGGCGGTGGATCCAGAGCCCGCGGCTGTCGCAGGCGGTGCGGCAGGCCTACGGCAACCTGATCCCCACCGGACGGTTCCCGACCTCCACCGTATGGCTGACCGTGCCGCCCGACCGCCTCGACGTGAACGTGCACCCGACCAAGCGCGAGGTGCGCTTCGCCGACGAGTCCACCGTGTTCTCGGTGGTCGCGGGCGCGTGCGCGCGGCCGCTCGCGAGCCTGCATCCGCCGTTCACCGTGGTCTCGGGCGGAGCGGGAGAGGAGCGCGTGCACGAGGGAACGCCGTCCGCAGACTTACCTCGGGCTCGAAGTCGCGCGCCCGCACATCGCGCCGCCGTCGATCGACGTCGACGCACCGTCCGAGTCGCGCGCCTCCGCCGAGGCGCCCCGACGCGCCGGCCCCCGAGCCCGAGCTGTGGCAGCTCCACCGCAAGTACATCCTGGCGCCGGTGCGCGGCGGGCTCGTGATCATCGATCAGCACGCGGCGCACGAACGCATCCTCTACGAGGAGGTGCGCGCGCGCCTCGAGGGTCATGTCGGGCTGTCGCAGCAGCTGCTGTTTCCCGCGCTCGTCGAGCTGGCGCCGAGCCAGTACGACTACGTGCTCGAGTTGGGTCCGTGGTTGAAGCAGCTCGGATGGGATCTGTCGCCGCTCGCGCCGCCGACCGTGGTCGTGCGCGGCGTGCCGCCCGAGATGCGCGGCGATCGCCCCGGCCTCTCGCTCCAGAGCATCCTCGACGACGTCGGCGAGCGCACTGGAGCGCTCGGACGCGCCGGACCTGGTCGAGCAACTGGCGCGCACGCTACGCTTGCCACGCCGCGACGCGCGCGGGCGATCCGCTCAGCACCGGCGGAGATGAAGGCGCTCGTCGACCGCCTGTTCGGGACCTCGCGCCCGCACGGCGACCCGCACGGCCGCGTCACGTTCGTGCGCCTGGATCTCGAGGAGCTCGATCGACGCTTCGGCCGCCACTGACGTCACCGAGCGCCCCATGAGCCGGCCCCGCATCGTCGCGCTGGTGGGAGCGACCGCCGTCGGAAAGACGGCGGTGGCCGAGTGCCTCGCCGAGCGGCTCGACGCCGAGATCGTATGCGCCGACTCGCGTCAGCTGTTCCGCGAGCTCGAGATCGGCACCGGCAAGCCGAGCGCGGCCGAGCGTGCGGCGCGGCCGCACCATCTGTTCGACGCGCTGGCCCTCGAGGAACGCACGTCGGCGGGACGCTACGCACGCGACGCCGCCGCCGCGGTCGCGACGCGCACGCGCGCGGCCGTGCGGTCGTGCTCGTCGGCGGCACCGGGCTCTACGTGCGCGCTGCGCGACGGGATCGCCGGCGAGCCGGAGGCGCGTCGCGGCGGCGCGCGCCGAGGTGCGGGCGCGGCTCGAACGCGAGGAGCCGAGGCGCTGCACGCCGAGCTCGTGCGCGTCGACCCTGAGACCGCGGCGCGGCTCGCGCCGCGCGACACGCAACGCGTCGGCCGCGCGCTCGAGGTGCACGTCGCGAGCGGGAGGCCGCTGTCGTGGTGGCACGCCTCCGCGCGACTCGCCGGGGCTCGAGGCCGCGTGGCACGTGGTCGAGCTGGTGGTGACGCCGCGGCGCTCGCGGCGCGGATCGAGGCGCGCACGCGGGCGATGTTCGACGGCGGGCTGGTCGAGGAGACCCGCGCCCTCGTCGGCGCGGGGCGCGGCGACGCGCTGCGCGCGCTGCGCGCGATCGGCTACGACGAGAGCGCTCGCGCTGCTCGCGGGCACCCTCGATCGGCGCGAGGCCGAGGCGCGCACGAGCCAGCGCACGCGGCAGCTCGCTAGAGCGCCAGCGCACCTGGTTCCGCCACCAGATTGCGGAAGCCTCGCGGCTCGACGCGGACGATGCCGGCGCGCGAGACGCTCGCGCGGGACGTCGTGTCCCGGATCGGCCGCGGTTGACAGCCCCGCGTCGAGCTCTCTAGCGTTCCGCTCGATTGCGTATGCCACTGTGCGGGCATAGCTCAGTTGGTAGAGCGCGAGCTTCCCAAGCTTGAGGTCGCGGGTTCGAACCCCGTTGCCCGCTCCAATTCCGTGAACGTCATCGGCGCTCCGGCCTCGACGCACCGACGTCCTCCGGCGCGCCGATTCGTCTTCCTATGACCGCCTCCGTCGTCGCCATCATCGGCCGCCCCAATGTGGGCAAGTCGACCTTCTTCAACCGCGTGCTCGGCCAGCGCCGGGCCGTGGTCCACGACCGTCCGGGCATCACGCGCGACCGCAACGCGGTTCGCACCGAGTGGGCGGGGCGTCCGTTCCTGCTCGTCGACACCGGCGGCTTCCTGCCGACCGCCGCGCACGGCCGCGACGCGCTCGTGCGCCGGCAGGCGCGAGGCGGCGATCGGCGGGCGCGCAGGTCGTCGTGTTCATGGTCGACGGGCTCGACGGGCGCGACCGGATCTGGATCGCGCGATCGCCCAGCGACCTGCGCCGCCAGAAACGCGCGTGCCTGCTGGTCGTGAACAAGGTGGATCAAGCCCCGGCGACCTCGACCGTGCACGACTTCCACCGGCTCGGCCTCGGCGAGCCGATCCCGATCTCGTCCGAGAACGGCTACGGGATCGGCGATCTGCTCGATGCGATCGTCGCCCGGCTTCCCGCCGAGAGCTCCGGAGACGACGGAGCGCGCCGCCGCGCATCGCGATCGTCGGGCCGGCCGAACGTCGGGCAAGTCTTCGATCGTGAACGCGCTGCTCGGGCGAGGACCGCATGGTCGTCGAGCCGCGAGGCCGGCACGACGCGTCGATGCCGATCGACTCGGCATGGCGCACGCCCGGCGGCACGTTCGCGCTGGTGGACACGGCGGGCATCCGCACGACCAGGCGCATTTCCAGGACGAGCCGGAGTTCTTCGCGATCGCTGCGGGCGTTGCAGGCGCTCGGACGCGCGGACCTGGCGTGCGTCGTCGTCGACGCGACGCCAGCGGCTTCGAGCGTCAGGAGGCGCGCCTCGCGCTGGACAGGCGCTCGAGGCCGGCGTGCACGGTGCAGCTCCTCTACAACAAGTGGGACCTGCTCGAGTCGCGGGAGCAGGCGTGGAAGCGGCTCGCCGCCGACGCGGGCGAGCCGCTTTCCGACGCTCGCGCGACTGCCCGCCATGCCGGTCTCGGCCACCGAGCGAACGCATCTCGGCCGGCTGGGGTCGACGCTGATGCAACGCGCTCGCGGAGCATCGCGCGTAAGCGTCGCCACGCCCGACGCTCAATCGCTGGCTCGAGACCGTGCAGCGACGGCGCGCGGCGCCGAGCACGCGACTCGGTCGAGACGGCGAGCATCTACTACGCGACCCAGACGGCCGTCGGTCCGCCGACCGTGCACGCTGTTCGTGCAACGCGCCGTCGCGGCTGTCGGACGGCTACCGGCGCTTCCTGTTCCTCGACTTCTGCGACACCTTCGGACTCCACGGCACGCCGGTGCGCCTCACGCTATCGGAAGAGCGAATGACGGCGCGCGCCGAGTGACGCGACGATGACCTCGTCCGTGCTGTCCGTGATCGCGTGCGTGGCCGTTGGCTACGCGTGCGGCTCGCTGCCGTGGGGGCTGTGGCTCGGGCAGCGGTTCCGCGGCGTCGACGTGCGCACGCTGGGCTCCGGGAATCTCGGCGCGACCAACGTGTTTCGCTCGCTCGGGCGCGGGCTCGGGATCGCGACGCTGCTGCTCGACGTGCTGAAGGGCGCGGCTCGCCGGTGTGGATCGTGCCCGCGCTGCCGATTGCCGAGCGGCGTTCCCCGGCGGCGCTACGGCGTGCAGCGCTCGTCGTCGGGCTCGCGGCGATCGCCGGCCACGTGTGGACGTTCCTCGCCGGCTTCAAGGGCGGCAAGGGCGTGGCGACGACGGTCGGCGTGCTGCTCGCGGTCGCGCCGCAGCGCGTTCCTCGCGTTCGTGGTCGTGTTCGTCGCCACCGTCGCGCTCACCCGCTACATCTCGCTCGGCTCCGTCCTCGGCGCCGTGGCGTTCGCGCTCGTGCTCGGGTTCCAGACGCCGACGGCTTCACGCCGCTTGCCGTTCGTCTTCGGCGTGCTCGCGGCGGCGCTGGTGATCTGGCGACATCGCGAGAACCTCGCGCGTGCTCGCGCGCCGGCACCGAGCGGCGCTTCGTGGCATCCGGCGGAGCCGCTCGTGAGCCGCGTGGCCGTGCTCGGCGCCGGGCTCGTGGGGCACGACGCTCGCCGATCCACCTCGCGAACGCGGGCCACGACGTCAGGCTGTGGGGCCGACCGGGCGGACGAGCTGCGCCAGATCGAGGCGGATCGGGAGAACCGGAAGTTTTTGCCTGGCATCAGGCTTCCCGCCGGGGTTAAGGTTCAGCCGGAACTCGAAGCGGCGCTCGCGGGCGTCGAGTTCATCGCTGTTCGTGGTGCCGTCGCAGGCGATGCCGGCGCGTGGCGGCGTGCGCGCGTGCGGCGAGCGCCGGATCCGCGCGGGTGATCAGCGCGCTCGAAGGGTCTCGAGCTCGACACGCTCGAGCGGCTCAGCCAGGTGCTGGCCGCGACGCTCGGCGACCCGACGTCGTCGTGCCTGACCGGGTCCGAGCCACGCCGAGGAGGTGAGTCGCGGGCATCCCGACGTCGGTCGTCGCGGCGGCCGCGGACGAGAGCGCGGGCGCGCGGATGCAGCGGCTGTTCTCGACGCCGCGGTTTCGGGTCTACACGAACACGGACGTCGCGGGCTGCGAGATGGCGGCGGCGCTCAAGAACGTGATCGTCGATCGCCGCGGGCGTGTGCGACGGCGTGGGGTTCGGCGACAACACGAAGGGCGCGCTGCTCACGCGCGGGCTGGCCGAGATCGCGCGGCTCGGCGTCGCGCTCGGCGGCCGGCGCGAGACGTTCTTCGGGCTCGCCGGCATGGGCGATCTGATCGCGACGGCGATGAGCCGCCACAGCCGCAACCGACACGTCGGCGAGCGGCTCGGCCGCGGCGAGTCGCTCGAGCAGGTGCTCGGGCGCGATGGTCGATGGTGGCGGAGGGCGTGCACACCGCGCGCGGCGCGCGATCGCTGGGAGCGAAGCGGGCGTCGAGCTGCCGATCACCGACCAGGTGTGCGCGATGCTGTTCGACGGCCGCAGCCCGCGCGAGGCGCTCGCAGGCGCTTGATGACGCGCGACCTGCGGAGCGAGGTCGTGAGCGCGGACTCAGGAGGTTGCGCCACGATGACGTCCTGAAGCGAGACGAAGACCTCGACACCCGGCCGTACCGCTCGATCAGCGAGGTGTAGCGAGACTCGTCGGCGTCGAAGCCGCACGTGCTGCGCTACTGGGAGACGCAGTTCAGCATGCTGCGCCCGCGCAAGAATCGCGCGGGGAACCGCATGTACCGTCCCGAGGAGGTGAAGCATGCTGCTCCAGCATCAAGGACCTGCTCTACGCGCGCCGGTTCACGATCGCGGGCGCGAAGCGCAAGCTGCTCGACGAGCGCAAGGAGCGCGCCGCAGGTCGAGATCGGCTTCGGCGACGCCGTGCACAAGCTCGTCGCTCCACGAGGTCAAGACCGAGCTCAAGCGGCTCGCGGGCAGCTCCGCGCCGCAACGACGCGCGTCCGTCCGGCGTCTGATCCGGCGCCGCGGCCTGCCGCGCTGCGCGACTCGCCAGCGCCGCGTGCGCAGCATAGATTCGCGTCGCCGCTCGAGTCTCGGTCGGGGCGTAGCGCAGCCTGGTAGCGCACCTGCATTGGGCGCAGGTGGTCGCTGGTTCGAATCCAGTCGCCCCGACCATTTCTCTCTCGCCGGCCAGCCCTCGCGCCCCATCGCCGCCGACCGCCTGGCCGCGATCCTCCCGCGCGCCCGCGCTGGATCGCTTGCCCGCCTGCCCGCGCGGCGCTCGCATTCGCCTGCGCGTTCCGCGCGCGCGGCCGGCGCTCGGAGCGCAATCTCGCTCGGCTCGAGGCGCGCGACGATCGCGGCGCGCCCGCGGCGCGCACGGCCGGACGTTCGAGCAGTTCGGCCTCGTCGTCGCCGACTTCCTGCGCCTCGGCCAGCCTGAGCGTCGCGCTGGCGCTCGCGCGCGATCGTGCTCGCACGGGCGAGGCGCACTCGCCGCGGCGCGCGCCGCGGTCGCGGCGTGCCTGCTTGTCTCGACGCATCTGCGGCGGCTGGGAGTGGGGCGCCGGCGTTCTCGCCGACCGCGGCAGCCGGCTGCGCATCGCGGCGCGCCGCGCACGACAGCGCCCGGTCGAGCGCTTCTTCCGCGCCGGCGCGCGCGGCTGGGGCATCCACGCTGGTGACGCCGCGGACCCGGCTGGGTCGAGGCGCGGCGTCGGCGCTGCGGCGCGGCGAGTGGCTGGCGCTCGATGGCCGATCGCGCGGTCGCCGGAGCATCGCGGCTCGGTGTGCGCGTGGGCGGCGACGCTGGCGCGTCGCACCGGCGCCGCGATCTGCCGGTGGCGATGACGCGGCTCGACGACGGGCGCCAGGCGCATGTGCGTGCGAGCCACCGCTGTCGCCGTCCGAGCTGCGCGGCCGGCCGCTTCGCCACGCGCGATCGCGCAGGCAGGCTCGCGCAGGGCGCGCGCGAGCAGTGGTTCGCGTTCGACGCCGCTGCCGGAGGGACTGGACGTGAGCCGCCGCGGCGCGCGGGCTCGCCCGGCAGCGTCGCGGCGCTCATTCCCGCCTACCAGGCCGCCGCGCATCTCGGCGAGGTGCTCGATGCGGCCGCAGGCGCTCGGCGTCGCTCCGCGAGCACCGCTCGTCGTCGACGACGGCTCGCGCGACGCCACGGCCGAGGTCGCGCGCCATGCTCGGCGCCCGGCGTCGCACTCGTTCGCCGGCCAACCGCGGCAGGGCTTCGCGCTGCTCGCCGGCTTCGAAGCTGCTGCGCCGACTACGACGCGGTGATCACGCTCGACGCCGACGGCCAGCACCCGCCCGAGTGCATGCCCGGCTTTCGTGCGCGCGTTCGGAGGCCGGCGCCGACCTCGTGCTGGGCCGCGCGCGCGCGCACGGTCGACATGCCGCCCGTCGCGGCGGTTCGCCAACGCGCTTCTCGTCCGGATGGACCGACGGCGCTCGCCGGCCAGCGCGTGTACCGACAGCCAGTGCGGGTACCGGCTCTACGGCCGCGAGGTGCTCGACGCGCACGCCGATCACCCCGGGACGCTACGAGGTCGAGACCGAGCTGATCGTGCGCGCGGCGCGCCTCGGCTTCCGGCTCGCCGAGGTCGAGATCCCGACGGTGTACGGCGAGGAGAAGAGCCAGATCCGCGCGTTCCGCGACGTGCCGCGCATCGTCGGGACGCTGCTGCGGCTGACCGGCGAGGGCATCGTGCCGCCCGCCGCGATGCGCGCGGCGCTGCCGCGCGGGTGCCTACCGGCACGACGCGGCCGCGACGGGCGCCGCGCGCATGATCATCCTGCGTCACCAACGACGACGGCATCTTCGCGCCGGCGCTGCAGGCGACTGCGCGACGAGCTGCCACCCGCTCGGCCGCGTCGTCATCGTCGGCGCCTGACCGCGACCAGAGCGCGACGTCGCACTCGCTCACGCTCCACCGCCCGTTCCGCATCCACCGCCACGAGGAGGACGTCTACAGCGTGGACGGCACGCCCACGCGACTGCGTCGTCGCCGCGTGTCTACGGTCTGCTCGACGGAAGCGCCGGACCTCGTCGTGTCCGGGCATCAACCACGGCCCGAACATGGGGAGGACGTGTTCTACTCGGGCACCGGTCGCGGCCGCGATCGAGGGCACGATCCAGGGCGCGCCGGCGATCGCCGCCTCGCTCGTGACGCGCGAGGCTCACCGACTTCGCCGAGCCGGCGCGCGCTTCGTCGCGCGGCTGGCGCGCGCGTGCTCGACCGCGGCCTGCCGCGCGCGGCGGCTGCTCAACGTCAACATGCCGCACCGCGCCGTGGGCCGAGGTCCGCGGCGTGCGCGATCACGCGGCTCGGCAGCCGGCGTCTACCGCGACACGCTGATCCGCAAGGTGGACCCGCGCGGCCGCGACTACTACTGGATCGGCGGCGCAGGACGCCGTGTGGGAGGACCGCGAGGGCACCGACTTCAACGCCGTGCGATGCAGGGCTACGTGTCGGTGACGCCGCTGCGGCTCGATCTCACCGACGAGCCCGCGATCGGCGAGATCGTGGCGTGAAGTGGAGCCGTGAGTCGCGACGCCTACCAACGGCGAGCCTGGCCGACCGCTTACGCCGCTGCGCGCCGGCGCATGGTCGAAGAGCAGCTCGCCGGCGCGCGGCATCCGCGACCCGCGCGTGCTCGATGCGATGGCCGCGGTGCCCGCGTCACGCGCTTCGTCGACCCCGCACTCAGTCGCGCGCCTACGGCGATCACGCGCTGCCGACGGCCGAGGGCCAGACCATCTCGCAGCCGTACATCGTGGCGCGCATGCTCGAGCTCGCCGAGCTCGAGCCGCACGCATCGCGTGCTCGAGATCGGCACCGGCAGCGGGTACCAGACCGCCCTGCTGCGCGCGATCTGTGTGCGAGCGCGTCTACAGCGTCGAGCGCGTGGCGTCGCTGCTGCGTGCGCGCAGCGACGCGGCTCGACGCGCTGGGCGCTCCGCAACGTGCTGCTGCGACATCGGCGACGGCACGTCTCGGTTGGCAGGAGTTCGCACCCTATGATAGGGTCCTCGTCGCTGCGGCCGCGCCTCACGTGTGCCCGATGCACTTGCGCGCGCAATCGGGCGAGCAGGCTGTGCTCGTCATCCCGGTCGGCGGCAGCAAGCTCACAACATCTCGAGGTCTGGCGCAGCACGAAGCGACGGCTCGCTGGAAGCATCAGCGACACGGCGAAGTGCCGCTTCGTTCCGCCTCGTGGGTCGTGACGCCTGGCAGGACCGGGGAGCCGACCGGCGAAGACGGACATAGCGAAGCGTCGGGGGCGTGGCTCAGCCTGGTAGAGCACCTGGTTCGGGACCAGGGGGTCGGAGGTTCAAATCCTCTCGCCCCGACCATCTATCCTCGCGCATGCATGGACCAATCTTCGCCTGCGCAGTCCTCGGACGTCGTGCAGGGCGTCGGATTTCGTGCGCTACTGTCGCTCCGGGAGGCCTGCGGCGCTCGCGGCTCGAACGGGCGTGCGTGCGCAACCTTCGCCGACGGCTCGGTGGAGATCGAGGCGGAGGGCGATCGCGCGCACGATCTCGAGCGCTTGCTCGAACGGCGCGCCGTGGCCCGCCCGTCGCACGTGCGCGCGGTCGACGACGCGCAGTGGGGCCGAGGGACCGCCGCGCTTCCACGAGTTCCGATATCGACCTGATGCAGCGAGCCGACTGAATGAACGCACCCCGGCTGCACACGCTTCCGCGAGCGGCCTCGGACGCCCTGCTCCGACGCTGCGCGCGCGCGCGGCGCGTCTGAACGAGCGCGAGTATCGAAGCGCTGCTCATCGATCCCGATTTCGACGACGAGGAGTTCGAGCGCTTCCGCGCCGCGCGCCGCCGCGGCGGGCCTTGCGCTGCCGGGCGAGGACGGACGAGGCGCCCGCGGCAGGGTCGGACCTGCGCGCCCGACCGCGGCGAGCCGAGCGCGACCTGCTCGACGCTCTACCTGCGACGAGATCGGGCGCGTGCCGCTGCTCGAGCACGAGGGCTGCTCGCGCTCGCGGCGCGCGCGCGACGCCGGCGACGACAGGGCGCGCGCGGCGCGATCATCCTCGCCAACCTGCGCCTCGTCGTGCACATCGCGCGCGCGCTACCGCAATCGCGGGCTGCCGATGCTCGACCTGATCGAGGAGGGCAACCTCGGCCTGATCCACGCCGGTCGACCGCTTCGAGCCCGAGCGCGGCCTGCGCTTCAGCACCTACGCCGTCGATCTGGATCCGCCAGTCGATCCTGCGCGGCATCGCCGGAGCAGTCGCGCGTCGGTGCGCATCCCGGTGCAGATGTTCCAGCAGGTGAACCGCTACGTGCGCGCCGAGCGCGCGCTGCGCGGCCGCGGCTCGACGCGAGCCGCTGCCGGCCGAGATCGCCGCGCGAGCTCGACATCTCGGTCGCCGCGCGCCGAGCGGCTCGCGGCGCTGCTCGGCGGGCCTGCGCTCGCTCGACGAGGCATCGAGCGCTCGACGGCGTTCGAGCAGCTCGAGCCGAGGACCTGGGCGGCGCCGCCGACGTCGGTCGAGCGGCTGGTCGAGCTCCAGCTCGAGCACGAGAAGCTCGACCGGCTGCTGCGCTCGCTGGCGCAGCGCGAGGAACAGGTGCTGCGCATCCGCTACGGGTTCCACGACGGCGTCGCGCGCACGCTGCGCGCAGACCGGCGAGCACTTCGGCATCACGCGCGAGCGCGTGCGGCAGATCGAGGCGCGCGCGCTCGAGAAGCTGCGCCGCGCGATCGACCTGCAGCAGACTCGGACGACAGCGCGGGCACGATGGTCCACTGGATGCCGTCGACCACGCAGACCGGCTGCGAGCGTCCACATCCGCGACGTTCCGGACTTCCCGAAGAAGGGCATCCTGTTCAAGCGACATCACGCCGCTGCTCGGCGACCCCGCAGGCGTTCCGCGCGCGCGATCGAGCGGCTGGCGCGCACGGCGCCGCGGCCCGACGCGGTGGTCGGCGATCGAGTCGCGCGGGTTCCTGTTCGGCGCGCGCGCTCGCGCTGCACTGGAGCGTGCCGCTCGTGCCGGCCCGCAAGTTCGGCATCTCTGGGCCGGCTCCCCCGGCTGCTGGGCCTCCGCTGGGGGAAAAGCACGCGGCCCAGCGGGAGCAGCGAGAAACGCGAGCGAAAGCGAGCCTTCCTCTGCGGGCCCCCTCCACCCCTTGCCGCGTGGGGAGCCGCCGCGTGACTCTCCCAGCGCCGCGGCTGGCAACCCGTGTGGCGTCGTAGGAGGTACATGATCACCTTCCAGATGTCCTCCGCGGAGAGCCTGTCCTCCACGCGGCATGACAGAGTTCCAGGGTTTCGACTCCTTCGGCAGGCCCGGCCCGCCCTTGGCGATCCGCCAGAACAGATAGGCCTCTTGCAGCATCGCGATAGTGCCGGGATCGGTGAAGTTGGCGGGGGCGGGTTGAAGGCGCTGGGCGAAGTGGCCGGCGCCGTCCAGGTTGTCCCCCGTGGCAGTATATGCAGTTCTTGATGTAGATCACCGCGCCCTCGGCCACATACTTCTTGAGGTTGGCGGCGTCGCTTTCTCAGGGGATTGTCCAGCCCCTGGATGTCAAGGAGTCTTTTCCCTTGACAGGAGATGGAGGCGGGTGGCGCCGGGTGGATGGCTCGGAGCTCGGCGGGTGCCTCGATCTGGGCTGCCGCCTGCGTATACGTGTAATAGCCGACGACGAGCGGGGTGAGCACCATCAGAGCAAACCGAGATGGGCCGCTTCGGGAGTCGTCCACGAGCGTGGAGCGGATGGGGGCCAGGAAATTCTGCCACGAGTCCGAATCGGAGGAGACGTAGACAAGGACGGCGATCAGGACGATGGCCATGTAGAGCGTGACCACGCTCCAGGGCGCTGGAGCCGGATCCCGAACCGGAACAGCACGACACGACCACCAGGACCAGCACTGCCTGAAGGAATTTCGAGCGGAGCCAGGTCATGGGTTATTTCTTCGCGGCGCCTGCGCCCCCCCTTGAGGGTGAGCAGGAAGGAGCACCACGTCGACGTACTCGCGGGCGGTCAGGTTCTGGCCGAACGCGGCGGGCATCACGCCGGGCGGGTGGCCGCCACCGTCCCCATCCCAGCCGGATTTAGGATCTTGGCCATGATGTACTCCGGGGTCTGAATCCTGGCAATCTGGGAGAGGTCGGGCCCGACGGGCGACGCGCCCACGGCCCCGGCCTTGTGGCACGCGATGCATGCGCCCTTGCCCGAAAAGACCGCCAGGCCGGCCTTGGGGTCGCCGGGGAGCTTCCGCTCCGCCACCTGACGCCTCCGCCCGCGGCGACCGCCCCGGCGGTCTGAGGGATGTCATCGAGCTTCACGCTCGCCGTCCCCAAGAGATTCAGGAAGGCCGTGAGCGCCCAGATCTCCGGAACGATTGAGCCCGATCGGAGGCCGGTCCACCTTCGGCATGATGTTGGGGTAGCCTTCCACCAGAAAGGCGCCGGGATCCAGCAAGGACTCGACGATGTACGCCGTCCCGCTCGTCCCCGGCTTCCGCTTGGCGGCCTGGCGCCGATCCCGGCAGGTCGGGAGCCCGCGTCCCCTTCTGGCCGATCTGGTGGCAGATCTCGCACGTCCCTTTCCTTTGAAGATCCCTCACCGGCCTTGACGAGTTGCTCCGGGGTCGCATTCCCCCTTCGAGGGAAAGCCTCCTCGGGCGGCTTTCGACTGGATCTGCGGGATTGAGTTGGCGAAGTAGCTGTGGCTTCCCATGACCGACCAGGGCGAACACCCCGACCTTCGCCAGGACCGGAACTTTCATGTCCTCGGAGGGTTAGGCCCCACCCGTGCCCGGACGCCCCCTGGGGATTGCGCAGGCAAGGCCCGCGCTCGGACACGCCCGGCCATTCGAAGTCGCTCCATCGTCGCTCGTCGAACCACCTATGTGCGATCTGCTCGCCCCGCGATGGCGGGGGCCGGCGCGTGGGCCTCGGCCTTCCCCGTCTCACCGAGGCTGCCCAGCCAGAAGATGAAAAGGACCAGGGCGAAGAAGACCGCCGTGACCACGCTGATCATGTTCGCCGCGTACCCCAGAGCCGGCGTCCACGCCTCGGGGGAGGTGTCCCGGACCACGCCCGTGAGACGTGCCAGTGCTGGCGGATTCCCGAGCTGCAAAACCCATCAGACCCATCAACCACGCAAAGGTGACGGCCAGGAGAATCAGCACGTACTGGGAACGGGGCGCGATCTGTCCCCAGCGGATGACCCCGGTCGACCGGGCCCCGAAACAGTAGGGGATGTCGATGGCCATGACGAGCACGATCGCGGCGAGCACGGCCAACACCGATACACCGAGAATCCGATCCGGACCATGGATTCGACGAAGTAGCCGTACGCGCCGTAGAAGGTCACGACGATGGCGGCGATCGCGAAGATCAGCCACTGGGCGACCATGCCCCGCCCGGCCCAGCGCTTGGTCGACAGCTTGTTGGCGCGCCGGTAGAAGGTAGGAGAGGAAGGTGGTCAGGATCATCAGGTTGACGGCGGTGTTCTTGGCCGATCATGACGCCCAGGGAAGCCCAGGACCGGGTGATGCGCCCCTCCCATGGCCCGGGTCTCCGCTAGCGTCGGCACTCATCGTACGCGGGGTTGGCCCACGATGAACCCCGCCGCCAGGATCATGATCATGTACGGGATGTAGCGTCGGTAGCGCTCGGAACGCCGGGATCCGCTCCATTCCCAGCCAGAGGTAGTAGTTGGAGCCGATGAAGAGCACGCCGATGAGAATGGCCTGGACCACCCAGAGCCAGGACATGAAGCCGCCCATCATGGTGATCCCCATGGTCTGGTTGAAAGCGTAGATCTCGCGCCCCATCCAGTAGCCGGCGAAGGGAAGCACCATCAGCGCGGAGATGGCCACCACGTTACCCACGTACCCCATCCAGTCGTAGCGGGCGCGCTCCTCGTCGGTCGTGGCCGACAGGAACCGGAACGCGGCGTAGGCCCCGGCGATGGCCCCGCCGAAGACGATATTCGCGACGAGCCGATGGACGTTGGAGCGGCATCCAGGTGTAGTTGTAGACCGCCCCCAGAGCGACGTGAGGTTCCCGCCTCGCGTCGATCCCCGCGGCGAGGTCCATGAAGGTCACCCAGGCGTTGGACACGGAACAGGATCGCCGTGCCGACTAGGTTCGCGAGATACCCCGGAGCGACACGTGGATCCACTTCCTGGAACCCGAAGCCAGTCCCACCCGTAGTACCAAAGGTAGATGGTGAAGGTTTCGAGGAAGAAGAGGACGGAGTACCCCCAGAACGTCGGGAGGAAGATCCCGGTCATGTACGCCCAGAACTTCGGGTAGTACCCGATCAGAGGAAGAGGAGGAAGGCCCCGAACAGCGCCGTGACGGAGAAGGCCGCGAAGGTGAGCTTGACGAACTCGTGGGCCAGCCAGTCGTAGCGCGCCTCGCCCGTCCGCCAGCCCATGATCTCGATGATCACGGCGAACATCGGCACGCCGAGGATGAACGCGGCGAAGTTCAGGTGGAGCTGGGCGATGGCCCAGACCGCCAGCCGCGAGCCGATAACGGGGAAGGCGCGGTAAGTCGGGGCCTTGGCCGCCTCCTGGGCGAGGGCGGGGAGCGCTAGCAGGAGCACACCCAGCGCGGAAAGACCGAGGACGATGAGGGCGTATCGGCGGGGCGTCACGGCCGGATCAGTCACAACCCGCTCCCCGGTCCTGGATCGCATCGGGTATCCCCGATCTCGGGAAGGCGGTGTAGGCAGCGAAAGCGGAAACCGATCCTCAGCCCGCCCGAGGGACGCCCGGCAGCTTGTCCTTTCACCGCGTTCAACGATGACCGCGAACATCGGCACGCCGAGCACGAGGCGGCGAACATGAGGGCACTTCGGCCGCGATCCGCACCGCGCCCTTGGCGCCGACGGCGGGAAGCGGCCGGAGGCACGGCCGTGGGCGCGCCGGAGCAGGAACGGCTCAGTGGTCATCGAGGAAGAACGGTGGCGTTTCGAGAAGTCCTCCGCTCCCCGAACCTCGCGCAGCAGCTCCACGGTGATCTCCGTGCGCCCCTGCGCGCGCGCGTGGTCCTCCAGCCGTCGCACCACCACGCCGCGGACGAACGAGGGGATCCGCCGGAGCCGCGCTTCGGCGTCGGGGGTCCAGTGGAGTGTGGGCGCGACGCGGTCGCCGTAGGTCACCGGACCGGGCGGGACGGATCGGCTCGGCGCCGTCGGCCGGCTCGTACGCGCAGGAGGGATCCGCCGCGAGGTAGTCCCTTCGAGCGCGTACGCCCGGGCGCGGCAGCCGCCGCAGAGGATGCCGGTACTCGCAGCGCCCGCAGCTTGCCGCCCAGCTAGCGCCGGCGCGGAGCGGCCCGGAACACTTGCGAGCCCGACCACATCATCGCCGAAGGACTGCCGCCGGAGATCGCCCGCCTCGACCGGCAAATAGGGACACGGGGTGAGCTTGCCGTCGGGCGTGATGCGGCAATAGTCGAGTCCCGCAGGGACAGCGGGTGCTGGTAGTCTGAGGATGGGCGAGTCCGGCGTCGCCGCGGTGCACGAGGCCGCATGAAAGTGCGGGGCGCACTTCGCGCGCACCATCATCCGTCCGCAGGTAGCGGTCCGGTGGTGCGCGACCAGCTCGGCCAGCACCGCCTGCGAACCGCTCGGGATCGAGATCGAGAGCCGGGTGGCACGGCCGGTGCGGCACCAGAAGTAGCAGGTTGAACGCCGACCGCGCCCCTGCTCGGCCGCCGCACGCGACCAGCCGAGCCTCAGCTCCGCGGCGGTTCTGCGGTGTTGACCGTGGTCTGGATGCATGAAGTCGATGCCGGTGGGTCGCGCAGGCGCTCGAGCGCGGCTTCGTGGCTCGTACGAGCCGACGCCGTGGCGGAAGCGGTCGTGGCGTGCCGGGGTCGAGCGAGTCGACGCTCACGGCCACGCCGTCACCCCCGCGGCCGCGAGCGTCAGCGACGCGCGGTTGTCGGTCAGCAGTGTCCCGTTGGTCCCCACCACACACGGTCGCCCCGCGCCCCGAGGCGTACGGCGGCGATGGTGCGTGAGGTCGTCGCGCACGCAGCGGCTCACCGCCGCTCAGGATGCAGCATCGGCGACGAGGATTGAGCGCGAGGATCTCCCCGAGCGATCGCGCAAGCATTCGTCGGTCGGAGAGCTCGCCGGTCCGCGGTCTCCTGCGGGCCCGGCGGCGATGGTAGCAGTGGGCGCACTCCAGATTACACCGGCTGCGTCAGGTTCCACGCGACGACGTGCGGCACGAAGCCGCCGCCGACGCCGGCCGCGACCGGGAGATCTCCTACCTGGGTCAGCGCCGTCACCCCATCCATCGTCAGCACCTTTCGGTCGGAGTGCTGCAGGACCTGCTCGACCGCCGCGCGCGCTTCGGTCCGGCGTGACCTGCGCGGAGATCGACGGGACACTTGCCCATGCTGGCCTCGATGTCGCGGATCGGGCAGCGGGTCACGCCCGCCGCCTTGGCCTCCTCGATGAACGCGGCGCATCTCCGGCGACAGCGCGTCCCGCCCTCCGCCTCGGCGCGGATCTGCCTGGCGCGCAGCTCGTGGAACATCACCATCATCGTCTCGGCGTCGAACTCGTCGGCCTCGATCATCGCCTGCTTGTTCTCGTCCATCAGCCGTCGTGGTGACGCGCCAGATGTCGTGGTTCCGGGCGAACCGCTCGCACCGTGTTGCGCGCGAGCGGCCGCGCGATGAGCGGGACGGCCTGCAGGCGGTCCCAGGCCTCCTCGGTCCACATCGATCGGGTCGGCCGTCGCGCGCGCGCGGCTGCTCGACGCGGCCCGGTGATCGGGCAGCTTCGCCTCGACCACCGGCCGGGCGGCGACGGGATCGTCGTCCCGGCCCATCGACCTGCGTGTTCTTGAGCTGCTCCTCGGCCTTGACCTCGGCCAGCACGATCTCCTCCGCGATGCCGATCCCCATGATGAGCTGCATGTGGGTCGGCAGGAGCTTCTCGAATCGCCTCGTCGAGCCGCGGCGTTGGTGACGATGGTCGCCGCCGCCGTCGCTCCATGCACGTATTCCTCCACCGCGCGTCGGGCGATGCCCTGGCGCGAACGGCGGCACGCGGAGGATCCGCACCTCCGCTTCCGGCGCCCACGGCAGGCCGCGCCTGGCCGTCTTCCTCGATCCAGGGGATGTCCTCGGGCCGGATGCCGGCGGTGCCGGTGAGCAGCAGGTTGCAGGGCGCGAGGCGCAGCAGGTTCTCGGCCTGCGAGCCCAGTGTCGGTGTCCTCGATCCGGTGGGCGCCGTGGCGCGCCAGCGACGAGCAGCGACGGCTTGATCTCCTCCGCCCACTGCAGGACCACCTGGAACGGCTTGCCGACCAGGATCTGCGTCTTGACCGGCGACGTCGGGGAACTCCTGCGCCATCACCTCGGCGCGCTTCAGGTTCGCCTGGCAGAGCTTGAGCAGCCCCTTGTCGATGATGTTGTTGTGCAGCTCCTCCTGCTCCTCGAACTTGAAGACCTTCGAGGCCTGATACGACAGCACGTCCTTGATGTTGTTGAACACGACGTGGTGATACTCCACGTCGAAGGCGCTGCAGACATAGAGCGAGCGCGCCAAACGCCTGCGCCAGCTCGAGCGCCACCCGCATCGCCTTGGTAGCTGTACGACGAGCCGTCCACGCACACCAGGAAGCGGCCGCCCGCGAGCGGCTGTCGTCGCGGACGATGAGCAGGTCCTTCTCGACGCCGCGCAGCATGCGCGCCACGACGCCGCCGAGCTGCGAGAACGGCTGCCGGCCGAGGCCGTGCGCGCCGATCGCGAGCAGGTCGTACTGCCGGCCCGACGTTCCGACGAGCCGCGCCGCGGCTGTCTTCGTCCTCCGCCACGATGCCGGCCGTTCGCGCCGAGCCTGCACGTCGCTGCGCATCATTGGCGCCGCCGTCGTAGTCGGCGGCGCGGTTTGGATCGAACCCGATCAGCCCCGGCAGGCGGCCCTGCGCCGCGGTTCACTTCGGCGACGATCTCTTCGTAGTTGATCCCTTCGAGCAGCTGACGCGTCAGCGGCGACGCCGGCCGCCTCGCAGCGCTTCCCGACCTGATCGAGGAAGCTGTCGGCGATCAGCTGCAGGCCCTTCTCGATCAGCTTGTCGTGGATCTTGCGCTGCTTCTTGATCTCGTCGGGCGTCTGAAACTGAGCGGGAGGCCGGTCTCGAGCTGGCGGAAGCGGACGTCGTGAAGCGCGCGCGGCGTAGACATGATTGCCGGTGATGCGGCCGCTCGGACTGGCGGCACGAGCTCGATCGCGCGATCGACGGCCCAATCCGAGTGCTGCGAGTTGTCGACGGGGGCGAAGATCTCCCGATACATTGCTTGCCCTTCTGCGGCCCTCGATCATCGGGCCTCACGAAGGATTGCTCCCGCGTGGCTATGGTGAACTGGCGCCTGCACCCGCGTCAACGGGCCCATCCGCTTCGCCCCGCCGCGGCGCGGGCGCAATCATATGCAGGTGGTCGTTGGGCTGTCAAGGCATACGATCTGAACGCCCGCGTCGTCCCAGACGGTGATGGCGTCCACGGGGCAGGCGTCGCATGCGGCCAGCAGCGCGGCACGCGTGATTCGCTCCGGCTCGACGAAAACCGCGAGCCCCTCGTCGTCGAGGTTGAACGCCTCGGGCGCCCGCTCTACGCAGTCTCGAACCCCTACGCAGAGATCGCGGTCGATGCGAATGCGGAGCCCTGCGACGACCCGCTCGTGGAAACCCGCCACTCCGCTACATCCCTTCGAGGCCGAGGTCGCTCCGGGCCCGATCCATCATCTCGGGCGTGATCGTGGCGATGCCCTGCTCCCGGGCGTAGTCGGCGTAGAATCCGCTTCACCCATCCCGCGCACGAAGTTCGGCACCCGCGCCAGTCGATCGAGCCTCGCCAGACCACTGCACTGATCCGCGGGCGGGCTCGCCGGCTGGTTCGGCCTCCACGAATGCGTCGTCCCGGCCCACCAAGGTGCTGCGAACCAGTTCCAGCGCGGCTGCTCGTCGAGGGTCCGCCCACCGATCTGCACGCCGAGGGATTCGACCAGCCGGGTCTCCATGGGGTTGGCCAGCAGCGCGATCGTCCGGCCGCATGCCGGACAGCGGAACCGCGGCTGAACGTGCCATCCCCGGGGACTGCCCGTTCCGCGAACTCCATTCGGGTGTCACAGTCGACGCAGAGGAACTTCATGGCGCGCCCGGGTGGAGCAGGTGGGTCCAGTCCTGCGAGGTCGCCGACGGGCAGCGTCGGACAGCCGGTCGGGGTGGAAGCGGAATGCGGGCGACGAGGGGGACGCCGAACTCCGCCGCCAGGGTGTCGCCCGCGTCGCCCGGGAAGAGGGCAGTCCTCGCGCCGCAGCCTGGGCACGCGTAGCCGCTCATGTTCTCCACGACACCGAGCAGGGCGAGGCCGGCCTCCCGTCGGCCCGCATCGCGCGGCCAACGGCGCGCCGCGACTCTTCGCTCGGGATGGTGACCGCGACCACCCCGGCCCACGCCGGGGCCAGTTCGGCGAGGTCCTGCAGTCGGTCGGTGCCAGGCGGCAGATCGATGAGGAGGAGGTCCAGGTCGCCCCAAACGACGTCGGACAAGAATTCGCGGGCGCCCGGCCCTCGAGCGTGCCCCGCCAGACGAACCGTGCGGTGTCGGGCTCGTGCCACCGCAGGGGCGCGCCCTCCTCCAGGAGCAGGTCGGTCGAGAACACGCGGACCCCGCCCCGGCCGGTCGCCGGGTGCACCCTCCTCATCGACCGCGACCGGACCCGAGCGCGCCCAGAACCCTGGCGGCCGTCGGCGCGGCCAGGTCCGCATCGAGCACGCCGACGCGAAGCCCTCGTTCCCGAAGGCGAGCGCGAGGCCTGCGGTGACGTAGGTCTTCCCCACGCCGCCCTTCCCGCTCATGACCCCCACCAACAGCCCCACGCGAGCGAGCCGCTCCTCGATCCGCTGCTGTTGCCGACCAACCTGCGGGCCGATTGCGGAGGCGTCGGAGCCGGTGACCTCGTGGTAGGTGCGGAACTTCACAGGTCCCACCCCGCGCGGGCGAGCATCAGAGGTTGATCATCACCACGACGATCGCGGTGAGGTAGAACGCCGGGACGACTCGCTCCTCGGCGCCGGCGAAGAAGGCGCCGTTGATGAGCGCCGGCAGGCGCAGGCTGTGCAGCAGCCAGACGGCGCGCGCGAACCAGGCGTTATGCCAGCGGAGGAGGCCGTACACCACGACGACCGGTCACCCGGCGGCGACCAGCAGCCAGAGCCACGGCGGGCCGAACCGGGTGGGAAGCAGCCCCCGACGCCACATGACGTACGCCGCGGCCTCGTAGAGGATCGCGACGTGCAGATAGACGAACGCCGCCTGGCGGAACTTGGCTTCCGCATGCGTCCCGGTACAGGGTAACCCGGGACCGGCGAATCTGGAACCGGTATCCGCATCACGTCCCCGATGTAGCGGGTGCCAGTGGCGCATCCCCGCGTACACCGGGATGCCGCCGAAGGCGACCGCGACGCACCTCGGCCTGGGCGTTGGTGCGTTCGAGAAGCGGGGAGCGCCGCCGATCGCGGCGTAACGGTGCCGCTACTGCGGGGACACCGGGGCGACCACCCCTGACGCTCGACGCACGGGACCAGAACGCCTGGCGGTACGTCGATCTCGATGCGGGGGTTGCGCAGGTGCCGGGGACTCGACCGGGTGGGACCTCGCGATGCGCCGGTTCGGATCCGCGGGGCGCTGGCGGTGGCCGATCTCGGCCGGAAGCCTCCTCCTGGGCGGGCGCCGCCGCGCCTGTCACGGCGCACCTGCCACCCGACCGCGAGGTCGGCCGGTGATGCCCTACAGCCGCCCCTCCGCCCACGGCGACGGCCGCACTCGGCCAGCGCGAGGCCGCGCAGCACGACGTCGAGGAACGCCGTCAGGCCATGTCGGCTCTCCTGGGCGTGGCCGCCCGCTCCACAGGACCAGGAGCAGGAAGATCGGGGTCCCCATCGCGACGAGGACGTGACCTCCATCCCGCACTCCCGGGCGGCGCGCCATGAACCAGCGCGCGTCGTGGGACATCCAGCACTTGACGAGGAGCGCTTCCCGCTCAATGGGCGCCAGCCGGCGCAGGAATTCCTCTGCCCGCTGCCTCGGCGTCGGGGGAGAGGCTCTCGCCGATCATGGCGCCGAGAGGAACGCGCGCCAGGCGACGCGGTGCCCGCGGAGCAGGTAGCCGAGCATGGCCAGCGCCGCCAGCAGGTTCGCCGCCAGGATCGTCCACCAGGCGAGCGCCTCCAGGAGCCACTGGGCGAGAACCGCGATCATCGCAAATGAAGAATACCTCGAAACAGACGAACGAGCATGACGAACGCGAACAGGAGCCGCGGCTCTCGATCCGCCAGCGCCAGAAGCCCGGCCGCCAGCCAGCCGAAGGACCACGAAGGCCGCCCCGTGGACGAGGTGTATTTCAGCGATCAGCGGCAGCGAGATGGTGAGCGCCGCGGGATCGCGCAGACCCTCGAGGACTGCCGCGCCCAGGAGCGCCGGCGTCCTGACAGCGCGCCGGCCGCGGTGTCGTACAGCAGGAACCACACGGCCGACGGCGGCAGCGCCCAGCCCGCCAGCCACGAGCCCCTCCCGGGCCACGCGGCTCCGGGGGCCGCAGCAGCGCCCGCCCCAGGGCGCGGTACCCCACGAAGAAGTAGGCGAGCATCCTCCGGCCGCCAGCACGTTGGCGAGGAGGATGGCCCGCTCAGGCCACGTCGTCGAGCACGGGACGCGCCAGCCACACGACGACGGCGAGGAAGACCACCTCGAAGCAGAGCAGCGCGATGACGAGCATGAGGAGACGCGCCGGCTGGCTCTGCGCGGAGACGATCAGGAAGGCGATGAGGATCCCGACCAGGGCGAAGACGACGCCGTGGAGCACGGTGTACTGGACCACCAGGCCGGTCGAGACGGGGACGGCCTGCGGGTTCTGGACGCCCTGGAGGGCGGCGCTCCCGAGGAGCGCCGGCGTCAGGAATGGGGCGGCCGCGTGCCGGCGTCGTAGATGAGGAACCAGACGGCGACCAATGGTCGCCCCGATGAGCCCGGCGATGACGCCTTCGCGGAGGTGACCGAGGGGTGACGGTCACCGGTCGTCCTCCTTGTCCGAACGCGGTCCCGAGCCTTACCGGACTTGTACCACTGTTACCGCGTGAGGGCAACACGGGGCGTTCTGCATGACGATCAATCCAGCCCCTCATCACCAGCGACGCCCGGCTGCCGCGGCATCGCATACGGCTGCCGGTGTGGGCGAGTTGATCCAACGCCCTCATCGCCAGAGACGCAACGCTCGCAAGCGGTGCTTGCGATAGAGTAGCTCGGCTGCGCCCTCGCCCACATTTACCTGGAGTTCAGGAGGGTCCTCGATCACTACCGATCCTGCCCGCCCGCGGCGCGGGGCCAGAAAGCGCGAGTCGCGGCCACGCACGCGATGAGCATCACCCGGGCCAGAATCATGGGCGGGAGTATACGCTCGCTTGACCTCGGGTCGCGCCTTACGTAACAATCCGCGCGCCCAGGAGGAACCGAGCATGGCCGAGTCCGGCACAGGGCGGCACGGCGAGGCGGCGCGCGGCATAGCGCGCCGGCCTCACACACTACGGGGACCCCGACTTCAGCCTCTTCATCCGCGGCGCTTACGCCCGATCATCGGCATCGCCCAGACATACAGCACAGTTCAACCCCCTGCCATCGCCACTTCCCCGCGAGGGCGCCCTCCAAGCAGGCCGGCGGGTACCTCCGCTTCGAGTTCCGGCGACCGCCGCCAGGGCAGCCGCGTCTCGCGCCGCTCACGCGGCCCAGGGGGCCGCACTGCTGACACCAGACAAGGGCTTTGTTACACTCCGTCAGGCTTGTGAAACAGGTGATTTCTTGCGGGAATAGCTCAGTGGTAGAGCACAACCTTGCCAAGGTTGGGGTCGCGGGTTCGAATCCCGTTTCCCGCTCCATTTGGTTCGATTGCTGGGGACCGAAGGGTTGGGCCGAGGCCCTGTTGGAGGTCATCGTGGCGGCTGTAGCCAAGTGGGTCAAAGGCGGAGGTCTGCTGCAAAACCTCTATTCAGCGGTTCGAATCCGCTCGCCGCCTCCACTCACAGGCAGGCGGGCGCAGCAGAAGCGCTCAGGGGTGTGCTGGAACTGGGAGACACGCGCAGCGGACTAAAAATCCGCTTGGTAGCCCTTTGGGGCCGTGGGGACTACCGATTCCCTCCCTCGGCACCAGCAGTGCAGGTAGAACTTCTGCGCGAGCGCCGCAGCAGCCGAGCATGCTCGGGATGACGGAGGAGACGAAGGTGCGAGGCCGCGCTAAGGTCGCGCGCGAGGCCTTAGCTGCGATGTTGAGGCGGAAGCACCGGACGCGGGTCCTCGACATCACCAGACGATCCGCGACGCGTCATGCTGGGCGCCGACGTCAAAGGAAGGCATCCTTCTCGCGTCAACTCGCTGCACTACGACGTGCGCGCTCTTCGTCAAGCGTTTCCGGGGGCGCCCTGGTCGGGGACCTCAAAAGTCCAGCGATCGAGACTCCCGGTGGCTGGCCGAGACGCGACGGCTGCCGGCACGGCGGCCGCCGCCACTCGGACTGCGAGCGCGGCAGCGCGCAGCTCTCACCCTCCCGCGCCGCGCTGCTGGGCCGGAGCGTCGCCGTCGGCATCAGCGGCGGTGAGCTTTCTCTGGGCCGCTTCCAGTCCATCCTCTTCGCCGAACTCGACGGGCCGAGGCCGCGCAGCATCGACGTCCAGATCATGGGCGTCTAGCGAAGGCTCCTCGACCAGATCCCGCCGCTGCTCCCGGTTTCCGGCGCTCCGCGACCAGAGCGCTCAGAAACCCTCCCGCGCCGCACACCTCCGTGATAGACTCGTCGTCATGTCAGTGTGGGAAACTCGAGAAGAAGAAGCCCAAGCCCTCGTCGCGGGGTGAAGAGGGGTGTGGTCAGCCAGGACTGGGGCGGCCGCGTGCTCAGTCGCCTTGGTGTATCCCAACACTTACGCCGTCGGGCATGTCCAACCTGGGCTTCCAGACGATCTACGAGCACCTGAACGCCGCTGCCGGACGCCGTCTGCGAGCGCGTGTTCTTCCCGGACCCCAGGACTCCGACAGTGGACACGGCGCGCACCGGCACCGAGCCCTTCTCTGCTCCGAGTCCGCCGCGCCGCTCCGGGACTTCGACGCTGGTCGGGTTCTCCGTCACCTACGGGGGCGACTACATCAACGTGCTGCGCCTCCTTCGTATGGCGGGAATTCCCGCGCGAGCGCGCGGATCGCAGGCCGGGCGACCCTCTGGTGCTTATGGGCGGGGTTTGCGCCTTCTCGAACCCCGAACCCGTCAGCGCCCCTTCATGGACGTCATCGCCGTCGAGGAAGGGGAGGAGCTTGTCGGGGAGATCATCCGCCTGGTCCTGCGCGAGCCCTTCGTGCCGACGGCGCGGAGGCGCTGCGGGAGGCGCTGAGGCGCGGGTCATCGACCGGCTCAAGCCGCTCCAGGGCATCTACGTGCCGGCGGCCTACGATGTTCGCACTGCGCCGCGGATGGGACTATCGACGCGGTCGTGCCGCCGGGAGGACGGCGTCCCGCGCTGATGATCGTGAAGCGGCGTCTGGCGACGTCAACCGCTTCGAGACGCGCTCGATGCCCACGACCCCCAAGGCGGAATACGGCCACATGGCCCTCCTCTGAGGTTGGCAAGGGGCTGCGGAAGAGGGTGCCGCTTGTCTCGAGGGCCAGGTCTACCGGCCGCGTCGCGCCACCGCGAATCTGGAATCATGCGCGGTCAGTCGCCAGATTGCCAAGGAGTCCAAGCGCGCTGGGCCTCGTGGGGCGCCTGCGTGTCGGACTACCCCGTGGATCGGCGACCTCATGAAGATGCTCGGGAGTCATGGGTCGAGGTCTCGATCTCCTCGCTGCGGGCCGACAGTCTGACCGAGGACCTGGTCGCTTCGCTCCAGCGCGAGCGGGCACCGGACACTCACCATGGCGCCGAGGCGGACACGGAAAGGCTGCGTCGCGTCATCCGCAAAGTCATCACGGACGAGCAGCTCTGCGACGCCTGCCACCTCTTGCGCCATGCGGCATACCGAACTCAAGTGCTACTTCATGATCGGCCATGCCGACCGAGACCATGGAGGACGTGGAGGCTATCCCGGATCTGGCACGCCGCTGCTCGCAGCGCCTGCGCGTGCCGGGCCCGGACGGCACACCTTCGCAAGCTGACCTATCCGTGTCCATCCTTCGTGCCCGAAGCCGTGGACGCTTCAATGGGCGCCCTTCGACGACCGCCGCGACCTCGAGGACCAAGCTCGACAGCGATCAAGGCGCGGCGCCCGGCGGCTCGCCGATCCGGTGGTGCACGAGAACCCGCGCAGGCGGCGCTCCAGGCGCTGCTGGCACGAGGGGACCGCCGGGTGGCCGACTTCCTCGAGATCGCCGCCGGGCTGCGACGGCGACCGGCGCCAAGCGCTTCGCGCGTGGGACGGCGACCTCGCTTCTTCACGCGCCGGCAATCGCCGAGGGGCGAGGCCGTGCCGTGGGACCACTTCGACGTGGGGTGAAGAGGGCCGGCGCTCCTGCGCGAATGGCGGGCCGCGAGCCCCGGCGTCGGGCGCGGCGGCCGGCATGAGCGCCGCCGCGTCCTTCATCGCGCAGGCCGCCGACGTCCCGGCCGGGAGGGGGCGTGTCGTGGAAGCGGAAGGCAAGAGCTCTCGCCCTCTTCAACGTGGACGGCGCCTTCTACGCTCTCGACAATGCCTGCGCGCCACCGCGGCGGGCCGCTGGGCGAGGGAGATCTCGACGGGCACGGTGGTCGATGGCCCGTGGCACGCCTGGCGCTGGGACGTGAACACGGGCGCCAACGTCAACAACCCGGCAGTCAAGATCGCGCCTGCTTCCCGGTGTCGGTCGGACGGCGGCCGTCTTCGTGGAGCTGCCGTGATCCGCGACTGCACCTTCGCGCGGCCCGCTCGCGCAACCTCCGCCTCTCCGTCACCGACCGCTGCAACCTGCGGTGCAGCCTGCTGCATGCCGGAGGAGGAATGCGCTGGCTGCCCCGCGCCGACATCCTGCAGCTTCGAAGAGATCGGCGCGGCTGGTGGACGTCTTCGCGGCCTCGGCGTCGACAAGGTCCGCCTCACCGGCGGCGAGCCGCTGCTGCGGAGGATCTACCGCAGCCTCGGTCAGAGATGATCGCGGCTACGACCCGCATCCGCGACCTGGCCATCGACCAACGGCATCCTGCTGGCCGAGAGGCGCCAGGCGCTCCGGGACGCGGGCGTCCAGCGTGCTGACGGTGAGCCTCGACACCTCAGCCCGATCGTTTTCCGCGCGCTGACCGTCGCGGCGCGTACCAGCGGGTCATCGGCGGGATCGAGGCCGTCAGCCGCATGGGCTGGCCCGGTTTCCAGCTCGACACCGTGGTGATCCGCAGATGTCAACGACGACGAGATCGCGGACCTGATCGAGTTCGCGAACGCCGGCATGGGCGCCGAGCTTCGCTTCATCGAATATATGGACGTGGGCGGGGCGACCACGGTGGTCGATGGACCAGGTCGTCTCCGCGGTAGAAATGCTCGAGCGCCTCGAGTGGCGTCACTACGGCCGGATCGAGGCCGGTCGTCGAGGAGTCGTCGGCAAGCCGGCCGACCGCTTCCAGCTCCTGACGGCGACCTTCGGGATCATCTCCTCGACACGCGGCGCCCATCTGCCAGGCCTGCGACAGGGAGCCAGGCTCACCGCGGACCGGGCAGTGGCTGCCTTGCTGTGCCTGTACGCCACAGCTCGGCATAGGCTTGCGGGAAATGCCTGGGGATGGCGCCTCGAGCGACGATCTGGCAGGGGCTGAGTCCGCTCCGGCATCGGGGGACCTTGCCCACGGACAGGGCGCGGAGGAGCGGCTCCTGCTCAGGCAGGCAACCCTCGATCCAGGTCGGCGAGCTCACGATGCCAGCCCCATCTCGAGATGCCTACTCGCGGCGGAGGCCCCGGCAGGCTGCCGATAAGGCCCATCTGCTTCGTTGGCGGCTTGCGTTTATCGCAGGCCGCCGCCAAGGTGCCACCAGCGCTCATACCCTCATATCTGGACCTTCTCGGCGGCCTGCCACGGTTCTTCGTGCAGCTCACGCTACTAGGGAGGGCGGATGTTTTTCCGGGGCCCCACAACCCTGACGTCAGGCGTCATCACGGCGCAGCGCCAACGGGCAGACCCTGCGAACCGCCGCACTCTTCATGCAGCTCAGGCCCTTCGGGGGTGTTCCGAGCCCGAGGCCCTGGCCGCCGCCACTCGAGAGAAGCCGGATCGAGGCGGCGCTCCTACCGCTCGACCTCCAGGACCCTCGCTGGCGTCAGGGCGTGCTCGCGTTCGCCGAGGACCCGGCACGTTCCTCGTCGCGCGAGTCGCGCAAGGTCACTGGGCGACCGAGCGCTTCGCCGGCCTCGCCCACAGCCCGAGCCTGACCATGATCGGCCGGACCTAACTCGAGGCGGCTACAGGCGAGCCGACCTCGAAGGACTGGCTGCTTGGCCCGCCCGCGCCAGCACCGTTGCTCCAATCCGGACTGGCCCTGGGCCGGTCCCGGCTACCCGCTGAGGCGGACGGGTGCGCTCGCCATGAAGCTGTCGCGCCAGGAGCAGGGCGCCATCCTCCACTGAGCGCACGGCACAGTCGGGCGCGCTTACGGCGACGCCGATCTCTGCCCATGACATCAGGCTCTGCCTGCCACGGTCTTGACGCCCGCGACAACGACTTCCTCATCGGGCCTCGTCGGCGGGGAGCAACCGGCCGCTCTCGCACCTCGCGATCCGGAGGCCAGCTACGCATGAACCGTCCGAGGCTATCTCAGGTACATGGCGGCGGGCCGCCGGCCCCCTTCTTCGTGGGCCACGCCGTATCGGCAGAGCCCCCTGCGATGACTGCGCTTCCGGTCTCGCCGCGGCGCGCTCGCTCTGGCTTGAGCCGCCTCGCTCTCGCGGCGCGGTGCGCCACGGTTGCCGTCGAAGCCTCTGACGGACGTCCGGGCGATCCAGGGCAAGTGGCGGGCGTACCGTCACCGTCGGCATGGGCGCGCCGCAGTTCTACCACCTCACGCGTTCAGCCCCGACTCCCCGATCGTCGCGGGGTCGGGCGCCCGGCGCTGGCGAGTCGGGCGCGATCACGCTGAGCGGCGGCCAGCCGCCGCTTACAGAGGATCCTCTCACCTCACGAGCGGCGACTACGCGCTTCTAGCGACGACGCGACGATAAGGACGGCCGGGTCGATCACGATGACGCCGGATTTCGGCGAGGCTGAAGTACGTCTACGTGACCCGCGCTCCAGTAGCCCGGCCGGGATATGCCATTGGCCACGCCGCGGATGATCGGGCGCGCCACGCTGGTCCTGCTCGCCGCCGCCCTCCTTCTGGGCGCCTCGAACGTGACGGGCAAGCCGATCACGGATATCCGCATGATCGAGGGAAGATGGCGAGGCCAGATCAAGCTCGCCGGCGGACCGTACGAGATCTACTACCTGACGGTCGAATCCCGACGCCACGATCGTGCGTCTGGGGCGCGACGACGCGCTGGGAGCAAGGTCACGCTCAGTGGCGGCAAGGCGCGCTTCGCGCTTCCCCACCTCGAGTGGCGACCTTTACTATTACGAAGAGGCCCAGGGGCGCGTCATCACGCTCAAAGCCGGACTTCGGAGGCTGGGACGCGCAGGTGAGGCCGCTCAAGTAGCGGCGCCTCTTGGCGCGCGCCAGGCGGCCACGTTGGCCTCGATCTGGCGCGCGTGGATCTCCGGAGTGCTCGGCGTAGATCGCGAGGCCAGTCCTCGGCCGCGTGGCGGCCGGACTCCGTGTGCCGTCCCACGCGCTGCCAGGCGTTCTCGGGCATCCGGCGGATCAGGGCGGTGGTGTTGGCCCGGACGCGGCAATCACGAGGGAGAGGGCCGACGTCCAGCGGGTGGTCGTGGTAGTCGAAGTGGCGCGCCCACTTGGCCTCGTCGTAGCCGACGATGACGGGATCGGCCTCTGCGGTCAGGTAGCGGATGCGGGCCGCGCCATTTGTCTCCGAGTCCGCGCAGTGGACCACGACCTCGTGGGCTGACCACTCGCCGGGCGCCGGGACGCCGCTGGAGAGCCTCCGCCGGGTACCGTGGCCAGGGCCGCCTTCAGCCGAGCGGGGCCGTCGGCGTATCGCTGGAAGAGCGCCTCGCGCTCGGCGCGGCTGACAGTGCCATCTACCGCGAAGCGGGGCGGGGAGGTCGGACTTGCCCATCAGGTAGAGATCCAGCGCCGCGGGCGGCGCCGGCCTCGGCGATGGCCCAGACGATGAGCGATTGGCCGCGCTGGATGTCGCCGGCGGCGAACACGCCCGGCACGCTCGTCATCCAGTTCGCGTCGCGCCAGACGTTGCCGCGATCGGTGAGCTTGACGCCGAGGTCTGTCGAGCAGCCCCGCGCCGCTCGGGCCCGAGGAAGCCCATGGCGAGCAGCACCAGGTCGGCGTGCAGGCGTGAACTCGCTGCCCGGGACCGGCTCTGGAAGCCGAGCCGGCCGCCCTCGCGCACCATCTCCACGCGTGCCGCATGCGAGGGTCGTCACGCGCCCGCGCTCGTCCCCGACGAAGCGACTGGTGTCGAAACCGAGTACACGCGCACGCCGCCCTCCTCGTGGGCCGAGGAGACGCGGAAGATGTTGGGCCACTGGGGCCACGGGTTGTCTGGCGGCGTCGCGCTCGTCGGGCGGGCGCGGCAGGATCTCGAACTGCGTGACCGACGCGCGCGCCCTGCCGGTGGACCGTGCCCAGGCAGTCGGCGCCGGTGTCGCCGCCGCCGATGATGACCACGCGCTTGCCCTGGGCGCGTGATGAAGCCGTCGTCCGGCACGCTGTCGCCCTCGCAGCGCCGGTTCTGCAGCGTGAGGTAGTCCATCGCGAAGTGGATGCCCGTCGAGCTCGCGCCCGGGGATCGGCAGGTCGCGGGGCCACGCCGCGCCGCCGGCGAGCACGATCGCGTCGAAGTCCGCTGCGCAGCTCGCTCGACCGGGCAGTGTCGTCGCCGACGTTCGACGCTCGTCCTGAAGCGCGACGCCCTCCGCCTCCATCAGCGCGAGGCGCCGGTCGAGCACGCGCTTCTCCATCTTGAACTCGGGGATGCCGTAGCGCAGCAGCCCGCCGATGCGGTCGGCGCGCTCGAAGCACGGTGACGTCAGTGGCCGGCGCGGTTGAGCTGCTGCGGCGGCGGCGAGCCCGGCCGGGCCGGAGCCGACCACCGCGACCTGTCTTGCCGGTGCGCGCCGCCGGCGGCTGCGGGCGCGACCCAGCCCTCGTCGAAGGCGCGGTCGATGATCGCGAGCCTCGACCTGCTTGATGCGTGACCGGGTCGTCGTTGATGCCGAGCACGCAGGAGCCCTCGCACGGCGCGGGGCAGAGGCGGCCGGTGAACTCCGGGAAGTTGTTGGTGGCGTGCAGGCGGTCGATGGCCTCGCGCCAGCTGGTCCCGGTAGACGAGGTCGTTCCAGTCGGGGATCAGGTTGCCGAGCGGGCAGCCCTGGTGGCAGAACGGGATGCCGCAGTCCATGCAGCGCGCGCCCCTGCTTCTTGAGCTTGTCCGGCCTCGAAGGGCAGGTAGACCTCCTGCCAGTCGCGGACGCGCTTCGCCGACGGACGCCGCTTGGGCGTTCTCGCGCTTGATCTCGAGGAAGCCGGTGACCTTGCCCATGAGCCTGGTCGTCGAGCTTGTGGGCCGAGGCCATCACGGCCTCGTCCAGCGGACATGCCGCTCTCCTCGCGCCTTCTTGATGGCGGCCGTGCACGCGCTTGTAGTCGCGCGGCATCACCTTGACGAACAGCTGCCTGCGTCGCCTCCCAGCTGACGAGAAGGCGCGCGGCCACCGGGCTCTGAGTGTAGCGGATGTGGCGCGACAGGAGATCCTTGACGAGCTCCGACGTCCTCGACGTCCACCAGGGGCTCGAGATCCACCATGCCCAGGTTGCAGCGGCGTCGCGAAGTCGCCCGCCTCGTCGAGGACGTAGGCGATGCCGCCCGACATGCCGGCGGCGAAGTTGCGGCCCGTCGGGCCCGATGACCACGACACGCGGCCGCCGGTCATGTACTCGCAGCCGTGGTCGCCGACGCCCTCCACCACCGCGAGGCGCCGCTGTTGCGCACGCGCGAACCGCTCGCCGGCGACGCCGCGGAAGTACGCCTCGCCGCGCGGTGGCGCCGTAGAGCACGCACGTTGCCGATCACGATGTTCTCCTCGGCGCACGAAGGTCGACCTCGCGCGGCGGATAGACGATGAGCTTGCCGCCCGACAGGCCCTTGCCGACGTAGTCGTTGGCGTCGCCCTCGAGCGTCAGGGTGATGCCGCGGGGCAGGAAGGCGCCGAAGCTCTGCCCGGCCGAGCCCGGTGAAGTGCATGCGGATGGTGTCGTCGGGCAGCCCTGTCCGGCGCCGTAGCGCCGCGTCACCTCGAGCCCAGGATGGTGCCCACCGTGCGGTTGACGTTGCTGGATGGGCAGCCGGATGTCCGACCGGCTCGCTGCCGCTCGAGCGCCGGCTGGCAGAGCGGCAGCAGGCGTGGTCATGTCGAGCGATCGCTCGAGCCCGTGGTCCTGCTCGACCACCCTGCGGCACCGCGACCTCGGGCCCGACCCGCGGCTGGTGGAGGATCGCGGAGAAGTCGAGGCCGCGCGCCTTCCAGTGGTCCACGCGCCTGGCGACGTCGAGCCAGGTCGACGCGGCCGATCATCTCGTCCATGGTGCGGAAGCCGAGCTGCGCCATGTGCTCGCGGACCTCCTCGCGCGATGAAGCGGAAGAAGTTCTCGACGAACTCGGGCTTGCCCGCGAACTTGCTCGCGCAGCTCGGGTCCTGGGTCGCGATGCCCGACCGGGCAGGTGTTGAGGTGGCAGACCCGCATCATGATGCAGCCCATGACCACGAGCGGCGCCGTCGAGAAGCCGTACTCCTCGGCGCCGAGCAGCGCGGCGATCACGACGTCGCGCCCGGTCTTCATCTGCCCGTCGGCCTGCGACGATGATCCGGTCGCGGAGCTCGTTCATGCACCAGCACCTGCTGGGTCTCGGCGAGCCCGAGCTCCCACGGGACGCCGCCGTGCTTGATCGAGGTCAGCGGCGACGCGCCGGTGCCGCCGTCGTGGCCGGAGATCAGCACCACGTCCGGAGTGCGCCTTGGCGACGCCGGCCGCGACGGTGCCCGACGCCCGACCTCGGCGACCAGCTTCGACGCTGATGCGCGC